>WUUC01014677.1_pt1 | contig 10315 bp, 10 predicted proteins | sample 6278441 | NCBI WGS metagenome assembly WUUC01 (sample SAMN13675441, study PRJNA597444) | soil metagenome | isolation source: soil | place: USA: Washington | collected 2017-10 | reverse complement strand
TCGTGATCAAGGTGCCGATGTGGCCGTTCCACACCTGGTTGCCCGACGCGCACGTGCAGGCTCCGACGGGAGGCTCGGTGATCCTGGCGGCGGTGATGCTCAAGCTCGGGACCTACGGTTACCTGCGCTTCTGCATGGGCATGTTCGAGGGACCCGCCTGGCAGGCGGGCGCGACGTTGGCCTGGATCGCCTTGCTCGGCGGGGTGATTTACGGGGCTCTGTGCGCCTGGCGCCAAGCCGACATCAAACGCCTGGTGGCGTACTCCTCGGTCGCGCATTTGGGCTTCGTGATGCTCGGCCTGTTCTCCGCCACGCAGGCGGGGATCGAGGGGGCGATCATCCAGATGGTCAATCACGGTATCTCGACCGGCGCGCTCTTCGTTCTGGTCGGGGTCATCTACGATCGACGGCACACGCGGCTCGCCTCGGAATACGGCGGCTTGGCCAAGGTGATGCCGATCTATGCGGCGCTGTTCGTGGTGTTCACGATGGCCAGCATCGGGGTGCCCGGCACCAACGGCTTCGTCGGCGAGTTCATGGTGATCATGGGGACGATCGTGTCTCAACCGCTCGGACGTTGGGCCACCAGCCAGGCCGCCGTCGCCGCCTTTGGTGTCATCCTCGCGGCCGTCTACATGCTGTCAGTGGTGCAGAAGGTGTTCTTCGGCCCGCTCGACAACCCGAAGAACAAGGGGCTGAAGGACCTCAACGTCCGGGAGACCCTGGCCCTTGCGCCGCTCCTGATCCTGGTCTTCGTGGTGGGCCTGTTTCCGAACGTGCTGCTCGACCGGATGAAAGAGAGCGTGTCGGGCGTGATCGGGCGCTACGTCGAAGGCCGGATCGCCTATCAGGAGCATCGCGGCCAACCTGACAACATCTTGAAGCCACGCAAAGGAGGGCCCACGGAGACGGGCTATCCGGAGCCCTTCAATCAGCAAGATAGCCCGGCACCGAGCGTCGCGGCTCGTATCGAGGACGCGCCATGAACCTGTTATTCGCGCTCTCACCGCTGCTGGCGGTGGGTTGTGGAGCCCTGCTCTTGATGCTCGCGGAGGCGCTGGGCAAGCCAGCGACCGCCGAAGGAGTGAACGCCGAGGGAGTGGTCACGGACGCCGGCTCCGGCCGGGCACCTGAGCTCGCGCTCGGTGGAGCGGTCATCTTGTTGTGTGGCGCGGTCTTCAGCATCGCCGTCTGGTTGGTCGGGCCCGAGCGGCTCGCCGGCATCGAGGTGGTGGCCCCCTATTTTATCGTCGACCGCTTTTCGTTGTTTTTTTCCTTCACGTTGTGCCTGGGTGGAGCCCTCGCTTGCTTGCTGGCGGGTGGTTACCTGCCAGAGCACGACATCGATCGCAGCGAGTTCTTCCCGCTGATCTTGTGGTCCACGGTAGGCGCGATCGCGCTGGCAGCGGCCGGGGACTTGCTCACGCTCTTCGTGGGCCTGGAGACGATGTCGCTCGGCGTCTACTGCATGATCGCGCTCCGGCGAGGCAGCCTGAAGGCGAGCGAGGGGGCAGTGAAGTATTTCTTGCTGGGGAGCTTCGCCGCAGCGATCCAGCTGTTCGGTGCCGGGCTCCTCTACGGAGCGACCGGGCACACCGATCTGGTCGGTATCGGGCAAGCGATCCGCAGTATCGGGTCGGACGGGAACGCAGTGAGCGCCCCCTACGTGCTCGTGGCGATGGTGATGTCCATCGTAGGTCTCGCCTTCAAGGTGGCCGCCGTCCCCTTTCACATGTGGACCCCGGATGCCTACGAAGGCGCTCCGACGCCGACGACCACCTTCATGGCGGTCGCGGTCAAGGCGGCGGCCTTTGCGGTGCTGATGCGCGTGCTCGTGGTCGGCTTCGGTGACGAGCGGCTGCTCAGCTGGGGCGCGGGCTGGCCGCCGATCATCGCCGCTCTGGCCATCCTCTCGATGACGGTGGGTAACCTGATCGCCGGGCGCCAGGACTCGGTCAAGCGCATGCTGGCCTACTCGTCGATCGCGCACGCCGGTTACGCATTGGTCGGTGTTGCCGCGATCCTCGGCTCGGAGCAGGCGGAGCCCTCGGTCTCATTTTATCTGCTGACCTATACGGTCTCGACGGCCGGCGCCTTCGGTGCGCTGATCCTGTGCGGGAGCCGCGGACGAGAAGCCGTCACGTACGAGGACCTGGCGGGTGTGGGGCGTCGCCACCCCGCCGCCGCGCTCGCCTTCTCGGTGTTCCTCCTGTCACTGGCCGGCGTGCCACCCCTGGCGGGCTTCTTCGGCAAGTTGTACGTGTTCACGGCGGCGATCGACGCGGGCCTGTACTGGCTCACCGTGCTGGGGCTGCTCAACAGCGTGATCGCTGCGTACTATTACCTGCGCGTGATGGTTTACATGTACATGCGCGAGCCCGCGGTGGGTGCGCCCGTCGCCATTCCGATGCGCTCCGCCCTGGTGAATGCGGCGATTCTGATCGCGGCCGTGGGCGTCGTGCTCCTCGGGACGTTCCCGGGCCGAGCACTGGAGCTGGCGGCAACCGCTTTACCGTGAGCTCGGGGCGGGTCGTGCCGGCGAGCGCCGGCGCGGCCAGGTCAGCGATCAACGGTCAGGGCGTGACGCGGAAGACGAGCTCTTCTGGCGTGGTCGACGTGAGCCTCGGAGCGTAGCTGAGCTTCAGGTCTTTTGCCGTCTCTGGGAGGTCGAACGAGATCCAGCCCCGAGCGACTTCTCCCGGGCCGAGTAACGTCGGAGCCAGGGCAGGGCTGCAGCCGCCCAGCGTGGCTTCGTAGACGATATTGTCGGAGTCAATCAGCGCAAAATAGTAGGGATTGGCCGGAATCTGCAGCTCAGCCAGCGCTTGCAGCGTGATGTTGACACCGACACGCCGAATCTCTGCGGCGTGTCGCGCGTGAGGGGGGAGCTCGCACGTGTCGAGCACCGAGGCGCGCATCTCGTAATGCGGTGTCCGGCCAACAGCTCCCGGCGGAATGACGTGCCCGGGAGGAGCGTTACCCTCACCAGGCAAGGGGTCGTGGCGACCAGCGCTCTGGCAGCTAGCGAGCGACGACACACAGAAACAGATGCGGCTGGTACGGCTGAGAAGGTTTGAGGGCACTGTGCTTGAAAGATTCGCGCCGATTCTCGTAAGGTCAAGCGCGTGACGCTGCGACTATCGATTCTGTGCCTTGGCGCCCTGGCTGGTCTTGCGGCAGGCTGCCGGGAGGAGCCCGCGCCGCCGCCTGCCGCGGCGTCTGCGGCTGACCAGATAGTCCAGAGCTCGGCAGATGCGCTCCAGCGCGCCCGCGAGGCTGCGGAAAAATCACTGAATCCGACGGGGCTGCCGCTGTATTCGGGTGCTATCGGCGCGGTGCGTGGCCGCGTGACAATCAGCGGGGATGCCCCGCCGTTGGTCCCTGAAATGGTGGCGAAGCTGCCGGCTGAGGGCTGTCCGCGCGCGCACGAGCTCCACCGGAAGCTCTACCGCCAGGGTGCGGAGCGGACGTTGGCGGACGTGCTGGTCACGGTCACTGAGTACCAGGGCTACATTCGGCCCGCGACGGACGTGGTCCGGGTGGAGATGAAGGGCTGCGCCTTCGACGGGCGCGTCCTGGCCATGACGTTCGGGCAGCGTTTCGACGTCTTCAACCTGGATGCTCAGCCGTACATGCCACGTCTGGCCGGTACACCGAGCTATGCGCTCCGCGTCGCCATGCCCGGGGGCAGGCCCGTGCCCATCCTGGCTCCTCGGGCGGGTGAGTACATGCTGGTCGAGGAGACCCGCGACTACATGCGCGCCGACGTCTACGTACTCAACTATCCCACGTTCGACGTGACCGGGCTCGATGGGGAGTTCCAGATCAGCGGCATCCCGGTCGGGGACGTGAAGGTGACGGTGTACGCCCCCGCGCTGGGCAAGATCGTCGAGCGCCGGTTGAAGCTAGAGTCCGGTGACAACCCGCTGGCGCCGTTCGAAATCGTCTTCTCTGCGAGTGAGTTCGAGCAGGCCATGCGCTCCAGGTCCGCGGCGCCAGCCCCGGCGGCCCAGACGCCACCCGCTCCGGCGACACTCCACTGATCAGTTGCCGGCAGAGGCCCTGGCTCCCTGGTAGGCGCTGTTCCAGGCGTCGGCGATCTGGTCGCCGACTCGCCAGCGGAGCAGCTGGGTGACCATGGCCGCCACTTCCGGACGAAGCAGCGCTCGCGGGTCGTGGCTCTGCCCGAGCAGGCGAGCCAATCCGGGCTCGTCGTTGGCGAGGGCCGACGCCATGAGCGCGGCGGCAAGAGCGTCGCCGTTCGCGGGATCTGCGGCCAGGATCAGCTGCGCCTGAGCCAGCGCCAGGCCGGGCTGGCCGCGCGAGGCGGCGATCAGGACCAACTCCAGCGCGGACACGCCGGCTGCGCTGGCCGCGACTCGCGCCCCGGCCAGGTCGCCCCCGATGACGGCCGCCAGGACACTCGGGGCGATCCGGGTCCTGGAGCTCGCGCGCGGACGGCCCGTCGAAAAGACGCTCGACCACTCGCTGTCGGACTGTTCCGCCCGGCGTTCCAGGCGTTCCAGGGCCAAATTGGCCAGGGCCTTGTCACCGAGCAGGAGAGCGTGTTCGTAGACAGCTGGCCAGTGCGAGCCGGCTTCGCCGCTGGACAGGAGCCAGGCGAACAACCAGGAGCGCGCCTGCTCCAGGTGGCCCTGTTTTCGATAGATCTCAGTGATCAACAGGTTTGCGCGGGCGCCGCTCGGGGCCAGGCTGACGGCGCGTTCCGCGGACTCCAACGCGCGTTCCAGCTGCCCATGCTGATGCAGGCAACGTGCGCGCTCCGCCCAGGCCGGTGCGTATTCGGGGCTCGCCACGGCGACTTCAAACGCGTCGAGCGCACGTCCGAGATCGCGGCGGCAAAGGATCGCACCGAGTCGAGTCCAGATGCCGGCGCTATCGGGATCGTGCTCCAGTGCGCGGCGGTAGGCTTGCTCGGCTTCTGGCCACTCCGCACGGCTCTCCAGATAACTGGCCTCGGCGTAGGCCGCGTAGGCCTCGGGCGCGATGAAGGGGCCCTGCACGGTCCGCCCATTGAACACCCGCTGCGTGCTCTGCGACGTCGCGCACCCACTGCCGAGCACGCTGCACACCCCCAAGAGTACCTGGAGAAAGCGTGTCGCGCAGGGGCCTGTCACAGCTGCCGTAGCTCTGCGAGAATGCGCTTTGCCGAAGCGATGTCGAATGCGCCAATGGCGGAGAGCGCACTGGCCACGCGCGCCACTTCATCGTGCGCTGCGCCGGCTGCCGCCGCCACCGAGCGCGCGTGCAGCGACATGTGCCCGCGCTGAATGCCCTCGGTGGCCAGCGCGCGCAACGCTGACAGATTCGAGGCCAGGCCAGCGCTCGCCGCGAGCATGGCCAGGTCATTCGCGGAGCTTACCTCGGCCAGCTTCAGCGCCAGCCGCGCCGCGGGATGTATGCGCAACGTCCCGCCCACGATGCCCAGGGCCATCGGCATCTCCAGCTCCCCACGCAAGCGATCACCGTCTCGACGCCAGGTCGCTAGTGGCTTGTAGCTGCCGCTGCGCGCGGCGAAGGCGTGCGCGCCGGCCTCCACGGCGCGATAGTCGTTGCCGGTGGCGATGACGACGGAGTCGACGCCGTTCATGATCCCCTTATTGTGCGTCGCCGCCCGGTACGGATCGCGCTCCGCGAAATAGGAAGCCGCGATCACGCCCTCGATCACCTCGTCGCCGCTCAGCCCGGAGTCATGCCCATCATCCGGGCGCATGCGCAGGTCTTCGGCCTTGGCCCAGCCAGTGACCCGCACCCGTCGACGGTCACACAGATTCGAAAGAATGCGCAGGCCCAGCCGCCCGCCAGCCACTCGCGCCACTTCCTGGCCCAGCGCCTCTGCCACGCTGTTGGCGAGATTGGCGCCCATGGCATCCTTGCAGTCCAGGTAGACATGTACCACCAACATGCCGCCCCCGAGGTCACGCACCTCAATCGATTGGGGTCCTCCGCCGCGCGCCACGAGGCCGGGTACGGCCACGCCGCCGAGGGTCAGTAGTGTCGCCTCGCAGTCTCGCAGGCGCTGGACGGCCTGGTCGGGCTCGGCCACCTCGGTGAGCTGAATTTGCGCCGTCATCAGCGCTTCGGTCACCTCGGCGCGAAACCCACCCGCGGCCCGTATGATCCGCGCCGCGTTGGAGGTGGCAGCGATCACGCTCGGCTCCTCGACCACCATCGGAAGCAGCCGGTCGACGTCGTTGATGCGCGCGTTGAGCGCGACACCGAAGGGTAGACCGTAGATCCCGATCACGTTCTCGACGATCTGATCGGCGAGCGCCGAGTCGAGCCCACCGCGATCGAGGCTCTCGACGAGCTCCGCGAAATCCACCCCCGTGCTGTCGCAGATGGCGTGCCGCCGCTCTGTTAGCGGTAACCTGTAGAAGCCGGAGATGCGCGATTCACGAGCCACGAGTCGTTCCTTCGTCTGAGGTGCGAAACACGCCGCGGGCGTGCAGCGCGAGGGGAACATGGAAATGTCCGAGCTGTTCAGCCAGGGCGCGAAATTCCGGCGACGAGGCGCGCGTGGAGACCCACAGCACGATGTCGCCGCCACCGGCACCCGACGGCAACACCACCGAGCCATCCAGCTCCGCCCGATCCGCGAGGCGAGCGACCGCGGGGGTCACGATGGGCACGCCTGCGGCCTGACCGAGCGCTGACAGGCCCGCGCGCTGAGCCTGTAACGCGGAGAGCAGCTCGTCCGCTCGCCGCGCGAGGCAGGCGTCCGCTGCGCGACGGGCCGCCGTGCCGAGCAGCGTCATGAGCTGCGCGTACTCTCGGGGATCCCGGTCGCGCAGCAGCGCCACGCTGGCCAATAGCTCCGGCGTGGACGCCGAGATATCGCTGGCCCAGGCTTCGACCACGAGCTCCTCGGGTAAATTCAGGCTTTGTAGCTCCAGCACGTCGGGAGCGCTGCGCGTCGCGATCAGCGTGCCGCCCCAGACACTGGCCGCGACGTCGATGCCGCTGCCCCCGCCTTGCGCCCGTCGGTGAGCAGCGAGCGCGAGCGGCTCGATCGCGCGGCGCAGGTCCTGCTCCGCCTCGGCTCCGCCACGTAACGCTGCCAACGTCGCCACTAAAATTGCGGCGCTAGACCCCAGGCCGAGCTTTCGATCATGGGCCCGGAGCGCGCTCGCGTCGAAATGAGGCGCCGGACTGTCCTGTAACGCGGCGCGCACTTCCGCTGTCACGAGCTGTGCGGGTCGCGTCGTGTCGCAGACCACATACCGGTCCACCGCGCTGACGATCGCGGGCGCACCCTCCAGCACGCAGTAGGCCCCCGAGAGCACGATCTTGCCGGGGGCGTGCGCCTTCATGCGCGCTCCAGTAGGCAGGCGGCGTCCCCGATACCGCTCGGGATCACCTGACGCACGCCGGGCACCGCCTCCAGGGCACGCTGTACATTTTCACTCAGATGGGCACGGGTCAGCACCTTGACGTGGGGACCCGCGTCCATCGTAAAATACGCAAAAGTGCCTTGCTGACGCAGCTGGCGCACGCAGCTCATGGCAGCCCAGGTGGCCGCGTTGAAATAGACCAGGGCCGGGCGCGCCGTGAGCATCGAGGCATGCATCAGCAGCGTGCTGTGTTCCATCGCATCTCCCAGCTTCTCGAAATCCCCGCTCAGCAGGGCCGCGCGCAGCTCTCGATACACACCGGGAGCACTCCCGCGCCAGGCCGCGTAATACGGGCTGCTCGCCTGAGTATGCAGCATACCGTTGGTCGACCCTACCGCCTTCGGGCCCATGTCCGTCACGGCGATGACCATGACCAGATCTCGGGCATCGCGACCGACCTCCAGCGGCACGGCCGAGCTGGCTCCCGCCTCCAGCGTCACGAATCCACCGAACACCGAGCGCGCTGCGGAGACCGAGGACGCCCGCGCCAGAGCGCTGACGTCGTCTGGCGACCAGGCGAGCCCCGCCGCGCCGAGGCTGGCCAGCGCCAGCGCGGCGAACCCGGACGCGCTGGAAGCGAGCCCCGAGGCTGTAGGAAAGTCATTGCTCGACTCGACTCGCGCGCAGACCTCCATGCCAGCGGCGCGCCGCACCCGGTCGAGCAGCGCCGTCACTTTGCGTGAGCTGACCGCGTCGGTCGCGCTACCATTGAGCAGGAACCGATCGGCGTCGAGACCTGGCTCAAAGCGCACGAACGTGGTGGTGGAGAGCGCCGACAACGTCAGAGACAGGCTCGGAACGTCGGGTAGGTTCTGTGCCACGTCGCTCTTGCCCCAATACTTCGCGAGCGCGATGTTGGAGTGAGCTCTGGCACTGCAGCCTTCGGCTCGAAGACGTGGCTCCGCTGGGGGATTCACTACGGGTGGCATAGGGTATTGAGCTTCCGGACGGCCACGGCCTCTCTTGCCAGCTCGCTCTTGGCCTGAGCTCGTATGCGTTTGAGGCGCATGTCTTTACTCCTCCGTGCGGATTTCGAACGGGCAGGGGCGGCGAGCTCCTCCGCGAACGCACGGCTATTCGCCTCCGCGCGTTCAATCACTTCCGCGTAGCTGACCAGCGCGCGCTGCAGGGGGCCGTCGTTCGGGGCGAGCTCCGCGAGGCGCTTGCCGAGCTCCTGATAGGCATCGGCGATCAACTCGTAATCCGGAGCGCTCGAGCCCGCATCGGGGAGCCGCAGCTGGATGTCGAGCAGGCCCGAGTTCACCGTCTCGATCACCAGCTCGCACTCGCGCACGCGTTTGAGTGACCCGCAGCCGACCGCCAGCAGGGCCAACGCCAGGGCCACGCCCCTACCGCTGCGCGAGCGGGCCATCATGAGTCGCAAAGGGATCCTGCATTGTTCGGGGCAGCCTAGAACGCGGCTACCACATAGTCGACCTCGGCCTGGTCTGTATTGAACGTGACGCTGGCGGCGTCGAAGCGCAGCCGCTCGGCGCTCGGGTCGTTCCGGTAACGCTGCCGCCACAACCGCTGGCCGGCTCGTCGGATCCGCTCGCGCTTCAGGTGCGTCAGACTGCCGAACCCCGTCGTCCAGGCCCCTTCCCCGCGCGTACGCACCTCGACCACGACGATCAACTCCGCGCGGCGGGCGACCACGTCCAGCTCCAGCCGACCGAGGCGCAGGTTGCGCGCGACAATCGAGAACCCGGTCTCCTCCAGGTAACGGGCAACCGCGGCCTCCGCGCGCTGCCCGAGCTCCCTCTGAACTTTGCCTCCGCCCAGCATGAGCTCCCGCGTGTGCCCTGGCGCCAGGATGGGTGGCTAGGATCGCGACTTCGCGGGGCGCGCCCCGACGAGTTTCAGGTCCCGGAGGTGGGGGAAGGCGGCGTCCCGCAGGTCGACTCGTCGGGCCCCGGAGGCTGGTTGGGCGGCGGCACCGTGCATTCCGTATCCGGAATCAACAAAGGATCGATGTTAGACCCTGAGCGAATGCAGTAGGAGCCGGCGAGGTTCGCGTTCTCCTGATTGGCCCCGCTGGCACGGTTCTGAACGATTTCCGCACATTCGAAGCCGCTCGGACACTCGCAGTAGCGCGCGTTCGGGTCCGCACCGGCGCAACGGCACGAGCAATATACTGCCTGATCGGGCTTCCGCTCCGTCAGCTGTGGCAGCACGGGGACCTGTACGATGCCTTCGAAGTTCGGGACCTCACAGGGGAGGTTGTGATCGACCGTGGGAGCGGCGGTGGGGTCTGGATTGGGACCGTTCGTACCGTATGGGCAGCTGACACGCCCCTGGAACTTGTTTACCAGGCAAACACGCGTTTCGCACTGATACGACCGGCTCTCCACGTTGACCTCGCCCACGTCGAAACCGGTGAAGCCATCGTTGAACTCGTCGTCGGGAATGCAGGGGTCTCCGACGCCGCCGCTTTCACAAGCCAGCGCCCCGGATATCAATAAGGCTAAGCCAGCGAATCGAGCCAGGACCGGCGTAGAGCTAAGTTTTGCGCAATGCATCGGGCGAGGCTTATAGCACGGCGCACCGGGTAATGTAGAAGCAACATGTCGCCGGGAGCTGCTCTTTTTCGGTGATGCCTGCCCGCGTGCGAGCGGGCGCGTGTGCGTGCTCGCCATTCGCGCGCCGCCAGTATGGTCTTGCCGCGGTGCGCCGATGAGCTCGCAAGGTACCGTGCCGCCGACGGCTGGCGTGGACGCGCGGGTCAGCGCCACTCCTTTGACGGTCGACCTCGCGTCTCGTCCCGAGGTCGGCGCTTTGGCTACAGCGGTCGACGAGGTAGTTGCCCCAGCCCATAGGTCGGTAAGCGATTCGCGGTAGAGCCACACGCGGCAGAGCGCGTTTCCCGGATGTTGCCTTGACAAGCCAACTTAAGGATATCT
>WUUC01201231.1_pt1 | contig 10316 bp, 7 predicted proteins | sample 6278441 | NCBI WGS metagenome assembly WUUC01 (sample SAMN13675441, study PRJNA597444) | soil metagenome | isolation source: soil | place: USA: Washington | collected 2017-10 | reverse complement strand
TATTGAAATCGCTGTGCTCCACCAACTTATGCGCGACGATTCCGCCGGCGGTTGTGAATTGACCGCCTATGATGAGCCTTCGGTTCCACATCAGGAGCGCGTTGACATTGCTGTTTGCGCCACTATCGAGTGGTCTCCATACCTGCGCTGCATCCCAATACATAGCAAGCCGGTTGGCTGGCATGCCGCTGGCCATGGTAAAAGCCCCACCAGCGACCAGATAACCCTCATACCATGCCAGCGCGTGGACATTGCTGTTCATGCCGGTACCCAGCGCTTCCCACGCGTCGGGACTGGGACCGCCGCGCCACCGCGCAACGTTTGACGCCCGCACACCTCCGACGTTGGTAAACGTGCCTGCGACATACAAATAATTATCACTATGGGTGATGGCGCGCACACGATGCGAACTCGGCCCGATTATTCCTTCGCCAAGCGGCGACCACGCATTCCCATCCCACCGCGCGATCCGGTTCATGAGCTTGCCACCTGCGCCGGTCAAGATCCCCCCCGCATAAAGAGAACCGTTAAACGCGTCCAAGGCGAACACCGATCCGATCGGGCCGTTCATTCCATTTTGGCGTCCCGCGTTCAGCGCCGACCATTCCGCGCCATCCCAGCGCGCGATGCACGCGACGGACGCCGAGCCCGCTGCGACGAAGTTACCGCTCACCAGCAATTCATTGCCGTTCAACACGGCGTCGAAAATTCCGCTAGTGATCCCCTCGCCGAGCGGCTCCCATTGTGACCCGTTCCAACGCGCCGCGCGCCGCGCGCTCACCCCGCCGATGGTCGTGAAGTCGCCCACCGCATATAAGTAAGTGCCGTCAGAGTGAATGTCCCGGACTTCGTCGTTCGCCGTGCTGAACGGCAGCCACCCGCTCCCAGTCCAGACCGCCATATTTTGCGCAGGCACGCCGTCGGCGTTTTGAAAACTTCCGCTCGCGTGGAGTTGCCCATTGTGCATGGCCATGCCCGTCACGAGGACATTCGTGCCTGTGAACCCGGTGCCCATCGGCTGCCATGACCCTCCGCTCCACTTCGCCGCGGCGTTGGCGGCGACACCACCTATATTGGTGAACGCGCCAACGACCTGGATCTCGCTGCCATCGAATCGGAGGTTGAAAATTCCCGGCACGCACGCAAACCCAACACAGCCATCGACCGTGCTTCCCATCGTGTTCCACGACATTCCATCCCAGCGCGCCATGCCATACGTATTCGTGTCCCCGGGCAATCCAAGCGCGCCGGCAGCGTAGAGCACTCCATCCACAAAACCCAAATACGCGGGCAAGCCCCGCAGATTTCCGACCTCGCGCCACACCGTGCCGTCCCACCGCACCACGCTGCTCGTGATCGCGAGCGAGCCGCTATTCGTGAACTGCCCGCCGGCATAGATGTGCGTTCCATCCGTCGCAAGTGAATAAACATAGGAAATGAGCAGTGATCCTTCCGTCCTGCCGATCCCCGGCCCGACCGGATGCCAGTCCTGTCCGTCCCAGCGCGCGATGTTCGTCGCGTTGACGCCGCCGGCCATGCCAAAGAAGCCGCCCACGTACACGTTCGTATCATGTCGCATCACGGCAATGATCGTGTTCTCCGTGCCCGACGGCCCGAAACGAACATCCCAATGTTCATCGCCGGGAACTTGTGCGTTAAGAAGACCTGTGAAGCCGAGAACCACGCCAGACAAAATAAGACACCTCATATTGCGCTCCTGGATGTGCGCATTTGAATACAAGGCCGCTCCTTTGGCAAACTGATTTCGCGCTTACGCCGCTCAGGCGGCTCGCGCGCCTTTGCGGCCCAACATGCGGTCGAGGGAATCCGACGTCTGGTAAACCAGCGCTTCGGGATAGTGCAGATACGGATGGAAGTATTCGAACGTAAGGTAGCCGCGATAACCGACCGTATCCAGCGCTTCCATCACAACGGGCCAGTTCGTCGTGCCATCGAGGAGTGGCCGGAAGGTTTCGAGCGAATAGTCCGTGCCTTTCTTCGTGAATTCTTTGAAGTGAGTGTTTTTGATGCGCTTGCCCAGGATGGAAATCCAGTGCTCGGGAAACTGGAACAGCATGATATTGCCAGTATCGAAGTGGACGCGCACGTGCTCGCTGCCGAAGCTGTCCACAAACGCGTTCATCTCCATCGGAGTCATCAGGTAACCATTGAAGAATATGTTTTCGATGTTCAGATACACTTTCAGTTTCTCGGCGGAGGCCGCGAGCTTGCCGATCGCGTCACGCGCGCGTTTGTCGCAGAGGTCATTCGGCACCGGCTCATGGTCGGTGCGCCATGGAATGTGGACCGCGCCCGGGACGACCAGCACGTTGTCCACGCCGAGATCGTGCGCGGCCTGGGCGATCTTGCCCGCGAGTTCGAGGCCGCGCTCACGCTTCGCGACGTCGTTGCTCGTGAGCGGATACGGCCAGAACAGGAATGAGCACAAGCCACTGATCTCGATGCCGATCTTGTCGGCCATGGTCCGGATTTCTTTGTACTCGCGCGTTCCCGACTTCGGTGACAAATCGTTCTCAAGATCATAGTTCAGTTCGATTCCGTCGAAGCCGGCATCTTTGGCCAGCTGCAAGCACTCCTTGAGGTTCATGCGCTCAGGGTACGGAAACGCCCAAAGGTTAATGGACTTCTTCATGTCGTAGCGCTTCGGGGACGCGCGCCGCGCATCGGGCGCTTCGGCTGCGGACACTGCTCCGGCGCCCAACGCGGCCGCCCCGGCAACGGTCAGGGCAGACTTAATGGCGTCGCGCCGCGAAAGAGCGCTTTGGCTGCCGGGAGTGGGATCGAAAATCGGCGAAATGCGGGGATTCATACGCCGAATTGATCGCAGGAATGGCGCAGGCATTCAATTTGGAAATGCGCGCCCTCCTGGAATAGAGTGAGGACAGATGAGCGATGCGCTGGTCGTCAACGAAATCTACTTGAGCTTGCAGGGCGAAAGCACCTTCGCCGGCTTGCCGTGTGTGTTCGTGCGGCTGACGGCGTGCAACCTGCGCTGTTCGTATTGCGACACGGCTTACGCCTTTACGGAAGGGAGCAAGCAACCGCTGAGCGAAGTCGTTGCCCGGGTGCGCGAATTGGCCGCGCCGTTCGCAAACCGACCGACGGCGATGCGCCTGCCTCTGGTAGAGCTCACCGGCGGCGAGCCGTTGCTCCAGCCGAATTCACTGCCGCTGATGCAGCAACTTTGCGACGACGGTTTTACTGTGCTCATCGAGACCAGCGGTGCGCACGACATCTCGAAAATCGACTCGCGCGTGCGAGTGATCATGGATCTCAAATGCCCGAGCAGCGGCGAAGTCGCGCGCAATCGGTGGGAAAATATTCCGCGTCTCAAAGCAATCGACGAAGTGAAATTCGTGATCGGCACGGTCGAGGATTACGAATGGATGAAGCAGGTGCTCGCGGAGCATCGACTCGCCGAGCGTTGCTCAATTTTGATTTCCTGGGTCGCGCCGCTTTCCGAAGCGCAGCGAGACAAATCACTAAAGAAAGTGCCCGAGGGCCAGACGCCGATCTCGCGGCTCGAACTCGCCGAACGCGTGATCGCGGACAAATTGCCCGTCCGGTTCCAGGTGCAAATGCATAAAGTAATTTGGTCGCCGGAGGCGCGGGGCGTGTGACTGAGCTCTAATCGTAGGTAATCGAAAGGATTTCCAATTCCCGCTCCCCAGCCGGCACCCTGAAGCGCACGCGCTGGCCGACTCTCGCGTTAAGCAAGGCGCGCGCGATTGGCGAAAGCCAGCTCACCCAGTCGCGATCGATGTCGGTCTCGTCGACGCCCACGATTCGATAATTCGTCTCTTCGCCCGCGCTGTCTCGCACCCTGACCGTGGCGCCAAAGCGGACTTCATCCCACGGCTTTTCAGGTGGAGAAATCACAACCGCGGAGTCCAAAACGGCCTGCAATGCAGCAATATGCTGATCGATTTTTTGGAGTTCCGCTTTCGCTTGGACAGGATCGCTGCCGGCCGCGACCTGTGCGCGTCGCAGTTGACAGTGCTCCAACTCCTCCCGGAGCCGCTTCGCGCCATCGATGGTGATATAGTTCTTCGCACCGGGAGGCAAAGGGTTCGACCGCTTCGGAGGCGGCGGCAACTCCTCGCTGTCATCCTCCCGCGTGAAGGCCTTGCTCATTCCCCTGCCCTACAACGCGGTGTGATCGAAGCAGCCGGTCACGACCTCGCCATTGATCTTCACCTGCACCCAAATCCGGTAGGCGCCCGGTTTGGGAAACTCGTAGGGAAATGCGATGGAGTCAGGCTTCGCGGGCAGGCCGCAGACTACTTCAAACGGTTTTCCGAAGCGTTCCCGTTCGCGTTTCGCGAAAAGCTGCTGCGAAGTCATCGATACAGTGCCGAACGGATGCAAGTGCGTGAACACCGTGCCATCAAGACTGTGTACGACTGCGTGCGCCTGCATCGTCATGTAAGGCTGCAGTTCGGCCGGTTCGCCGCGAGCGTCGGTGACTTTAAACTGCATGCGAGCGTTGCCCATCCCGAGTTGGTGCATTGTAAATCCGTTGGGCAGGACGCAGGCGTTCGGGCCGTTGACGTGCGAGACGGATGCGGCCCACGAATCGTCCTCGTCCGCCACTTTAGACGTAGCGTTCAGCGCAGCCGGGAGATGCACGTCGGCCAACAGCGTTTGGGTAAAGCCGCTGGAGTCCGTGATGTCGGCGTAAACCTTGTAGCGGCCTTCCGGCAATGGCGGCACGGTCGTCTCGAAATGCTTGTCCTCGACGCGCAAGGGATGCAGATGCGCGAATGCGTCGAAAGCAGGCTGTCGCACTAAAAACGCATGCATCAATTTGCCATGCTCTGGAACAAGCGACTGTCCTTTGCCCCGTTGAGGCGTGCGGCGCAACTTCAACACGAGTTGCGACGCATTGGTCGCGAGCGACGCCCGCAGGTCATCGGCGCGATACAGGCGGTTATTGCGAAAATCGCGATCCGCGAGTTTCCACCACGCGCGCCCGCCATAAAGCCCAACTCCGATGACAATGCCGCCGACTACCATCGCGGCCCATGCAAGCCGCGTACGTTTTGGCGTCGGAACTTCGCCCGGCGGCAGCACGCTCTCTCGAGCAGCCGCGCCGACGAGACACACCAGCGCTACGACCAGCACTCCGGCCCATGTCCCCAGCATTGTACCGAAACCGCGTGGCATAACGCGACGAGCTGTGGCGACCGAGTTGATCGGAACGACAGTCGTGCCGCGGCCGGCCGGACCGTCGGCGTGGATAAGAATACTGTACGCGCCTGAATTCATCAGCCAGAGTTCAGCCGTGAACAGGTTCGTGTCACCGCGCACGCGCTTCGCGGGATCAGCCGACGGAGCGCCTTTGGTGCCGGTGTCCCAGCGCGCGGGGAGAACCGAAACGCCGTGAACGTTGCCATCGAGCGCTCGCACGCTGACCTCCGCCAGTCCCGGAATGACGTCAGGCGGACGCACCACGACCTGCAACGCATATGGTCCCGCTGTGCCTTCGTAGAAAACGTTGGGACTGCCGATGTGGGCCATGGCGGCCAGGGGCGACAGGAGCAAGAGCGCCAGCAAGATTCTCATCGCTTCACCCGCGACATCCACGCGCCGAACGCGAGCCCGATTCGCGCCGTTATGAACGCGTTGAACGCCGCGCGTCCCAACTGTTTCCACGTGAGCGGATCGTAACCGCGCGAACCCGGCTCGATGTCCCAATACTCCATGATCCACGGACCCGGTTTCGACGAATATGGCACCCAATCACCCGCGGCGAAGAACCAGTTATCCGCGGCGGGCGAAAGCATGAATTTGGAGAACCACCATTGCGTGGGCACAAACAACGCCAGGAACGCGATCGCGAGCGCGATTGCCAGGAGCGTGTCGCGCAGCCATCCGCTTTTCTGTCCGAGAAAGCGCACCATTAAGTCGATGGCGAAGGCCGGCACGACAAGCAGGAGTGGGAACGCAGGAGGGACCATGTGGTCGACTGGATTGTAAATCGGTGCGAGCTTCGGCTCGGCGGGAAACAGCGGAAGTATCCAAATCACCAGCATCAGGCCAGCCATGTACACAGCGGCGGCCGTTGTCGCCGGCCAGCGCAATTTCGACGCGCGCGCGAGTGTCACCAGGTACAATGGATAAGGGACCGCGCACGCTTTATAAAATTCGGCTGTGCGGTGTTGGTTGGGGAAACTCTTCTCGGTCAAAAAAATCGCGGCCATTAGCAACATGATCCCGCCGGTGAGGATGAACAGCACCTGGCCCTCGGTCGTGCCGGAGCGGTTCTGGAAGGACAACATCAACAGCAACACGCCGAGCGCGACGTGAAACATGCCGAGCGCGAGCACCGCGTGCGGTGGACTGAGGATCTCCACGTCGAGACCATAGGTGTTGTGCCACCAGTCATCGAAAGGCGCTGAAAGCAGCATCGTGAAGCAGCCCCAAATGGCGACCCACGCCCCGAGCGGCGCGCGAAAACCCCAGAACGATACTCCGGCCGCGCGCTCCGCTTCCGTTCCCCAAAAGTGCGTCTTCAATGCCAGCCAACCGCAGAGCAAGCCAGGAATCAAACCGCCCATGTAAGTGACGATGTGCGCCGGTGTCCAAAACGTGTCGCGGCCAATCGCCGAGTGCCACGAAATGTCCCAGAGCGCGCCAATCGGAATGCACGCCGCTCCGAAGACGAGCAGTTTGAAGTACCACGGTGCAACGGTCGCGCGCGTGACTTGCGCAGGAATCGCTGGAGAAACGACAGCGGCTGTTTGCACAGCCTCGTTATGCCATGAAAACCGGGGCGCGACAACCAGAGACCGGCAACACCAAGTTACACGACAGACTCCAACTCAGCGGTGGGTGTCTCCCCCGCGTTCCAGAAGTCGGCGATTGTGCGAAACAATCGCTCCAGGGCGCGGTAATCAGCAGGTTTGACCATGTAGGCGTTCGCACCGAGTTCGTAAGCGCGATTCACGTCCTGCGGCAGCGCGGACGAAGAGAGAATAATAATCGGCGTGAGCTTCCAGGGATAATGCCGCCGCATCCACGCGATCACATCGAACCCGTTGAGGCGTGGCATCTTGAGGTCCAGGAGGACCAACCGGGGCAACGGAAAGGCCCCGCGATCGCCGTAAGCGCCGTTGCCCTTCAAATAATCAATCGCCTCCTGCCCATCACTGACGATGCGCAGAGGATTGCTGATGTTCGCGCTCTGGAAAGCGTGCTTTACGAGCCAAACATCGTTTGGATCGTCTTCCACCAGCAGAATGGGAAAATTTGATTCCATGTCCAACATCCTGCCAACCAAGTGAAAATGTACCCCGGCCGCGGGCGCGCGTAATGGGGTCTAGTCCGACGCGAACAAATCACGCCGAGCCCGTCACTTCTTTCAGGTCAGCGCGCACAGCTTCGTAAGTGGTTGAATACGAGAGCACTTCGGGGTCGGGCTTTACGCCCCACTGGTCGCAAGCCTCGCGGTACAAATCCGGCCACCAATTCCGATGTTCGGTCAGTCCTTCGTCGCGCCAACTTCTCCAGCCGATCAGCACCCGCGACCAGCATTCGTCGCCATACTTCACCGCCTCGGACGAGTTGCTGAAATCTTTGAGATACCAGTCGCGGCCGATGCGCGCGTGCAGCACTTCGTCGGCCCAGTCATAATCCTGGAACAGCGCGGAAAGCGGGTTGCCCGACTGCTGGCCCACTTCCCATTCGAAGCGCTTGCCATTTTTCGGCATCAAACCTTGTTCTATAAAGTACAAGACCGCGTGCCGCTCGATTGGTTTCAATTGAGTGTTCAGCGCGAGCGACCACGTGAAGTTCACCATGACGTGTTTCGACCAATCAATGCCGAGTTGAGCGAAGCCCACTTCACCCATCATCGCGTGCCGCGCTTCGTCCCAAAGCTGGCGGGTCATGTCGCGGTAATACCCCCACGGTTTGTCGGGCGTCTCGGCGATGATGCTGGCCATCATTTCCGGCACGTCGACCTCGCGCAGGCGCTTGTAAAACATCATCAACGTCTTGGGCTGGGGCGGCAACTTCGGATCGTAGAGGAACACCTCGGCGTTCACGCCCATGTTGTATGGATCCGGGAAACGCTCGTCGCGCTTCGGCACCGGATCGTATTGGTAAGGCTGGGCGGAGAACTGACGCTCCAGATTTTTTTGCGCAGGAGTGTCGACCCCGTGCAACCCGCCCGCTGCGGCGAGACAATCGTCGAGCAACTGCAGCCACGGCTTGAACACCGCGCGCTTTTCGGGGCTGACGAGTTTTGAAACGGCGACGCGGCCAAACTCGATCATGTCGCCGATCTCGAGCAGCGCAAATCGGCAGAGGCGAATCGATGGCGCATCCGCGAGCGGATTCGTGTCCGCGATGTGACGCTGCAGGGCGGCTTGTAAGGCGGGCAGCGCCTTCTCGTACAAGCCCATCAGCAACTCCTCGGTTTTCGGGGCGCCAAGGATTTCATCGAAAAATATTTCCAGCGCTTCGTGCGGCACCTGTTCGAGTCCCAGCGGCGGTTCGCGCATTTCGCCGACGCGTTGGCGCAACGCCGTGATGTGCTCGGCGCAGTAGTGCGCGTGGAGGCCGAACGCCATCTTCAGTTCATAGATTGGCTCGGCGGTGATGCGCGCGGTGACAATCTGGTGCAGCCGTTTGAACGCATAATGATAGCGCTTCAAGCGGCGCACACATTCCTCCACCGACAATCCTGGCCGCGCCGCTTGTTCCATCGTGCAAAGCCCCGCCAACGACGGCAGGTCGCGATAAGACCGATAAGCTTTCATATTCCTTAGTCCAAATAGCTTAGCCGGTTGTTAGAAAAACACGACAACAAAGCAGAGCCGCGCGCTCAAACCTGCTTACGGGGCAACTTGGGGCATTTGTGTCCGAACCTAAGAGAGGTTGCTTTTGAGGAGGTTTCATCCATAGTGACTAAGTTCCATGCCTGGGAAGAAAAATTCAGGTCTCGTTTCGGTTGATCCGAGGATACTTCGCGAGTTGATCCATTTTTGTTTCAGGCCCATGCTGGCGTTGGCTGCGATAGCGGCTTTCGCTCCTGTCTCTCAATCAGCGACCCTCGTTTTTACAACTAATTCCGTCATCAGTTCCGTCGACACGAATTACGACGGACTGGACATCGTCGTCACCAATTGCACGGTCACCATCGATGGCACGCATGCATTTGCCAGCCTACAAATTCGGAACGGCGGGATCGTGACGCATTCCGTCGCCACGGGCCATACGGGCTTGAATCTCACGACGACCGGGGATGTGTGGGTGGACGAGGAAGGGGCCATCAACGCCGACGGGAAGGGCTATATCCTTTCTGAAGGGCTCGGGAATGGGGCGGTGTGGGAGAATCCATCTGCAGGAGGCGGCGGCGGGGGAGGCCACGGTGGTTTCGGTGGAAGTTCTGCCACTGGTGGCGGGGCGAGCTACGGGTCGACGCAGCAACCGTCTCATAAGGGAAGCACTGGTGGACTCGGAGGCGGCTCGGGCGGCGGGGCTCTTCGCTTGGTCGTCGGGGGCGCATTCGTACTGAACGGCAGTCTTTCGGCAAACGGCAACACTGGAACCAACAACCGGTCCGGCGGCGGCTCGGGCGGCTCCGTTTGGATCACGGCCCAAAGCATCTCCGGCGCGGGCGCGATCTCCGCCAGTGGCGGCTCGGGCGAACCTGTTTACGGCAATGGCGGCGGCGGTGGCCGCGTTGCCATAGAATGTGAAACCAACACGTTGCTCGGCAGCATCGTCGCCCATGGCGGCCCCGGCGCTCAGGCCGGAGGCGCAGGAACAGTTTATATGGCTGTGGGCGGGGCGAATGCCCGCCTGTCAGTGGATAACAACCGACGCGCCGGCGCGAATACGCCAATCCAGATCAACAACGTTTGCGATCTGGCTGTGAGTAGTGGCGCCGCTGTTACGTTTCCGAGCGCTCTCACGTTGGGTCACTTGTTCGTTGGTTCAAATGGTTGGCTAACGATTCCCGGTTACGCGCCCCTGGGCGGGACGGTCAACCTGACAGTGACGGGCAACGTCACGATCGCATCGCAAAGCGGCATAATGGCTGATGCGAGGGGCTATCCGAGAGCGCAGGGTCCGGGCCGCGGCAACTTTTCCACCTTTCTGGGAATAGTCTACGGAAGCGGTGGAGGTTACGGTGGTCAGGGGGGAATGGCTCCTCCAAATCCAATTTCGGCAGGCGGGGTTGGGGGCTTTTCGTACGGTTCCCTTTCTTCCCCCGTCGACCTTGGAAGTGGCGGAGGCGCGGGCGTCGGAGATTTCTGGCCGAGTGACCCGCCAGTTGCGTCTGG
>WUUC01127718.1_pt1 | contig 10316 bp, 8 predicted proteins | sample 6278441 | NCBI WGS metagenome assembly WUUC01 (sample SAMN13675441, study PRJNA597444) | soil metagenome | isolation source: soil | place: USA: Washington | collected 2017-10 | reverse complement strand
GATAGTGAGACGCGGCACCGACAATGCGCGCCACCGCCACCCTCGAAGAACCCCGACGCCGCCAACCTTGCACCCCTACGGCCGAGCAATTTGATGCGTTGGGCCTCCGTCACCCCATTTTGCCGGCTGCGGCGGAGGGGTGTTGATGAATGCTGTTAGGCCTTCGCAGGTGCGTTGTAGCACTTGTGCGGCACGGGCTAGGCTGGGATCTGTTAACGGGTTTTGGGCTACTCGTCGCCAGTGTCCGTGCATTCCGGTGATGGCGGCTTGTATTGTCGCGGCGGGGGTGTTGGGGGCTACGTTGAGGCGTTCCGTTATTGTGCCACCTTGGCCGCCGAGTAGACGTTCCATTGCCGCTAGTTGCTCGGCGGGTGCGCTTACCGAGCCCATGCGAAGTTCGGTGAGTAGTCGAATCTCAGTTAGCTCATGTGCGCCCGCGCGAAGTCTTTCGATGGCTTGGCGGAGGCGGGGGGCGGCGGGGATGGGTTGGGTGCGGGTTATTGTTTCGATCGCGCGTAGGGCGCCGTCCGCCTTCAATATATCGCGGCGGGCGGCGAACTGGGTGAGGAGTAGGCGTCGTAGTTCGGATAGGCCGCTGTGGTCGCGGAGAAATGTTGACAGGGTGGCGGTGTCGTGGGTGCCGTTGCGGATCGCGTTGAGGGATAGGCGAACTCCGTACAGGCCCAGTATGTTGAGTAGGCGTTGGCGGCGGTCGGGAGGGACGTGGATTCGGCTTGGGGCGACGAATCGGGTGGCGGACAACAAGAGTGGTGAGGTGGCTGATGAGCCGGCGCGGGCTAGTTCGGCCAGGTCGGTGAAGTCGTTGTCTTGTAGAGTGGACGCGGTTTCGGCTAGGAGGCCGGCGATGGGGAGCACCGTGTGTACCAGGCCGCGGATGCGGTAGTCGGCGCGGTAGCTGGCGGCGACTCGTGCGGCGTGGGTCATCGCGTCGTCGTCGCCTCCGCCGACCTCGTCGGCGCGGGACAGCACGCCGACCGCGTTGACCGGGGTGGTTTCGCTGGCTTCGGCTTCGTGGAAGGTGTCCAGGAAGTCCACATCGGACGTGTGGAGTTGGCGCATCAGGTACAGCACGGCGTCGACGCTGCCGGTTTCGGCGAGGAAGTCCTGGGTGCGGCGGCCGGCGGACTCGGTTAGTGAGCCCATACCCGGGGTGTCCACCAGGGTCATCTGGCCGAGCCAGTCGCTGGGCAAGGTTACTTCCACGCGGTCGACCGAGTTGGCGTCCAGGTTGCCGAGGTTGAGGGTCCAGCGGGCGCCGTTGTCGGTCAGCGCCAGGCCAAGGGGCTGGCCGCCGTGGGGGAACGCTACCGCGCGGGGGGCGGGGCCGCGCTGGTACCACGTGACGATTCGGGTGCACTCACCGGCATCGGTGGCCGCGACTCGGGTGCCGACGAGGGCGTTCAGCAGTGTTGACTTGCCGGCTTTGACTCGACCGGCCAGAGCTACCCGCAGCGGGCCGTCGAGGTGCCGGGCCACCTCGTTCAACACGCGGCCGCCTGGATGTCCTTGGTAGGCCTGGATTGCCTCGCCCAACAACGACCGAACCCGTGCCGAGAGGCCAACTTGGTTCACGCCGCACCCCCTGTGAACCGGTCTGCGGTCGACAGTAGCGATGTCACGCGATCGAGCTCCGCCTTGGCCGCGGTGCCGCGTACCGCGGCCGACTGCTGATCCGCTTGTACCGCACGCATCGCGGCTTCCTGCTCGTGTTTGGCGGCGGACACGGTTTCCTGTGCGCGGTCGAGGAAGTAGTCGCGGATTCGGCCGCGGCTGTGGCGGATCAGGTCCTGGGCGGCGCGATGGGCGTCCATTCTGGCTTGGCTGAGGTACGTCGCGACGGCGCGTTGGGCTTCGTTGCGGGCAGCGTCCAGTTTGGACGTCTTGTAGCTGCGGACGGCGCGCCAGGCGAAAACCGAGCCGAGTACGGCGGTGATGGGCAGGGCGATCAGCAGGCCTGGGTTCAGTGTGGTGACAAGCAAAGTGGTGACCACGGAGCTGGACAGCGACCAGCCGCGGGCGGCCTGCATGGTCACCTCGAGCCTGCCGCTCTTGCCGCTGCCGAGGCCGTCCAGCTTGATGTCGCCGGTGGCGAGTGCGCCGGTGCCGGTGAGGGCCTCGACTTCGGACGCGGAGGCGTCGAAGACCCCGGCCACGTCGGCGGCGAGCGAGTCGATCGCGCGGGTCAGGCGGGTGTGGGCGTCGGTGAGCTCTTCGTTGGTGCGGCGGTAGAGCCAGGGGACGATCTCCGCCCACTCCTTGCTGGGGTCGCCTTCCTTGACCCGCCGGACCGACTCACTTTCCAGGCGCCGCAGGCATTCCGCCAGGTCGGCGTCGAGGCGTGCCTGGATGTCGGCGAAGCGGTCGTTGATTGTGTTGAGCCAGCGGGACGACGTCGACGAGAGCAGTTGAGCGCGTTGGCCGCTGGCGGCCACCTTGCGCATGGTTTCCTGGCGTTCCTCGGGTTTGGTCAGGGCCGCGTGCTCGGTGGCCAGGGTGTCGGCGACCTGTTTCAGGGAGCTACGCACCACGGCGGCGGCGGCGAGCACCGACTTGGCCGCATGCTCGGCGAGGAGGCGGGATCGCAGGCGCTCCACCAGAACGGGGAAGCCGGACTCGGCGTTGAGCGCGGGGTCGCCGGTGTCGAGGGCCAGCTCACGCAGGTTCGACGAGACCGCGATGATCTCCGCGTCGATGCCGGCCGCGGCGAGGTGGCCGCGGTCCAGCTCGAGAATTCGGTGCCACGTAGGGTAAAAGTCCGTCTTGGTAAGCACAACGATCAGGTTGGGACAGACGTCGACGGCGTGGCGGATGAAGTCGACCTCGGCCGCGGTGAGCTCCTGGGAGGCGTCGGTCACCACGATCACGCCGTCGGCCAGCGACAGGGAGCGCATCGTGGCGGCGGCGGCCGCGGCGGCGAAGCCACCACCAAGTCCAGGCGTGTCAACGAGAACCAGACCGTCGGCGAGCAGCTCGCGGGGCAACGTCACCTCGACCGCACGGAGCCGGCTGCCGTCCGGCAACGTGCCGCTGCGCCCGAACTCCGGGGCACGACGCGGGTCGATCCGTTGCGCCGCAGCCTCTTCGGCTTCGGGCACCAGGGTCGCCGACGCATCTGCGCCGTGCCGGACGAGCGTCGGCACGGCGGTGAAGGCGACCGGATCCACGCCACAGACAGGCACTCCGAGCACGCCGTTGATCAGCGCGCTCTTGCCTTTCTTGAACTCCCCGGCGACCAGTACGTGCCACGCGCCGGTGGTCAGCTGGCGGCGGCACTTGATCAGTTTCTCGGCCAGGTCGTTGCGGCCGGCGGCGCGGGTCTCGGCGATGGAGGTGTCCAGCAACTCCAGCATCTCGGCGGTCTCGGCCGCACTCTGGGGCGCCATCAAGGCGCTGCCGGATCGTGGAAGTCGTGATCGATGTGATCGACGCCGGGCGTGTCCAGCGGATGATCGTCGTGCGCCGCGGCGAACTCGGTGGCGTGCCGCAACGCGTCGTCCATGCCGTCGTGGTCGACGTCGCTCAGGGTCTGGATCACCGGCTCCGGTGCGGGTTCCGGAAGCGGCCCACCGGGCGGCGGAGCCGCGTCGGTGAGTTGATGGCTCACCGCAAGGGTTCCCGGATGGTTGTCCAGTCGCACCGGGTCGTTGTTCACCCGGTGGCTGAAGGTGTCGGTGTTGTCCGTGGCGGGCTGGGCGCCCGGGGTGGCGGGGACGACGCCCGGTCCGGCCAGTTCGGGGATCATCGCCGCGTACTCGAACCGGCGACTATTGGCTTCCCATGAGCCGACGCCGTACTCGGAGCCCTTCGCCTCGATGGTTTTGCCGTTGCCGAGGCTGATCGCGACGTGCGCCGCCTTTGGCTGCCCGGTCAGCGGGTCGGACGAGAAGCTGAACAGCAGCGCGCCCGGCGTGCGGATGGCCTGCTCGACGGACATCGTGCTGCCGCCCTTGTTCAGGTAGGTGAACTGGTTCCAGGCACCGTCCGGGACCTTGACCCCCGCCTGGTGGCTCGCCCACTCGACCAGCTCCGAGCAGTCGAACCGGCTCGGGTTCGGGTCGTTCAGCTTGGTCTCCGCGCCGAATACGTACTGGTCGCCGGACTGGGCGACCGCGGTGTTCAGGAACTGCTGCAGCTTCGTCTCGTCGGCGGTGGTGATCGGTTGCGCGGTGGCGACGGTCGCGGTTGGCGTCGCGACCGGCGGCGTGGTGGCCTCCGCCGGGGCGGGGGTCGTCCCGTCGAGCGGAATCCCGAACTCCTCACCGGGACGCGCGGTCGAGCCACCCAGCTGCTGCGGGCCGGCGCCCGAGTCCAGCGCGATGCCGAACTCCTCACCGGCGTGCACGGTCCCGCCGGGTGGCGGGGCGGCAGTCTGCGCGACGTTGACATTGTCACTCCCGCTGCCGGCAGTGGATGACGACGGCTGGCCGCCGCCCCTCGCGTCCCCGGCGGCGGTGTGATCGCCGTACCCGTCCGTGCCGGACCACATGCCGCGGCCCGGACCGTCGCCGTACGCGGCGGCCGCCGCTTCGGCCTGCGCCCGGTAACGGAGATAGCGCGCGGAAAGGCCGCCATGGGTGGTGGTCCACGGCGAGATGTCATCGCCGCCGTGCGACACGGCGAACGCGGCCTTCGCGTTCTGCACCGGGTTGTAGAGATCGGTCTGCCCCAGCTGTGGATGTGCGCGCGCGTTGATCTGCCACAGCCCCCTGCTGTCCTCGCCGCGCGGATTGTGCGCGCTGCTGTTGCCGCCGGACTCGGCGAGCGCGACGGCGGTCATCGTCGCCGCCCGGTCCGGCGAGAATCCGGCTTCGCGCGCGAATGCGTAAATCTGCTCGGCGGTGTATCGCGCCATGCTGGCCATTCTAGGGGCGGAGCGCCGATCGATGTCCGGGGTTTGGGCCTGCCCAAAAGGGCAACGTCCCTTTTCCCGATGGGGCAACTATTCGCTGAAAGTTGTCGGGCGATGTTAGCTTCGGCGGGGATGAAATGGGATGAGACACGCGAAGACGGCGCCCACCCGTGGCTGGTCCTCGCCGATACGCTGCTACAGCGTGAGGCCTTGGTGTGCCGGCTGGGGGAGGGCTTGCTCCCACACGACTTCGCCGGGCTCTACATAGGACACGACGAGGTCGACCGCATCCTCGCGGAGCTGCCCGGGCTCGCCGGCCCGCCGGCCGAGCGGGTGGCGGAGTTGCTCGGCCGCCTCGAGCCGGAGGTGGTGCTGGCGCGCAAACAGTTCGCCGAGTCGCTGGCCGCCGAGCGAAGCGACTTCGATCGGCTGGTGCGCGGGATCGGGCTGAACGAGCTCGACGCCCAGGTGCTCGCGCTGCTGGCCGCGGTGGAACGTTCCCCGCACCGGATGCGGCTCGTCTCCTACCTTCAGGACAACGTGCAGCTGCCCCGGCTGACCATCGCGAGCCTGGCCAGGATCGTCCAGTACGGTGCCCGCCGGGTCGCGCCGGATTCGCCGCTGCGCCGCGCGGAGCTGATCGAGGTCGGCCCCGAAGGGCCGTGGGCCACCAGGATGTGCCACCCCGCGGTCCGGGTGACCTGGGCGCTGGGCGGCGACGACTCCGCCGACCCCGGTCTCCCGCCGGGCACCCGGATGATCGACTCCCCGGACAACACCAACCAGCCCGCCGAGCTCTTCCTGGTAGCCGGCGCGGACACCGACTCACGGCTCGCCGCGGTCCGGGATCGCTGGCCGCACAAGGCATTGCTGGTCTGCCCGCTGCCCGGCTCCCCGGCGGAGTGGACCGCCGTGGTGCGCGAGGCCGGCATCGGCGACCGGGCCGTCGTGCTCGAGCTCGCCGCCCCGCTGGACCGCGCCAGCGCCGACCGCGTCGAGCGGGCCACCCACCTGAGCTGGGTGCTCAGCTCCGCCCATGAGCTGGCGCTGGACACCCTGCCGGGACGTCCGTGGCGGGAGGTGCGGCTGGAGTCCGGCCTCGCCGATGCCACCGACTGGGCCACGGCGCTCGGCGTGGCACCGGATCCCGCCTACCCGCTCACCCGCGAGCAGCTGCGGCTCGTCGCCTCGGCCTCGGGCGGGAACCCGGACGCGCTCTCCACCGGCGTGCGGCGACTCGCCGGCGGGCATCTCGAAGGTCTCGCCGTGCGGATCCGCCCGCAGCGCACCATGACCGATCTCGTGCTGCCGCCGGACCAGACCAACCAGCTGCACGAGCTGATTGCCCGCTACCGCGGCAGATCCGTGGTGTATCAGGAATGGGGCTTCTCGCCGCTGCCGTCGACCGGCGTGGTGGCGCTCTTCTCCGGCCCGTCCGGCACCGGCAAGACGCTCGCCGCGGAGATCGTCGCCGGGCAGCTCGGCCTCGATCTGTACAAAGTGGACCTTTCCGCGGTGGTCAGCAAATACATCGGGGAGACGGAGAAGAACCTCGAGAGGATCTTCGGCGCCGCCTCGGCCGGTGACCTCGTGCTGTTCTTCGACGAGGCGGATGCCTTGTTCGGCAAGCGATCCGAGGTCAGCGATGCGCACGACCGGTACGCCAACATCGAGGTGGCGTACCTGCTGCAGCGCCTGGAGACCTACCAGGGCCTCGTGGTGATGGCCACCAACCTGCAGCGCAACATCGACGACGCGTTCCTGCGCCGGATCTCCGTCGCGGTGGACTTCGAGCCGCCGGACGAGCCGCAGCGCAGGCTGATCTGGGAACACTCGTTCCCACCGGGCGCACCGGTCGGCGAGTTGGACTTCGACTTCCTGGCCCGCCAGTTCAAGGTGACCGGCGGGATCATCCGCAACGCCGCGCTCGGTGCGGCTTTCCTCGCCGCCGATGTCGACGCGTCGGTGACCATGGAACGCGTCGCGCTGTCACTGAAGCGCGAGTTCCAGAAGCTGGGGAGGCTTCGCACCGAGTCCGAGTTCGGCCACTATTTCGCTCTGGTGAACGGGGATGGCAATGCTGAACTTGCTCGATGAGTCGCTTGAGGAGTTCCTGCGCGCCATCGTCCCGCTACCCAAGCGCGAGATCGACGTGTCGTTTTCCGCGCCGGACAAGGACTGGTCGGCGCGGGTGTCCCGGCCGACGATCAACCTCTACCTCTGGGACGTCCGGCGCAACCTGTCCGAACGCGACCTCGGCGTGGAGACCGTGCACGACAACAACGGCCGCCCGCACCGCCGGCCGCCGTTGCCCCGGGTGGACTGCCGCTACCTGGTGACCGCGTGGACATCCGACATCGGTGACGAGCACGCGCTGCTCGGTGCCACGCTCGCCGCCCTGCTACTGCACCACGAGTTGGACCGGCAGTACCTGCACCCCGCCTACCGCGAAGTCGTTCCGGTGCCCAGCATCGAGGTCGGTGCCGGTGCCGGCGGGGACAACTCGGACTTCTGGTCGGCGCTGGGCGGCCAGCTCAAACCCGGCCTCGACGTCACCGTGACGGCCACGGTGGACAGCTCACTGCTCGTCGCGGCCGGCCCGCCGGTGGAGCGCTTCGCGATCATCGCCTCGCCGGGCAACGGTGCCGAGCCGGAGCAGCGCCTGTTCGTCGGCGGCCAGACCGACGAGCCGCCGGGCACGTTGGTGTCCACCCCGCACGGCGCCGCTGAGGTGCAGGAGGACGGGAAGTTCCTGGTACAGGCAGAGGTTGGCGACGACGTCACGGTCAATGGCGAAGTGAGGGGCACCGTCGGCGAAGCCGGCGCGGCCGAGCTGCAGAAGCGGCGCAGGCGCAAGGAGTCCCGCTAGGAGTCCTTGCCGGTAAGCAGGTTCACCAGGTTCGACGACTGTCCATAGTAGAATGCCCGAACCCGGTAGGAGGCGTTCTTCTCGTCCGGCAACGTGATCAGCCCGGTGGCGTTCACGTTCGGGTCGACCACGGCGGCCACCCGGACCTGACCGCCGGCGGGTCGCACCTCGAGCAGGTAACCCTCCTCGTCGCTCGCGTTGTCCGTCCAGGTGAACGCGACTCCGTTGGCGTGCCTGACGGTCGCGGTGAACGCGGTCGGTCCGTCGGCGTTCCGGACCGACGATGTGGCTTGTGGCCCACCGGGAAGCACGCGCGGGACGGCCCACTCATGGTCGTTCCCCGTGTCCTCGTCGGTGAGTGCCCCGGCCGGCAGGTTGACGTCCACCCAGTCCGACGCCGGCCCGGAATACGGCCGAACCCGGTAGTAGAACGGAGTTTCCGGCATCAGGTCGGGATGCGTGAACGTGGTCCGGTCCGGCTGGGTGAACTCCAGGATCGTCCACGGTCCGTTCGGCTCGGTGGCGAACTCCACGATCCGGCCCGCGATGCCCGGCTCATCCCCCCGCCAGCTGAGCGCGATGTCGGTGGGGGAGGTGAGCGCCGCCTCGAGCCGGGTGCCATTGCTCTCCATGGGCACGGTGCTCTCCGCGGCGCCGCAGCCCGCCAATACGCTCAGCAGGGCCGCGGCGACCGCGATGCGTGGGATCACTTGCGCCAGAAGCGGATGTTGCTCCACTCCACGGTGATCGGACCCTGCCCGCTGCCCGTGCGGTAGGCGCCGAACTTGTCGTAGAAGCTTCCGCTCTCACTCGACACCGTGTGCTTGAGCGATCCGTTGATATAGGTCCGATGCTGGCTGCCCACCACGTGCACCGTGTTCACCCGCACCGTGGTGCCGACCGTCGCACCCGTGGCGATCGTCCTGCCACCGTTCACCGCGTACAGCCGCCCGCCGCGCTCGACGGCCAGCATGAAGTACGCGCCCTCGTTCTGGTTGAACGTCTGCTTGAGACTGAGCCGGGTACCGCCCTGGCTGACCACCCGGAAGGAGCCCTCGAACTGCCGGGTGCCGCTGGTGTACGTCGCGTAGCGCCGCTCGGCGCGTTGATCGCCGCTGCCGGTGCTGCACGTCAACCGGAACGTCAGGTTGTTCACGTCGCCACAACCACGCTCCTGCACGTTGAACGTCGGCGAGTACTCGGTCCACCCGCCCGGTTCGACCTCGGCATCAGCGCTCGGTACGAGCAGCGCTCCGGCTACCACGGCGACGGCAATCGCCCCGATCCGCCAACCCAACATAATCACACCCCATCCACTAGGCCCCACCCCTCGCCGGGACCATAAGCCGGGTGGCAGGTGCTAGGAAAGCCCTTTCCCGCTCACCGCGACACCTAGGTACCCCGCGCCGTACGCATTCCGGCCACCACAATTGACCGACTCAAGAACTGGTGGAATTCCAGACTGGCTCACTCATTAGTGTGTGAATTCATCCGAAAAGGGGATCCCAAGGGATATATGAGCGGGGGACCTAGGGCATTTCGGCAATTACGCTGTCGCCGTGTTCTTGGTAGTACGTAGGGTATCAAATCAGGGAGGTTCCATGCGTAAGATCCGCATGACCCGATCCGTAACTATTCTCGGTGTCCTGGGCGCCGCGATCGCCGGAGTCGTTGGTACAGCTAGTGTCGGACAGTCCGACAGTGCCGACAGCCGGCTCGCGCACGCCGTCGTGAAGGACGTCAACGGCGTCACTCTCGGCACGGTGAACTTCATCTCCGACCGAGGAAAGGTGGCGGTTGCCGGCCGGTTGACCGGCCTGTCCGCCGGATTCCACGGTTTTCACGTGCACTCGGTAGGAATCTGCGACCCGAGGGCAACCGACCCGGCCGGCAATATTGTCCCGTTCACCACCGCGGGCCCGCATCTCGCCGGCAGCGGCTCCGCGCACGGCGCGCACGCGGGTGACCTGCCGCTGCTGCTGGTCGCCGCGGACGGCACCACCGCCACGCTGACCGCGACCGACAAGCTGAGCTCGGCGCTGCTCTTCGACGCCGACCGCAGCGCGATCATCGTCCACGCGCTGCCGGACAACTACGCCAATATCCCCACCCGTTACTCCGCGACCGGCCCGGACGCGACGACCCTGGCCACCGGCGACTCGGGTGGCCGGGTGGCGTGTGGCCTGGTCAACAGGGGTTAACCTGGCCGGGTGGTCGACAACCTGGCAGAGCGCCTGTACCGCGACTCCGCCGCCGCACTCGAGCTCTACGCCATCTACCTCGGCGAGCGGCTCGGTCTTTACCGGGCCCTCGCCGACGGCGGGCCGGCGACCCCGGCCGAGCTGGCCACCCGCACCGGCACCGCCGAGCGGTACATGAGGGAATGGCTTGAGCACCATGCGGCGAGCGGGCTCGTGGAGGTCGAGAGCCCTGGCACGGACGAGCGGAGCAGGCGCTACCGGTTGCCGGCCGAGCACGCCAGGATTCTCGCCGAGCCGGACGCGATCGACTACGGCGGCCACATCGCCGCCGAGATCGTCCGCGCCGGGCGCCGGATGGCCGACCTGGTCGAGGCCT
>WUUC01124362.1_pt1 | contig 10316 bp, 10 predicted proteins | sample 6278441 | NCBI WGS metagenome assembly WUUC01 (sample SAMN13675441, study PRJNA597444) | soil metagenome | isolation source: soil | place: USA: Washington | collected 2017-10 | reverse complement strand
GCAGCCCTCCGGTGGCCAGCCCCAGCACGTTGAGGCGGCGTAGCGGGTTGACTCGGGACAGCGTGGCCACGTCAGCCATGGCCGGCACCGTGCCCGAGAGCTTCGTAGATCTGGTGGCGCAGGGCGAGGTAGTCGGCCTGCTCCTTCGTGGTGATCTGGTTGCGCGGGCGCTCCAGGTTGACGTCGAGCATCAGCCCCACACTGGCGGGCCGGTCTTTCAGCACGATCACCCGATCGCTGAGGTAAACCGCCTCCTCGACGTCGTGGGTCACGAAGACGATGGTGGTCCCGGTGAGCTCCTGAACCTGCTGGAGCTGGTCCTGGAGGCTGGCCTTGGTCATCGCGTCCAGCGCGCCGAAGGGCTCGTCCATCAGCAAGACGGACGGGCGCATGGCGAGTGCGCGGGCGATCTGAACACGTTGCTGCATGCCTCCAGAGAGGCGCCAGGGGTACTCGTCGGCGCTGGACTCCAGCCCGACGATCGACAGCGCCGCCTGGATGCGCTCAGCGCACTCGGCCTTGGACAGCTGCTTCTCGATGCCGAGCGCCACGTTCTTCTTCACGGTGCGCCAAGGCAGCAGTGAATGTGCGTAGTTCTGGAACACGACCACCACACCCTCGGGCGGCCCGGTGACGGGCTTGCCGCCAGACTCGACGGCACCGGCCGACGCCTTCTGCAATCCACCGAGCACCCGGAGGAGAGTGGTCTTGCCCGAGCCCGATGTGCCGAGGATGGAGAGGAACTCGCCCTCGCGGACCTGGAGGTCGATGTGCTGCAAGATCACCGCCGCGCCGGCCGCCCCGTGGAGCGTGACCTCGAGGTCCCGGCAGTCGAAGCTCGGGGTCGCGGCCGTGTCGGCTGCTCGGTCGATCGTCATCGCGTTTCCCGGACCCTGGTTCATGATCGTGTACCCACTCCCTGCAGCAAGGAGACGGCTTCTGCCGTCGTCACCACGCTGCCGTACTTCATCTGAATGTCGAACAGGTTGGCGGCGTGCGCAAACTCGGACCGGTCGAAGCAGGCATCCTCGACCACGACCGTCGGAAACCCGTACGACGAGGCGTCGACCGTCGTGGCCCTGACGCAGCCCGATGTCGTGGCGCCGACGATGACGAGCGAGTCGATCTGCCGCTGGTGCAGCCAGGTCAGCAACGGGGTGCTGAAGAACGCGCTCGCCTTGGTCTTCTCGAGGACGAACTCGTCCTGTCCCGGCACGATCTCCTGCGGAAAGCCCGCGGAGTGAGTGCGTCGAGCCATGTCGGGGTCGCCGCTGAGCTTGACGGCGCCGCCAACAGCGGCCGCGGCCTCGGGAGAACCCTTGGTGAGCACACGCGGGATGCCGGCGGCTCGGGCGTCCTCGAGGACCTCGACGATGCGGGGGAGCCGGTCCCAGCCGGCCGCCCCGCACCCCGTGACGTAGTCCGTACCATCGACGTCGCCGGGGCGGCGGCCGAGGAACGACATCACCACGTCGACGACGATGAGGCAGGGACGGTCGCCGAGGGTGACGTCACTGCCATACCCCCGGGCCGCGAGCATGTCCAGCTCGTCGGCCGGAACGACCGTCTCCCAGACTGCGGTCACTGCTCGGCCGCCACCAGGTCGTCGAGCTTGACCTCACCCTTGAACCCGCCGACGGCGACCATCGCCTCGTGCCAGACCTTGAGGTCCTGGGTGCGCACTTCGGAGACATAGTTCGGCAGCACGGCCTTCTCCGCGATCTCCGGCGGCAGCCCGGTGTAGCCCTCGAGGACTGCACGGGACTCCTTCTCGTTGGCCTTGATGTAGTCGATGCCCTTGGCGATGGCCTTCTGGAAGGCGGCGAGGTCTTCCGGGTTCTCCTTCGCCCAGGTGCTGGACGTGCCCCACATCAGGGCGCCGATCTTCGGTGCCATCTCCAGGTAGGGGTCGCCGAGGTCGACAGTGCTGTCGTCGGCAAGGAGCTCTCCGCGGAACGGAGCCAGGGTCTCTACCGCGTCGATCTTCTTGGCCTTGAGCTGGTCGGCATGCGCCGGGCCGTCGACCTGGACGATTTCGATGTCGTCCTTGGTGATGCCTTCCTTTTCCAGCGCGAACAGGGTCGCGGTGTGCAGCGTTCCGGTCTCGGTCAGGACGCCGATCTTCTTGCCCTTGAGGTCCTTGAATTCGGTGATCCCCGAGGACTTGAGCGCCACCACGCTCGACGTCGGGTTCTTGGGGACGTCAACGGTCGCGCCGGCAGCCGCAACCATGTCGATGCGCTGTGCCTTCGCGGTGATGAGGCTCGTGGGTGCGGTGAGCACGATGTCGAAGGACTTGCCGAGGGCCGGCGGAAGGGTGCCGATGTTCTCGACCTTGGTGAACTTGACGTCCAGCCCAGCCTCCTTGAAATAGCCCTGCTCGGCGGCGACGCGCACCGGCAGCACGCCGGCGTTCGAGTTGTGCGCCACGCGGATGGTGCCGGCCTCGCCGGATGAACTCTCACCCCCGCAGGCACTGAGGGTCAGTACGCCGGCCAGTACGGTGGCCATGACGATGGCGGCCTTCTTGATCGGGGCGATGAGCATGGTTCTCCTTGTGGGATGACCGCATACGCGATCAATTGTTGACCTCTATAGAAAACTAGCAATCTCGTAGGAGAGAGCCTACGAGCCCTTCCGAACATGGTCAAGTGCCGAGATTCCCGGCAATGTCCAGTGGTAGTGTCTTCTCCAAAGGTCATGCAATCCACTATGGTGGTGTAGTCGTCCATCGGATGGGAGGACGAGTCGTATGACGGAACGTCGTGAGCCGATCCTGAGCCTGAGGTCCTGGATCGCCGACGTCGAGGCCGACGGTGAGCTCGAGCACGTCGACGGTGCCCATTGGGACAAGGAGCTCGGTGCCATCGCCGAGCTGAGCTACCGCTCACCTCGCCCGAAGGCCCTGCTGTTCGACAACATCGCCGACCATCGCCGCGGCCTCCGCGTGCTCACCGGGACCACCGGGTCTCCCAACCGCCTGGGTCGCACCCTGCGACTCGGTGCCGGGCTGGACGACGCAGAGGTGGTGGCGCGGTTGCGTGGTAGGCCCGCGCAGTGGGCTGCCGCCGCGAAGGACTTCCCGGCCGTGACGGTCGACCAGGCTCCGCTCCTCGACAACGTCGTCGAGGGTGATGACATCAACCTGCTGGACTTCCCGGTTCCGTTGTGGCACGAGCTCGACGGAGGACAGTTCATCGGCACCGGCTGCTTCGTGGTCACCTCCGATCCGGAGACCGGAGCCATCAACGGTGGGTGCTACCGCATGCAGGTGCAGGACGAGGGCACGTCGGTGACCATCAGCGCCGTACCGGGCAAGCACGGGGCGCAGAACATCGAGAAGTGGTTCGAGCTGCACGGCAGGGCCCCGGTCACGGTCTCCTTCGGCCACGACCCGGTACTGCTGGTCACGGGCGGAACCGAGGTGCCTGGCGGCATCTCCGAGCTCGACTACGCCGGCGCGATCCTGAGCGAGTCCGTCCCGGTTGTCGAGGCGCCGGACACCGGCCTGCCGATCCCGGCCGGCAGCGAGCTGGCCATCGAGGGCTGGCTGACGCCCGACAACGTGCGGGACGAGGGCCCCTTCGGCGAGTGGACCGGGTACTACTCGGCGAGCCCGCGTCCCATCGTGGCCATGGAGATCACTCGTCTGTTCCATCGCGATGACCCGATCATCCTGGGCGCCCCGCCCGGCAAGCCACCGCACGACTACTCCTACATGCGCACGATCATGAAGTCCGCGATGATTGAGGATGCCCTGGTCGCGTCTGGCGTGCGCGGCGTGCAGAAGTCCTGGGCTCACGAATCGGGCGGCGGACGGCTGCTCGTCGCCGTCTCCATCTCCCAGAAGTACGCCGGTCATGCCCGGCAGGTCGCCCACCTGACCGCACAGCTGCCGACGGTGGCGTACATGAACCGTTTCGTGGTCGTGGTCGACGATGACGTCGATGTGGCCTCGCTCGACGAGGTGATGTGGGCCATGTGCACCCGCTCCGACCCCGGTCAGGACATCGACGTCCTGAAGCGCACCTGGGGCAGCAAGCTCGATCCTCTGCTGGTTCCGGGCGAGACGCCGCACAACAGCAGGGCGGTCATCGACGCGTGCATCCCGTTCGAGCGGCTGTCCACATTCCCGAAGGTCTCGCAGAGCGACCCCGCCTACCTGGCCAAGGTGCGCGACAACTGGGCGCACGTGCTCTCATGAACGAGTTCACCGGCGTCCCGGCAAGGATCCCGTGGGTGGTCGGGGTCACTGGGGCTAGCGGAGTCGCCTACGCAACCAGTGTGCTGCGCGGGCTGCTGGACGCGGGCGAGAGCGTCGACCTCGTCGTCAGCAAGGCAGGACGCCTCACGATGCTCGACGAGCTCGGGTTCTCCATCCGCGACCGCAACTGGCGTGAGGACGTCGCCGCCTGGCTCGAACGGGACGTCTCCGACGTCGCGTACTGGTCGGCCACCGACTTCGCGGCAGGACCGTCCAGCGGCTCCTACCGAATGCGCGGAATGATCGTGGTCCCGGCGACGACCGCCGTGGTCGCAGGCATCGCCACCGGGATGAGCAAGGACCTGATCCAGCGGGCCGGTGACGTGGTCCTCAAGGAGGGGCTGAAGCTCGTGCTGGTGGTCCGTGAGGCACCGTTGCGCGCCGCCGCCTTGGAGCACATGTCATCACTCGCGCGCGAGGGCGCGGTCGTGATGCCGGCCAGCCCAGCCTTCTACGCCGGCGTCAAAGATGTGCAGGACTTGGTCGACTTCCTCGCCGGGCGCGTGCTCGATCAGTGCGGGATCGAGCACGATCTCTACCGACGCTGGCAGGGAAACCTCCGCGATGCGGAATCAGACCCCGAGGCTTCTTGACAAAATATCCGCTGCATCCGCAGCCCAGAGAAAGCAGGAAGTACGTGGCGAACAACGTTCCAGCCGTAGCGTCGTCAATCCGTATCATCGAGCGCCTCGCGGCGGAGTGGCCCGATGCGGTCTCGCCGCGCGTTCTCGTCACCGAGCTCGGGCTCAATCGCAGCACGTGCTACAACATCCTCGCAACGCTGCAGTCGAACGGCTGGGTCCGATCGCTGGGTGACCGCACGGGGTGGACCCTCGGCCCGCGGCTGCTGACCCTCACCGGCGTCACTGACGACTTGGCACTGCAGATCGTGCGCGAGGAGATCGAGCAGCTGACCCGGAAGCTCGGGTTCGTGGTGTTCGTCGCCGAGCCCGACGGGTCGGGCGGGTACGTCGTCGTCGCTCGTGCCGAGCAACGACGTGGAGTGCGCGTCACGGTCGGCGTAGGCGAGTACTTCCAGTTCTCAGCCCCTGCCCTGATGTACGCCTTCCATGGGTGGCAGGACCCCGAGCAGTTCGAACAGGCGGTCAAGCGGGTCGGCATCACGGCATTCACGCCGCACACCATCACCGACCACGAAGCCGTGATGGCGGAGCTGAAGAACACGCGTGAACGCGGCTACAGCATCAGTGTCCAGCAGTACGATCTCGCGCAGAGCGGCGTTGCCGCGCCGGTGTTCGACCACCGCGGGAAGGTCGCCTGGGTGCTGTGCTCGCTGGCATTCTCGTCGGAGCTGAACCAGGACAACGTGGAGCGCGCAGGTGAGCTGTTGGCCGAGTGCGGCATGCGGATCACCGAACGTATCGGCGGTCTGCTTCCCGAGGCCGCCCCCGCCTGAGCGGCGGGGACGGTCCGGCGATCAGGGTGTGGTGGTCAGCTTTTCGGTGTCGACCTCGCCCTTGAAGCCGGCAACCTCCTGCATGACCTTCAGCCACGCGTCGATGTCCTCGGTACGGACGCTCGAGTCGTAGTCGGGCAACGGGAAGGTCTCCACGACCTCGGCGGGGAAGCCCGAGTACTTCTGCAGGATCGTGCGGGCCTCGGCTTCGTTGTCCGCGATGAACTTCTCGGCCTCGATCAGCGACTCCTGGAATGCCTTCACCTTGTCGGGGTTCTCATCGGCCCAGTCGTTGCTCGCCGCCCACCAGATCACGCTGATCTCGTCGCCAAGTGATTCGAACGGCGTGCCGAGGCTGTTCGCCCCCGACTGCTCAAGCTGCTGGCTGAACGGGGCGAGCGTCTCGACCGCGTCGATCCCGCCGGCCTGCAGCTGGTCGCGCTGCGACGGTCCGTCGACCTGCTTGATCGTGACCGACTTCGGATCGACGCCCGCGTCCTTGAGCATGTTGAGGGTCGCGTAATGAAGCGTGCCGACCTCGGTGAGCACGCCGATGGTCTTGCCCTCCATGTCCTGGAGGTCCTTGATGGGAGAGCCCTTCCGGACCATCAGGTAGCTGTTTGCATTCTCGGTCGTGTCCAGCGACGACCCGGCGATCTGCGTGACCGGGATGCCCTGTGCTGCAGCCGCGATGGCCTGCACCGGAGTGACGAAGACGACGTCGAAGTTCTTGCCGAGGGCTGGCGGCAGGGTGCCGACGTTCTCGACCTTCGTGTACTTCACGTCCAGTCCGTGCTTCTTGAAGATGCCCTTGTCGATGGCCACCCAGGTTGTCAGGCAGCTGGCGTTGGAGTTGCTGGCGATTCGGACGGTGTCGGACTCACCACCGGCGCCGCCGGCCCCGTCAGAGCCGCAGCCCGCGGCGAGCAGCATCGCCAGTCCGGTACCGATGATCGCTGTCAGTTTTCGCATTCTCATTGGTGTTCCTCCGTCATTTGCTTGGTCAAGGGGTCAGATGCTCTCGGCTGAGGTGCCGGACGGCTTCATGGAGCGGTACGACGTCGCCGTACTTCGCGTCGATGTCGAACAGGGCGGCCAGATGCGGGAGCCTGACCCGGTCGCCGACCGCTTCCTCCACCACGATGGTGTGCAGTCCCAGCGAACAGGCGTCAACGGCCGTGGCGCGCACGCAGCCACTCGTCGTGCACCCGGTGATCACGATGGTGTCCACGCCGTGTCCCTGGAGCTGTGACATCAGGTCGGTGCCGAAGAAGGACGATGCGTACTTCTTCACCACCAACGTCTCACCCGGCTGGCGGTCGAGTCGGGCGTCCAACTCGACCCACTCGCTGCCTTCCACCAGCCATTTGTTCGACGTGATCTTGCGGATCCAGAGCCCGGCGTCGCGCAAGGAGGGGTCATAGACGATGGTGCTGAAGATGATCGGGATGCCTTGGCTGCGGGCGACGCTCGTCAACTCGTTGGTGGCCTTGACCACGTCGTCGAAGTCGGTGCCGAACGGCGACTCGGCATCGGTGAATCCCCGGATCAGGTCGACGACCACGATCGCGGGATGCGAGCCGAAACCGACCCGGCCGGCCAGGCCGCGGCCAAGGTAGTCCTGGCGTAGTTCCGCGAACGCCTGGACGAACTGATCCTCCTCGGTCATGTCACTCACCCTCGGTCGGCACCGATTCCTTCGCTGGCCTGTTGCAGGTGCTCGACGATCCGTGGCCAGATCGCTCGGTTCTGGATCAGGCTCAGGTGGCGCGTCTCGGGTAGAACCTCCAGCTCGGATCCGACAATGCCGGCGTGCAGCTCTTTGGCCATCGCCGGAGGCGTGGCGTAGTCCTCCTCACCCACGACCACCAGGGTCGGCGCCGTGATCCTGTCGAGCCTCTCGAGGTCGTCGTAGGCACCAAGAGCTCGCGCCGCCGCGGCGTGGGCCTCGGAGTCGGTGGCGAGAAAGATGTCCGAGACCCGGGTGACCTCATCGGACTCGAGGAAAGACGGGGAGAACCACCGCTCGTGCTGAAAGGTCAGCTGCTGGGTCCGGGACTTCTCGACGGCGTTCTGCGCCCTGGTCTCCCAGGCGCTCTCCTTGTCCGGGCCGTAGTCCGCGGTCGTGTCGGCCAGGACGAGGCCGGACACCAGGTCGGGCCGACGTACGGCGAGCGCGATGGCGGTACAACCGCCCATGGACATGCCGACCACGGCGGCCGGTCCACCCACCTGCTCGATCAGCAGCGCCACGTCAGCTGCCATGTCCTCGACGGCGAACGGCTTGCCGTTCCAGCTCGACCCACCGTGCCCGCGCGCGTCCGGTGCGAGCACCCGGAAATGGGGCGAGAGCTCCTCGACCATCGGCCGCCAGAACTCTCCGGCCATGGCCAGGGGATGCAACAGGACGACCAGTGGGCCGCTGCCCTCGTCGATCATGCGTGGCTCCGTTCTGCAGCGAGCCGGACCGCCTTGATCAGCTCCGGGTAGGTGCCGCACCGGCAGATGTTGCCCTCGAGGTGCGCGATGATCTCGTCGTCGTCGGGTTCGGGGTTCTCCGCGAGCAGCTCCTTGGTCATCAGCACGAACCCGGGGATGCAGTAACCGCACTGCATCGCGTTGCTCTCGACGAACGCCGCGACCACGACGTCGTCGACGGGTAGCCCGTCGGCAGTGGTCAGCTCGGCACTGTCGTAGCGGGCTGCGTTGGCCAGGCACGCCGAGACGCTCCTGCCGTCGGCCAGGACTGTGCACGCGCCGCATGCCCCCACGCCACATCCCTCGCGGGCGCTGGTGACGCCGACGCGTTCACGCAGGGCGTCGAGCAGGAGCTCCTGATCGTCGACGCGGACCGGATACGGCGTTCCGTTCACCGTCAGGGTGATCGTCTTCACGGTGTTTCCTCCGATGCGATCGCTGCCAGCACCGACTCCGGGGTGAGGGGGAGCCGAGTCATCCGCACGCCGCAGGCGTCGTGGATCGCGTTGGCGTAGGCGGGAGCGATTGCGAGGATCCCACTCTCGCCGACGCCCTTGGCGCCGAACGGGCCATCCCGGTGAGCGTCCTCGATGATGATCGGTGTCATCCGATCTGGCATGTCCTTCATCGACGGCAGCTGGTAGTCCAGCAGCGTCGCGTTGATCATCTGACCCTGGTCGAAGACCAGCTGATCGAAGAGGGCGTGTCCGATGCCCATCACCGCGGCGCCGGTGATCTGCTGCTCGACCAAGGTCGGGTTGATCGCCTTGCCGACGTCTGCCGCGACCGCCAGGTGCTGCGTCGTGACCCGCCCGGTCAGCGTGTCGACACCGATCCGCAGGGCGACGGCACTGGCGAACCAGTGCTCGGTGACCTTCTCCGAGCGCCCAGTCGTCTTGTCGTAGGGATGCCACCAGCTGGTGAAGTTCGATGCCGAGGTGACAGTGGCGCCGCGGGCTCCGAACTTGGCGTGCACCAGGTCAGGGACGCTCACGACGGGACGCCCGTCCTTGCAGACTCCTGCGGCGGTCAGGTCGAGGCTTGCTGCGTCTTCGCCGACCTGCTCCGAAGCGATCGCGATCAGGCGGTCCCGCATGTCTTCAGCGACCAGTCGAACCGCGTTACCGGTGTGATACGTCGAGCGACTGCCGGCGGTGATGGTGTCGTACGGTGTCACGTCGGTGTCCGCTTGGACCACGTGGATGCGACTCGAGTCGATGTGCAGCACCTCGCCGACGATCTGCGCCATCATCGTGTCCGCGCCCTGGCCCATGTCCACGGTGCTGATCAGCAAGGTGGCCGAGGCGTCCTGGTTCAGGTTGAGCGTGGCGTTGGCGACCGTCGGTGTCAGCACTGCCTTCATGCCCACGGCGATGCCCTTGCCGTACCGGATCCGGCCGTCGGTCTCAGGGGTCTGGTCGTCCCAGCCGACGGCATCGGCGACCGCATCGATGCATCCGATGAAGTCGGCGCTGTGCATCGTCGTCCCCATGCTGGCGACGTCGCCTTCGCGCAACAGGTGACGGCGACGGAACCGGTAGGGGTCCTCGCCGAGCTCGTGGGCGAGCTCGTCGATGAGCGTCTCGTGGGACCAGGTCACCTGAGGAACGCCGAAGCCACGGAACGGACCTGCCGACACCTTGTTGGTGTAGACGCAACGGGACTGAACCTTCACGTTCTCGATGCGGTAGGGCCCGGGCACGACCATGCCGGACTTCGCAGTGATCCGCGGGCCGACGTCGGCAAATGCGCCGGTGTCGTATCGAACGTCCGCTGATGAGGCGATGAGGTTGCCGTCGGCGTCGGCCGACAGCGAGCCGATCACCTCGGCTCCGTGTCGGGTGGTGAGCTGGAAGGCTTCCTCGCGGGTCGTGGGGATCCGGACCCGGCGCTGGAACTTCCAGGCGAGTGCGGCGGCCAGCGGCTCGAGCCGGTCGTACATCTTGCAGCCGAATCCGCCGCCGAGGGCACGGGTGCGGACACGGACCCGGGAGAGCGGCAGATCGAGCAGATCGGCGGCCATCTGCCTGACGTAGGAGGGGGTCTGGGTCGTCGTCAGGATCTCGAGCCGGTCGCTGTCGACCCAGGCCGTCGTGGAGGGCAGCTCGATCGTCACGTGATGGGTCGGCGGCGCCCACACGGCGGCCTGCACTGTCG
>WUUC01116934.1_pt1 | contig 10316 bp, 8 predicted proteins | sample 6278441 | NCBI WGS metagenome assembly WUUC01 (sample SAMN13675441, study PRJNA597444) | soil metagenome | isolation source: soil | place: USA: Washington | collected 2017-10 | reverse complement strand
GCGGCACGTGCAGGTCGCCGAAATGGTCATCGAAAAGGCGAAGCGCCTCGTCGAGCACAAGAAGGACGTGGTCATCCTCCTCGACTCGATCACGCGGCTCGCGCGCGCCTACAACACGATCGTGCCGCCGTCGGGCAAGGTGCTCTCGGGCGGCGTGGACAGCAACGCCCTGCAGCGCCCGAAGCGCTTCTTCGGCGCGGCGCGCAACATCGAAGAGGGCGGATCGCTGACGATCATCTCGACCGCGCTCGTCGACACCGGCTCGCGCATGGACGAAGTGATTTTCGAGGAGTTCAAGGGCACCGGCAACCTCGAGATCCACCTCGATCGCAAGCTCACCGACCGCCGCGTCTTCCCGTCCATTGACATTCAGAAGAGCGGCACACGCAAGGAAGAGCTGCTGCTGCCGAAGGAAGATCTGAACCGCGTGTGGGTCCTCCGAAAGGTCCTGACGCCGCTGTCGCCTGTGGAGGCGATGGAGCTGCTGCTCTCGAAGATGTCGAAGACGAAGACCAACTCGGACTTTCTCGCCTCGATGTCGAACGGTGGCAAGGGATAGTCCACTGCAATCGACGGATCTACGATCTACGATCTAACGCGCCCGGACCACCAGGCCGGGACTTGCGTTAGATCGTAGATGTGACAACCGACCTCCGCGACGCCGATTCCGCCTCCCGGCTCCACGACAAGCGAGAGCGAGTTCTCGTCTACCTCTGCTCCGCTCTCGGCCTCGTCGCCGCGGCCCTCCTCCACTGGCAGCATCGGTTCTCCGTCAATCCCGACGGGGTAAGCTACTTCGAAATGGCGCGCCTGTATGGCGCGGGTGAGTGGCGCGACGCCGTCAACGTGATCTGGAGTCCGCTTTACGCGTGGCTTCTCGTTCCCATCGTCAGCCATTTCGACGATCGGCGCCTTCAGGCGCTGGAAGCAGCGCGTGCCCTTCAAGCGGCGTGCGTGCTGTTTTCCCTCTGGACCGCATCACGGATTCCAGGAATGTCCCGCACTGTGCTCGGCGCCGCGCTCTTTGGAGCGGTGGTGTTGATTCCTGTCGGCTACGTGACGCCGGACCTCCTCGCGATGGCGCTCACGTTCTGGATGATGGCGCGTTTGTCCGACGACCTCGAGGCCGGTCGAAACCCGCGACAGTACGTCGGTACGGGCATGCTGGCGGGCCTCGGCTACCTCGCCAAGAGCCACATTGCGGCGTACTTCACGCTGCTCCTCGTGCTTTGCTGGTGCGCGTCCGACAGACCCTCCCGCGTTCCAGGCCGCTTCCGTGCGTACGTTGCCGGCTTCATGGTGGTCGCCGTCCCCTGGGTGGCGCTTCTCAGCATCGCAGAGGGACGTTTCACGATCGGTGAGGCCGGAACGGTCAACGTGCTCTCGCATGGCCTGTTTCGCGACACCGGTCACACGGTCGGGCGCGTCGGCGCGTTCGTGCGACTCCACGAGCTGCCGTTTGCGACCGCCATGCCGGAGCACTACGAGCCAGTCCCGAAGTTCGTTGGACCGTATCAGATCGACGTATTTCACATAACCAGACTGCTCGCTCTCAATGGGCACGCGACTCTGTTCGGCTACTATCCGGCGGACTTCCCTCTCCACTGGCCGCTCGCGGCCATCGGACTTCTCTCGATCGCAGCGTTTTCGAGCAGGTCGCGGGAGGACGTTGTGGCGGCGCGGCAAGCCCGTTTTCTCTCGACGGCTGGCGCCGCGGGAATTCTGCTGTTCGTGGCGTCTCACGTGGAGAGTCGATATCTGGCGCCCTTTCCCGCAGTTCTCCTCGCGGGCATCGCGTGCCGCGTCGCGATTTCTGAAGATGTCTCGCGCAGACGGCTGGCGACGGTGGTGTCGGCGCTCGGCCTCGCGTTCTGGCTGTTGCCCGTCTGGGTGCTGGTCCACAGCGCGAGAACATCACCGTCGGCGGCACTCGACCTGAACCAGAAGAAGGCACTGACCACATGGATGCGCGAACACGGCGTTCGTTATGCCGTCGTCGGGCCGACCTATGAGCTGGGGCTCTCCGCGTGGGCTGCAAAGGCGCAACTGGTTGCGAGCGTCGATCCCGACGGACTGACACAGGAGTGGTGTCAGGACGTCACTCGTTCTCTGGCGCTCGTCAAGACAGACGTCCTGGTGGCCCGTTCCGCGTTCGCATCGTGCGGTCGGTGGACAGAGATCCCCGGCAGCGCCTGGTTCTGGTGGGATCACCGATAGCCGTGGTCTCCGCAGATCTGAAAACGGGTGTCACGTCTGGAACTCGAGGCTATTCTGGAGCGGACGTCGGCCAAGCTGAGGCATTAAACCGCGTGCTATAATCAATGTTTCCGGTCAAGGGTAAGGAGTACGCCGTGAAGGAAGGCATTCACCCTAAGTATTTCGATGTCGAGGCTCGCTGTGCCTGCGGTAATACGTGGAAGACCCGCTCCACCAAGCAGGAACTGCACCTCGAAATCTGTTCGAGCTGCCACCCGTTCTTCACCGGCCGGCAGAAGCTGATCGATACAGAGGGGCGCGTCGAGCGGTTCACCAAGAAGTTCGGCGCTCAGACATCTGAGCAGCGCAAGGCTGCTGCGAAGACCGCGAAGCCGCCGGCGAAGAAAGGTCCGAAGACCGGCGCAACCGCCTGATCGTCCGTCTCGATTAAGTGAAGGGCGGGCCCGTGGGTCCGCCCTTCGTGTGTACAGGCTCCGCCGGAAACAAGGGAGCGCTGTGACACGCGGCGAGCTTGCGGTCGATGCGGGCGAGCCGGTGCCGGGCGCGTTCCGTCCTCGCGAGGCTGGCTGACTCGAGCGTCCTCAACGCGAAGCTGCGCGCGATAATCAGATCCCTCACGCGATGCTCGTGGTAGATCGCGAGCGCCTCGGCCGCCTCTCTAGCGAGAGGGTCGGGACACCCGGGCGTCGCGAGGAGTTCCCGCCACCTTGCGGCAGCGTCCGGGTATCGTCGGGCGCGGCGATCGGACACGGCCAGCGCGTGCAGGCTCTCCAGTCGCAGGGCGGCCGCTCGTCCGCGTGTTCCCGCAAGCACCAGCGCGCGCTCGAATGCGTCCCGCGCCTCCTGCTCGAGGCCGGCGCGTAGATAGAGACGGCCCAGAGCAAGCGCCTCCTGTGCGGTGGAAGCTCCACCCGGACCTTCAGTGACCAGTTGGAGGAGTTCGGCGCAGAGCACCGCCAGGGCGAGCAGATCCAGCCTGTTGTGCTCGAGGACGGCAGCAAGCGGCCGTGCGTCCGCAGACCGAACGAACTGGAAATAGCGCGCCGGAATCTCGAACCCGGGCACATCGCCCGTTCGCCGGGCGCCGAGCACCTGCTGTTCGAGCGTCGCCAGCGAGCAGGTCTCTGCGCCGTTTGTACGGTCCCCTCGCGGACCGCCCCAGAACCGGCGTGCCGGATGCAGCACGTCGAGGTGCGGCATTGCGCGAACACCGCAGTCCAGGCGATGGAACAGATACCGGGTTTCAAGAACCGGCGCGTCGAACGAGCGGCCGTTGAAGCTCACGAGCGCGCCTGCGCGCGCGAGGTCGCCCGCAACCAGGTGAAGCATCGGCGGCTCGTCGCGATATGTGGCGAGCAGGTATTGCCGCGTGACGAACGCATCGCCGTGGAACGAGCCGCACCCGACCAGAAAGACGTACGTACCGGCGCCGCCGTTCAGGCCGGTTGTCTCGAGATCGAAGAACAGAAAAGGTGGAGGAGCTGCGGCGCCGGCCAATATTGGCGCCTTCAACACACCGTCCGCGACAGCGCGTGCGGCATCGCCGATTCGCACGCGGCCGCACACTGCTCCGGGCTCGAACGAGCGTTCGACAACGAAGCAGCGCGAGCCGGCAGACTCGTGCCACGTTCCGCCGAGCACCTGCTCCAGATGGCCGTCGACCCTCTGACCGTCCGACAACGCCGGCGGCAGCGTCGCCGGAGTCTTCACGATCTCGCGAAGGCGCTCGGCGAGCTTCACGTTGTCTGCACCTGGGACTCACCGCTGAGCAGAAGGTCCAGTATCTTCAGCGCCGCCGCCTTGGCCTGCGGCCCCGTGTTGCCGATCGGACCGACACATCCCGGGCAGCCGCTCTCGCATTCGCACTGCGCGATGAGCCGCCGCGTGCCCTCCAGCAGCTCCGCATGCATGCGGAACAGCGGCGCGCTGAACCCGATACCACCGGGATAATTGTCGTACACGAAAACGCGCGGCTCCGACGGCTGTTCCGTATCGATGGAGATGCGGACGTCGTGGCTGTCGCACATCAAGAGCAGCTGCGCCACCTGGCGCATGGCGAACGCCAGTGCGACCACGCCGTCGCGCCGATCGTCGGAGGCGAATGGCAGCTGCGACATCAAATGCGCGGGAACCGTCAACCAGTAGGACGTCGTGTGCATCTGCTGTTCGGGCAGGTCCAGCTCGCCCGACCCGACGTTCTCGTTCGTGTAGAACTTGATCTTCTTGAAGCCGACGACCCGCGACACGACACGGACCTCTCCGTGTGCCCGCGGGGTGTTGATCTCCGCGTCCGCGCTAAGGTTTGAATCCCTTGTGCCCTTTGAACCCTTCGTGACCTTTGTATCCTTGGTGTCCTTTGGGTCCTTCGTGTCTTCGAAGGTATCGAGAACCGTGACGCGCGTGTAGGTGATCGCGTCCGTGTAGTAATCGCAGTCGATCTCGCGGACGAACGCCTTCCGTCCTTCGAAATCCAGCCGCTCCACCTGGAACAGCTTCCCTTCGATCATGTAGATGGCTTTTTCGTGCAGCGTCGCCGGCCCGCTCGTGAAATCGGTTTCGGCAATGACGCGCGGCTCGGCAGTCGCGTCGACGACGACGAAATTGTCCGAAGACACCGAGCGAAGGCTCACCGCATCCGCCGGATACGATTCGTTCGTCCACGTCCAGGTCGTCGCGTCGGAGCTGCCGTCCGCATCGCCGCGTGCGTGCGACTCATGTACCAGTCCCTGCTCGCCGAGGACGCCAAGGACTTCGCGCAGGTCGTGGCGGCCGAAGTGCTCAGCACCACTGAACGGCAGCTCGAATGCCGCGCATTTCACATGGTCGACCAGAATGTGCAGATTGTCGGGATCGATGAGCGCGCGTTCGGGCGAGGCGTCGAAGAAATACGAAGGGTTCCTTACGACGAACTGATCGAGGGGCGCGCTCGACGCAACCATCAGGGCGGCGGAGCGCCCCGAGCGCCGGCCCGCACGGCCTGCCCGCTGCCACGTGGCGGCAATCGTCCCCGGATATCCCGCCATCACACAGACATCGAGGGCACCGATGTCGATCCCGAGCTCCAGCGCGTTGGTCGAGACGACGGCCCGCACGGCGCCGTCGCGAAGCCCTCGTTCGATTTCACGGCGCCGATTAGGCAGGTAGCCGCCCCGGTATCCCCGGATGCGGCTGGGGGCGCCTGGAATCCCGTCGAAATCGTCCTTCAGGTAGGTGGTGAGGATTTCGGTCGCAAGGCGGCTCTGCGCGAAGACGATGAGCTGCAGGTTCCGTTTCAGGAATTCCGATGCGATGCGCCGTGTCTCGCTCAAGTACGAGCGGCGGATACCAAGCTGACGGTTTACGACGGGCGGGTTGACGAACAGGAAGAACTTCTCTCCGCGAGGCGCGCCGCTTTCGCTGACGAGTTGGAACGGGCGTTCGGTGAGCCGTTCCGCCAGTTCGCGCGGGTTGGCGATTGTCGCCGACGAACAGATGAATATCGGGTCGGACCCGTAGTGCCGGCATACCCGGCTCAAGCGCCGCAGAACATTGCACAGGTGGCTGCCGAAGACGCCACGGTAGGCGTGCAACTCGTCGATCACGACAAACCTGAGGTTTTCGAACAGCTTCGCCCAGCGCGGATGGTGCGGAAGGATGCCGGCATGGAGCATGTCGGGATTGCTGAGGACCAGGTGGGCCCTCGCGCGGATCGTCCGTCGCGCGTCCTGCGGCGTATCGCCGTCGTACGTGGATACGCCGATATGCCCGGCATCTGCCGTCGCGAGCGCCTCGCACATCCCCTGCAGTTCGGCGAGCTGATCCTGCGCGAGCGCCTTCGTGGGAAACAGGTACAGCGCACGGCTCGCGGCATCCTGAAGGACGGCGTTCAAGACCGGAGCGTTGTAGCAGAGCGTCTTCCCGGATGCTGTGGGAGTGGTGACAACAACGTGTCGCCCGCCGAGCGCGTGGTCGATTGCCGCCGCCTGATGCGTATAGAGCTGCGCGATGCCGCGCGATTCGAGCGCCTGCCGGAGCCGGGCGTCCAGATTCTGGGGATAGGGCGCGAAGCGTCCCTCGAGAGCCGGCAGACGCCGGATCGCGGTGACGTGAAGGTCCGGGTTGTCGGCTCGTTGTGGAGACCGGCCCGGCGCCAGCCGATCGAGGGCCGCGTCGAGCGCCCCGTCGCGCCCGGAACGCCTTGCAAGGTCGCCGCTTGCAGTGACGGCCGGCTCGGACATGGGCCGCGATCGTAGCAGCGGCGCCACAGGCGATCAAGAGGCGAATGCGCCGCTACTCGTCCCGCGACTCCCCGACGCCTCTGCTACAGCTCGCCACTTCTCTGCCAGGCCGCCCACACACCCTCTGACACCGTCTCAGTTTCACAGTGGACCGCATCGGAGGTGGGAAAAGGAGTCGGCGGACTCAGCCGGTGCGCACTCGAGATCGCCGGAATAAGCCTTGCTCCACAGGCCGTCATGACAAAACACCAGCAGACCGCTCTGGCAGCCGGCGCGCTCGCTCTTGGCGGCGCGCTGCTCGCGACGGGCCTTCGCCAGTCGCGGCGCCTCGATTTTCGCGGCCGTTCCGTTCTCATCACCGGCGGCTCTCGCGGGCTCGGCCTGGTCGTCGCGCGGGAGCTCGCGGCCGAGGGCGCGCGGCTCACCCTTGCGGCCCGCGACAAAGCGGAGCTCGAGCGGGCGCGTAAAGAATTGGATAGTCTCGGAGCGGATGTGTCCATCGCGGTATGCGATGTCGGTGTGCGATCGGAAGCCGAGGCGCTGATCCGAAATGTCGTCGAACGAACGGGAACGATCGACGTGCTCATCAACAATGCCGGCGTCATACAGGTGGGCCCCGTCGACCACATGGACTACGCCGACTTCGAGCATGCGATGGCCGTTCATTTCTGGGGACCGCTCCACACCATGCTCGCGGCGATTCCCGTCATGCGGGCGAAGGGCAGCGGCCGGATCGTCAACGTCTCGTCGATCGGCGGGAAGATCGGCGTCCCGCACATGGTGCCCTACTGCGCGAGCAAGTTCGCGCTGACGGGACTCTCGGATTCCATTCGCGGCGAGCTCGCCAAAGACGGCATCTACGTCACTACGGTGTGCCCGGGCCTGATGCGAACGGGATCGCCATTCAATGCGTGGTTCAAGGGGCGCCACCGCGAGGAATTCACCTGGTTCGCGATCTCGGATTCACTGCCGTTCGCAACCATCGATGCACGTCGCGCGGCCTCGCAGCTGATCAACGCATGCCGGTACGGCGAGGCCGAGCTCGTGATCACATGGCCGGCCAAGCTGGCGATCGTGGCCAACGCGGTCGCGCCGGAGGTGGTCGCGTTTGCGATGAACGTGATGAATCAGATGGTGCTCCCCGCTGCCGCAGACAATGCCGGCAACGGGGCGCATTCGGGCTGGCAGAGTCTCTCCAACTGGGCCCCGTCGAGGCTGACCAAGCTCACGGAACAGGCCGCGGCCTCCAACAACGAAGTGCCTCCCGCCCGCGCCTGAATGCCGATACGACATACAACGCCGAAGCCGCAGAGAGCGCCGGGGAGATTTACCAGGGCTTTCCTGCGAGCTCCGCGTGCTCGGCGTTGATCGTCGTTGGTCCTGCCCGTTACTGAATAGCTACAGGCAGGGTGGATTAGTGCACCGTGGCTCTGCCGTGCGGCTTCATGACCACCTTGATGCATTGGTCCTTCTTGTCGCGGAACGTCTTGTACGCGTTCGGCGCGTCCTCCAGCGACAGGCGGTGCGTGATGACGAACGACGGATCGATCTCCCCGCGCTGGATGCGGTCGAGCAGCGGCTTCATGTATTTCATCATGTGGGTCTGCCCCATCTTCATGGTCAGCCCCTTCTGGAACGCAGCGCCGAACGGGATCTTGTCCAGGAACCCGCCGTACACGCCAGGCACCGAAACGACGCCCCCCTTGCGGCAGGCATGAATGGCCTGGCGCAGCGCGCTGGGCCGATCGGTCGCGAGGAACGCGGCCGCCTTGACCTTGTCGATGTACGCATCGAGCGTGGCGCCGTGCGCCTCCATCCCGACGGCGTCGATACACGCGTCAGGGCCGCGGCCGCCCGTCATCGATCGCAGCCGCTCGAAGACGTCCTCGTCCTCGAAATTGAGGACTTCAGCCTTCCCCTGGTCTGCGGCCATCCGGAGCCGCTCGGGCACCGAATCGATGGCGATGACGCGTCCGGCGCCGAGAAGCCATGCGCTCTTGATCGCCATCTGCCCGACCGGCCCGCATCCCCAGATCGCGATCACGTCGCCAGGCTGGATGTCGCAGTTTTCAGCCGCCATGTACCCCGTCGGAAAGATGTCGCTGAGGAAGAGGACTTTTTCGTCCGGAATGCCGTCAGGGATCTTCAGCGGACCAACATCGGCAAACGGCACCCGCGCGTACTGAGCCTGACCGCCGGCGTACCCTCCGGTCATGTGCGAATATCCGAAGAGCCCCGACGTGGTATAGCCGTAGAGTTTCTCGGCCATCCAGGCGTTCGGGTTGGAGTTGTCGCACAGGGACCAGAGCTGTTTGTCGCAGAAAAAACAGCGCCCGCACGCGATCGTGAACGGGACCACCACGCGATCGCCCACCTTGAGCTTGCTGTTCTCGGGCCCAACCTCGACGACCTCGCCCATGAACTCATGCCCCAGGATGTCGCCCGTCTGCATCGTCGGGATGTAGCCGTCGAGCAGATGCAAATCCGACCCGCAGATGGCCGTCATCGTGATTCTGACAATGGCATCCCGGCCGTTGATGATTTTCGGGTCCGGGACCTTCTCTACCCTCACATCGTTCGTGCCGTGCCACACAACAGCTTTCATGACACCTCCCGGTGCGCTTCAGTGTCTGGCTGCGCTCTCGACCCTTGTGTCCCAAAGCCGCGCAGCCCGAGTGTGAAATCAGGTTCGCGGCGCGGCGGACTCACGATTCTCTGAGGCGCAGCCCGCTAGTCGTAGTTCAGGATGGACTGGCGGCCGCGCGGCTGGCCCTCGATGGTGGGCACCTCGCCGGCTTCCCTGAGCTGCTTCAGCCGGCGCAGATCCTCGCGAATCGCCTGAGCGGGCTCATGCCCGAGCATCCAGGCGATTGCGGCGCCCACCTTTCCGGCCGGCGGCTCGTACTGAAGGCGCACGTGAACCTCGGTGCCGCGACCGCCTCCTGCTGACTTGAACCTGACCGATCCGGCGCTCACCACGTCGGCGCCATCGAGCGTGCGCCAGCCGATGAGCTCACCCGGAACCTCGTTGATAATCTCGGCATCCCACTCAACGGTGCGCCCTGCAGGCGCCTTGGCGACCCAATGAGACCGGCGGTCGTCGAGTTGGCGGACGGAGACGAGGAACCGCATGAACCGTGGAAGGTTCTCGAAGTTCCGCCAGAATCGATACAGTGCGTCCGGGCTCTCGTTGATCGTGACGGCCTCCTCGACATTGACGCCGCGCGCGCCGCCCAACGCGACCTTGCTGTCGTAGACGTCACCTGCCGTGTTGACCCCTGCGGCCGCATAAACCGGGCAGTGACCCGTCGCACCGCGATAGATGAGCGCTCCGCCGCTCGCGGCAATCATCGCGCCCGCGACCGAGCGCTGCTTGACGCCGAAGACGGTCAGCGCGGCGCCGCCAAGCGCCGAAGCCCAGCGCTCGACTTCGGCGACATTCGTCGTTGAACTCATCGCTCCTCCTCAATCCAGCGGGCGGATCGGTTACAGAATCCATGCCGTCTCGTGTCGAAGCCCGTCTTTTTGCTTTACGCGTACGAAAGGCGCTGTTACTCTGGCGACTGCGACCGATACGGATAAAAAGAGGAGGCGTGAAGATGGATGTATGCGAGCCGCGCGTGCGGCGCCGAGGATTTTTCCTGCATTCCGACACGACCGGGGACCACGACACCGGCGAACACGAGAACCCTGAAGGGTTTGTCGTTCGCGTCCGAATCTCCCGGCGCCTGGTGGCAAGGCGGGTCGCCCGACTCGCAGCCGGCGGCCGCTCCGCCGCGAACCGCGCATCGCGCACCGACGAAGGACTTCCCCAGATCAGATCAGGGAGCGTGACTGGCAGCCGTCAACGGGCACACTTGCCCCGCTGATCCAGCTCGCGCG
>WUUC01047882.1_pt1 | contig 10317 bp, 14 predicted proteins | sample 6278441 | NCBI WGS metagenome assembly WUUC01 (sample SAMN13675441, study PRJNA597444) | soil metagenome | isolation source: soil | place: USA: Washington | collected 2017-10 | reverse complement strand
TCGACGCGGGGCGGGGCGTGACCGGGGAGCTGCGGGTGGCGTTCGTCGGCCCGGACACCGCGCCCGCGCTGCTGCGGGCCGTGCACCTGTTCTCCGAGCGCCACCCCGACTGCGAGGTGCACGTCCACGAGGCGCACCTGTCCACCACCCGCGCGGGCCTCCTCGACGGCTCGACCGACGTCCTGATCGCGTCGTTCCCGTTCGACGGCATGGCCAACGGGCCCACCCTGATCCGCGAGGAGCGGGTGCTGGCCGTCCCGGTCGGGCACGTCCTCGCCGGCGCCGCGTCGGTCTCACTGGAGGTGCTGGCCGACCACCCCGTCGTGCAGTACCCCGAGATCACGTCGGCGGCGTTCAAGCGCGACCGCACCCCGGACCACACGCCGTCGGGCAGGCCCATCCCGAAGGGCCCGCGCGGCAACACCGTCCCCGAGATGCTCTCCCTGGTGGCGCTGGGGAAGGGCGTCCTGCCGGTCGGCGAGTCCAGCCGCCGGTACTCCCCCCGCCCCGACATCGTCTACGTGCCCATCCACGACGCCCCGCCCATCCACCGCGGCCCCGTCTGGCTGGAGACCAACACCACCGCCCGGGTCCGCGAGTTCGTCCGCGCCGCCGCCGACGCCAACCCCGAAGGACGACACTGACGACGACACCAACGACACCGGCGCGGGCCGAGCCGGGGGGACACCCGTCCCCGGCCCGGCCCGCGCTGTCATCGCCGCCCCTCCACACCCCGCCCCGAGCCCGGTGGCGGCGCACCCGCCCGTGCCGTCAGAACGTCAGCCGCGCGTCCGTGGCGACGGCGGTCAGCACCTCCCTGGTCACCGCGAGACCGGTCTGCCCCGGCTCGGGCTTCGCCGTCGTGTCGGCCTGCACGATGACGCCGTCGGTGCGCAGATGCAGCACCGACAGGCCCTGCTCGTCGCCGCCGTCGAACCCGTACACCCGCAGGTACGACCCGTCGGGCTGGACCGTGTCGCTGACCATCGGGCCCCAGCCGCCGCCCGACGCCGGGTCGCCCGCGAGGTCGAGCTCGTCCCGGTCGTGGTAGACGAAGACCGACACGTACCGGTGCGTGGTGCCGGCCGCCAGGTACGCGCCACCGACCCCGCGGCGACCGTCCACGACCACCGGCGTGCCCGTGTCCAGCGCGTCGAACACCAGCCCCGGCACCCGGTCGTGCAGCACCGCGGGGATCACCCCGCCGAGGTCCGCCACCACGTCGTCGGAACCCGGGAAGGTCGGCGGCGCCGACGGCGGGGGCACATCCTCCTTGTCCCGCCGGGGCGGCGGCGTGGTCACCTCCACCGAGGACCCCGGCGGCGCGGCGCCCGCAGGCACCTGGGACGGACCCGCCGTGGCGAACACCGCGACCGCGGCCAGCGCCACGCCGCCGGTCGCCAGCGCGGTCGCGCCGGCCGCTTGCCTGCGCCTGCGCCGCTGGGCGGCGTGGGTCACCACCTCGTCCGGGTCGAAACCCAGCGGCGGCTCACCGGCCACCGCCGTCCGGAACTCCTCCGCGATCCGATCCTCGATCATGAGAACTCACTCCTCAACGCTGTCTCATCGGGTAGCCGGCCCAGGGCGGCCTTCATCGCGGACAGGCCGCGCGCGGTCTGGCTCTTGACAGTGCCCTCGGAGCACCCGAGCGCCTCCGCCGCCTCCGCGACGGAGAGCGACTCGAAGTAACGCAGGACGAGCACCGCTCGCTGCCTCGGCGGTATCGCGGACAACGCGCCGAACAGCTCGCCACGCAGGTCCTGCCGCTGCTGGGCCCACACCGGGTCGGCGGCACCGTCGGCACCGTCGGGCACCAGGCCGTCCCGCCGCTCGGCACGCCGCCACGGGCGGCGCCGCTCGTCGAGCCAGCAGCGGAGCAGGGTCTTGCGCGCGTAGCTGACCGGCCGGTCCGTCCGCGCCACACGGGGCCAGGCGCGGTGCATCTTGATCAACGCGGTCTGCACCAGGTCCTCGGCCGTGTGCCAGTCGCCGCAGAGCAGGAACGCGCTGCGCCGCATGACCACGGCGTGGTTCCGGGCGAACTCCCGGAACCGGTCCTCATCGGCCTTCCGCATCGGCACTCCCTTCGCACCGCGGTTACTTACGGAAGCGCCGGGGAATCGGTTGCAGAGCACCGCACGGGGTTCGCGCGGGGTCGGCCGGGCAGCGCAGGCCACTCCGCGAGGGCGCGCCGCCGGCCGCCGTGGGCGTGCACGTGATGGGCGTCGCACGCGGTGGGTGCCGGCGCTCGGTGGGTGACCAGGGCCGATTTGGGGTAGAACCACGTGACAGCCAGATCGGGGAGGTCGCCGCTGTGACAGAAACGAACGAGGCCGTGTTCTGGGTCCGCCGGGACGAGCAGGCCGACGCCGTCATCCTGCGTGCGGGCGGTGAGCTCGACGCCTTCACCACCGACGAGCTCGCCGAACACCTGCGAGAGGCCGAGGAGGCCGTGACACCGCCGGCCCCGGTGGTGCTGGACCTGACCGGTCTCACCTACCTGAGCTCGGCCGGCGTGGCGACGCTCGTCATCCACGCCCAGCGCTTCGCCGACATGGACAGCCGCCTGCGCGTGGTGGCGGACCAGCCCGCCGTGCTGCGCCCCCTCACCCTCACCGGCGCGGACGACATCATCGACGTCGTCCCCGCCCTCGACGACGCCGAGGACCCGTCCCCCTGACCCCTCGGCTGCCACCGGGTCCGGCCGTCACCGCGGACGGCCGGATCCGGTGTGCCGCGCACGGAAAAGCCGACCGCCGATTGCCCTCGATGGGACCCGGCATCTAGCCTCGAGTCATACCCGTGATTCCAGAGATCGAATTGTCGAATGGATTGTCGAAGCGCTTCGACAGATATTCGACAATTCCCCGTGAACAGGGAGGATGACCATGATCAGGTCAGCACGCGTGGTGGTGACGGCATTCCTGTCCGCCGTCGCACTCACCACGGGCGGCGCGGTCGCCCAGGCCGCGGTCTGGGAGTCGTCGGACCAGTGGGGCACGTGGACCACCGGGGACTACATCCTCTACAACAACGTCTGGGGCGGCGGCGCGGGCCCGCAGTCGATCTGGGCCAACTCGGCGAGCAACTGGGGCGTGCGCGCCGACCACCCCAACACCGGCGGCGTGAAGTCGTACCCGAACGCGACCAGGTACGTCAACCGGCGGCTCAGCTCGCTGGGTGCCCTGTCGAGCTCGTTCAACGTGCGGGTGCCGTCGGGCGGCGCGTACGCGAGCACGTACGACATCTGGCTCGACAACAACGCCTACGAGATCATGCTGTGGATGAACAAGACGGGCCCCGTCGGCCCGATCGGCTCCTACCAGACGACCGCGTCGACCGGCGGGCACAGCTGGGACATCCACCGCGGCGTCAACGGTTCCTTCCAGGTCTTCTCGTTCCTGCGGAGGGGCAACACGAACGCGGGCACGGTCGACATCAGGGCCGTCCTCGAATGGCTGCGGACCAACCGCTGGATCGGCGACGTGAACGTGGGCTACGTCCAGTTCGGCTACGAGATCACCTCGTCGAGCGGCGGCATGGACTTCGTGACGAACAGCTTCTCCGTGTCCTACCGCTGAGTCCTACCGCTGAGTCCTGCCGCTGACCGGTCCGGGACGGACGCCTTCTGCCCCGTGCTGAAGGCGTTCCGTCACAGCTGCCGGACGCGCAGCACTCCGGTCAGCATCGGGAGGGTGAACTCGCCGGCGGCGGTCTCCGGTGCGCTCGCGAGGAAGGCACGGATCCGCCCGAGCACGGCCGCCCGTTCCGGTTCCGGCAGCACCAGCACCCCCGCACGCGTCGCGATCGTCGCGACGAGGGAGTCGGCAGTGCGCCGCTGCCCGTGCGGGAACGCGTCCTGCTCGGGGAAACCGAACCACGCGGCCCCGCCACCGCCGGGAAGGTGCGCGCCCGCCGTGGCGGCGCGCCAGCTGCTGACCGTGTCCCGCGGGCCGATGGCCGCACGGCCACCGGCCCGCGCGAGCCCGGCGACCCAGCCGACCCGGTCGTCCACGACGTTCCACAGACCCGCCAGAACGCCACCGGGCGCGAGCACCCGCGCCACCTCCGCCCCGGCGACGGCCATGTCGAACCAGTGCAACGCGTTCCCGGCCAGCACCGCGTCGACGGACCCGTCCGGCAGGGGAATCGCCTCGGCGCTGCCCGGCAGGGCCCGAACGTCCGGCAACGCGCGCCGCAGCTCCGCCAGCATCGCCGGGTCGGGTTCCACCGCGACGACCTCGGCGCCCAGCGCGACCAGCGCCCCGGCCAGCTTTCCGGTGCCGGCACCGAGGTCGAGCACCCGCGGGCCGGGTGCGTGCCCCAGCGCCCACCGCACCGCGGCAGGCGCGTAGTCCGGACGGTGCGTGGCATAGGCCCCGGCCGCCGCCCCGAACGACGAAGCCAGGACCGCTCGCGCGTCCCGTCCGGCGCGGTCACCCCGCTCCCGGCTCACGGACGCGCCGGTGCCCACGACGGCGACCGCCCCAGCAACCCGAGCAACCGCTCGAAGTCGGACGCACCGGCAGGCACCCGCACGCGACGACGGAACTCGCGCCGCCGCTCCCCCGTGCGCGGCCACCGGGAGGCGATGGCGAGCGCACCGGCCGCCAGCTCGTCGGCGGGCCGGTAGGGCACGCCGAGACTCCTGGCCACGTCCCACCCGTGGACGAGGACGTCGACGAAGTGCATCCCGATGGCCACCGGCGCGGAGAAGTACCCGAACTCCCGCACCTCGATCACGCCCTCGTACACCCCCGGCCAGGCGAACGCGAAGACCACCCGCTCCGCGGAGTCCCGGTAGGCGCGCAGCGGATCGGGCTTGAGATCCCCCGAGTACCAGATCGACACGATCGCGGGAGCACCCCTGGCGCTGGCGGCGTAACCGCGGTTCTCGTTCACCACGTGCTCCAGCAGCGCGCTCAACGACCAGTCGGCACACGGCGTGGGCCGCTCCAGGTCGGCAGCGCCCACCGAGGCGACGACCTCCTCGACCACGGCCAGCGCCCGCCGGTCGAGCTCCCGCACGTCCTCCACGCCGAGGTCAGCCATCGCCCCCACCTCGCTGCCGGCTCACACTGAGACTGGACCACAGGGCAGGCCGACGTTTCAAGCAGGCAGTCCCCGCACCAGGGAGACGTACTCCGCCACCGAGGGCCGCAGCGCCAGGAACAGGCAACAGGCCGTCACGACCGCGACCCCGCAGGACACCCCGAAGAAGAGGCCGAACAGCTGACCGTCCTGAGGATCCCCGGCCAGGACGTCAAGGGCGAACCACCCGTAAGCCGCACAGACCGGGAACTCCAGCACACACCCGGCGACCACCATCCCCCGCCCGGCACCCACCGAGATCCGCGCGGCACCGACGAACAACAACACCCCGCTGACCACCTGGACGACAGCGAGCCCGGCAACGATGGACCGCCACAGAACCGACCCGGTGGAGTCGAACAGGGCGAGGGTGAGATACAGGAGACCGACGAAGTTCGTCAGGCCCACCACCGCCCCCGCCGCGGCCGACACCGCGGCCGACCCCGGCCGAAATCCCTGCGTGTCGAGGACCGAATCCCCACGCAACGTCATGAGCCTCACCTCACCAACGAAAACCCCCAAGACTGACATCGCCCATCCGGCCCCGGCCGTATCACCCGCACGGCAATTCACCGATCCGCGGCGTCGGGCCGCACGTCGGGAGAGTGCCGGTGCCGTCGTCGGTGGGGTTGGCCCTACCCCGGATCGTGGTGTGTGCCCCGTGCCCGGTGGCTTCCGGGCTGACACCGTCTCCAGGCAGGCGTGGTGGAAAAAAAAGGGGGAGGTTCCTGTGATGTCGCGATCGGGCAGGCTGGTGGGGCTGGCCGCGGTGCTGGTTGTCGCTGTCGGTGGTGTGGTGTCAGGGTCGGCCGAGGTGAGTGCGGCGCCGGGTCCGGCGCTGCAGGACGCGGCGGACGGTTTGAACCTGGTCAGGACGGTGGACACCGCCCTGTGCGATGTCACCGCGTGAGGCCGGTGGGCCTGCGACCCGGCCGCACCACCACGCCCAGCAACCCCTTCGCGTGCACGTAGCCGAACTGGCGGGAGTCGTAGCTGTCGGCCGGGTTGTCCCCCACCACCACGAAACGCCCGCGCGGCACCACGTGCTCCCGGTACCCCCACAGCACCGGGACCTCCGCGCGCGGCACGGGATCGCCGGGGCCCGCCAGCACCCTCTTGATCATCCACGACCGCGCCTCCTCGCGCGGCCGGGCGAACACCACCAGGTCGCCGCGGCGCACCGATCGCGCGGACGCCCTCCGCACCAGGACGCGGTCGCCCGGACGCAGGGTCGGCGCCATGCTCCACCCCGCGACGGTGACGCGGACCAGCAGGAACCTTCCCAGCGCCAGTGCGGCGAGGGCCGCCGCGAGCACCGCCGCCGCCACGGTCATCCGACCTCCACCTGGTATCCCTTGGCCTGCAACGAGTACAGGCGGTGGTACACACCCCGCTCGGCCATGAGCCGGTCGTGGTCGCCCAGTTCGGCGATGCGGCCGTCGGACAGCACGGCTATCACGTCCGCGTCGCGGATCGCGCCGAGGCGGTGGGAGATCAGCACACTCGTGCGGCCGGCGCGGTGAGCGCGCAGTCGCGTGTGGACGTCGTGCTCGGCCTCGGCGTCGAGGCCGGCGCTCGGCTCGTCCAGGATGAGCAGGTCCCGCCGGTCGCGCAGGAAGGCGCGGGCCAGCGCCAGCCGTTGCAGCTGGCCGCCCGACAGCACCACGCCGGTGGCCGGGTCGTCCCGGTCGACGTTGTCGGTGAAGATCCGGCTCAGCATCGTGTCGTAGCCGCGGGGAAGGGCCGTGACGAACTCGTGCGCGCCCGCCCGCCGTGCGGCGGCGTGCAGCCGCGGCCGGTCGTCGAGCGACGACAGGTCGCCGACCGCGATGTTCTCCGACGCGGTCAGGTCGTAGTCCATGTAGTCCTGGAACACCGCGCCGATCCGCGTCCGCAGCTCGTCCGGGTCGACGTCGCGCAGGTCGACGCCGTCCCACCGGATCGTGCCGCGGTCCGGGTCGTACAACCGGCACAGCAGCTTGACGATCGTCGACTTGCCCGCGCCGTTGTGCCCCACCAGCGCGAGCGCGCCGCCGACCGGGATCGTCAGCGTGACCCCGCGCAGCACCCACGGATGGTCCTCGCTGTAGCGGAACCACACGTCCTGGAACTCGATCCCACCCCGCAGCGCGGGCACGGGCACCGGGTCGTCGGCCACCACCATGTCCTCGGACACCGCCGTGACGAACAGGTAGTGGTCGAACAACAACAGCGCCTGGTGCGTGGTGGCGGCCTGGTCGACCCCCATCGCCAGCGCCGCCTGGATCCCGGCCACCGCCGCCACGAACACCGCCACGTCCCCGACGCTGACCGTGCCCGCCGCGGCCGCGTCGACCACCCAGAACAACCCGTAACCCGCGATCCCGGCCGACAGCACGGCGAGCACGCCCTGGACGCGCAGCTCGCGGCGGTCCACGACCCGTTCCGCGGCATAGATCGCACGCAGCTCCGCGACCATCCTGGTGCGGAAGAACGCGCCGAGACCGAACAGCCGGACCTCCTTGGCCGCCCGCGGACCGGACAACAGCTGCGCGTAGAACAGCTCCCGGCGCTGCGTGGGCTCGACCTGCCACATCATCCTGGCCCGCGCCTTCGCGAGGGTGAACTCCGCGATGCCGACCGGGATCGCCCCGACCAGCACGACCACCGTCACGAGCGGCCCGATCAGCAGCAGCGACACGCCGAAGCCCACGACGGTGAGCGCGCCGCGCACCAGCTCGACGGCACCGGCGAGCACCGACGGCGGGCTGGCGCGTCCGGCGTCGGCGGCCAGGTGCAGGCGGTCGTGGAACGCCGGGTCCTCGAGCCGCCGCAGTCCGCGAAGCCGTTCCAGGGCACCGAAGAGCCGGTCTCGCGCGACGATCCCGACCGACCGGTCCAGCTCGGCGCGCAGGTAGCGCTCGACGTTCGGCAGCACGGCGGCGCCGACGCCGAGCACGACCAGCGCGAGCACGATCCCGGCGAACGACCCGCTCGCGCCTGCCGCGACCCCGTCCAGGACGGACTTGGTCAGCCAGGCCACCGCGACCGGCGCGATCCCGGCCAGCACCGCGACCGCGAGGTGCCCGCCGGCCGCGACCGGGTTCGCGGCGAACGCGAGCGTGACCGCGGCGCGCAGGTGGCGGACCCCCGCGCGGACGGGCTCGGTCATGCCGGCTGGTGCTGCGGCAGGTCGCCGACGGCGTGCGAGGACTGCGCCACCACCCCGTCGACGACCACGAGGAACGCCGGGTAACCCCTGGTGCTGAACGCTTTCTGCACGTCCCCGGTCAACTCTGCCTCGGTGACGATCCGCCCGAGCCCGGCCAGCGCCGTGTGGTATTTCGCGCCACCGGTCCTGCTGGTGATCACGATGAGCGTGCGGCCGGGCCCACCGGGGAAGGCACGCGCGTAGGTGACGAACTTCGGCAGCTGCTGTTCGCACGCGGGGCAGTCCGGGGAGAAGAACGCCACCAGCGTCGGTTCCACGAGATCCGCTGCCGACACGGTCTCGTCGTCCACAGTGGACGCGGTGAACGGCGCGATGTGGTCGCCCTGCCCGGCGATCGCGGTCTCGTCCGGCGGCGCCTGCAGTGCGGCGAGCCGCTCGGAGTGGTCGCGCAGCCGCCGCACGACCCCGAGGGTGAGCACGAGGTCGAGCAAGCACAGCACACCGACGAACGCCACGGCGACGGTCAGTACGGTCATGAGGGGTTCCCTTCGAGGATGCGATCCTGGTTGCGGTGCAGGGGTTCCGGTACGAACAGGTCGGCGACCGCGTCGAAGCTCGCCACCAGCCCGGCGACCACCACACCCGCGACGGCCGCCATGGCGAGCACGGCGGGCTCGGCGGTGCCGAGTTCCTGCCGGGGCAGGGCGAGCGCGGCACAGGCGAGTGCGCACAGCACCGCGTTGCGGACGAGGTGGCGGGCGCCCAGCGGCGTCGACGAGACACCGAAACACCGGCAGGGCGCGGTGTCCCCGCGCCGCAGCGCGGCGGCGATCGCCACGGTGAAGGCGGCGAGCAGCACCGCGGCGCCCAGCAACCCGAGCGTCGCGGTCACCGGCACCGCCAACGTCACCACCACCGCGATCTCCGCGCAGGCCACGGCGGCGGCGAGCAGCGTGGCGGAGCCCTCGGCGGCGGGCACCAGCGCGACCGTCGCCGACCGGAACACGGCAAAGGCCGCCCTGCCGCGCACTTTGCCGACCGAGGACACGGCGAACACCAGCAACAGCGCACACCGGCAGCCGAACTCGACGTAGGTCATCATGCTCCCGAGCGGTCGGGGCGGCGGGCGAACCCGCCGCCCCGGGTTGGGTTCAGCCGCCGCAGCAGCTCTCCGCCATCTGACAGCTGCCGCACACACCGTTGCAGCAGCGGCGATAGCGCTGGACGCAGTTCAGGCAGCTACCGCAGTTCGGGTAGGTGCACGCCGCCGTCGAGGCCGCGTCGGCCTCGATCCTCGGCACGAACGCGCTGAGCACGCGCTCGCCGATCCGCTCCACCATCGCGATCAAGAGGTTCTCCCGTCAGCAGTCGAGGAGGAGGTTGCAGCCGCACGAGGCGCACGGGCGGTACCGGGCCTGCCGGTTGAGGCAGTAGCAGAAGATCTGCGCGTTGGCGCCGACAGCGCCTGCCTGCGCCTTGATCTCGGGCACGAACGCCCCCAGCAGCCGGTCCCCCAGCTTCCCGAGTTTCGCGATCACGTGAACTCCCTTCCGGCGGTGGCTGTCGGTGCCACCTGCCACCTCCGGAAGCTAGCTGCCGCACGTACAGATCCCGCACAGCCGAAGCACACCGCGCACCGTGTGATCGCGTGGCGTTCGCCCGGGTGCGGTGCGCGGGAGGCGGCCGGACAGGCTAGTTTGCTCGGATGAGTCTCCTCGACGACGTGGCCGAACGCGACGGCTGGCGGTGCTGGGTGTGCGACGAGCCGGTCGACCCCGACATGTCGGTCAACGACCCACGCGGCCCCAGCGTGGACAGCCGGACCGCCGACCGGAAGGCCAAGCTCACCGAGCGGCTCGCCCACCGCGGGTGCAACACCCGCAAGGGCGCGGTCAAAGTCGTCATCCCCTGGCCGGACCGCCTGCACGTCGCCGAACCCGCCCCGCTGATCACCGTCGCCGCGAGACTCGAACGCAAGGGCGGCCGCGAAATGGTCGCCCGGTGTCCGACCGAACAGGACGCGCAGGAAGCCGCCGACTGGCTGGTGGACCGCTTCTCCCGACTCGCACCGGGGC
>WUUC01227210.1_pt1 | contig 10318 bp, 10 predicted proteins | sample 6278441 | NCBI WGS metagenome assembly WUUC01 (sample SAMN13675441, study PRJNA597444) | soil metagenome | isolation source: soil | place: USA: Washington | collected 2017-10 | reverse complement strand
GTTGCGTGAAGCCATCGTGGAGATGTTTCGTATGTTGAAATGCCTGAAAACAAGCGCTTTCATCACGCGCTTTGGACTAGAGTGGTCGGTGCCGTCGTTCGCGTTCCGAACTTGTGCAGAGGCTCAGGCACGACCTTCTTTCCCCAAAAAAGATCGAGGAAGAATCGATGAATAAATCCGTGACCAAGAAAGCCGTGCCCGTCAAAAAGACGGTCGACAAACAACGCGTTCTCCAAGACAAGGCGGACGCATTGGAGAGCAAGGGCAAGGCGAAGAAAAAGCCCGTGCAGGCGGGAACCAGCAAGCAACCCGAACCGCCGTTGCCCGCTCAGCACTTGAAGAAGCCCGGTCGTGAATCCGAGTTGGACGAAGCGCCTCGCTTTCTTGCGCCCGACTATCGCGGCAGCGGCAAGCTGGAAGGGATGAAGGCCATCATCACCGGTGGCGATTCCGGTATCGGTCGCGCGGTCGCTGTACTGTTTGCACGAGAAGGTGCGGACGTCGCCATTCTCTATCTCAATGAAGACGAGGACGCGGAAGAGACCGCGAAGTGGGTCCGCAAAGAGGGTAGGGAATGCTTGCTGATCTCCGGCGACGTCAAGGATTCGGGGTTCTGTGAGCGCGCCGTCGCTGCTGCGGTCGAGGCGTTCGGCGGCCTGGACATCCTGGTCAATAATGCGGCCTTCCAGCAGCACGTACCCAAGCTTGAGGACCTGACCGACGAGCAGTTCGAGGAAACGCTGCTGACCAATGTCGGCGGCTACTTCCACATGGCCCGCGCGGTGCTGCCGCACATGCGTCGCGGCGGCTGCATCATCAACAGCGGTTCGGAGACAGGGTTGTTCGGAAGCAAGGAACTACTGGATTACTCCGCCACCAAAGGCGCAATCCATGCCTTCACCAAGTCCCTGGCCAGCAACCTGCTGGAGCGTGGCATCCGCGTCAATGCGGTAGCGCCCGGTCCGGTGTGGACGCCGTTGAATCCGGCCGACCAGCCGGCGCAGAAGGTCGCCGAGTTCGGCAAGCAAAGCGCCATGGGCCGTCCGGCGCAGCCAGAGGAACTGTCGCCGGCCTACGTGTTCCTGGCTTCGCCGGTGACGGCCTCATACGTAAACGGTGCGATATTGCCAGTCATGGGGGGTCCAAGCGGTTAAAGTTGCGGTCACAGCCACGACTTAGGCGCGCCGCCCATGTCCAGTCTGGACGCCTTGATCCTCGCCAGGGTGCAGTTCGGCTTCACCCTGTCGTTCCATATCATCTTTCCCGCGCTGACGATCGGCCTCGCGAGCTACCTGGCGGTGCTGCAGGCGTTGGGGCTGTGGACGCGAAAACAGGTCTATCTGGATCTGTTCCACTACTGGTTGAAGATATTCGCCGTCGCCTTCGGAATGGGCGTCGTGTCGGGTCTGGTGATGGCCTATCAATTCGGCACTAACTGGAGCGAGTTCTCGCGCTTTGCCGGCGGCATTACCGGGCCTTTGCTCGCCTACGAAGTACTGACCGCGTTTTTCCTGGAGGCGGGTTTCCTCGGGGTGATGCTGTTCGGCATGAACCGGGTCAGTGACCGCCTGCATCTGCTTTCCACGGTTGCTGTCGCATTGGGCACGCTGGTGTCCGCTACCTGGATCATCGCGTCCAACAGCTGGATGCAGACGCCGCAGGGTCATGAAATCATCGACGGCCGCGTGGTGCCCGTCGATTGGCTGCGCGTCATTCTCAACCCGTCGTTTCCCTACCGCCTGACCCACATGGTGGTCGCCGCATATCTGGCGACCGCGCTGTTGGTGGGAGCAAGCGGCGCCTGGCATCTGCTGCGCGGCAACGACACGCCCGGCGTGAGGAAAATGCTGTCGATGGCGATGTGGATGGTGCTGGTCACCGCGCCGGCGCAGTTGCTGGTCGGCGATATGCATGGCCTGAACACGCTGAAGCACCAGCCGGCCAAGATCGCCGCGGTCGAAGGGCATTGGGAAAATACGCCTGGGCAACCGATGCCCCTTACTGTGTTCGGCTTGCCCGATATGGAAGAGGAGCGAACCCGCTACGCCATCGATATCCCCGCGATAGGCAGCGTGATCCTGACTCACTCCAGGAATGGTCAGATAGCCGGTCTGAAGGAATTTCCGAAAGAAGACCGCCCCAACTCGGCCATCGTTTTCTGGACTTTCCGGGTGATGGTGGGACTGGGCGTGCTGATGATCCTGTTGGGCATATTCGCCGCCATCCAGCGATGGCGTGGAAAATTGTTTACGTCGAAGCCGTTGCTCCGGTTCGCACTGCTGATGGGACCCTCCGGATTGATCGCCATCCTGGCGGGCTGGTTTACCGCGGAAATCGGGCGCCAACCGTGGGTGATCTATGGCGTGATGCGCACTCGCGATGCGGTATCCGGACATTCGGCGGCGGAAGTGGGCTTCACCTTGGCGACCTTGGTACTGGTTTACGCCGTGGTGTTCGGCGCGGGCAGCTGGTATGCGTTGAAGATTATCGGCCGTGGGCCGGTCCCGGGCGAAGGCAGGGAACAGGAAGAAGGCGGACCCGGTTCGATGCGGCAGCAAATGCGGCCCATCTCTGCGGCTTCCGACAGTGATCATAGTGATCCGAATAGCGAGAGGATGCCGCCGCGATGAATATCGATCTCCCTATTCTTTGGGCGCTGGTGATTCTTTTCAGCGTGATGATGTACGTCGTCATGGACGGTTTCGACCTGGGCATCGGGCTTCTCTTCCCGTGGTTCCCCGACAAGGAAGACCGCGACGTGATGATGAATACGGTGGCGCCGGTGTGGGACGGTAACGAGACTTGGCTGGTGCTGGGTGGCGCCGGATTATTAGCGGCGTTTCCGTTGGCGTACGCGGTGGTCCTGAGCGCGTTCTACCTGCCGCTGATGTTGATGCTGATCGGTTTGATATTCCGCGGCGTGGCTTTCGAGTTCCGCTTCAAGGCGCCCTCTGATCGCAGGAAGCGATGGGATATCGCTTTCGCCGCGGGTTCCTGCGTGGCTGCGTTCTTCCAAGGGGTCACGTTGGGCGGATTCGTGCAGGGCGTGGCGGTGGACGATGGTCGCTACAGCGGTGGTCCGCTGGATTGGCTGCGGCTGTTTCCGCTGTTCACCGGCTTAGGCTTGATGGCCGCCTATGTGCTGCTGGGCAGCACGTGGTTGGTTCTGAAGACCGAAGGTGAGCTGCAGCAGCGTGCGCGGAAGTTGGCGCAGCGCGCAGTGTGGGGATTGCTGGCGGCTATCGTGTTGATCAGCCTGTGGACGCCGTTGAGCCTGCCGGATGTCGCGCGGCGCTGGTTTAGCTGGCCCAATCTGTTGTGGTTGTCACCGGTGCCTCTGCTCGTGGCCATTTCCGCCTGGCAGTTACTGCGCTCTCTGCGAACGCAGGCGCATTGGATGCCGTTCTTGTTGACGTTGTTGCTTATCTTCCTGGGTTATAGCGGCCTGGGTATCAGCCTGTGGCCGCACGTGGTGCCACCGGGCATCACCATCTGGGAGGCATCGAGCGCACCGGAAAGCCAGGGATTCGCGTTGATCGGTGCGTTGTTGGTGATGCCGCTGGTGCTGATCTATACGGCGTTTTCGTATTGGGTATTTCGGGGGAAGGTCAGGCGAGGCGAGGGCTATCATCATTGAGGTGGCTGTGGACGGCGATCGCGACGGCTTAATGGAAGCCAGAGCAGCGCAGCAAGCTACGCTTTACGAGGTGTGCGTCGTTCGATCCATCTTTGTTTCCTCTCCGTGATTCACGCGGCAACTACCGACACTTTTCTATGGTCGGTGGGTCCGTGTGCGCAGGAGAAAGGTCATGATCAGGCATCTTCCGATCGCAGAGCAGGTTATTGCCGTTACCGGCGCTTCCAGTGGCATCGGCTTGTGTACCGCATTAATGGCTGCCGAGCGTGGCGCGAAGATCGCGATGATTTCGCGTAGTGAGGTGATCCTGCAGGAAATGGCATCCGCGATACGCACCGAAGGTGGAGACGCGCTGGCGATAGGCGCGGATGTGTCGAATCGCGAGGAAGTCGATGCGGCGGTGGCGGCGGTCGTGCAGCGCTTCGGCCGGATAGATACCTGGGTCAACAACGCCGGCGTGGCCATCTATGGGCGACTGACGGAAGTGTCAGAACAAGACAGCCGACGTTTGTTCGACGTCAATTTCTGGGGTGTGGTCAACGGTTCGCTGGCGGCATTGCCTCACTTGGCGCGCTCCGGCGGCGCATTGATCAACATCGGTAGCGAATTGTCGGACGCAGTGGTGCCGTTGCAAGGCATGTACGCAGCCTCCAAGCATGCCGTGAAAGGGTTTACCGATGCCTTGCGGGTGGAGATCGAACGGATCGGCCAGGCGCCGGTTTCGGTGGTATTGATCCAGCCCACCGCGGTGGACACACCGTACCCGGAGCACGCGCGTAACTATATGGATCGGGAGCCGAAATTGCCTGACCCGATGCTCGACCCAACGCGGGTGGCGAATGCCATTCTCAAAGCGGCTGTCGAGGGCGGACGCGACGTCACCGTAGGCGCCATGGCGGCGATGAACACCACGGTTTCCAAATTGCTGCCGCGACTGGCTGATCGCATGGCCGTGCTCCAGGCAGGCCGCCAGCAACGCGATTCGGCGCCGCGGCAGCGCGAAGGTGCGCTCTACCAGCCTAGTCAGGATGGCCGGATTCATGGCTCTGGTGCGGTGGCTGACGGTGGCTAGCGTCAGGAAACGATAGATAGTTTACCGCCGTCCCGGTGCAAGCCGGGACCCAGCGCCTTGTGCTGCGGATGGTCGTCTTCAGCGACCGAACGATTGGTCAAACCGCTGAATCCCAGTGCGCGCGCGCTCGTAGAGCCGAGCTTGCTCGGCTGCTCTCCGATCCGAGCATGTCAACCGAGGGCAGCGGAGCAAGCTCCGCTCTACGAGGAGCTCCGGTCTATGCCGGGTGACGAGTTCGTCATGAGTTGATGCGCGTCAGTCAGGCGCTTTGGCCGGTACGAACGGCGATACCGGATCGCTTGCGGGGAAGGTTTCTTCCACCGATTCGTCGTGGATCTCGCTTTCATGCTCCTTGCGCCGGCGGCGTTCTTCCGGTGTTTCCTCCCGGTTGCGGTTCTCGTTTGGTGCGGGTGGGTCTTTCTTGTCGCGAACGTTCATATGCCTGACTCCCAGCGCCTCGCCTGAGTGGATTTTGCGTCCGCGGGCGAAAATCCAGCGTGAAGTTCGTGTCTGGCGAGTTCATCACATCGGCAATCGATGCCGGACCCTGCAGAAAGTTCAGGCGAAGCACGTAGGTTCCACCGCCGCGAACCTCACTTGCGCTCGGCCGAACGACAAAACCGATGCGGAACGCTTCCGCATTTTGTTCTTGTTGCGGCGCCATGATGTTTAGCACCCTATGTCGCGCAGGCATCCGTCACGTCCCGCGAGCCGTGGCGCCGCTTCTCCGATCCGCTGCCAAATGCTGGCATGGAAGTTGCGGACACATTGCTACTGCAATCCGCATCGAGTGGCGAACATCGCTGCAATGCGTTGAAGGCGAGGAGACTACATCGTGTATTTGCAGGGTTACCCGCTACAAGGCGGCGTGAACAGAGGTGCTAAGACATGGCGAAAGACACTCACCAGCGTTTGCTGGAATGGCTAGGCGATGCGCATGCGATGGAGAAGGAATCCGAGGCGCTACTGTCGACGTTGGCCGGGCGGATAGAGCACTACCCCGAGTTGAAGCAGCGGCTGACCGAACATGTGGCAGAGACTCACCGGCAAGCGGAATCGCTACTGGGTTGCATTGAGCGCCTTGGTGGCTCGCCGGCTGTGCTGAAAGGTTTCATGGCGAAGGCCATGGGTAGCATCCACGCTGCCTGCAATGCGCTGATGAGCGATGAAGTGGTCAAGGGAACCGCCGCCGGACTGGCGCTGGAACATCTGGAGATATCCATGTATCGAGCGCTGGTCGCCGCCGCCGAACAGGCTAGCGATCGCGTCACCCAGGAAGTCTGCGAAGGAATTCTGCAGCAAGAGCGGGCGATGGCCGATTGGCTTTCCGAGCACTTGGAGGCGACCGTCTTGCAGTTCCTGTGGCGCGAGCAGAACCCTGAACTCGCAGCAAAACGCTAGAGCTGATGCCATGAAAGAGGAAGGTGCACTTTCGCCGGAAGATCCAATAATGATCACCTCCCCATCCATAGCGATCAGATACCGACTGGAAGCCTATTTCGGCGCTCTGGTGCGGCAGGCCGCCGATACCGATATCGAAGGCATCATGTCGGCGGTGGGGCCCGCGGTCACCCATTTGTTCGAAGAAACCCCACAGCCGCTGCATGGCCTGCTGGAGCGCGAACTGAGGACAGTCGGCGACGAGTATGGGATTGCGGACGAACTGGAACAGGTGTTCTCGGAAGTCCACGAGGAGATCGATGAAGCTGGGGACGAGTGAGCTGGTGGGGGTGGTCAGTGGCCAGCAGTGAACGGTTAGTAGTAAATGCTGAAAGGGTGAAGGGTGAAGGGTGAAGGGGCGCGCGGCGGATAGCTGCGCGATCAGCCGTTAACCGGCTCTGGCTTTGCCTCCCCCTCTCCTTTTTAGTAAAAGGGGACTGAGGGGGATTTGCTCTTGCTCTTCGCTTTCCCAACCGCGCTAACGTCGCGGCTTCACCGAAGCGCCGCCGCCCGTCGCTAGCCAAGGCACTCCCCGCATGTTCTCGTCATCCAGCGTCGGCGACCAGGTGGTTTGTGGTTCCTCCAACTCAGGTTGTGGCGCGGTTCCCAGGTAATCGGCTGCATCGCTTCCCGCCAGGCTCAGCCACCAGCCGATCATCGCGCCCGGTATGAGTGCGGGCGCATGCGCGCGGTCGTCCAGCGGCGATTGGATCAGTTGGAAATGGGTGGCGCTATGTCCATTCCGGCCTACCGTGTGGCGGAGCGCGGCGGCATACACGATAGTGTCCTCCGTGCTCCACCAGACACCAGCGTTAGCCACTGCGGTCTTGAACGCATTCATGGGAACCACGCAGCGCCGCGTTTCCCAGGCGGGTTTATGCAGTCTGCATGCCTCTTGGACACTGATGATGCCTACAGCGCCGGATTCCGTTTCTGTTCTTGCAGGCAAGCCGAACCGTGCGGACTGCAAGCAAAGCCGATGCACTTGCGAAACGACGACGTTGGCTTCGGCCAGTAGCTCGACCTCGGGCCGATCAGGCGCTCTGGCGGCATTTTCGAGACGCGATACCAGGCGATCGTCCACCGAAAGATACTGCGCGAAAGACGCAATGGTGGTGCTGCCTGAAGTGGCGGGATCCGGGTGCTGATTGGCAGCCGCGGTAGGGTGGGGTGAACGGCGGCGCAAGATCTTCTGGGGTCTTCCAATGCTGGGGAACATCCTCGTTCTCCGGTGCCTCTGATGCTTTATGCGAAATCAGATTGCCGCATCGCACGTCGAGCCGGCGTGATGATTCATGGCCAACTAGTCGCTTGATATCGAACACAGTTCCACATAGAAAAATTCCGCATGGGACGCACGTCGACGCTACCTTGACCCGCGGCTAACAGGCAGTCGTTCCAGAATGAAACCGTTACCACGAGGTGGCAATGGACAAAACGCGCCGGTGCATCGTTGCCCTGTCGGGCAGAGAGGCCTTACTACCGCACGATCGGGAACCGCATGAAGCGCTCTGCCGCCGTCTCTCCAGCATATTGGATTGGCCGTATGCAGGCTGGTATTCGCCTGGGCAGGACTATCCCGAGCTCCCTTACTTCATCCCTTTTGGAACCCTGTCCATCGAAGAGGCGGCGGATTACGGAGTCAGCAGTGCCGACAGCTTGTTGGGAGGCGTGGTACCGCATCCTTTCGTGGCGACCAAGGTGGTGGCGCACGCCTTGGTGCCCGATGCCATTGCGTCGCCTGCGGGTTGGAACGCCGCACTGGGACCGCGAATAGCGGCGCATACACTGCCCGGATACTCGGCGTTTTCAAAACCCGACGTGTATCGCGCCGTCGAACGGCTACTGCCGCTGGGGCCGGTGCGGCTCAAGAGCGCGGGTTCCCGCGGCGGTGTCGGCCAAACGGTGGTATCCGATGCCGCACGGAGTTCCTCGTTCGTGGACTCGCTTGGACCGGAGGCTCTCGCCGCAGGCGTCTCTGCGGAAGTCAACTTGGGCGAGCTCCGCACCATCAGCATCGGCGAAGTCGATCTGCCCGATATGACCTTGGCTTATTACGGCGAGCAACGTTTGACCCGGACCGACGAAGGGGCGCTGGTCTATGGCGGGTCTTATCTGCATGTTTTGCGCGGAAACCTGGCGCAACTGGCAAAAGAAAGTATTCCGCCGGGAATCACAGAAGCTATTGCCGCCGCGCTGGGTTACGAACGTAGCGTAATGGACGCATTCCCCGGCGTGGTCGCATCGCGCCGCAACTACGACGTGGCTATCGGATCGCAAAACGACGGTAGCGAACACGTTGCCGTGTTGGAACATTCCTGGCGCGTGGGTGGCGCCACCGCGGCTGAAATCGCGGCATATGAGGCGCTGCGCGCCTCGCCATCGAAGCAGTGGATCGAGGCTTTTACCTGCGAACTCTATGGAGAGGGAACCCCTCCGGCGAATGCGCAGGTCCTATTCCAAGGCAACGTGCCGGGAAGTGGCACGTTGACGAAGTATTGCGGAGTATCGATGCGTGGACGTGAAACTTGAGCCAGTCGACATAAAAGTGGATCACGAGGTGCTGCAGGGCACCTTGCTGGGTCCCGATACCGCTTTGCCGGGAATCCTGTTTGTGCATGGCTGGGGCGGCAGCCAGCAACACGATCTGAGACGTGCGCGAGAAGCGGCCGCGTTGGGATGCATGTGCATGACGTTCGATCTGCGTGGTCACGAACGCTTTGCGCTGATGCGCGAAACGGTGACGCGCCAGCAGAACCTGGAAGATCTGCTGGCCGCCTACGATCGCTTTGTTTCGCTATCCGACGTGGACGGCCAATCCATCATGCTGGTTGGCATCAGCTACGGCGGCTACTTGGCCGCGCTGGTCAGCGAACTGCGTCCGGTGCGCTGGCTGGCGTTGCGTTCGCCCGCGTTATACAAGGATGAGGATTGGGATGTCCCTAAGTTCGAACTGCGCAATCGCTGGGATCTTCCTGCGTATCGCAGCACCGTAGTGACCGCCGAACACAATCGTGCCTTGAAGGCCTGCACGGCCTTTCAGGGTGACGTGCTGCTGGTGGAAGCCGAGCACGACGAGATCGTGCCGCACCAGGTAGCGGAGAACTACCGCAAGGCTTTCACCAAAGCCAAATCGCTGACGTCTCGCGTTATTGGCGGTGCCGATCATGGCCTGGTCCGAAAGGAAGACCAGCAGGCTTACACCAAAATGCTGATCGGCTGGATCACCGAAATGGTCATCGGCGAACGCCAGACCGTCGCCCGCACCAAGATCGCAGAGAAAACCGCGGCGGGTGCGATCAAGGGATGAGCGAAAGACGTGTCGTGCAGGTGCCCGGCATGATGCCTCGCACGCTGACCGCGGCTTCACGGGTCCTTAGTCCCGGGTCGGCGACAGTTCTCCATATGCATGAGGAGAACAGGATGCGGCTTGTCCATCGATGGATCATCGTGGGCACCTGGTTGGCGTTGACGCTGCCGGCATCGGCAACGTCGAACGTCACCCCGGCATCAGCACCCACCACGCCCGCGGCACCCATCGAAACACAAGCCGACCGTGAACTCAGCCGCCGGGTCGGTGAGCGGCTGCGCGATGTCGATGGACTGCAAGACGTCACCGCGACCGTGCGCGACCAGGTAGCGCGGCTCGATGGCGAAGTCGTCGAACCGGAACAACGCGAAGTTGCCGAACAAGTCGCCACTCAACAACCGGGCATCGAGGCGGTCGAGAATCGGGTTCGAATCAGTACCCGTCTCAGCGATCGATTGCAGGTAGCGGTACGCCAGGTCGGCGACAAGCTGGTGCGCTTGGTCGCCGCTGCGCCGCTGCTGGTGGTCGCGCTGGTGATCCTCTTGGCTGCCTTATGGCTCGGCCGCTTCGTCGCGGGCCGAATCCATCTGCGCCGGCTTCACCAGCGCAATCCGTATATCGACAGTCTGATCGGCCGAGTGCTGCAGTGGCTGATCGTGTTCGGTGGGTTGTTGATGGCGTTGGATCTGCTGGGCGCCACCACATTGGTCGGCGCGGCCTTGGGCTCGGCCGGGGTGGTCGGTCTGGTGATGGGTTTCGCCTTCAAGGACATCGCTGAAAATTATGTCGCCGGCATTTTGCTGAGCCTTCGTAAACCGTTCGCACCGGGAGACCACATTCTGGTCGAGAACCGCGAGGG
>WUUC01021953.1_pt1 | contig 10318 bp, 5 predicted proteins | sample 6278441 | NCBI WGS metagenome assembly WUUC01 (sample SAMN13675441, study PRJNA597444) | soil metagenome | isolation source: soil | place: USA: Washington | collected 2017-10 | reverse complement strand
CCCGGGCGTTGATGCTCAGGTTGAGCAACACCTGCTCCAGCTGGCAACGGTTCATGTGCACGTTGCCGATGCCCGGGGAGAGCGCTCGCTCGATCCGCACGTCCTCACCGAGCAGGCGCTCCAGCATCTTGCAAGAGTGCTCCACCACCTGGTTGATCGCGAGAGACTCGAGCTCGCTCGAGTCCTTGCGGCTGAACGTCAACAGCTGGCGCGTCAGGCTGTTGGCGCGGGCCGTCGCCGCCAGGATCGCCTCGAAGCGCGCGCGCTGATCGCTGTTACCGTTAGCGGGGCGCAGCCCGACCTCGCAGGATCCGACGATCACGCTGAGCAGGTTGTTGAAATCGTGAGCCACCCCGCCCGCCAGGGTGCCGATCGCCTCCAGCTTCTGCGTCTGGCGCAGGCGCTCTTCGAGAGCTCGACGCTCGCTCACGTCGGTGGAGAGCAGCGTGACACGGGCGACCTCGCCGTCGATCGCGATCGGGCTGATGCGCGTCACGAGCCAGTGCCGCCGCCCGCTCTTGCCAACGTACTGGGTGTCGCACATCACGTGCCCGCCCCGCGCGAAGACCTGCTCGATGGCCTCCTCTAGCGAGGTCCGCCCGGTCGCCGAGAAGTACAGCTCGGCGTTGGCCCCGAGCAGCGCGCTGGCCTCCAGACCCTCCGGCGCGTGATTCAGGAACTGGATCACCCGCTCACGATTGACGATCATGATCCAGTCCGGGGCGTGGTCCACGAGGGAACGCCACTCGGCCTCACTCCGGCGCAGCGCGCCGAGCAGCCGCGCATTGGTCAGCGAGATGGCGGCCTGAGCCGCCAGCGCCACCACCATCTCGATACGATCCTGCGTGAACACGCCAGGGGACAGGGTGTTCTCCAGGTAGATCGCGCCGATGCAGCGGCTCTGCAGCTCGATCGGGATGCACATCGCCGCGCGCACCCTGCGGGCGGCGATGTACGGATCGCGCGCGAGCGAGCTGTCTTCCAGGGCGTCGTCATAAATCAAGGGCGCCCGCTTCCTCTCGACCAGGCACAACAGACCGACCGGGACGAGCTGGTGTGCCGCCTCGAGCGGCACGGCGCGGGCCTCCGGCTCGGGGCCGCTGGCTCCATACGCGGCCTCGAGCGTCCAACCGACGTCGCCTTGCATCGCCAGCACAGCCCGCTCGGCGCCCGCGTTTTCGACCAGACCCGCCATCAAGCGCTCGACCACGCTGGCGTAGTCCGGCGCCGCCGTGATCGCACGCGTCATCTTTAGCACGCTGACCAGGTCGACGTGCCCGATGCCGGCTGCGCTCTCGCGCGACGCCGCCTCGGCCGGCAATTCCGGGACCGGGACGTGCGCGGCCAGGGAGTGGCGAAACTCCGCCGTGAGCAGGCGCGCTTTGCGCTCGGCGCCCCAGGCGGCGTAGGCGGCGATCGCCAGGCGCGCCGCTCGGCGCAGCGGCAACTCGGAGCTGGGTGAGGTGCGGCTCAGGCGCTCATACGCCAGGGCCGCGATGTGCCGCCGCCCGTGCTGCTCGGCCAGCTCAGCGGCGCGAAGGTACAGGCGCGCTGCCTCGCGTGGTGATACGCGCAGGCGCGTCCACTCCGCCTCGAGCAGGAGCGCCTTGGCCTCGAAGTTTTCCGGACACAGCTTGGCCCATTTGCGAAAGCGCGAGAGCCCCTGCTGCAGCCGCCGCTTGTTGAGGCTGCCCTTCCAGCCGCGAGGCGTTGACACCATCCCGGCGGAGAGCGCGCGCCAGAAGAAATACTCGGCGCGCTCGGCGACCGCGAGCAGCGTCATCTCCGCCACGGGCTCGATCGTCTCGATCAGGCGCAGCGCCCGCTCGGCCTGACCCGCGACGCAGTGGAACGCGCTCGAAAATACGATGGACGGGCATCGGACGGAGAGATCGGCATTGGCGAGCACGCCGAACGGGTCATCCTGCGCGATATCTTGCTCGGAGCTGCCCATGAGCCAATCCGCGATGCCGAGCAGCGTCCGTTGACCGGCCCTGACGTCCGTGGTCGCCGTGCCTGCGAGGTAGTTGCTGGCGCGCTGCGCCGAGCGACGGAGCTCCGCGAGCGGAACGCCCATCGCCATGTGACAGTTGGCCACGAACACCAGCCCGTAGCCTGCGAATAAGACATCCCCCTCCAGCAGCGCCGCGGCGTAGACCGTGGACAGCTCCTCGACGCAGGTCTCAAAGGGACGCGTCCAGGGCAGCAGCATCGAGTACGAGGACAGCAGCACCTTCGAGCGATCGCGGGTGCCCGGGGCGCGAGCCAGGATCAGCGCTTCGTCCGCCAGCTCCGCCGCGGCTTTCAGCTTGCCAAAGACGCTGACCAACAGCGTGCCGAACGCCGTCAGGACATGCGGCGCCGCCGGCGTCGTGCCACAACGAAGGGTCTCGCGAGCGCCCGCCAGAAATAGCATGGGCACGAGCTCCCCGCCCAGCCGGATCACCGCGATCACCAGGATCGAAAGCAGCTCGATGCGGATGCGAATGTCGGCGCGCTCGCACACGGGCAATTCCCGGATGCGCCGCCCGATGTCACCGCGCGTGATCCAGCCGACCGAGAGCAGCTCGCGCATCAGGCTGGCCTTCGAGGGGTGGCGCGGCAAGACCAGACCGGTATGCGCCAGGCCTGCCAGTCCCCAGCGCACCGCGTCCTCGAACTCGCCGGCGGTCGTCGAGACTTCCACGCGGCAGGTGCAGATCTCGGCGAGCCGGAGCTCGGGCAGCGGCTCGGCGAGCAGCTCGTCGAAGAGCCGGTTCGAAGCCGCGTAGTCGCCAGCGAGAGCGGTGGCCCGTGCCACCTCCAGGCGCAACCTGCTCACGAGCAGCTGATCGTCCGCCTCGTGCAGGCTGGGTCGGCGCCGCGCGGCGTCCAGGCCTGACTCGAGGTAGTGGATCGCGTCAGCATAGGCCGCCGAGCGCAGGGCCTTGCTGCCCGCGATCAAGTTGAGCTCTGCCAGGTCCAGCAAGCGCTCCGCGTCGTGCTCGCGCTCGATGCTTCGATTCAGGTGCCCCACGAGGGTGAAGACCTGGCCTTCCAGCGCGTCGGCTGGGGTACGGGCCCTGCGAAAACGGCCCGCGCGCAGGTGGTAGGTGTAGCGCTCGGCTTCTCCGAGGCGCAACGCCGCCGCCTCCAGCACGCCATCGTGCTCGAAATGGTAACGCCCCCCGCTCTCCACGAGCAGGCCGTGCTCACGCAGCCCCGCGAGCAGCCCGAAGGTGGTGACGGGGTCTTCATTCAGAGCTGCGGCCAGGCTCTCGGTATCGAAGCGGTTGCCCAGGCAGCTGGCCGCGACCAGCGCCGCCTTGGGCTCCGCGGACAGCGCGTCGACCTTGGTATGGATCACGTCGATCAGGCTGGCGGGCAGCCCCACGTCCGCCAACCGCTCGTCGCTCCAGGTCCAGCTGCTACCCGCTCGGACCAGCACTCGCCGCTCGGCCATCAGCTGCAGCAACCGACGGATCACCAGCGGGTTGTGCTCCGTACGCCCCGCCAGTAGCCGGCTCAGCGCCTGCGCGCGCGGGCGATCGACGTGCAACACGTCCATGACCATGCACGTCGCCGCCTCCGGCGAGATGGCGGCCAGGGGCAGCTCCTGGAACAGCTGGCCCTGCGCCTCCAGGCCCTCCAGGCTCTTCTTCAGCGGGTGCTGGGCGCCGACCTCGTAGCTGCGGTAGGCGCCGACCAGGATGAGTCCGCTGCTGCGCTCGTCCGACACCAGCCGCTCCCAGACCTCCAGGCTGCCCGGGTCGCTCCACTGTAGATCGTCGATGAAGACGAGCAACGGGTGCTCGGCGGAAGCCACCGCTCGGAAGAAGCGCACGAGCGCGAGCTCGGTGCGATGCTTGGCTTCCAGCGATCCCACCGCTGGCAGCGCGGGCTGCTCGCCCAGCACGCCACGCAGGGTCGGCGCGAACTCGAACAACAGAGCGCCGAGGCCGCCGAGCGACTCCAGCAGGCGATCGCGATAGCGCGGCAGCTCGTCGGTGCCCTGCGCAATGATCATGTCCAGCCAGCCGCTGACCGCCTGCGCCCAGGCATGAAAGGGAATGCCCTGACGCGCCAGATCGAACTTGCCCGTCGCGAACTGGCCCTCGCGCGCCACCAACGCGGGCAGCACGCTCTGGACCAGGGCCGTCTTGCCGATGCCCGGCGCGCCCGAGATGAGCAACGTCGAACGTCCTCCCTGCGCGGCGGACTCGATGGCAGCATGCAGGCGTGCCTGCTCCGGCTCGCGCCCGTACAGGCGCTCCGGGAATTCAAAGGACTCGGAGAAGTCCTCGGTCCGGAGCTCGAAGCCCCGGACCGTACCCGCGCGCAGGCCATCGCGGCACTTGACCAGATCCGCGAGCAGACCGTCCGCCGACTGATATCGCTCGGACGGGTCCTTGGCGAGCAGGCGTTCGAGGATAGCCGAGACCACGCTCGGCCAATCGCCTCGCGGCTCGCTCAAGGGCGCGGGCTTCTGCGCGAGATGCGCATGGATGAGCTCGAGCGCGTCCGCGCCCGCCAATGGTGGCCGACCGCTGGCCAGCTCGTAGAGAATTGCTCCGAGCGAGTAGAGATCGCTACGCCGATCCACTGATCGCGCCGTACGACCCGTCTGCTCGGGCGACAGATAAGGCAGAGTGTGGCGCAGCAGCTGCGGGCTTTGCATGTCCCGCGCCGCGCGATCCTGCCCCAGGGAGAACCCGAGATCGCTCAGGACCACGCGGCCGCTGGGCGCGTCCAGCATGACAGCCCGCGGCCGCAGGTGTCGGTGCGTCAGACGATGCTGATGCAACAACCCGAGCGCCGACGTGATCTGGCAGCCCAGATCCAGCCAGCGCTCCAGGTCCAGGGGCAGTTGCACGGCCTCCGGCAATAGGTTGCCGCTGGGCCGCGCGAAGACCAGAGTGCGTCGCTCCTCCGAATCGACCAGCGCGAGGGCGGGCGTGAGCGCCGTAGCGCTCAGCTCACGCAGCGCACCGTACTCGTACTCGAAGCGGCCTTGCGCCTGGTCGCACAAGGCTCTGTCGTAGACCTTGGCCGTCACCGGCAGGCCGTCGTCGAGGCGCAGCGCCGCGTAGACCGCCTCGCCCTGGTTGCGCCACAGCAGCTGCCCGGTCTGAAACCCCTCTACCCTCATACGAAGGTGCCAATCCCCATGCGGCGGCGGACGCTAGCGCAACGCCGCACCCGGGAACAAGAGGCTGTGGCTCCGATCTCGCTGGCTTGCGAGCGCGTGTGCCACCACATCGATATGTTGCACGGCCGCTCCTGCGCGTGTCTGCGGGACTTCCGCGGCCTGCCCCGGTGTTACACCGGTTGATAAAGTTGCACTAAATTGCCACAGGTATCGGAGAAGACTGCAACGATCACGGGACCCATGATGGTCGGCTCTCGCGTGAACGCCACCCCCAACGCGCGGAGCCGCGCATACTCCGCCGCCATGTCGTCGACCTCGAAGGCGGTGATCGGAATGCCTTGCTCGAACATCGCCTGCTGGAAGGTCTTTGCCGCCGGGTTTTGATTCGGCTCCAGCACGAGCTCCACGTCGTCATGCCCCTCCGGCGAGACCAGCGTCAGCCACTTGTACTCTCCCACGGGGATTTCATGCTTCTTCCGGAAGCCCAGAACATCCGTGTAGAATTTCAGGGCCTTGTCCTGGTCGTCGACCATGATGCTGCTCAGTTTGATCTTCATTCCGTGCCTTCCGTTGCTGATGGGCAGCGACTCTGACAGGGATGCACCGCTCACGCTTCTCGAAAACTGCGAAACGCGTCCGCGGGCAACTGGCCCATCAGGTCGAGGCAGCCGAGGCCGAGCGCCGTGGGATACCTGCCCGGTATCTGCACCAGCACCCGCCGCTGGTACCGGGTGGGGGCTGCGCCGACGCGACGCTTGAATAAATCGCTGAAGCTGCCCAGGCTCGTGAAGCCGACTTCCATGCACACCTCGGTCACCGAATGACCCGCCGCCAGCAAGAGCTTGGCTCGCTCCAGGCGCGACTGGATGCGGAACTGGTGCGGCGTGTACCCGAACAGCGCCTCGAATTGCCGGATGAAGTGGAACGGTGAAATCCCGACCTCGGCCGCGACCTGCTGAACCGAAAGTGGGTGCTCCGGTACGAGGCTCAGCAGCTCGCGAGCGCGGCACAGGCGGCTGAATACGTCGGGGCCGAGTCGCATGTCCTTTCCGTCCTTCTTAACGCGAGCCGCGCCGCTGGGCGATCGCCTTCGCGGTTTTCCGGCAAGTGTCGAGCATTCCGCCGGCGGACGCGCGCGCGACGGGCGATCTCGGCGCCACCGGCCCGGGACACATCAGCCGATCGACTTGTGAGGTCGGCCGTGCTACCGATGCCAGAGGACCGCTCCAGCAACCATATGCCTTCTTCTTCCGACCCCCGCAGCATGGCGGTGTTTTGTGATTTCGAGAACGTTGCGCTCGGCGTGCGCGACGCGAGATACGACAGGTTCGACATCAAGCGGGTGCTCGAGCGGCTGCTCCTCAAGGGGCCGATCGTGGTGAAGAAGGCGTACTGCGACTGGGGTCGGTACAGTGAGTTCAAGGCCTCCATGCACGAGGCCGCGTTCGAGCTGATCGACATCCCGCACATCCGCCAGTCTGGCAAGAACTCCGCGGACATCCGCATGGTCGTGGACGCGCTCGACCTCTGCTACACCAAGTCGCACGTGAGCACGTTCGTGCTGATCACCGGCGACTCGGATTTCTCTCCGCTCGTGTCCAAGCTGCGAGAGAATGACAAACAGGCCATCGGCGTGGGCGTGAAGAACTCGACCTCCGATCTGCTGATCGCGAACTGTGACGAGTTCATTTACTATGATGATCTGGTGCGTGAGCAGACCAGCCAGAAGCGCGCAGCGGCCGCCAAGCCCAAGCGCGCGGCGATGACCAAGGGCCAGGTCAAGAGCGACGAGGACAAGAAGCTGGAGGCGATCGACCTGGTCCTGGAGACGATCGAGGCCCTCTTTGCCGAGCGCGGCGCGGAAGAGAAGATCTGGGGCTCGATGGTCAAGCAGGCGCTCAAGCGGCAACGTCCTGGCTTCACCGAATCGTACTACGGCTTCCGCTCGTTCTCCCGGCTGCTCGAGGAAGCTGCGGCGCGCGGCTTGATCGAAGTCGAAGAGGACGAGAAATCGGGCGGCGTGATCATCCGCGGCTTCAAACCGGACAGCTGATGCCTGCTCCGCCGAGCCCGCAGGCTCAGCGCCGTCGATCTTAGAACGACCCCACCAGCATCGCCTGCGCCGATTTGTCGGTGATCATGGGCAGCAGCGCGAACACGGGAGCGTCGGACGGAGGGGGCTCGTCCTCGTGCGGAGTCGTCCGAAACTCCTTGTAATAGAGCAAGGTGGGCAGCAGGTATCCCGACAGATAACCCATGAAGTGGCCGACGATGACGTCAGACGCCCAGTGGTTGTCCGCGGCGATGCGCATCGCACCAGTGACGGCGGTGCCGAGGACGGCGGCCAGGCAGGTCCCCGTGTCCAGCAATGGGTTTCGATACAGGCTGAGCTGCGTGTGGTGTGCGCACAACAGGCCGGCTCCGGTCGCGGTCACGGCGGCATGCCCGCTGTAGAACGAGGTAAATTGTTGGCCACCGCCACAACCCTCAGCCGTGGGTTCCGCCTCACAGCTCGACGCCCAGGGCCGGGCCCGGGACGTGAGCCGCTTTGTTGCAGCATTCAACACGACGGTCAGGGCATAGGCCTGGCTATTGATTACGAACATCTGCCAGGCGACCAGCGGCGCCTTGCGTCCCCACCATGAGACAAAGAATGTGTCGACCAGATACGGTTGGACAAACGACCCAATCAGCAGCACGTCGCTGATGGTCTTGGCGGTACCGCGCGCGCCAGGGCTACCGAGCCTCAGCGCATCCCGCACGGCGCCATCGAACAGGACGGGCCGCGTCCAGTTCGAGTCCTGATCGGGCGGGATGAACTGCAGGCCCACGCTGGCGGCGGCCAACACAGGCAGGGTCACGTACTCCCACGTGCCCACCCGGGACCAGTGGCGGTGCCAGTGCAGGCCGACCTCGCCCTCGGGGTACTGTGGCGTGATCGTACAGAATGGGCAGATCTCTCCCGGAGCGAAGTCGTATTGCGAGCTCTGTTGCGGAGTGGCCCTGTCCGCTCCCCCGGGCTGGGCACCAGCAGTCGCCGCCTGGGCGAAAGCGCACTGCGGCGAAAGACTCAGCGCCAGCGCGACGAAAAACGCCAGAAAGAGCGCTCGAGCGCGTCCCGCTGTGGCCACATGACCACCGCTGCGCGTGGGCGGGCTGCCGGCGCCTGAGCGAGCTGAACGCAGCAAACAGAGGCCTACGACGCTGCACACGCGACCTTCACGTTCCAACACTTGCATCGCCGTCTCGCCAGCAAGCTTTGTTCCAAGAGCGCGCGGGTGCACACGCGGTCGTGGCTCGCCCCTACCGCACTCGTCTTCCCCAAGGCCGGCAGCGGCCCCTTCAGGACTCGGGATGTCCCAGCGGCACCCCGGAGCCGGTCCGCTCCACGCCACCGCGGATGGCCGCGGTGCACCGCTTCAGCGCCGCGCGGACGAGCGCGCAGCGCGCTCTGACGTCGACGTCCCCCGAGAGCCGAGGGACGTGACGTCGAGGTGCATCACATACCCATGCCGCCCATGCCGCCCATGCCGCCCATGCCGCCCATGCCGCCGCCACCCATCGACGCCGAGCTCGAGTCCTTACGCTGAGCGATCATGGCCGCGGTGGTGAGCATCAGCCCGGCGATCGAGGCCGCGTTCCGCAGCGCGATGCGGGACACCTTGGTCGGATCGATCACGCCGGCCTTGACTAGATCTTCGTACTCACCGCTTGCAGCGTTGAAGCCGAAGTTCTTCTCGGTGGACTCCTTGACCTTGCTCACCACGATGCTGCCGTCAAAGCCACCGTTTTCCGCGATGCGACGCAGCGGCTCTTCGAGGGCGCGGCGGAGGATGTTGACGCCGAAGCGCTCCTCGTCGCTGACGTCCAGCTTGTCCAGACCGACCAGGCAACGCAGGTAAGCCACTCCGCCTCCGGGCACGATGCCTTCTTCAACCGCGGCGCGCGTTGCGTTGAGCGCGTCCTCCAGCCGTGCCTTCTTCTCTTTCATCTCGGGCTCGGTGGCCGCGCCGACGTGGATGACTGCCACGCCGCCCGCGAGCTTCGCGATGCGCTGTTGCAGCTTCTCCTTGTCATAGTCGCTCTTCGAGTCTTCCATCTGGGCGCGCAGCTGCTTTAGCCGCCCCTGGATCGCCTCTTTCGAGCCCGAGCCGCCGATCAGCGTGGTGTGATCCTTGGTGATCGTGACGCGGCGTGCGCGCCCCAGGTCGGCGAGCGTCAAGTTCTCGAGCTTGACCCCGAGCTCCTCCGCGATCAACTTGCCGCCCGTGAGGATGGCGATGTCCTCGAGCACGGCCTTGCGGCTGTCGCCAAAGCCGGGCGCCTTCACCGCGGCGACGTGCAGGGTGCCGCGCAGCTTGTTGACCACCAGGGTCGCGAGCGCTTCCGCCTCGACGTCTTCGGCGATGATCAGCAAGGGCTTGCCGGATTGCGCGATCTGTTCCAGCACCGGCACCAGGTCCTGCATGCTGGAGATCCGCTTGTCACGGATCAGCAGATAGGCGTCCTCGAGCACCACCTCCAGCCGCTCCGGGGCGGTGATGAAGTAGGGCGACAGATAGCCGCGATCGAATTGCATGCCCTCGACCACTTCGAGCTTGGTCTCGAGGACCTTGCCCTCCTCGACCGTGATCACGCCCTCGCGACCGACCTTCTCCATGGCTTCGGCGATCAGGCTACCCATGCGGCTGTCACCGTTCGCGGAGATCGTCCCGACCTGAGCAATCTCCTTCGGGTCCTGCGTCTTGGTGGACAGGCTCACCAGGTTGGTCGTGACGTGCTTCACGGCCTTTTCAATGCCGCGCTGGAGCTCCATCGGGTTGTGACCAGCAGCGAGCAGCTTGGTGCCGGCGCGATAGATCGCCTGGGCCAACACGGTCGCGGTGGTGGTTCCGTCCCCCGCGACTTCAGAGGTCTTGGACGCGACCTCCTTGACCATCTGGACGCCCATGTTCTCGAAGGCGTTCTCCAGCTCGATTTCCTTCGCGACCGTCACGCCGTCCTTGGTGATGATCGGCGCACCGTAGGACTTCGAAAGAACGACGTTCCGACCTCGCGGCCCGAGAGTGACTTTGACGACGTTGGCCAGCGTGTCGATGCCTCGCAGGATCGCGTCGCGGGCCTTGGTGTCGAATAGAATGTCTTTGGACATTGATGGATGCTCGTTTCTACTTTGCCGGTCGGCGAGCG
>WUUC01163718.1_pt1 | contig 10319 bp, 5 predicted proteins | sample 6278441 | NCBI WGS metagenome assembly WUUC01 (sample SAMN13675441, study PRJNA597444) | soil metagenome | isolation source: soil | place: USA: Washington | collected 2017-10 | reverse complement strand
GATGCAGAAAGAAGAGGAAGAAGCATCATCGCCAATGATGGATCCTTGGTCATTTGCCGCAGAGCCATTACCATTGCTGTTTAGCCACTTTGCGGTTTATTACTCAGTTTAACTTGCTCTATTACTTGATCCAAGTATTGCTGTATTTCTTCCTCAGACAGCGAAGGTTGGACGCCTGATTGTTCTGCGAGGTTTTCTGCATTAGTTTGGAGTATTTGCATCACATTGCTCTTCATTTCCTGCTCCATCTGTGCTCTTCCAATACTTTCAAGAAATTTCATGTCCTTGGTACTTTTTCGTACAATTTGACGCAGTGTTTGGTCTTGTGCGACAGAGATGGCAGAGTAAGATAAGCCGACAACTATCATGAACATTGATAATGGCAAGGCAGAAAGACTTACAATGCCATATGGAGGATAGGGGGTTTGGAATACAGCCGATATAGAAGTATTGGAGAACATCATGAATCCCAATCCGGCAATAATCATGTAGGCTCGTGCATCAGTACCCTGTTTTAGAAATCGCCCTATCAAGACAAAACCTAAACCAATAACAATCCCAACAGCAATTCCTGAATAAAGCAAGAACAAGGTGGCAATCAGCTGTCCTGGGGGGGACATTGGGTCTGCAACAAAACTTGTCAGACCTATGTCTAGATAATAATAAACAAGATGGCCCACAAGACTTACTATCGGAAAACCTACTAGAACCCAAAATCTTGCTTTTCCTATCCTCCTAAAGTTGTGATAAAGTAGAAGCACTGCACCGCCCCACAACAAAAGAGTAAAGGCTGTTAGCGTTTGATGAAGTACCAAGAGCACATATTGAAGAGGCGAATCTTCTTCTAAGTCAGGATACCAGATGATCTCTGAGTCAGGGAAAATAACTGGTTCCCTTGCTAGCAATAATGAATCAGCCCAAATCAATTTGCCCATCATGAAAACTACTATCCCTGCTGCAGCCAAGCCAAATAATAGAACAATTGGCTGTCTGTACATTCTATACCAAGAAAGCAACTTCTTGCTAAGCAGGATTGTCAAAAAGACTACGAAACCGATACTAATTGTGGTGGATACGATTAGCAAGTCTTTGTAGTACTGGAAGCTAAATACCATTTGCAAGATAATCAACACAACAATGGAGGTCAATACATACTGAACTATTGTGATAACACTTTCGCTAGTTCGTATGGCGCCTGATGTTCTCTGCCTCATTTTTGACTTTACAATTTCTAGCATGAAAAACTGACCCACTGCATAAACTGCTGCTATTGTGACGAAAAGCGCCAAGCCCCAAAACGATACAATTTGATCAGTGACTTTATCTGAAACCTGACTGACAGAGTTTTCAACAACTAAGACGGTCATCATCACGAAGAAGATAATGAATAATTTCTTTTCACTATAGTAGTTTATCCTCCGAAATATTCCAGAATTGCTTGTCTTTGATCCCAAGACGGTGGAACCTATCGAGCCTGACGCAAATATTCTTTTTAATAGATTCCTAGGTATTTATGTTAATTTTTTTCGGTCATATGTCTATATGAGTAATAAAATCCAACATATTGTGAACCCTTGTCAAAGATATCTTGCTATACGTGTTCATTGCCGTCATGATCTACACCTAATTTTTTCTAGAGGCCTGTCATATAGTATTTTTTCATACTCCAGAGGCACAGCATGCTAGTTTTAAAAGAAGAACTCCCCGGAGTCTTCTGCGCCATCCAGTTGAGGACTAACTAATAGTGAATCTCACGGTCGTGACTCATGTATGACTGCTATCGTCAAGCCTTTGGTTGAAGCATAGTGATTGAAGAATATAGTGACACTACCCTACAACTTCCAGTTTCTTCAGGAAGTCTTCCAATGCGGCCAGTTTTTAAGTCATTACGTAAGCGAGTCAAGATATGGATTCAAATGAATTTTTATGCAAATCCCTCCGGCATTATGTCGCAGAAACCTTTTTACGTTCTCTTTCATTAGATCACTCAGGAATCCTCTTTTTGAAGCGATATCACTTCGCGGCCCGACGGAGGCATGATCTGTAGTAGAGGGTTCTACTGTTTAACTAAGGCTCACGCCAGTCCAGCCATGATCATTGACAAGAGCTGGAAAGAATGTGCATGCTTTGATTCTATTTCTTGATTATCTAATTATGCATAAATTATTCGTGGTTCGAACTTTTCACGTATATCCGGCATTATTTTCTCTTCAATCTCCTTTTGTTGATGCGACACTTTTAAGATTATATCTTTTAGCCAGTCATTTACTGTGGTGTCTTTGTGACGATTGCTGTCAATAATCTCTCCATACATTCTACCGATTATCGGTTCAATTCCGCCAGAGAACAAATTATTTGTACAAATTCCTTGTTCAATGTTAATCAATTGCTCGATGACGCTTCTACATTGATCAGTTGATCGGTTGATTGTGCCCTTTTTTACCTCTTGTATTAAATCGTTCTTTATTTTTATATCATCTTCTTCTTTGAAAGGCAAGGCTCTTCCGACACTATCAAGACCAATATCCCATTCCCCCATTTGTACAAAGAATGCTGTAGAATAATTACTATTATTAGATGCATCCAATCCCAGTGAGCAACGTGCAGAAGGGGCGGCCCCTCTTCTGATATTAAGTGTTACTTCGGGTAATTCTTTCGTAATATGATAGACAGCAGTAAATGTCCCTGCAAGTAATCTGGTATGACGAAGCCAAGTGATTTCTTTGACCGAGCTTATACCCCTTTTTGGAGGTAGGTGTAGTCCCAACTTTTTCATATGAGTAGAAACTTTTTCTGACTCCTGTCGTGCAATATATTCAACATAATCTGGATCAATATATACAAATTCAAAGTGAGAATTAGTGTGGAAATACAACGGATCTATTACATAATCATACAGATATTGTACATTGGTGTCCAGAACACGTGAATGTAGTGTAGTGAGTCCATCTTCTATATTACGCCGGAGTTGCTCGTTCGATTTATCAACGAATTGTGTAAAGTCGAGCTGCTCGCCAATTTTAGTTGCTTTTTGATGATCTATCCCAAATTCTCTCACAAGCTTTGACATAGCATCCTTTATTTTTCCGATACCCACAAGAGGGCATCTTTGAAGATGCAGCTTGATTGCAATATTTCCCAAATTATCCGATTCCTTTAGTAAGCTTTTGACCCTATCCCCATAACAACGAGGCCAGAGCAAGTCAGTGTCCAGTGCACTATACTCAACTTTTTTAACGACATTAAAAGCTTTGATGAAAGCATTTGACAACCCTCTGAGATTCTTTATGCCTACAAAGTTTGCAAGACCTGCCAGGCTTCCTAGGAAAGGATCGTCCGAGCCGAGGGCTGCAGCAGGGGCATTTAGAACTTCGGTGGTCATCATTAAGGATTTATCCTGTTGAACATCAGAGTATCCATTTTCCAACCTTTGCTTATTGAAGGTACTCTCCATTAGATCTATTATTTGATAAGAATCAACTACTTAAGTATTCTGAAAAAGAATCAAACAATAACAGAAAATTTCAAAGAATAGTAGACATTTTTGAGCTTTTTGCAATTGGTATTGGCCGTTATGGGATCTAGCCAATATTCACGTTTACATTTTTAACCAATAGAGGCAATTCGCTGATGTTGCTTATATGAGAAACACTATTGAAATCTTTGGAATACTTTCGCCATGACGTTTCCTGCGAGTATTCAGGGGGAGGAAGATACAGTATTACATTCATGCCCATGTTTCTTGCAGGTATGATATCGGTATCCAACTCATCACCAATATACATCACCTCTTGTGGGATGTTTTTCAGTCTGCGCAAAGCTTCAATGAATATCTTTACTGACGGCTTGGGTTCACCTATCACTTCTGAGGAAAGGATTATAGTGAGGTGTTCTGACAACTTTGCTGCGGAAAGCATGGCATTGAGATAGAATTCTCTTTCATTGCTCAAGACACCTAGAACATATTCGTTTGACAAGCCTCTTAGAATCTTCCTAGTTGGTTTGATTGTATTAGAATTGGATATTATTGATAGAACCTTCGTTCTGTAGATATGGAGTAGAGCACGTACAAGATCTGTTCTATTCCGCGCAATGTTAAAAAATTGCAAGACTTGATCCAGAATAGCTTCCTCTTGAAAGAAGTGAGAATAATGGACTCCACGAATTTGTTTATTATATTTTTTCCATACGGCAATTAGCATTTCGGTATTGAGATCATATTTTCCATTTTTAATGATCTTTTCAAATTCATTCTGACAAGAGTTTATGGTTTCACAGAAGGGATCCATCACAAGTGTATTCCCAAAATCAAAGAGGATTGTCTTTATTATTTGCTGCAACTTATCCCATTACTGATCTCTATTGATGCTGATTACCGATAAATAAGTGCTTACCCATCCAGGTGGGCTCCAATTATTCATGCTCAAGAATCTGGGTATTTCTTTGATATCGGCGATAATTTGTCTTTCTATTTCCCATTCATCCTTCGCATGATTTTTTTGTATTTGAAGAAGCTCTTTCTCCTTAAGGTTAAGAATAATTTGTCCAATAAGCTCAGGTTTCAACGTTGTTAGATCTCTTCCAAGTCCGAAGAACTTGATATCTGTTGTCCTTATGCCAACACTTAGTTCTTCATTTGCTTCTCTGGCAATTGTGCGGAACGGATCAGGGACTCCTGAAAGGTCTATGTCACCTTCCTTTATACTGAGAGAACCTCCAACTGGTGCGCTAATCATCCCGCTTCCCTCAAAGTTGCGATTTGAATGTATAGTTAATACAAACTTATTTTCAGGCTTCAAGATTAGCGATGCAACAACTCCTAGTGTATTTGGCAAAACGCTCGAATGCAAATCGTATGGATCTTCACTAAGAAGATCCCTCAAGGTAGTAGTGCTAGACGAGTTCGACAGAGGGAGATCAAGGCCTTTATTCAACGCCGCAAAGTAGAAGTAGCTAGCCTTTGAAAATTTTAACAGCAACTTATTTGAACGCATAAGGGCATAGTCCAGCCTGGCCAGAACATCATCAAAAAATGTAAAATCTTTCTTTCTAGATAGTTCGAGGAGATGGTCAATTCTAGTGCGGGTTTCATCAACCAAGAATCGTGGAGGCGAATATTCAGAATCATTATACTCAGTCAATAGATCATGTGGAAGTAGATGAAAATCTTGGTCTGGAGCTATAAGGATGAAGGGAACCTGATTCTCCTTGCATATCTTATTGATATCGTTTCTGTTCATTTCCGCAAGCTTCCTTTTCATATCCAGCATATGGTAACATCGTAACTTCAGCTTTTATTAGTAGATATGGTACTGGGAGTTTAGCAAGACTAGATTAAGCTATCTTTTAGGCTATAAAATACTCAGCAAGGGTCATATCCGAGAAGTGATTAGCTAAGCTGAATTCTAGATAAGATTCAAATGAATTTTTATCCAAATCCCGACGAGCTCACTACTAGCTAAATGATCAGAAATAATAGCATATAACTGAAAAGGTTGAAAGTTACAAGGATTAGGCCATCTTAGACTATAAGGCTTCTTTCTTGGGGTTCTGTCAACTTTGCATCTGAATAATGTAATTTCTCCTCCAAGCTCTTTTTGCTATCAATTCTAATCTAATTGTCTCTCTTGTCTCCAGTCTCATCAGATCTAGAGTGATTATTTGCTCCTAACCTTGTGACTTGAACATCCTTCTTACTTCTTTCATCGGGTACAACTTCTAATCTCTTCTCCGCTATAGTCTTCCTCTGTGATAGGAATTTTTGAAAGCCTGTCAAAGCGTTCTCATAAGTACTCCTGAAATACATGTAAAATAATGGCAAAAGGGGTATTGCGGTTAGGAGAATAGTGATCATATAATGTGACGGTATTCCCAATGTGCGACTGATCAAAGTGTCTCCAACTATTGAAATAATAGTCGTTATTGCTGCGAGACTAAATATAATTTGAAAAGGGGTGGTTATAGAACTAACGGAATTTTTGTATGTATTGTGCAATCTGGCGCGTGAAGATTCTATGATATCTATTGGAAGTATAAAAAATGATACCAAACAGAACGTCATAATCCATATGACGATACGAAATATCTCTAAATGATGCAGCAGAGGTGTTTGCAGAGGTTGAGGCTGTATTATCAATGCAGCAGATTTCAAGAAAGTATCTCCTCCTCTGCCAGCACTATCATTGGCATCGGGTAGCGATCCAGCTATGAAGATATTCTTGATATCTTCACCTTTTAATCGTGGTGGTTCAGAACCAAAGGTTATCAATTTAAGGAAATCATCTGATTTTTCAATCAAGAACATGTATGTGGCAAGTACAAGTAACAAAATACTAATGAGGCGAAGTTTACTTGAAAGCCGACCTTTAACCTTGGTCTCTTGAGATTTAGTGGGTAGGACAAAATATTGCTCTTCTTTAATGTCACCTTTAGCAGGTATGAAATGCATTATAGATTTCTTTTGCAATAGGAAATAGAATCTTGTAGTGTGGCCAAGTGTTTTGTCAGCTGTAAACCAAGCTCCAAAACCTAGTCCTATTGCAACTAAAAAGCTGAGAATTAGGTTGTTTCTAGCATTCTCTGCAGATTGCTTGTTAGACATTATTATTTGAGTATCTGTTTCGTTAGCAGAACTAGTAGTGCTGCTGTTGTTGTTTGGGTCATCTTGTCCAACATTTTCTATGGAAGACGAAAAAGCGGTCATATTTTCATCCTTAATGATCCCCAAGGCGGCACCATATTCTGCCAAGGCTCCAAATGGATTTCCCAAATTATTTAATGCGACGCCTTTGTTATTGTAAATGTCAACAGATCCTTCGAATGCTAATTTTTTCCATGAGTCGAGATTTTTTTCATAAGTGGGAATATCGACTGTGGGATCTATTGTAGCAAAGCTGCCGCGATTTCCTAATTCATTTTCGATCCACTTGATCCCTTCGTTAAACTTCCCCGTTGCTTCTTCATACCGATCCTGATTATTCAGAAGTATCCCCTTCGCATTCAGTATAAGATAGTTCTGTTGAGACGCATTATCGTATGCGTCCATTGCATCATCATCTAATCTAAGGAAACTCAGAGCATTGCCTTTTCCGTAAAGAGCCATATCAGTTAGGTTCATCATTAGAGGATCTTTTCTAATCTCAGTTCTTTGCTCCCATCTTTTTACATCCGTATCATTCATGTCTATTACCCTGTCAAATTGTGCAATGGCTTCATGGTATTGTTGTAGTCCTATCAGTACCATCCCAAGATTGCTGTATGCAACTAAAAAATTCGGATCAATTGATATTGCCTTTTCGAATGCTTCTTTGGATTTATTCCAAGTAATCCTATCAAGAGCATATACAAGCCCTATATTGTTCCATGGAATGGCAGAATCAGGCCCATTCTTTATTGCATTTTCAAAAGAAACAAGAGCATTGTAGTTATCGCCAAGCATTAAGTAAGCTAGACCAATATTATTCCAAGTATCAGCATCATTAGTGCTGATATTCAGTGCCCGTTTGTATCTGTCTATGGCATTACTATAATCTCCAGTATCGGATAGTACATTTCCTTGATTATAGAGTGGATCTAAATAATCAGGTTGGTTATTTATTGCTGCACTAAAGGCTTCGTATGCTTGCGTGTATTCTCCCATCTTAGCCAACGATGTGCCTTTATCATTTAAGGCCTCAGCATAATTTGGCCTTAAAACAAGTGCTCCATCATAGACTTTAATTGAATCAGAGTAATTGCCAAGTTGAAATAATGCACTGCCCTTTCCCATCAGAGCGTCAAAGTAATAATGGTTTATCTCAAGAGCTTTATCATATGCAGCTATTGCCTCATTGAATTTTTGATCGGCCAAAACCAGTTGACCAGAATCTGCCAGTACCTTTCCATAATCAACTAATGCAGTACCTTTATTATTCCAAGGCTCATCGTAATCGCCGCTGGTATTAATGGCTTCGTCAAATGCTAATGTTGCATTTTCGTATTTTCCAAGTTTCGCTAGGGCAATACCCTTGCTGTTCCACACAATTGATGGATCATCAAGTGATAGCTGTAGTGCTTCATCATATGCTTGTATGGCTTCTTCATACCTTCCCAGTTCCATCAATGACTCTCCTTTCAAAGTCCATGCATAAGCATGCTCAGGATCCAATATAGTAGCATAATCAAATGAAAGGTAGGATTGATTGTACTGACCAAGCAATATCTCTGATATCCCCTTGTGGATCAATGCATCGAAATTGTACGGCTCAAGGTTTAGCGTATTGTTAAATGCCTCTATCGCTTCTTGCTCATATCCACTTCCCCGGTTGAACGATATGACCGCTTTCTCAAACCATGCATCGGCGTGGGAAGGATTCAACTCCAAAGCTTCATCATATGCTTCGATGGCTTCATCTACTCTACCAAGTTGATCCAGTGTACGAGCTTTTGAGTACCATGCATCAAACTCTTGCCATTCACCATTTTCATCATCAGTAGTACTTATTGCTCGTTCATAAGCTTCAAGTGCTTCTTCATGTTTACTGAGGTTATACAATATGTTGCCCTTCTGGTATAGTGCATCAAAATAATCCGGCTTGAAGGATAAAGCTTGATTATATGCTTCAATAGCAGCATCATATCTACCAAGATGAGTTAGTGCGCTACCTTTCTCATACCATGCTAAATCCAGAATTGCAGAGATACTATTGCTAGCGGTAGCTTTATCAAACTCAAATATTGCTTCATCATACCTACCTAGATCTGCAAGAGCAGTACCCTTGATAATATGTGCCTCAGCAAATTGAGGGTTGATTTTCAGAACCTCGTCTAAGACAGAGATTGCTGCTTCGTATTTTCCAAGTGAAGCAAACAAGTTTGCTGTTACAAATAAGGCACGAGGGTATTCGGCGTTGTCTTTTGGTATCTGACTAAAGAGGAAAATTGCTGTTTCATACTCTCCCTTGTCAACTAGAGAAAATGCTTCAAGCATTATCTCGCTAGCGTTCTCGGAACCCATCACTGGAAAAATATCTACGGCGTCATCGTTGTAAACAGCATCAATTGAAGTTATAGTTGTGATAGTCGTTGTTGAATCTGAAGCATAAGCAGCCGTAATTAGCTCATTGGACTTATTATCATCTAGATTGACAATAATTTGGGAAGATATTGAGGTAAGTAATATCAAGATAATAGTGACTGAATAGACTTTTTGAGTTGAGGATGCTACAGGGTACAATAAGAGTCCTCATCAGAATGGCTAAATTGCTTACGTTTAGAATCTTTAAAGTTCTCTGTTACTTTCTGTTTCAACTATTGAGCGTCACCAAGGAATTTTTTGTGAATCGTATAATGCCATAAAGGCCATAAAATCAGCATTATTCAAATCAACTCTCTTCTTGATCCTCATTCGAGAATTTTGATCGCTATGTGGATGTGAAAATTCCACAGGAGTTTATGAAGTGTAGTTTATTTAACTTTAACTATAAAGGTTGTAGAATAACATGCAATTTCAATAGTTCATTACAAATTCGGCAGAAAAATATCGCCAAAGCTTCTCATCCCCTATATTCAGGTTCATTTAACACTATGCTAAGGGTTTAGGGAACATGATTTGCAGATGCAATTAGAATAAGTAAGGATCATTAACGTAGAAAGGGTTGGATTTATTGCACTATTTATTCCAACCAGATTTTGAATCCATAGATAAATTTTAGCTGTATTCTCAAGGAAAACGAAATCATCTCTAGATAGAGACATAGTTATCAGATTAAGAGGCGTTTAAGCAGATTTCTATATTTGGATTCAAATGAATTTTTATCTAAATCCCGACGGGCCTGCTATGATATCACTCCTAAAATAGGATTCTTGTGAAAAAAGGAGTGAGATAAAGAAAGATGCAAGAAGAAGCGTCATCAACGGATCCTTGGTCAATATTCCTTTACGGTGTGAAGGCTTCGATACTACGGCTAGGTAGATCTTTCTTTCTGCTCAGGGGAATAATGATCCAATGGTAGAAGAGGAGAAGAAGAACAAGAAGAAGGAGAGGAATCGTGCACGTAAGTTGTATTTAGTTGTAGGATTAGGTTCAGTCGTCATTGCAGTCGGGGTTTTTTCTTTTCTCTACATTTACCCTCTGGAATGGCAACGAGACTTTGCAGATATTAATGGCATCTCAAAGTCAAATTTGAGGATTGCGATCATTACTGACGCCAACTTTTCCGACAATGGCTGGGGCGAGTCTAGCCTAAATGCCGCGCGTTACATAGAGCAAAAATATAACTTTAGTATTGCCCCTGAAGACAATGTAGCAATTCCTGACATTGAAATGACACTAAGAAAGT
>WUUC01116754.1_pt1 | contig 10319 bp, 5 predicted proteins | sample 6278441 | NCBI WGS metagenome assembly WUUC01 (sample SAMN13675441, study PRJNA597444) | soil metagenome | isolation source: soil | place: USA: Washington | collected 2017-10 | reverse complement strand
TTTTCGTCAAGCTGAATTTTCCCCGGTCTGGCTGTTACCTTTAAGCCCGACGGACAGTCGTTGGGGACAGTTGTCGGTGTCGGTGTAAGATTGTCGATTTTCCGAAGTCTAATATTAAGAGGAACATTTTCGTCGCCGGAAAGCCGCACCGGGGATGTATTAGTGACATATCCCGGTGCTGACGCAATAAACACGTAATAGCCGCTTGATAATATGAAATTAATAGAGCTGCTTCCGTCAAATTGTTTGTCCAAAAGTTGAGTGTTACCCTCCGTGTCATCGGAACGGTCACGCACATGCACAACCAGCCTGCCGTTTGTAATCAAATCCCCGGTATTATCATCGACAAAAGCGACAGCTAATAACGATTGCATAAATCCGGGCGACGTCTCCGGTGTCGGAGTCTGTGTAATTATCGGCGACCCGGTTGGGCTTAGCGATGGAGTCGGATTTATACCGGGCGAAACGGTCGGGGTTGAAGATTGCGGTGTCGGAGTTGTAATATCCGGCGTCGGAGTTATCGATAAAGTGACGGTCGGGAGTGGAAAAGGCGGTTTTACGTCAATTAAGGTTTCGGGCAGCTTCGAAGCTATTGCGTTGGGGATGTTCTGAATTATGAGAAGGGTTATCGCCGGCAACATAGACAATAATAAAATGCTCAGCAATGTCGCAGCTACCGGGGCAGACAACATCTTAAGCCATGACAATCCGTAAAGCGGGTTGCTTCGGCGATAAAAGCCTCGAAGGAAATTGAAAAAGCCGCTCACGAAACGCTCTAAAATTTTGTAAAATATTCCGTGCCATTTCAGAGCGGTTTCCGCGCTCAGGCGCAGAGTTTGCTCTAACAACCGGGGGATGACAAAAGCCAGCCGGTTTTTCGACAAAAAATCGATAAAAACGTGGTCTTGAAGCGGGCTGTCTCTCGGTTCGGTTTTAATTAAATCGTAAAGGAGATTTTTATCACGCCACTTTTTGAATCTGGCTCTCAAACGCTCTATTAAATCATTTTTCGGTGCTTGAGACGCGATTTCGAGCTGAAATCCGCGCTGCGGGTTTTGCACATAGCTGATAAGCAACTGTTCGATAAGCTGGCGTATATGCGCTTCACGCTCGGCTGGCAAGCTCTCTAATAAATACGACCGCAGCCAACCGGGCATTTTGCCGCTGCGAAACCATGGCAAACAGACGAGATTTTCAAGCGTTTCTTCGCGCTCGTCAGGCGGAACAAGGTGGTGAGCGAGATAAAAAGATAAATCCCACAACATCTCCGGATAAACCGCACAGGCGCAAAGCAGCTCGTAGCCGACTGTGCCGAGGTAATATTGCAGTTCAATTTTAAGAGCTTCGACTTTATCTGATTTATGAAACTCGTCGTTACCGGAATCTGTCGCCTGAGGCTTAATATCCTGCATCCACCATTGATTAGTTTCTTTACGCAGCGTAACCGGGTACTCAGCATATTTCGTCAGCCTGATGTTTTTTTTGCCGCGATTTATTTTTGGCGTTTCGCTCGGGTTAATGATTTCGAGCAGGGTATTTAATTCCGACTCGTGAGCTTGAATTACGGGTAAGCCAAATTTTTCTAAAGTCCATTGGTGGAACGGATTTGCGGCATTAGTTGCCAGCAAGGTGCGGATTTCCCACGCCGAAATCAATTTGAGCAGCTCAACGCGCGGGCGATTAAACACAGGTTCGAAAAATCCCGCCCCGTCACTAAAAATCAGCAAACGATTATCGTAGTATTTTGCCGCTAACGCCGATAAATCAAAAAACTTTTCGTTTGCGCCTTCACGCCAGCATATATGCGGGCTGCCGTCAAAGAAATATCGTTCAATAAAAACACCCTGTTTTTTAAGCCGGTTTGTAATTTCGTCAGCCAGACTCGCGTGTTGATCGACATAACTTGCGCGGTCGATCAAAATCAAATACTCCGGTGAGAGTCGCCGGGAAGCATAAATCGGCGTGAAAAAATTTCCGGCGCGTATTGTCTCTTCAACAGTGCGCTCAGGCTCCAAATTGTTTGAAACAACGTGGCGGTGCCGCCGCATCTCTCTTGCCAATTTCAGGAAACCGGATTGAAGATATAATTGACTTTCGCCGCGTTTGACCTTGATTCTGCGTAAATTCGGTTTGTGTTTGTCCCGCCAATGCTTGAGCTGCCGGCGGCGCCACAATCGCCACAACAGCCATAACCCGAAAATAATGAGCGGCGCCGCCGCAACCAAAATCAACAGCCATTCCCAAACTATTCTAAATATCTCGTCGAGTTCGCCTTTCGGCGGGTTAACCACATCGGTGATTAACGGCGCGACTCGTTTCAAAAGAATTTCAATAGGCGCGTTATCGGTCGTATCAATGGGAATATTGAGCGGCTCGTAGACGGGATGTGTGACCGAAAGCTCGCGCGGTTCATCCGACAATGCCTCGTAATCAAATGAAAATTGACCGTCAGCCTGACTTTGAGTGATTTGACCGGCAAACTGTATCTCGGCATTGACGACCGGCTGTTTAGATTCGGTGTCGCGGACAACTCCCGTGAGCGTTTTTACTTTCGGAGTATACCGTATCTGTTGAAAATAGATTGATGTCAGTGCGGTGATAAGTAAGACCCAGACCAGAACCGCGGCAGCAATAAAATTCCTCTTTCGCCACCACTTCGGCGGAGTATCATCGTCATCGCTCGTTTCTGATATGCCGTTACCTGTTGTGTCGTCGCCGACAACCGTATTTATTCCTCTTGGCAGTGGCGTAATTACATCCAGCTTTTGATTTTCCCACCAACGGTTAAAATAATCGTTGAAAAGTTCTTGCTGTTCGGGCGAAAAGGAAAACAGCGGCGCCAAGTGAGACTTTATCTGTTCAGGACTGGATACGGCTTGCACATTAGCCAGCGCGACGAGAATCTTCTGCGCGCTGACTAACTGCATCGGAGTTACAAGAAAGTCTGCTTCGCGCAAACTGTAAAGAAATGCATATATACTCTGTTGCTGTTGCTCAGGCACTTTTGTTTTATAATTAGTTCGTCTTTGTTTTGGGCTGCCATCGATTGACTACTTCTTCGGCGATTTGAAAATCCTCTTCAAATTTAATCAATACGCCAAGCGTAGTTTGAATCAGATTCTTCAATACATCCGTGCTTTTAAGATTGTTCAGCGATTTGTCTTTAAGCTCGGCAAGCTTGCGTATTGCCGTCAGCGAGCCAATCAGTTCTGCGGTCGCCGGCGTTTTCTTTAAATTTCGGTCGGCGGCGCGAAGCTGATAAAACAAATTGAGTACATTTTTCACCCAGCCGTTCTCTTCGTCGAAAAAGGTTTCGATTTTGTCTTTTGAGATTCCGTCGCCTTCAAGCCGAACTTCGACAATCTCTCTCATTCGCTTCTGGTCAGGAAACTTAATATGGTGATAAACGCATCGTCGGAGAAAAGCGTCCGGCAAGTTTTTTTCCGAATTGCTGGTTAAAATTACAACCGGGCGATATTCATCGTCGACGACTTCAATTTTTTTGCCGCGCAGCTCCGGAACGCGAAAATACATTCTTTCGATTTCATTAAGAATGTCATTCGGAAAATCGCGCGGGGCTTTGTCAATTTCGTCAATTATCACAACCGAACGGCGCTGCCAGTCGTTATCGCTGATTTGGAGAAATTCTTCGTTCGCCACACTCGTAATGTCTTTTGGCAAAACATCCTTCAAATTTGATTTTTTATTGGCAAATAAAATTGCTTTCCCTAAAGCGTTATAAGTAATGAATTCTTCCGCAGTATGTCTGATTTTATCCGCCGTATTATCTTTCGAACCGTCCCCTAACGGTAATTTTTGTTCCAAGCTTGAAATCTGCGCGGCGTGAAAGCGTCCTACGGTATCGTAGGTATAGAACAAATCCCGCGCCATACTTGAAGATTTGGTTTCAAAAACGAGCGGCTTTTTGTCCTTAAACTCTCCCTCGAATTTTGAATTAAGCTGTTGGCTAAGATTAAAACCCAGCTGCGTTTTGCCCGTGCCCGGCTCGCCGGTCAGAAGCAGCGGCTGTTTAAGTAAAATTGCGACGTTTACGGCATGGACTAAATTATCATCCGGAAGATACCTCTGGGCATTCGCGATTTCCTTATCGTCATCTTCGTCAAGGTAATCTATTTTTGCTTCGTAAAATGGAAATTTCATAAAACTGTTTGCAGATTGCAGTGTGTTTAATTATTAGAAAATCAAATCTTTTCCCGCGCGATGGAGTTTAATTTTTCATTAAGGAATTCAATCCAGAATTTCATCCTCACTCTGCCGCGATTTTCTTGTCGATTTTTAAGAACACGTTCGTTACTCTTAAAATAATCTTCTACTTCTGTTTGGACGCTATTAAGATTACATTTAACCTCGGAGGTTATACATTTCCGAGGGTCGAATTTACAAATTTTTTTTTCGTGAAGTCCGCGAAAGACATCTCCGCGATAAAGCCATTCATGTACCGAACGCTCGCCTACCGGCTTAATTTTCTCAAGAACGACTCCGACTAAATTTGGATAGTCATCGAAACTCAGCGTTGAAATATATTCATGCATTCTATCGTTAAGCTGTTCATAAGGTTTTTCGGGCTCGGCAAAATTCTCGTAATTAAAAAAAAGAAAAACCAGAATCGGCTTAGCCTCAAAATCCGTCTTTATGGCGAAAGGACTTTTTTCAGCTTCAATGTTGGAAATGTCATTCCAAAATGTGAGAAATGTCTTAATTTTGTTTTTAAGCAGTTTTTCAGGAGTTTGACTAAAAATCCTTTTGAAGCTCTGCCAGAGACCGCCGTCCGGAGCAGGGATTTCCAGTCTTATAAGAGTGTCGTAATAAAGCATTATCGGCTCCGGAAATTTAACTAATTTATGCAGGGCTGTCTCGAGGTTTTCGCGCCGCGTGTCGGATGGCTTTTTCTCGGGTAAGGAGTTTTCAGAGTTTTCTTTGCCATTATTTTCATACTGTCCCAACCATGCTTCATTCAAGATTTCGCTGAGAGATTCGGCGAAATCTTCGCCTTTTTCTTTCCACGGCAGGCGAACTTGTTTAATTACGGTCTTCTTTGAGCTTCCCGTTTCAAGGATTTCATTAAGTTCTATTGTAGCCAATCTTTCCCTGTATTTGTTCAGAAGGTCTTCGTTATCTCCGTGTACAATGCAGATTAGCGGGAGAATCCGTTGGCGCTCTATCATCAAATTCTTGTGTCGCGCCGCTACTGTTTTAAGCAGTTGTGACGGCGATTCTTCAGGATTGCAGAGAGAAATCAATAAAGAGAAGTCTTGATTTTGAATCGGCTCTTCCTGAGTTTGAAGCGGCGTTTCCTGATCTATCTTATCGCCATATTTATCAAGAAAATCCATTAGCCGCAGGTCTTGTTGTTTATGATGAATGTGATGGTAAGTAATCGCTTGCTGTATTAACTGACGAAGCCAGCCGCCTCTTTTGGCGCTTTCAATTATCTTAGTAACAACAAGCGGAAAGTTATCATTCCTACCGACAAATAGATAAGACGGACGCTCTATTCGACCCAATATTGTCTCAAATACTTGGTCGCTGTAATTTTTCAAGAATATTTCTTGTAACTCTTGAATTTGTTCTGCGGCTAAAGGCATAAATTAACTCCTTACGTAAGGAAACTTAATTATCATTTCTTAAAATTACAATTCTTCTTTGCCTAGTTGTGAAAAAACGCCTCGCTCTTTCATCAGGTTAACTATCGCCGCGACGGGAATTGCTTCGTTGTAGCTCGGCTTATTGTCAGGGTCAAAGTCCGGATCGCCGCTGTGGTGCAAAGCAATTAGCTCCCAGTTTTGTGAAAAACACGGCGAGCCTGACGAACCTCCGGCGGTATTAGTCCGATGTTTGACGCGCGTTTGGTTTTCGTTGACTTCAATTACACTGCGCTCGCCGATAGCCAGCTTCAAAGGGCTGCCTTTCGGGTGCTGCAGGATAAACACGGGCGTATCGGGAACAAAATTATATGCATTTTGGGGAAGCTCAAGCCAGCCTCGTTTAGCCTGCTCATTTATCGCCTGTCCTCCTCCGACCGGATCGTTTCCAGGCGTTCCTTCCAGTCTGAGAAGCGCGTAGTCCAGACAATTCGGCGGCGGAAGCTGGTCGAGCGCATAATTAGGGCTGTCGTCAACCAGCCAGTTATTCTCCGCCAGTTTGTAAAAAACTCCTTTGTTAAGCTCAGTGCCGTCTTCAAGCCGCTTATAATCGAAGCGAAAAGCCACATCGACGGCTCTTGCGCTTTGACCGACAGAGGTGGTTTCATTTCGCTCGCCTTTAATCACCGGTTCGATAACATGATAATTCGTTAAAACCATGCTTGTTCCGACTAGAAAACCTGTGCCGTTGATTCTGCCGTTATCGGATTCGATTTCAATCCGGCAGACTTTCGGCTCAAGATTTCCGAGCTTTGAGCGCCACGCCGCAACCTCCAGAAAACTACTGGTCTCGTTGATTATTCGCTGCAATTCCTGTCGCGGTTTGTCGGTCGAAGCCAACCCGAACTGCTGAGAAAAAGCCAGCAATTTCTGATTTGTCGGGTTAGCCTCACGCGCCGCCGCCAGCAGTTTGTCTTCCCAACTGCCCATTTGAGCTTGTTGTATTACCTGAAATACAATGAAATCAAAAGTGTTGGGGAGTGCGGCAAGCAAGTGCAGCTGCCTGTCGAGTTTTAAGTTCAACATCATGGCAAAAGCGTTATAGTCGAAAGCATCTAACAATGCTTCGTGAAATAACTGTCTATTTGTTGCATTGAGGTTTAAAGGCATTTTATTTCTCCTCAAGAAAATTAGGTTTCCGCTAATAAAACAGTACAAAGCCTATACGGCTATCAAAGCGAAAAAACGTGTAAAGAGTTTTCGTCTTCGATTATAAAGTGATACCAATCTAATAAAAAGTTGGATTATAAGTCAATCCAACTTTTTACTCCGACTCAAAAACGATAAAGATCGCCGATAAATTCTTTGTCTTTTTGCGATAGCTTCCTATTCCAGCCAACTGAATAATTACCTATTGTCAGCTCTTCCGGCACCGGATAGAGCATGATTGATTCCGTATCAAACTCAGTAAATTGAGTTATCGTGTGGCTATATTTCCTAAGAACATTGTGGTCAACTGTCGCTTTATCCCAGCCGCGCGCCGCATAGTAGGCGTAAACTTTAGGTATATCCCAAGGTATATTGGCGCTTGGGCTCGAATGTTCGTGAATGCAGCCAATAGCATGCCCAAATTCGTGTATGATAACGCGGGAAAACTCGTCTTCGTCCGAGTCCGGTTCAAGCCAGCCATAATTCATCGTCGGCTGTCCCTGAGGAAACCAGTCAATATTGAGCGCGTCTTTGCCGACTGCCGACCAAGAGGTTCCGTCTAAAATAAATGCCACGCGAATCTCCGCGTTGATATCATCAACAAAATCGAACTTGATGTTCGCGTGATTCTCCCATTCGCGGGCGTATTGACGCACTTTTTCCTGCACATATTCATCGCCCTCGAAAAAATGGACGCGCAGTGTTCTGCCTGTCTCCCATTTTTTTGAGCTGACGATTGTTATTTCTTCGCCGCTGGTTACTGACGTAATCGGAATTTCCTTATCAATGCAAAGTTTGATTTTCTGCTCGCTCATAATGTTCTCCTCTGTAGAAATTGACTGACAGAAAGCAGCCAAATTGAAAGTTTGATAAATGTTATTTTGATTTAAATACCAAATCCGGCTTTGCACCAAAGGTCAAACATTTTTGAAAAATGTGGGATTGGAATAAAGGACTTAGCAATGTGTTGCACTAAAACTGCTTAAAATTTCCAACTTTTGGTGCAAAGTCCGACCTTTGATATTTATAAATACAATAAACCATTTTGGGAAGATTGAAAAGAAAAATTTTGTTTCTAGAATTAAACATTTAAAGCATTCTGTTCCCTAGAAGTGGTAATAAACTCACCATGCATAACTCTAGGCTGGAATGAAGCATTTTGAAGCAAGGCTGAAAAAGCGCGGCACTGAAAGTTTTCCATTTCTTCATAATAAGATTAAATTTGACATCTCTGATGAGGTCACGGCGCTGGGCTTACAAGGCGCGTACTTCAGTATGGGCAATATACGAAACAAACTGACCGACCCCGAATTTGAGGAAATAAAAGAGCAGACAATTAAAGAATTACTTTCAGATTTGTCAGATGATAAAATCAAGGAAAATACTGTATTGAGCGGGTTCCGCCAGCTTCACGAAGCAGTTGGTCGCTCAAATAAAAAAAACGTATCATCCCCGGAAAACTTAGCCTGCAATCTTCTGAGAACCGGACAATTGCCGCGTATTAATTTATTAGTTGATATTTATAATTTAGTATCAATCAAAACTTTTCTAGCTATCGGCGCGCATGATTTGGCTAACGTTTCCGGAAATATCCATTTGCGACTTACAAAAGGAACAGAAAATTTCCTGCCTTTAGGCTCGGAACAGCCAAAGATAGTTAGTTCGGGCGAATATGCCTATATAGATGATAACGAGGATGTAATTTGCCGTCTTGAGGTCAGGCAGGTTGAAAAAACTAAAGTCACGGAACGCACTGTAGAATGTTTTTTTATTGTTCAAGGCGACCCGGCAACTAATTCCGATTACTTGAAAACGGGTACGGAGCAGCTAATAAATCTAATAAAAAAATTTTGCGGCGGACAAGAGCACTTATTAGATGCTCCTTGGGAATCATAATCTGCCATTCGAGGTAATTATATCTTTCCGCATAGATTATGTAGTTTTATTTCTTGTATTTACGAAAATGCGGCTGGCTTTCTTCGGATAAGATTCCGGATAATAGCCAGCCGCATTTTTCTTTCAGCGTTATGCCGTTTTTTTAGCGGTATTGACGTGGGTAAAAGTATCCATTCTGCTTTCCATTAATTGCAGCCTTTCTATCAGCGCGTCATTTGCCGCTTTCATCTTTGCCATCTCGGAGCGCAGTGATTTTATTTCCTCGTCCTTTTCCTTTTTGAGCTGCTGCGTGGCTGAGACGTTGAGCATCGCGATTGCGTCGTAGTCGAGCGTGCGAAAGTCGTCCACTTCGCGACCAAAGACGAAAACCTTGTCCTTTTCGGTCGTGAAATCGGTGAGAAACTTGTCTTTCGTCGCCTCCAGCACTTCATAGACACCTTCGGTACCGTCGGAAATCAGCCGGACGCGCTCGCCTTTTTTCAAGTCCGTCGCCAGTTCCGTCCAGCCGTCCGCAAACGACGCCTGCCGGTAGATGTCGGGCACGACGTCGGTATGCTTGCTGACTGCCTGCGGGAAAACTTTCTCGACCTGTTGGGCAACGAGCTTCTTATGCGGAGCGCCGCCCTTTCCAATCACGTCCTTGTAGCGGTAATCGGTAACTTCGATGCCGAGCAGTGTTTGAATATCCGCCGCGCCGTCGGAGCGACCCTGAACATTCTTGATGCGTTCGTCGGAGAAGGCATTAAATTCCGGTGCGGCGATACGATTCGTCGCCCAGATGGAATAAGGGATAGTCCCTCCACCATTATCACCAACGCCCTGATTACTTAAATATTGGTAGTACCCGATTGAGCCGTTGGCAGCGCCATTAACCACCAGTTTCGCCTGTTGCGGCGCGTTCGTGCCGATGCCGACGTTGCCCCAACCACCAATCCAAATCAGTTCCGTTCCGCCGGGTGCAAGCGTCATTATACCGCCGGCTGCGCTGTCGCTCCGATAGAAGTTAATCGCACTGTTGAGAGTGTTGCCAAAGTAATGCTCGAGCGCGAACGTTTTAGCATATGTTGGCTGGGTATCGTATGCCTTCACTCCGAGGAAATTTCCCTCAGGTAAACAAGCAAGGATTGATTTCATCGTCTTCAAAGACGTGTCGCCTACTTCAAGCGATGCTCTAGGCGTTGATGTGTCGATGCCGACGTTGCCGTTGGTATCTACACTCAGTCCTCCCGTGCCGTTGACGGCTCCGCGTAATTGAGCCGTCCCGTTGACATCAAGCGTGGCGGCTGGATTTGTGGTGCCGATGCCGACGTTGCCGGCGACATACAAAGCATCAGGGCTGTTGTAAACCGGAACGTTTGGATAACCAATCGATACGCCGCCGCCGCCGACGTTAAACTGCCTGAACCAGTCAGGTCCTCCATATTCGGTCTTGATATACCTAAACCCATTGAACATCTCTGGAGACGCCCACGAGCCCGAAATCTGTTTTAAATCCAGAACAGTCTGCGTGAAATATTGAGCGTCGATTTCCATTTGTCCGTTGACGATTATATTTGCCAGCGCGGAAGGTTTTCCAATCATCGCGTTGCCGCTCACTTCCAGCGCGCCGCC
>WUUC01115593.1_pt1 | contig 10319 bp, 6 predicted proteins | sample 6278441 | NCBI WGS metagenome assembly WUUC01 (sample SAMN13675441, study PRJNA597444) | soil metagenome | isolation source: soil | place: USA: Washington | collected 2017-10 | reverse complement strand
TGTCGAAGTCCTGGGTGACGTCACCGAAAGCGTTGATGTTCTGGTTCACCGAGTTGTCGGTGGTGGTGTCGCGGTCGTCGATCGTGGTGACGTCGTTGTCCTCGAAGGACTGGTTCGTCTCGTTGTAGACCGTGGTGTAGTGCTCGAGCGTCTCGATGGCGCCCGAGAGGCCGCCGCCGTCGGGGGCCGACGTGAAGGCCTCGGCGTTGGCGGGCGGCGGCAGGTTGACCACACCGCTGCCGCCGAAGTTGGCGGCCCCACCCTGGGAGACGTTGCCCGACTGGCCCGAGACCGCGGCCAGCACCCGAGGCATCTCGGCCTGGATGTCGGCGCTCGTGACGTTGAGCAGACCGTTCTGCTCGAAGTAGCCCTCGGGGCTTTCGGCGAAGGCGTTCTGGGCCTCCTCATCGCCGTTGAAGAGAGAGAAGAGACCATCGAAGAGGGTAGCCATTTTTTCCGCAGCTCCTGGTTCCCGTCACCCGCCCGTCGGATGACCTGAGATGAACGATAAGACGGCCTGGTCGGCCCGCCATCGGGGATCACCCCGTCACGCCGAGTCGTCCCCCATAGGGGATGCCCGCCCGCCATGGGGATGCGCCTGGGTGCCCGCCTAGCAGGGACAACAGTAGCCCTCGGGCCGAACGCGTGATAGCGCGACGAAAAGGCCCGGGGCCGTGGCCCCGGGCCTCTCTGCGTCTGTGGGTGGTTGTGCGGGGGGACGGCACCCCCCGGGCGTCAGAACGACCCGATGTCGTCGAAGCTGGGATCGTCGGCCGGGCCGTCGTCGGGCCCGCCGTCGAGCAGGTGCCCGCCGCCGCCGTCGGCGCCGAGGCCCTCGACACCGTCGATGCCATCGTCGTAGTCGGGCGTGTCGTCGTAGGTGGGCGTGTCGCCCGCCCCGTCGCCCATGCCCTCGAGATCGAACCCGTCGTCGTCGGTGTCGAGCCCACCCGGGCCGCCGTCGTCGCCGAGCTCGGTCAGCCCGGTGGCCTCGGAGCCGCCGCCGAAGTCGACCGGGCCGTCGTCGGACAGGTCGCCGGAGCCGGCCCCGTCGCCGATGTCGCCCGAGCCCACACCGTCGTCGATGTCGCCCGGGTCGTCGACCGTGGCGCCCACCGGATCGTCGAGGTCGACGTCGCCGCGACCGAAGCTGCGGCCCTCGGTGCCGATGTCGTCGAGGCCCTCGGTCAGGTCGAAGCCGTCGTCGACGCCCCCGAACGAACCGTCGGCATCGCCGTCGGCGGGGCGAAGGGCGTCGATGCCGTTGAGGTCAGCGGTGTCGGCCCCCACGGCCGTGAGCCCGGGGCCGGTGCCCAGCCCCTCGTCGGACAGGTCGTCGACCGCGCCGGCACCCACGGACGCCTGGTCGGGAGGACCAGGGGCCGTGTTGACCACGGCCTGGGCCTCGTCCGGCGGCAGGGTGTCGGCGACCAGGCTGAACGCCTCGTTGAGGTGTTCGGTGTCGACGTCCTCGTAGCCGAACCGGGCCATGTAGCGCCCGGGGTCGTTGGCGTACGCGGCCTGCTCGGCCGGGTCGAGCATCATCTCTCGCAGTACATCGAGCAGTGGCTTGCCCACGTCGGCCTCCAACGACATCTCTGCCCCACACCGGGGCACGGCATCAAGGTACGGGGACCGTCCCCCGACCGGCATCGGGGAAGCCCCCACCCCATCCCCGATCCGGCCCCCCGGGGGCCCCGGCCAGGGGTTGGTGACGACCCGGCCCGGCGGGGCCCGAACGCCGATGCGACACCTCTCTTCCTTACACGGTGTTTGACTTTCACCGGCGCTTGGCCATCAACTGTCCGCCAATGCCCACGTCGCTAGTGATCGTCGAGTCGCCCGCCAAGGCCCGCACCATCGGGCGCTTCCTCGGCGACGACTTCGTGGTCGAGGCCTCGATCGGCGCCATCCGCGACCTCGACCCCAAAGGCCTGGCCGTCGACATCGACGCCGACTTCAAGCCGAGCTACGTCGTCCCCAACAACAAGAAGGACGTCGTCAAGAAGCTGAAGGCGGCGCTGGCCCGGGTCGACCAGCTCTATCTCGCCACCGATGAGGATCGCGAGGGCGAGGCCATCGCGTGGCACCTCACCGAGGTGCTCAAGCCCCGGGTGCCCATGCGCCGCATGGTGTTCCACGAGATCACCCGCCAGGCCATCGAGCAAGCGGTGGCCCAGTCGCGCGACATCGACAAGGGCCTGGTCGACGCCCAGGAGGCCCGGCGCATCGTCGACCGCCTCTTCGGCTACCCGGTGTCCGAGGTGCTGTGGCGCAAGATCTCGACCGGTCTGTCGGCCGGCCGGGTGCAGAGCCCGGCGGTGCGCCTGGTGGTCGAGCGTGAGCGCGAGCGCATGGCGTTCGTGGCCGCCGACTACTGGGGCCTGCAGGCCTCGTTCCCCACCGGTCCGTCGTTCACCGCCAACCTCGTCCGCCTCGACGAGGCCCGGGTGGCCACGGGCAAGGACTTCGACCCCCGCGGTGCGCTGGTCCGCCAGGACGTGGTGGCCCTCGACCAGGGCTCGGCCCAGGCCCTGGTGGCCGGGCTGGCCGGCATCGACCTGGCGGCCGCCGCCCGAGCGAACGGGAACGGCTCGGGAGCGGTCGCCCTCGAGCAGCCGGTCACGGCCACGGTCCCCTTCACGGTGGCGACCGTCGACGAGAAGCCCTACCGGTCGTCGCCCAAGCCTCCCTTCATCACCTCGACCCTCCAGCAGGAGGGCGGCCGCAAGCTGGGCATGAGCGCCAGCCAGGTCATGAGCACCGCCCAGGGGCTCTACGAGCGGGGCTACATCACCTACATGCGCACCGACTCGACCACCCTCTCCGACGAGGCGGTGGCCGCGGCCCGGGCGCAGATCGACGAGCTCTACGGGGCCAAGTTCCTGCCGCCCCAGCCCCGGGTGTACCGCAAGAAGGTCAAGAACGCCCAGGAGGCCCACGAGGCCATCCGCCCCGCCGGCGAGCGCTGGCGCACCCCCGAGCAGCTGAGCAGCGACCTGCGGGGCGCCGACCTGCGGCTCTACGAGCTGATCTGGAAGCGGACCGTGGCCTCGCAGATGGCCGACGCCACCGGCAAGAGCCTCTCGGCCCGCATCGAAGCCCCCCTCGCCTCGGCCGCCCTGAGCGGGACGGCGGTGGCCACCGCCCTGGCCAACGGGGTCAGCGGTGGTGGGGGCCCGGGCGCCACGATCACCACCCACTGGTCGGCCTCGGGCCGAACCATCACCTTCCCGGGCTACCTGCGGGTCTACGTCGAGGGGTCCGACGATCCCGACGCCGACCTCGACGACCGCGAGCGGCCGCTGCCCGACCTGGCCGGCGGCCAGGCGCTGCCCGCTCCCGGCGTGGAGTCGGCAGGCCACTCGACCCAGCCCCCGGCCCGCTACACCGAGGCCTCGCTGATCAGGAAGCTCGAGGAGCTGGGCATCGGCCGGCCCTCGACCTACGCCTCGATCATGGGGACGATCCAGGCCCGGGGCTACGTGTGGCGCAAGGGCCAGGCGCTCGTCCCGTCGTGGACGGCCTTCGCCGTGGTCAACCTGCTCGAGGGCCACTTCAGCGCCGAGGTCGACTATTCGTTCACCGCCCAGATGGAGGACGACCTCGACGAGATCGCGGTCGGCTCCCGGGAGCGCAACCCCTTCCTGCGCAGCTTCTGGTTCGGCGATCCCTCCGGCATCGACGGCGGGGGCTCGGGCCTGGCCGACCGGGTGTCCGCCGACGGCGGCGCCGGTGACGGCGCCTCGGGTGGCCCGGGTGCCGGCGACGACGGCCGTGACGGCACGGTCGGGCTGACCAAGCTGATCGACCTGGCCATGGCCAACGCCGATCCGGCCGCGGTCAACGCCATCCCCCTGGGCAAGGACCCCGAGGGCAACGAGGTCGTGGTGCGCAACGGGCGCTACGGCCCCTACGTCCGCCGCGGCGAGGACACGGCGTCGATCCCCGAAGAGACCGCTCCCGACGAGCTCACGGTCGAGAAGGCGCTCGAGCTGCTGGCGGCGCCCAAGGGCGACACCCCCATCGGCAACGACCCCGTCTCGGGCCTGCCGGTCTACGCCAAGAACGGTCGCTTCGGCCCCTACGTGCAGCTCGGCGACGCCGAGACGCTCTCCGAGGGCGAGAAGCCCCGCATGTCGTCGCTGTTCAAGACCATGACCCTGGCCGGCCTGTCGCTCGAGGACGCGCTCCAGCTGCTGAGCCTGCCCCGGGTGGTGGGCAACGACCCCGAGAGCGGCGAAGAGATCATCGCCCTCAACGGCCGCTTCGGTCCCTACGTCAAGAAGGGTGACGACAGCCGCAGCCTCGCCACCGAGGAGCAGCTGTTCACCGTCACCGTCGACGAAGCCGTGCGCCTGTTCGCCGAGCCCAAGCGCCGGGGACGAGGTGCCGCGGCAGCAGCTCCGCTCAAGGAGCTGGGCGACGACCCGGTCAGCGGGAAGCCGGTGGTCGTGAAGAACGGGCGCTTCGGCCCCTACGTCACCGACGGCGAGACCAACGCATCGCTGCGCGAGCGTGACGGCGACACCGTCGAGGAGATCACCATCGAGCGGGCGGCCGACCTGCTGCAGGCTCGCCGCGACGCCGGTCCGACCACCCGGCCCAAGCGGGGCGCCAAGAAGAAGGCCGCGGCCAAGAAGGCTCCGGCCAAGAAGACGACCGCCAAGAAGGCCGCCGCCAAGAAGACCTCGGCGAAGACGGCGGCCGCCAAGAAGACCTCGGCGAAGACGGCGGCCGCCAAGAAGGCTCCGGCCAAGAAAGCCGCGGCTCGCAAGCCCGCGGCTGCCGGCGAGGGCGACGACCGGTAGCCCCGGTCGCTCCCCGCGCCCGCAGCCCGGTGTGATCACGGCGACCAGGTGGCCACGCTCTACGGTCGTGAGCTGATGGATGCGCCCGACCGCGACGTCGAGGACCCTTCCGGCCTCGTGTCCAAGCTGCGTGCCCTGCGGCACGGCAGCCACGGCGAGCGCGCCGACTTCCAGACGCGGGTGTTCGGCTCGCCCATGTTCTTCCGGCTGTGGTCGGCCCAGGCGGTGGCCTCGATGGGCGACTGGCTGGGCTTCCTGGCCATCCTCACCCTGGCCGGCCGCATCGGCATCGCCGCGGGCCAGCCCGGCACCTCGATCGGCGTGGTCATGGCCGCCCGCATCGTCCCCGGCCTGTTCTTCTCGGGCCCGGCCGGCGTGCTGGCCGACCGCATGGACCGCAAGCAGGTCATGGTGGTCACCACCCTGCTGCGGGCCGGCGTGGTGGCGACCCTGCCCTTCGTCGACTCGGTGCTGGGCCTGGTCTTCGCCTCGTTCGTGCTCGAGCTCGCCGCCATGCTGTTCTCGCCGGCCAAGGAGGCCACGGTCCCCAACCTGGTGCCCGCCGACCGGCTGACCTCGGCCAACTCGCTGGGCCTGGCCGCCGCCTACGGCACCTTCCCGGTGGCCTCGCTGCTGTTCGCGTTGTTGGCCAAGGTGGCCGAGTGGCTGAGCGCCATCGACGCCATCGGCGGGCTCAAGACCAGCCAGGAGGCGGTGGCCTTCTACGCCCAGGTCGTCTGCTACCTGATCGCGGCGCTGCTCATCGCCCGCATGGCCATCCCCACCGACCACGTCCACCACCACGACGACGACGACGTCGACCTGGGCGCGGTGTTCACCGACATCAAGGAGGGGTGGCACTACGCCTTCATCAACCCCGTGGTGCGGGCCGTGAACCTGGGCCTGGCCACCGGGCTGATCGGCGGCGGGATGCTCATCCCGCTCGGCCAGACGTTCTCCAAGCAGATCCTCCACGCCGGGCCGGGCGGCTACGGCGTGTTCATCACCATGCTCGGCCTGGGGGTGGGCGGCGGCATCATCGCCGTCTCCACCCGCCAGAACACCATCGACAAGGAGCGGGCCTTCGCCATCTCGGTGTTCGGCGCCGGGGTCGCGCTGTTGGTGGGCGTGTCGACCACGACCCTGGTGCTCGCCGGGATCCTGGTCACGGTCATGGGGATCTTCGCCGGCAGCTCCTACGTCCTCGGCTTCACCCTGCTGCAGGAGAACGTCGACGACGAGCTGCGGGGCCGCGTCTTCGCCGGCGTCTACATCCTCGTGCGCATGTGCGTGCTGCTGTCGATGGCCATCGGACCGATCCTGGTCGACCCCCTCGACGGGCTGTCCGAGGTGCTCTTCGGTGAGGACCGCCAGATCGGGTTGGGCGGCTTCGACATCGGTGTCCCCGGCGTGCGGCTCACCCTCTGGCTGGCGGGGCTCATCATGCTGGGCGCCTCGCTGCTGGCCCGCTCGTCGCTGCACACGGCCCGCGATGCCCGGCTGGCGGCCGACGCCGCCCGTCCCCACGCTCCCGCGGAGCCTGGTCCTTCCGTCGCCGATGGGCGCGAGGAAGGCGGAAGCGGGGAGGACGACCGCGATGGCCACGGCGGCCCGACCGAGCCGGCGACCGCTCCGTGAGCGACCGCGCCACCGTGACGGTGAGGTCCGCCCGGTTCATCGCCTTCGAGGGCGGTGAGGCGTGCGGCAAGTCGACCCAGGCTGCCCGGCTGGCGGCTCGCCTGGGCGCCGTGCTGACCCGCGAGCCCGGGGGGACGCAGGTCGGTGCCCGGCTGCGGGCCGTGCTGCTCGACAACGAGACCCGACTGACCGACCGGGCCGAGGCGCTGCTGATGGCCGCCGACCGGGCCCAGCACGTGGCCGAGGTCATCCGGCCCGAGCTGGCCTCCGGGCGCCACGTGGTGACCGACCGCTACGCCGGCTCGTCGCTGGCCTACCAGGGCTTCGGCCGGGGGCTGCCGCTCGACGAGGTGCGGTTGCTGTCGGCGTGGGCGTCCGACGAGCTGTGGCCCGACATCACCGTGCTGCTCGACGTCCCCTTGGAGGTCGCCGCGGCCCGCAGGGCCGGATCGCAGCGCGACCGGCTGGAGTCGGCGGGCGACGACTTCCACCGGAAGGTGGTCGAAGGGTTCCGCACGTTGGCCGCCGCCGACCGCGATCGGTGGGTGGTCGTGGATGGCAGGCTTGGCATCGATGAGGTCGAAGCGATGATCTGGGCCGCCGTCTCCGAGCGCTGCCCCGAGTTGGCCGACGTTCCCGCGCCGGCACCTGCACCTTCTGCGGCTCCCGCCGGCGCCGCGCCCGCTCCTGCCGCGCCGGCCGACGGATGAGCGCCGGCACCGCAGCCGCGGCGGCCGGGCTCGACGTGTGGCACGGCATCGTGGGGCAGGACCAGGCGATCCGCCAGCTCGAGGCTGCGGTCCGTGAGCCCGTCCACGCCTACCTGCTGGTCGGACCGCCGGGGGCCGGCAAGCGCGAGCTGGCCCGAGGGTTCGCCGCGCTGCTGCTGTCCGCCGGGTCGACGGGCGACGACGCCGAGCGCCACGCCCGCCTGGCGCTGCACGAGCAGCACCCCGACATGCGGGTGGTCGAGCCCGAGGGCATGACCTTCCGCCGGGTCGACGCCGAGAACCTGGCCCGCCACGCCGTGCTCGCCCCGGTCGAAGGGAAGCGCAAGGTCGTGGTCGGCCTGGGCTGCGAGTCGATGGAGGACGAGGCCGCCGGCTACCTGCTCAAGTCGGTCGAGGAGCCCTCGGCGTCGACCGTGTTCGTGCTGATCGCCACCGAGGTCGAGCCCGAGCTGGTGACCATCGCCAGCCGGTGCGTGAAGATCGAGGTCAAGCCGCTGCCGGCCAAGGTCGTCGTCGAGCGGCTGATGGCCGAGGGCGCCGAGCTGGCCGAGGCCGAAGCGGCCGCCCAGGCCGCGGGCGGCGATCTCGAGCGGGCCCGCACGCTGGCCACCGACAGCCGGCTGTCGCTGCGCTACCGGGCCTGGCGCGACCTGCCGTCGCGGCTCGACGGCACCGGGCACCGGGCCGCCGAGGTCGTGGGCGAGCTGGCGTCGATGATCGACGAGGCGCTCGGGCCCCTGCAGGAGCGCCAGGCGGTCGAAGCCGCCGAGTTGGCCGACGAGATCGAGCGGTTCGGGCTGCGGGCGGGTCCCAAGCGCGAGCTCGAGACCCGGCACAAGCGCGAGGTCCGGCGGTTCCGCACCGCCGAGCTGCGCTTCGGCCTGGCCACGCTGGCCGGCAGCTACCGGGCGGCGTTGAGCGACGCCGCCCGTCCCGCTCCGCTGGTCGACGCGCTCGGGCGCATCGACGAGGCGGCCCTGGCCCTGGCCCGCTACCCCAACGAGACCCTGCTGCTGCAGGCGCTTGTGGCCAACCTGCCGCACCTCGACCTCCACCTGGGGATGGGACGGGCCGGCACGACGGCGTGAGCCCCTCGTCGGGCCGCGGCTTTCCAATTCAACAAGGCGCGCTTATATTGACCTCTGTGTACTGATCGGTCGCTGTAGTTGACAGCGGTCGCAGAACTTGGGGGGAACCAATGAGACTTCCTCGGCTTCGGCGCGCCCTGACGGGGCTCGCCGTGGCGTCGGTGTTGACGGCGACCGCAGTCGCCTGCGAACCGCCGCCCGACTTCTATGCCCCGCCGTCCTCACTGTCGGGCCGTCCCGGCGACGTCCTCGCCACCGCCGAGACCAACTTCGGCATCAACGGCGGGGTGAAGTCGACGGCCATCAAGTACCGGTCGACCACCGCCACCGGCCAGCCCAACTACGTGACCGGCACCCTGCTGGTCCCCAACGCGGCGTGGACCGGCACCGGGCCCCGTCCCGTCATCGCCTTCGCCCCCGGCACGCAGGGCCTGGGCGACAACTGCGCCGCCTCCAAGTCGATGGCCAACAGCCTCTTCTACGAGGCGCCCAACATCCAGCCGCTGCTGGAACGGGGCTGGGCCGTGGCCGTCACCGACTACGAGAAGATCGGGACGCCCGGCGACCACACCTACGTGATCAAGAACGCCGAGGCCTACGCCCTGCTCGACCTGGTGCGGGCCGCACAGCGCCTGCCCGGCTCGGGCGTCGCGTCGAACGCCCCGGTCGGGGTCTACGGCTACTCACAGGGAGGCCAGGCCGCTGCGGCCGCCGCCGAGCTCGAGGCCACCTACGCCCCCGAGCTGAACGTCAGGGGCGTGGCCGCCGGCGGCATCCCTGCCGACCTGGCGGTCGTGGCCGAGAACCTCAACGGCCCCAACAACTTCTGGTTCACGTTCCTGGCCTTCGCGGCGGTGGGCCTCGACTCGGCCTACCCCGAGCTGAACCTCGAGGGCTACCTCAACCAGACCGGTCGTGACCTGCTGGCCAGCGGGCGACAGGGTTGCCTGGTCGACAGCCTGTTCCTCGGCATCGGCAAGCACATCGAGGACCTCACCACCACCAACCCACTCGACACCCCGCAGTGGCAGGCCCGCATCGACCAGCAGAAGCTGGGGACCGTGGGACCGCAGGTGCCCGTGTTCGCCTACCACGGCACGACCGATCAGGTCATCCCCTACGGCCAGGCCGTCGCCCTGCGCGACGCCTGGTGCGCCCGGGGAGCCCGGGTCACCTGGAAGGACTACCCCGGCACCGACCACATCGGCGGGGTCTTCACCGGCCAGGCCGACGCCGCCAACTTCCTGGCGGCCCGCTTCGCCAACCAGCCCCTCACCCCCACCTGCAACTGAGCTCGGTGGGTTCCTGACCGTCTGCGAACCGGTGGGGCCTGGCCTCAGGCCAGGCCCCACGGGCGCGTTCCGCCCCATCCCACCTGGACTTTCGCGTCCGGACCGCCCACCGTTGGTGCCGGACGGTGGTGCTACAGTGATCACTTCCGCCCGGATAGCTCAGCCGGCAGAGCAGCTCACTCGTAATGAGCAGGTCAGGGGTTCGATTCCCCTTCCGGGCTCTGCACCGAAGGCCCTGGTCAAAGCCTTGATCAGGGCCTTTGTCGTCCCCAGCCGCGGTATACCAAACTCCCGATTCGTCGCTTCTGGCGACATATACCTTTCGGTATACCGCGCTGGTATACCGCCGCTCGGTCGGTTGGAGCTGCCCCGCCCCGACGCGCACATCTCACAAAGCTGATCAGCCCCATGGCCGGCTGCGTGGTCTTCACTGACGAGCGGGCCGCAACGAGTTGAGGTGGCGAGCGAGGCGCTGCGGTTCCGGGGCACCGAGATCGGTTGGAACGAACATCGGCGGTGTCCAGGGTTGGTGTCCCGTTGTGAGAATCCTCGTGTACTTGGGCCCGCTGGCGCGGGGAATTCGTCACTTGATCACAAGGCAGTCTTCCTCTTGGCCTGGGGTGACGATCACCGACATCGGCAGGCCCCGGCCGACGTCCGCCAGCTCGAGGACGAGGCCGGCGAGGCACCGTCCGGTAGATGCGGCGGAGGTTGTCGATCTGCCAGCACATGCGCCACGCCTCGGCCGATCATCCCCCG
>WUUC01100313.1_pt1 | contig 10319 bp, 12 predicted proteins | sample 6278441 | NCBI WGS metagenome assembly WUUC01 (sample SAMN13675441, study PRJNA597444) | soil metagenome | isolation source: soil | place: USA: Washington | collected 2017-10 | reverse complement strand
TCTTCGTCGGGATGGCGGGCAAGCTCACCAAGCTCGCCGCGGGCGTCATGATGACCCACTGGACCCGCTCCAAGGTGGACAACGAACTTTTGGCCGGGATCACGAGACAAGCCGGAGGCTCTCCGGAGCTGGTCGAGGAAGTAAAAGGAGCCAACACCGCCCGCCACGCCTACGAGCTCTGGCGCGCCTCGGGACTGGAGAAGGCCCCGCATCTGCTCTGCGAGCGGGTGGCCGAGAACCTGCATGAATACGCCGGGGGAAAGCTCGAAGTCCACGCTATCATGGTGGATTTCGACACCCTGGAACCAGTAGGGGCGAGCCCCGGCGCCCTGGAGCTGACGACCCGGAGGGGCGGTTGAGCAGGATCACCGTCATCGGGCTCGACGGGAGCCCCCTGAGCGCGGAGGCCGAGAGCTTGCTCGAAGAAGCTGTACTCGTGGTCGGAGGTGCTCGGCACTTGGAGACGCTCGGTATAGAACCCGGGCGGTCCGCCGTTTTGAAGGGGGATCTCTCGGAGGCGCTGGACCGGATCGGAGAGATCAAAGGACCGGTCGTGGTCCTCGCCTCCGGCGACCCGGGTTTCTTCGGGATCGTGAGGCTGCTCGGAGACCGGTTCGACACGGATAACCTGCGCGTCCTCCCCGCCGTCTCCTCCGTCGCGCTCGCCTTCGCGCGGGCCGGTATCTCATGGGACGACGGCATCACGGTGAGCGCCCACGGGCGTGACCCTCGCCGCGCCGTGAACGTCTGCCGGGCGTACCCGAAGGTGGCGGTCCTCACCTCCCCTCAGTTCGGTCCCGCCGAGCTAGCGCGGGAGCTGGAGGGATGGGGACGTACCTTCTTCGTCGCCGAGCGGCTCGGCGAGCCGGACGAGCGCACGTTTCGTGGCGTTGCGGCGGAGGTTATGGATGAGGAGTGGAGGGACCCCAACGTGGTCCTCGTCGTGGACGAGGCGCGGGCGGTCGGGGGGAGAGGTTGGATCTCCTCCGGCATCGAAAGCCCCGGCGGGTGGGCGTTGCCCGAAGGAGCTTTCGAGCACCGATCGGGCATGATCACCAAGCCCGAGACGCGCGCCCTCGTTCTCGCAAGCCTCGGCCCCGGTCCCGGCGACCTCGTCTGGGACGTCGGCGCGGGCAGCGGTTCCGTCGCCATAGAGTGCGCCCGGCTCGGCGCCGCAGCCGTGGCGATTGAGCGAGATCCCGAAAGCTGCGTCCGAATCCGCGAGAATACCGCCCGCTACGGAGCATACGTGCGTGTCGTGGAAGCCGAAGCCCCCGACGCGCTCCACGACCTGCCGGAGCCCGACGCCGTGTTTGTCGGGGGATCCGGCGGCGCCTTCGAGGAGATCGTCAAGCTGTGCGCCGTCCGGGCGCGGCGCGCGGTGGTCCTCACCCTCATCACCCTGGAACGAGTCGTCCCGGCCACAGAGATCCTCGAAGATTGCGGCCTGGAGGTCGAGACGACCTTTTTGCAGGCTTCCCGCGTGAAGGGTGTCGGGGCGCTGCACCGTCTCGCCTCCGAGACCCCCGTCTTCGTCGTCTCGGGGAGGAAGCCGTGATCGGGCTCGTCGCCGCGACCGCGAACGGCCGCCGTAACGCCGCCCACCTCGAACGCGCGTGGCCCGACGCCCGCCTCTACGAAGAAAAACCGAAGGAAGCTCTGCGGCGGGCGTGGCAGGAATGCGACGGTATCGTCCTGTTTTTCGCCGCCGGCGCCGCCGTGCGCCTCGTCGCGCCCCTGCTCGGGGACAAGCGTCGAGATCCCGGCGTGGTCTGCGTGGACGACGCCGGAAGGTTCGCCGTCGCGCTCGTCGGAGGACACGGGGGCGGCGCAAACGCGCTGGCCGAGCGCGTGGCGGACACTCTAGGTGCCACGCCCGTGGTGACGACGGCGAGCGACGTTGCGGGCGTTCCGGCGCTGGACTCGCTCGGCGCGGGGTTGGGTTTCGAAGTTGAAGATGACTCGGACCTCGCGGCGGTGGGGGCGGCGCTCGTCTCCGGAGAGCAGGTCAACCTGATCTCCGACGTGCGCTGGCCGCTTGGACCGTTGCCGGAGAACGTGGTGCGCGCAGAGACAGCGGAACCACCCCTGATCCTCATCTCCGATCGCATCGTGGACGCGCCTCGTCCCGCTGTGATCTATCGTCCACCCTCGCTCGTCGCCGGCGTCGGGTGTAGCCGGGGAGCGCGGGCCGGGGAGATCCTGGACCTCCTCAACCGGTTCCTTGAAGAAGCCGGCCTCTCGAAGAAGAGCCTCGCTTCCCTGGCGAGCATAGAGGTGAAGTCGGACGAGATCGGTCTGCTGGAAGCAGCGAAAGAACTCGGCGTGCCGCTCCGGTTACACTCCGCCGAAGAGTTGTCTGTGATGGAGGTTCCCAACCCCTCATCCGTCGTGGAGGACGCTGTCGGGACGCCGAGCGTCGCGGAGGCGTCGGTGCTTGCGAGCGGGGCGGAGTTGGTCGTGGAGAAGCGGAAGTCCGAGAACGCGACCGTCGCCGTCGGGCGGCTGCCGGTGCGCGGCAGGCTCTTTCTCGTGAGCCTGGGGCCGGGGGACGACGCCCTGATCCCACCGCTCACCCGCCAGGCGCTCGCCGCCTCCGAACTGGTGGTCGGCCTCGGGCAGTACGTCGAACGTGTCAGGCACCTGTTGCGACCGGGGACGCAAATCTCGACGCCGCCACTGGGGGAGGAGATCGAACGCGCAAAACAGGCCCTCGCCGAAGCCCGGGCCGGGGGGAGCGTGGCGCTCGTGTCGGGCGGAGACGTGGGTGTCTACGCGATGGCTTCACCGGCACTTGAACTTGCGGACGATGACGTCGACGTCACCGTCGTGCCGGGCGTGACGGCGGCACAGGCGGCGGCTTCCCTATTGGGTTCTCCCCTGGGACACGACCATTGCTCGATCAGCCTCTCGGATCTCCTGACCCCCTGGGAGGTGATCCGGGAGCGGGTGCGGGCCGCCGCCGAAGCCGACTTCGTCCTCTCGCTCTACAACCCGCGCTCGAAGGGCCGCGACTGGCAGCTCGGGAAGACGCGCGAGATCCTGCTCGGGCACCGTTCCCCCGATACGCCGGTCGGTATCGTCAAAGACGCCTACCGGCCAACCCAGAAAGTGATCCTCACGGACCTCGGCTCTCTGCGACCCGAGGACGTTGACATGCTCACGACGGTTATCGTGGGGAACTCCCGGACGGAGATCCGGGCGGGTCGAATGGTGACGCCCCGAGGGTACGAGGTGTGAGGGTCTTCGCCGTCACGGACCTCTGCGCGGGCTGCGGAGCCTGCATAAGGACCTGCCCGGAGCGTGCGATCCACCCCGCGCCGAGGGATTACGGCTCACCCCTCATCGTCCTCGAGGACCGCTGCACGGGATGCGCCGAGTGCGCCGAGGTCTGCCCGGTCGCGGCGTGCGTCGAGGTCGTCAAGGCGGAGAAAGAATGAGACGCGCTCACCCCATAGAGGCCGAGAGCTACCGCATACTGCGCGAGCTCGTGGACCTTTCGGACTTCGGACCGCTCTCCCGCGCCGTGGCCGAGCGTGTGATCCACGCCTCCGCAGATATCGAATACGCCGAGACCCTCGTCCTCGACGAAGCGGCCCTGAGAGATGGCCTCGAAGCCCTGCGCCAAGGAGTCCCGATCGTCGCGGACGTCGGGATGGTCGCCGCGGGCATCACGGCCCGCGAGGCCCTCTGCTTCGTCTCCGACCCCCGCGCGAGTGAGCTCTCGGAGGACCTCGGCATAACGCGCTCTGCGGCGGGGTTCAGGGTCGCGGCGGAGGAGATCGGCGAGGGGGCTGTCTGGATCGTGGGGAGTGCGCCGACGGCGCTCTTTGAGCTGCTGGAGCTGGAGGTCGAGCCGGCGCTCGTGGTCGGGCTGCCGGTCGGGTTCGTGGGCGCGGCCGAGTCCAAGGAGAAGTTGATCGAGAGCGGGCTGCCGGCGGTGGCGAACCGCGGTCCCAAGGGGGGATCTGCGGTCGCGGCGGCGGCGCTCAATGCGCTTCTGTACTTCAAGGAGGAATGAAGTGAGAGATCTGGCGCTGGCAGCGAACGGAAAGAGAAGGAGCGGTGGAGATCCCGCACTTCTGGTCGTCGGCCACGGGAGCCGCGACCCGCGGGGCGCGAGAGAGTTCCACGAGCTCGTATCTCTCTTGCGGGAGAGAGATCTGGATCTTCTGATCGAGGGCGGCTTCATCGAGCTCTCGCGGCCTCCTATCTCCGAGTGCGTGAGCCGTCTCGTCGCAGACGGCGCGCGTGAGATTTCCGCCGTCCCCCTGATGCTGCTCGCCGCCGGACACGCCAAGGACGACGTCCCGGCGACCCTGGTGCGCGAGAAGACGAACCACCCCGGGATCGACTTCCACTACGGCCGCGCACTGGGCGTACGTCCCGAACTGCTCACGCTTATGGACGAGAGGATCTCCACCGTCGTCCCCGACGACGAGAAAGGGGAGACCGCGGTCCTCATCGTCGGCCGCGGCTCCTCCGACCCGGACGCGAACAGCGACCTCGCGAAGATCTCGCGCCTCTTCTACGAGGGCCGGTCGTACCCCCTCGTCGAGACCGCCTTCGTGAGCCTCGCCCCGCCGAACGTGTCCGAAGCGCTGGAGCGGTGCAGAAGGCTCGGCGCCCGGCGCGTCGTCGTCTTCTCCTACTTCCTGTTCACCGGCGTCCTGGAGGAGCGCATCAGGAAGCAGAGCGAGGAGTTCGCCGGAGAGAACTCCGTGGTCGAGGTGCGCTACGCAGGCTACTTCGGACCCGACGCGAGGGTGGCGGACCTGGTTCTGGAGCGCTACCGCGAATCGTTCGAGGGCGACATCCGGATGAACTGCGACGTCTGCGTCCACCGGGTCGCGCTGCCGGGCTTCGAGGAGAAGGTCGGCGCCCCCGCAACTCCCCACTACCACCCCGACGAGCCCGGCCACTCCCACGGCCACCACTAGCCGTGACGTTCGAGGACCGCACAAGTGAGCTCGCCGGGGAGATCGAGCCTTCCGACGCCTCCGCAGTCGAGGCGGCGCGGGACCGGCACCGGCGTCTCCTCAAGCCGCCGGGGAGCCTGGGGCGGCTGGAGGATTTCGGAGCGCGGCTCGCGGGGATGGTCGGGTTCTCTCCGCCGCCCGTACCGGAGAGCCCGGCGGTCGTGGTCTGCGTCGGAGACCACGGGGTGCTGGCACAGAGAGTCTCTCCGTGGCCCAGAGAGGTTACGGCGGCTATGGTCGAGAACTTCTGCGCCGGGAGCGCGGCGGTGAACGCGCTCGCCCAGACCGTCGGGGCACGGGTGAGCGTTCTGGACGTCGGCGTTGCTTCGGAGCTTGTGCAACACCCGCTTGTCCGGGAAGCGAAGGTGCGTCGTGGAACGGACGACCTGAGCGAGGGGCCGGCGATGAGCCGGGAGGAGGCCGCGCAGGCGGTAATGGCCGGGGCCGGCATCGTCGAGGAGCTCGTCGAGAGCGGCGGCGTGGATCTGCTCGTGACCGGCGACATGGGCATCGGTAACACCACCCCGGCGGCCTGCCTCATAGCCGCCTTCACCGGGCGACCGGCGGAGGAAGTAACGGGCCGCGGCACCGGGATAGACGACGCGACGCTCGGGCTCAAGATCGAGGTCGTGGAAAGGGCGCTGGAGCTCCATCGTCCCGACCCCGGAGATCCCATCGGCACCCTCGCGGCGCTCGGCGGGCTGGAGCACGCGGCACTCGTCGGCCTGATCCTCATGGGTGCCGTCTACAGGATCCCGGTCCTCCTCGACGGCGTGGTCTCGAACTCGGCGGCGCTCGTCGCCCGGGCTCTCGCGCCGGATTCTATCGGCTACACGATAGCCGGACACCTCTCGCCCGAGCCGGGGGCCGGGATCTCACTGCAGAAACTCGGCCTCGAACCGCTCCTGGATCTGGACATGCGCCTCGGCGAGGGGACCGGCGGGCTGCTCGCCGTGCCGCTCGTGCAGTCAGCCGCACGGGTGCTCGACGAGATGGCGACCCTGGACGAAGCGGGAATCGCGTGAGCGGCCTTGACCGGGAGGAGATCGAGGACCTGAAGAGCCCTCTGGCGACGAAGGTCGAACTGCACGAGGAGATAGGTTCGACCCAGGAACGCGCCCGCGAGCGGGCCCGCGAGGGCGCGCCGCACGGTACCCTCGTCGTCTCGGAGGTGCAGACCGGCGGGAGGGGCCGCCTCGGGCGCCGGTGGGGCTCGCCCGCCGGGGGACTCTGGATGTCGCTCGTGCTGCGGCCGGATGTCCCGGCAGGGGTGGCGGCCCGCATCACGCAGGCCGCCGCAGTGGGGGTGGCGAAAGCTCTACGAGAGTTCGGGGTGGAGGCGCGCATCAAATGGCCCAACGACCTGCTCGTGGACGGGCGCAAGATCTGCGGCATCCTCGCCGAGTCGAGTGTCGGGAACGTCCCCGTGGCGGCAAAGAAAGTAGGGACGGGAGAGGGACGCCGGGTGGACTTCGTCGTCCTCGGGGTGGGCCTGAACGCAAACCTGGAACCGCAGGATCTCGGTGTCCCCGACAGTGAGGCCACCACCCTGCGCTCCGAGCTGGGACACGACGTGGACCTGATCTCACTGCTCCGTTCCCTGCTCTCCCATCTCGACTTCGAACTGGGGAGGATAGAAGACTTCGGGGCCATCCTCGACGACTGGAGGGCGCTCGACTGCACACTGGGCGAGCGGGTGCGGGTCCGGCGGTTCGGGGAGACGCTGGAAGGGGTGGCCCTGGATCTCGGCCCCGAAGGAGAGCTGCTCCTCAAAACGAACGACGGCGTGGTCGAACTCTTCGAAGGCGAGGTCGAACAACTCCGCCGGGAACGAGCCTGAAGATGCGCGTCGCCTGCGCCCAGTACGCCGTCCGCGCGGGAGACCGCGACCACAACCTCGAACGCTCCCTCCACTTCATCCGGCGGGCGGCTTCGGAGAGGGCGGACCTCGTGGTCCTGCCGGAGCTCGCGAACTCCGGGTGCGACCTCGGCTCCTGCGACCAGGCCCTCGAACTCGCGGAGGAGGTCCCCGGTGGACCGACCGTCCGGGCGTGGAGGGAGGAAGCGGAAGCGTCGGGCGTCTGCGTCGTCGGCGGGTTGCTGGAGAGGGAGGGAGATACCCTGTACAACTCCGCCGTCTTGCTGGGACCCGGCGTGCTCGGACGCTACCGCAAGACGCACCTCTGGGACAAAGAGAAGCTCCTGTACGAGCCGGGCCGGGATCTGCCGGTCTTCGACACGCCTCTGGGGAGGATCGGGGTCCTCATCTGCTACGATGCCTGGTTCCCCGAAGCCGCCCGCACCCTCGCCTTGAAGGGCGCACAGATCCTCTGCCTCCCGTCCAACGCCCCCGACGACTGGGTCCCCGAAACCAAGCGCCGCGGCGACCTCACGATGCTCGACGTCCATTGCATCGCCGCCGCCAACGCCAACCGCGTCTTCGTCGCCGCCGCCAACCGCGTCGGGGACGGCTACCTGGGGCGGAGCTGCATCGTGGACGTTACCGGCGGCGTCCTGGAGCTCGCGGGGGCGACGGAAGAAGAGTTGATCAGCGCCGAGCTGGATCTACGGAGAGCCCGCGCCGAGAAGCGGCTCACCGACCTCTCTCACGCTTTTGGGGACCGGAACCCGGCGGCCTATGAGAGCCGCAGAGAAGATCTCTGAGTGCCGGCCTATTCCACCTCTTCTGTCTCTTCTTCGACCTCTTCTTCTATCGCCGCAGCCGAGGTCGCCCTGAAGATGAGCACCTTGCCCCTCTCGGGGTAGTCCACGATCACGACCTCCCCGGTGACGGCCACGTGCTCGTCCACGATCTCCTGCGCGTTCTGGACCGCCGACATATCTACCTCGACCTCCAGGACATAACCGGTGTGCTCGCCTCCAGGTACGATAACGTCCCCTCGAAGCTGTCCTTCCAGATATGCCATACTTTTCCTCCTCTGCGGTGGGACGTGGCCGGCGATGATAGCAGCGCTGCCGACGATTACGCCAGCTCGCGCGGGCGGACCTCCCTCTCGATCCTATCGCCCCCCTGATCCTTCGCGACCTCAAGGTCGTAGTGGGCCTGGGCGTTGATCCAGTACCCCTCGCTCATGCCGAAGTACCTGCTGAGCCGCAGCGCCGTGTCGGGGCTTATGCTCCTCTTCTCGGCCACTATGTCGTACATCCGCGGCGCCGGCACGCCGAGATCCTTGGCGAGCTGGTAGGCCGTTATGCCCATCGGCTCCAGGAACTCCTCCCGGAGCAGCTCGCCCGGATGCACCGGGGGCATTATCTTCTTTGCCATGTTCTCCATCTCCTTTCGTTAATGGTAGTCCACTACTTCCACGTCGTAGGCGTCGCCGTCATCCCAAACAAAGCACACCCGGTACCGGTCGTTGATCCTGATCGAGTGCTGCCCCGCCCGCTCGCCGGAGAGCTTCTCCAGCCGGTTGCCGGGCGGAACGCGCAGGTCGTTCAGGTCCTCAGCCAGGTGCACCTGCGTGAGCTTCTGGAGCGCCTTGCGCTGCAGGTTGGCCGGGATCGCCTTCGACCGCACGCGATTCCACAGCTTCTCGGTCTCCTTGTCGGCGAACCCCTTTATCACGCCCATATATTAACGTGAAGCATTATTAATGTCAATGGTTAATAGTGGGTTTTAGGGATTCTTTTGGGGCTTTTCACCGGGAGCTGCTGTCCTTCACGACCTCGGAAACCCTCCTGCGCGTTCTAGACCGCCGCCATGTCAACCTCGACCTCCAACGCGTAGCCGGTGTGCTCGCCCCCGGCCCCGGCGACGTTCTCCCGAAGCTGTCCTTCCAGATAGGCCATGCTTTACCTCCCTTTCGAGTTCTTCGTGCGGAGACTTTGGTACCGGAAGCCTGGCCGTAGGCTTGACACCGTTTCTTCCGGCGTCTTGATGCCCAGGTAACTAGTCCCTTGAGATCTGCAGATGGCGGATGGATGAACCTGAAGTAGCGAAGCACGTAATCGAGGAAATAGAAATAAAAAGAGGTAGGCTGGTAAATATTGACAATTGTTTAACCCTGTACTATCGCTTGAAGCGATACCTTCAACCTCCCCACTGCCTCGATTTTGAGGGCATGAGTGCGGATTGCGGGAAAATGTGGACCGCTAATGCAAGGTTAGAAAGTTCACCCGTAATGTAGATTACTTGACCTTCATGCAAAGGTGAAATTCAACCTCAAGTTTCGGTAAAAAGTGCTGCAAACGGGTTTCCACAAAAAGTTCTGGACAAGCCGCCCGCGAGTGTGATACTAAGGGGGTAGCGGTGAGTTTGGAGGTGATTCGAGGGCCTGACTCTCGGACTTCGAAACAGAAAAGGGGAGAGCGGACACGACGGCTATCGGAACGCTCCCCCCGCTACTAAGCCCAACCGCGGCGCTAGTTCGAGATTCACGCCTACAGGTCAGATACTTCACTTTATACCCCAGAACCTCAAGGCCAATCAAGCGGGTGTGACGAGTATCACGCGTGCCTCCTCGAAAGGATATCGAGTGTTCCCACTCAGGGACTACAAGTACATAGACGTTGCGCGGATAGTGGACTACCTGTCCAGCGTTGATCCCGGCGTAGTCGGTGAGCTTACGCAGAGGATGAAGTCGAACTCTGGCGTAGACTTCAGCGGCGGCTTCAACATCCAGGCTTTCAAGCTGGGTGGTGGTGCGCGGAAGGGCGACGAGACAGAAGTGCAGCAGACCGTCCGTATCTACGCCCAGCACATGTTCAACCGACTTCACGGAGAATTGAAAAAAGCAGGGGCCATCCAGACCATTGACCTGAACACGCCGCTGGAAACCGAAGGGTTGACCAAGAGCAACGTGCTAGAAATCACCAGAGAGTTTCGTCCGTCCCCGTTGAACCAGATGCTCGATTCCTTCATGGAAGTCGTGAACATGATGAAGGCGTTGGGGTTTGAGGAAGAACTTGGCGATGAAAGCGAGATGCAGCAGATGATGGCGGTAATGGGCTTGCTGCGGGGAGAAGAGGGCACGAACGAAGTTCCGATGTTCACCGAAGCCGATGACTCGGACGATGCCTCCGTGGTCTTCGTAGCGAGGGAGAACTTCCTGTTGGGTACGGGCGCTGAGTTCCGTGGAGAGATGACTCTATTTGGAAAGGTGCAGGAGCAGATACCTTCCGGCTCCTCTATAGATTTGCTCGACCTTCTAAAAGTTCTCCCTCCCGGTGTCCGCGAAGCCGAAGCCTTCGGTACTCACTTCAAAGAGGCTATTCATAACTTGATGGGCGAGTGGCCCAAGGAGTTTGGTGGCCCTATCAAGAAGGATGAAGTCATCATAGAAGGGCCAGCGGTAGTCGTTACGCCGGTGGCCGCGTATA
>WUUC01142257.1_pt1 | contig 10321 bp, 11 predicted proteins | sample 6278441 | NCBI WGS metagenome assembly WUUC01 (sample SAMN13675441, study PRJNA597444) | soil metagenome | isolation source: soil | place: USA: Washington | collected 2017-10 | reverse complement strand
CCCGGTCATCCACTCAACGTAGTCCGTCACGCCCGGTGGCAGCGTCTCACTCACGTTCACGATCGGCACCCCGGCGCTGCGGGCGGCGTCGGTCAGCTGCCCGGTCACGCCCGTCTCCGTCTGTCCGTTGTTGACCAGCGCCACGACCCGCCTGCCGCTGATCAGGTCCGTGGTGTCGGCGACGGCGACCACCGGCGGGTCGGTCTCCTCCTCGACGGCCTCGGAGAACTCGGGCGGGGTCACGTCGGTCAGGCCCGCGGCCTCGAACAGGTACCCGGCGACGGGCTCGGTCGCCGCGACGTCACCGTCCGGGATCGCGGCGGCCGTGGCGGCCAGCTGGTCGACCTCGCTCGCGAACGCCTTCGCGTTGGCCGCGTAGGTGTCCTTGCCGCCGGGGTCGATCGCGCCCAGCTCGTCGGCGATCCGGCCGGCGACCTCCTTGACGGTCGGGAAGTCGTACCAGACGTGCTCGTTCTCCCCCTCCGGGTGACCGGAGACGTCGAAGGCCACGACGCGCTTCGCGTCCGCCCCGGCGGCATCGGCGAGCTTGGCGAAGAAGTCGTCGTAGCCGCCGCCGTTGTGGACGACGAGCCGCGCGTCCGCGAGCAGGGTCGCGTCCTCCGGCTTGTCCGCGTAGGAGTGCGGGTCCGCGGACGGGTCGTCGATCAGCGACCGGACGCGCACGCCGTCGCCGCCGACGGCCTCGGCCACGCTCCCCCACACGTTCGTGGACGTGACGACGGCGATCTTCCCGTCGTCGGCCGCGTCGCCCGACCCGCCGCCGCAGGCGGTGGCCACGACGGCCACGGCCGCGACCGCGAGCGGAAGGGCGCTTCTCATGGTGATCCTCCGAGCTTCGTATGCGTGTCACGCTATAGGTAATGGAAACCGTTTTCGACTACTGCTGGTCGACTATACGACTTGAAATCCAGCGGTCATCGTCCGACGGGGTGAGAAGCACCACCGGATGGAGTGAACGTGACGTAGGACGCCGGACTTCTGCTTGTGCTTCTGAACCGTTACGGTCAGCACATGGCGCGACCTATGCATGTTCGCAGGCCTGCGACACTGGCGTCGCTGGCCGCGGAGCTCGGCGTATCGCGTACCACCGTGTCCAACGCGTACAACCGCCCGGACCAGCTCTCGCCCGAGCTGCGCAGGCGGGTGCTGGAGACGGCACGCCGACTCGGCTACCCCGGACCGGACCCCGTCGCGCGGTCCCTGCGCACGCGCAAGGCGGGCGCGGTGGGCCTCCTGCTGACCGAGAACCTGTCGTACGCGTTCCGCGACCCCGCCGCGCTCGGCTTCCTCGAGGGGCTCGCGCTGGCGTGCGAGGGCGCGGGCCAGGGCCTGCACCTGGTGCCGGTCAACCCGGAGCGCGACGACGTCACCGCCGTGCACAGCGCCGGGGTGGACGGGTTCGTCGTGTACTCGGTGCCCGACGATGACCCCCACCTGGCCGCCGTGCTGTCGCGCCCGGTGCCGACGGTGGTGTGCGACCAGCCTCGCGTCGAGGGCGTCGACCTCGTCGGCATCGACGACCACGCGGCCATCGCGCAGCTCGCCGGGCGGCTCATCGGCATCGGACACCGCAACATCGGCGTCCTGTGCATGCGCCTGGCCCGCGACCGCAGCGACGGCTTCGCCTCGATCGCCCGGCAGCGGACCGCGCACTTCCACGTGCAGCGCGCCCGCCTGACCGGGATGGCCGAGTCGTTCGAGGCGGCGGGCGTGGACTGGGCGCGGGTGCCGGTCGTCGAGCGCTTCGACCACTCGATCGCGAGCGGCGAGTCGGCGGCCGCGCAGCTGCTCGACGCCAACCCCGAGGTGACGGCGCTGCTCTGCACGTCGGACATCCTGGCGCTGGGCGCGCTGAACGAGGCCAGGCGCCGCGGGCTGCGCGTGCCGCAGGACCTGACGGTGACCGGCTTCGACGGCATCGCGGAGGCGGAGCGGGTCGGGCTCACGACCATCCGCCAGCCCGTGCTGGAGAAGGGCCGCGCGGCGGGCAAGCTGCTGCTCGGCTCGGCGGAGCACAACCGGCCGCGCCACATCACGCTGGACACGGAACTGGTGGTGGGCACCACGTCGGCGCCCCCGCGCACCACCGAGGAGCGCTGGTTCGGGCCGTAGCCCGTCAGGTCAGCACCAGGGGGCTCGGCGCCCCCACGAGCGCACCCAGCCTGCCCACGACCTGGTAGGTGCCCGCCTGGACGGTCTTGCGGTTCACCGGGCAGCCGGGGGCCGACGTGCGCCCCGCCCACCGCACGGTGAACTCCACCGGCTGGTTCACGAGCAGCAGGCGCACGTCCGGCTGCGGCGGGCCATAGCAGTCGTTGCTCGACCACAGCCGCGCGCCGTCCGCGCCGAGCACCACGATCTCCCGCAGCCGGCGGCTCACGTCCCGGGTGCACGGCACCGGGCCCGCGTTGGTGATCCGCAGGCGCAGCAGCGGGCGGGCACCCACCGGGAACGACGGCCCGTCCGGCACGGCGACCACCTGCGTCACGGCGTCCGCGCACGCGGCGGGCGGCGGGGGCGGCGCGGTGGTGGTGACCGGGTTGGGCCTGGTCGTGGGCACGACCGCGGCGGAGGTGGGCGCGGGTACGCCCGTGGACGAGGTCGCCGTGGCCGAGGTGCGGCGGTCGTCCGGGCCGGGGCTCGACGGGGGCGCGGACACGCGGCCCGCGGCGGCACGCGTGCCGGACTGCTCCTGCCCGAGGCCCGAAGCGTCCGCCGTGCCGTGCACCGGGTGCTGGTCGTCGGCCTCGACGAGACCGCCGATGATCCACGCGAGCAGCACCACGGCGAGCACCGAGGCACCGGCGGCCGCGGCGCGGCGTCGCCAGTACACGGACTGCGGCAGTGGGCCGATCGGTTCGAGCATGGCTCTGACGGTAGCTCCGCACTACCGCAACCGCGTGGATCTTCCACAGCCCCGATAGGAGGATATTTCCGCTGGTAGTGGGCACGGAGAGTGGCGATCACCCCTGTTGCGCCGGCCACGTTGCCGTACCCCGGCGGGCCTTGGTCCAATTGTGGTCGAGCAGGACTCCAGCAGGGGACCGCACTGTCGACACATGGCGAGATCACGGGAGCTGACCATGACCGCTATCGACGAGCTGTTGCACCGGCACGCGACCGGCGCCGACCTCGGCGCGCCGGAGGTGCCGACGCCGGTACCGTCGCTGCACCTCGCCGTGGTCACGTGCATGGACGCGCGCATCAAGGTGTTCGACGTGTTCGGCCTCGAGCACGGCGAGGCGCACATCATGCGCAACGCGGGCGGCGTCGTCACCGACGACATCGTCCGGTCCCTCGCCATCAGCCAGCGCAAGCTGGAGACCCGCGAGATCATCGTCATGCAGCACACCTCGTGCGGCCTGTCGATGATCACCGAGGACGAGTTCAAGGACGAGCTGGAGCGGGACACGAAACTGCGCCCGCCGTGGGCGATCGAGGCGTTCCGCGAGGTCAAGGACAGCGTGCGCCAGTCGGTGGAGCGGGTGCGCCGCAGCCCCTTCGTCCCCTACCGCGACAACGTGCGCGGCTTCGTCTACGACGTCCGCACCGCGGAACTCACCGAGGTGCACTGAACCGGGACCTCACAGCCGCGGAGTCGGCCAGGGCTACCATCGGGCGGCGATGAACCTCGACGCGCGTGTGCTGACCGACTGGTTCGCCGAGAAGGCACGGGACCTGCCCTGGCGCGATCCCGAATGCTCGGCGTGGGGCGTGCTGGTCAGCGAGATCATGCTCCAGCAGACCCCGGTGGCCCGCGTCGAGCCGTCCTGGCACGACTGGATGGCGCGCTGGCCGACGCCGTCCGCGCTCGCCGCCGCCACGCCGGCCGAGGTCCTGCGCGCCTGGGGCAAGCTCGGCTACCCGCGCCGCGCGCTGCGCCTGCGCGACGCCGCCGTGGTGATCGCCGCCGAGCACGACGACGTCGTGCCGTCCGATGTGGACACCCTGCTCGCGCTGCCCGGGATCGGGGCGTACACCGCACGCGCGGTCGCCGCATTCGCCTACCGCAGGCGCTGCCCGGTCGTGGACACCAACGTCCGCAGGGTGATCGCCCGCGCGGTGCACGGCGCGGGCGACGCCGGGCCCGCGTCGAACACCCGCGACATGGCCGACGCGGAGAAGCTGCTGCCCGCCGACGACGAGCTGGCCGCGCAGACCTCCGCCGCGCTGATGGAGCTGGGCGCGACCGTGTGCACCGCCCGCAACCCGCGCTGCGCGGACTGCCCGGTGTTCGACGCGTGCGCCTGGCAGCGCAACGGGCGGCCCGCGTACGCGGGGCCCGCCAAGCCGGTGCAGAAGTTCGCGGGCACGGACCGGCAGGTGCGCGGGCTGCTGCTCGACGTCCTGCGGGACACGTCCGTCCCGGTCGCGAAGGCCCGCCTCGACCTCGTGTGGTCCGACGCGGGCCAGCGGGACCGGTGCCTGGACTCGCTCCTGGTGGACGGACTGGTGGAGCAGACCGGCGAGGGGCTGTTCGCCCTACCCGGAGAACACTGAGATATGCGCGTTCGGCGGATAATCGGCAACAGAATCCCCCGTTAGTTGGGCAAGTCTTGTCAGCGAGTAGTAGTCGCACTACTTTCGGACTTGGCAGCCAGCGATCTGGGCCCACCGCGGCCCCACGTCGAGGGAGATCGAGATGGCCGTATCCCGCCGTGCCCTTTTACGGGGCGGCTTCACCGTGACAGCGATGGGCGCGCTCGGCGCCACGGCGGCGCCGGTCGCCGTCGGCGAAGTGCGTGCCGAGGCCGTCGCCCGTCCCAGGATCCACACCTGTGCGGAATGGGGTGCCCGCGCACCGAGCGGCGCGATCACCGTGCTGAACCGCAAACCCACCTACATCGTCGTCCACCACACGGCGGGCGGCAACTCCAACGACTTCTCGGTGGCGCACGCCTACTCCATCTCCCGCGGCATCCAGAACTTCCACATGGACGGCCGCGGCTGGATCGACTCCGGTCAGCAGCTGACCAACAGCCGGGGCGGGCACATCACCGAGGGCAGGCACCGCAGCGTCGAGATCCTCGACGGCGGCACCCGCCACGTGCAGGGCGCGAACGTCGCCGACCACAACAGCGAGGTCATCGGCATCGAGAACGAGGGCCTGTACACGTCGGTCAACGTGACGACGCAGCTGTGGAACTCGCTGGTGCAGCTCGTCGCCTACATCGCGCAGCGGTACGGGATCTCGCCGAGCCTGATCCGCGGGCACCGCGACTTCAACGCCACCGAGTGCCCGGGCACCGTCCTCTACGGACGGCTGCCCGAGCTGCGGAACGCGGTCGCCGCGGCGCTGGGCACGGCACCGGTCGCGCCGGAGCGGTCGTGGCCGCTGCTGAAGCCGGGCGAGAGCGGCGAGAAGGTCCTCGCGGCGCAGCACCTCCTGCGGGCGCGCGGGGTGGACGTCAAGGCGGACGGTGAGTTCGGGTCCGCGACGTTCGCCGCCGTGCGCGCGCTCGCCGAGCAGAACGGGGTCGCGTACGAGCCCTGCTACGCCAGCCGCACGGCCGACGAGAGCGGGTTCGTGGGCGTCACCACGTGGCCGCTGCTGGTGCGCACGGTGCGCGCCGGTGACCCGGGCGAGGCGGCGCGTGCCGCGCAGGTGCTGATGTCCGGGCGTGGCGAGCGGTTCGCCGCGGGCCGCGTCGTCGACACCCCGACCTGGCAGGACCTCCTCGCCTGACGCCTGGCACCCTGCGTCCATGGCGCAGGCGCTGGAGTTCCACTTCGACGGCGAGGCGGATGCCGCCGTGCGCGGCCTGTGGCGGCGGCTCGAGGACCACGGTGTCCCGAGCCCCGCCACCCGCACGCACGGCGGGCACCGCCCGCACGTCACCTTCGCGGCGGCGGGCACCATCCCCGCCGCCACCCGCGACGCCCTGCGTGCCGAGCTCCGGCTGCTGTCGATCCCATCGCTGTGGCTGTCGACGCTCTCCGCACCCGACGGCGACCTCGTCCTGACCGCGGTGGTCGACACGGAGTTGCTGGCGGTGCACTCGGCGGTGCACGACGTCCTCGCCAAACGGGTGAAGCAGCCCGCGGCGTACTACCTGCCGGGGTCCTGGATGCCGCACTGCGTGCTCGCGCACGACCTGGAGCCCGCCCAGGTCGTCACGGGCTTCGCGGCGCTGTACCCGGTAGGGTCGGTCAAGGCAAGGATCACCGGGATCGCGGTCGTCGACACCCACACGGGTGAGGAGGACGTCGTGCGCGATCTGGAGGAAACGCATGAGTGAAGAGCTCCGGCGCGTGCGGGACACCCTCATCGAGGAGCTGCGGCGGTCGGACACCCTGACCGTGGCCGGCCGCGCCCTGTACGCCAGGTACGCGGCGATGTCCGAGGCCCAGAGCGGCGTCGCGCCCCCCGGCACCGAGCATGCCCCGCCCCCGCCCGCCACGCGCCCGCGCCCGGCGCCTGCCGAGGAGGACGACGAGTTCGGCGGTTCGTTCATGATCCGCTCCACGTCGTCGCAGCCGAACATCCCCGGCTACTACGACACCCCGCCGGACGTGCCGCGCTCGATCCGCGACCGCCGCCGCTAGCGGTCCAGCACCTCGGACAGGAACGCCTCCACGGCGCCGCGGTAGACGGCGGGCCGGTCGCGGTGCACGACGTGCCCCGCGCCCGCCACGACCAGGTGGTGGCCGCCGCCCGGCGCGCGTTCCGGCAGGTCGGCCATCTGGCCCGGCGGCATCGCGCTGTGCTCGGCCTCGATCGCCAGGAGCGGGCACCGCACCCGCTCCACGAACGGCCAGTAGTCGCGGCGGCCCCACTCGTCCGCGATCCCGTACAGGTCCTCGAGGTCGGAGATCAGGTGGTAGCCGTCGTCGCGCTCGGTCATGCACTCGATGAAGTAGTCACCCAGCGGGCTGAAGAACTCGCGGACGTGCGCCAGTGACCGGAACGGCACCGGCCACGACTCGAAGTGTGACCGCCACGGGTCGACGGTCTTGCCGCGCTGGTCGGGGGCGATGTCCTCGACCACGATGGCGCGGACGAGGCCGGGGTGCGTCGCCGCGAGGCACCAGGCGTGCAGTCCCCCCATCGAGTGACCGACGACGACCGAGGGACCCATTTCCGCCAGCACCCCGGCGGCGTCGTCGACGAAGTCCTCCGTGCGCCACCCGCCCCCGCGGTGCGGGCTGCGGCCGTGACCGCGGGCGTCGAGCCCGACGACCCGCCCGTAGCGGGTCAGCCAGCGCGCCACCGGCCACCAGGTGGTCGCGCGGCCCATCAGGCCGTGCAGCAGCAGGATGCCGGGGCCCTCGCCACCGAACTCGACCACGTCCACCGGGGCATTGATACACCCATCCCACCCGCGCATCACACGAGGTCGGGAATGATGTCCGGGTCACCGAAGATGGGGAGCTCCACCATGCACCACCGCCCGGCCGTGCGCGTCGCCTGCCTCACGCTGGCCGCGGCGGGTCTCGCGGCCTGTACGGTCTCGCGGACGAGCGACGCGCGCCCCTCCGGCGACGCGCCGGCGGCGGCCGCCGAGGCGAGCGAGGACGGCGCCGGTGACCCGTACTACCCGGCCGACGGCAACGGCGGCTACGACGTCACCGCGTACCACGTGTCGATCAGCTACGACCCGGGCGCGAAGCGCATCGAGGGCGACACGCTGGTGACGGCGAGGGCCGTCGCGGACCTCGCCTCGTTCAACCTGGACCTGCAGGGCCTGGAGGTGTCGTCCGTCGAGGTGGACGGCGCCCCGGCCAAGTTCACCCGCTCAGGTGACCACGAGCTGGAGATCACGCCGTCGTCCGCCGTGTCGAACGGGTCCACCTTCGCGGCGCGCGTGAAGTACGCGGGCGTGCCGGAGTCGGCGGAGGAAGGCACGCTGGGCGTCAACGGCTGGCAGCTGTCGTCGTCCGGCGGCGCGTTCGCGGCGGGCGAACCCCACTCGGCGACGGCCTGGTACCCGGCGAACGACACCCCGAAGGACAAGGCGACGTTCAAGCTGGACGCCCGGGTGCCCAACGGCTGGAGCGTGGTGTCGAACGGCGTCGAGACGCCCCCCACGCCGGACGCGGACGGCTGGAGCACCTACCACTGGACCGAACCGAACCGCATCGCGACGTACCTGACCACGATCGGCATCGACAAGTGGACGTTCGAGCGGTCGAGCCTGCCCGACGGCACGCCGGTCGTGAGCGCGTACGCGCCGGGTGCGGAGGACAAGGAGGACGTCGAGGCGCGGCTGCCGGAGGTCCTGGCGTTCCTGACCGAGAAGTTCGGCCCGTACCCGCAGTCGGCGGCAGGCGGGATCTACGTCAACGAGAACATCGGCTTCTCGCTGGAGACGCAGGGCAGGCCGATCTACGCGTCGTGGGCGGAGCTGGCGGTGGTGGTGCACGAGAACGCGCACCAGTGGTACGGCAACTCGGTGAGTGTGTCCGAGTGGAAGGACATCTGCCTCAACGAGTGCTTCGCGAGCTACGCGCAGTGGCTGTGGGACGAGACCAAGCAGGGCACCGACCTCGACCGGCAGTACCGGACCGAGGTCGCGCGGAGCACGGACCGGCTGTGGTCCGGGAAGCTCTACGACATGGGCGCGGGCAACGAGTTCACCGCGGTGTACGAGAAGGGGCCGCTGGCCCTGCACGCTCTGCGCCGCCAGATCGGTGACGAGGCGTTCGACCGGGTGCTGAAGGAGTGGCCGACGAAACACCGCGACGGCAACGCCTCGTGGCCGGAGTTCGAGGAGTTCACCCAGGAGATCGCCGGACAGGACCTGACCGGGTTCTTCGAGGCGTGGTTCCGCGGCGACACCCAGCCGTCGGACGAGTACCTGTACCCGGGGCCGCTGCGGAAGTGATCACGGGAGCACCACTTCGGCCAGCACGGCGTTGTGGTCGCTGCCCGGCACGTCGAAGACGGCGTAGCTGCTGATCGCGCAGCGGGAGTCGGCGAGGATGTGGTCGATCGTCAGCGGCGGCCCGGTCGGCCAGGACGCCCAGGTGGGTGCGAACCCTTCCCCGGTCTCCTCGGCGGCGTCGGCGTAGCCGCGGTCGACGAGGTCGCGGAAGGCCGCGTGGTCGAGGGTGGCGTTGAAGTCGCCCGCGAGGATGCGCACCCGCCGGTCCGGGGTGGCGCGCGGCAGGGCGGCGAGCTCTTCGCGCCAGGTGCCGACGGAGCTGCTCGACAGCGGCGGCTGGACGTGCACGGCGGTCAGCTCGAGATCCTCGTTGCCGGGCAGTTCGACCACAGTGGACGGTTGCGCCAGGGTGCTGCCGTCGACGAGGACGATCCGCCGCAACGGCATGTTCGAGGCGATGCCGGACCCGTCACCGCCGGGCCGCTCGTCGAACACGCGGTAGGGCAGGGCTTCCGCGAGACCGGCACGGTCCAGTGCGGACACGGCGGCGGGCGTCAGCTCCGGCAGCGCGAGGATGTCGACCTCCTGCCTGTGCACGAGGTCGACGATGGTCCTGGCGTCCCCCTGGCCGAGGTAGAGGTTGACGGCCATGACCCGCAGGTGCGGCCCGCCGGCGGACGGCTGCTCTTCGGCGAGGTAGCGCGGCCCGAGCAGCGCGCTGAGGGCGAGCACCATGACGACGACGAGGAGCCCGGTGATCCAGCGCCGGGCCACCAGGGTGAGCAACGCCAGGACGACCCCCGCGGCGATCACGTAGGGCGTGAGCGCCATGAGCCCGACGAGGAACGCGCTGTCCTCGAGGCTGAGCACGCGGACGACCCCGAAGGCGAGGAAGACCAGCGCGAGGAAGCCGAAGAAGGCGGTGACCTTGCCGCTGCGCCGCCGGCCTTCCGGCGCGGTGTCGATCTCGAACGGCTGCTCGGCGGGCGCCTCGATCCACCTAGCCACGGCGTTCGTTGCCGCGCTTGTAGTTGCCGGTGACCCGGGCGAGGAGCTGCTGGGCCTCGTCGTGCGCGGCCCGCTCGAGGTGCCCGAGGAGCTTGGCGGCGGTGGCACCCCGCACGGTGGTGACGAGACGCCCACCACGGGAGACGAGCACCTGCCCGTCCTTGGTGACCCGCCAGTCGAACGGGTTGTCCTCGAGCCCCATGGGTACAGCTTGCCCGAACAGCCGTTCGTCGTCGCGGCTTTATGGCCTCCGGCCCCGATTTCCAGCCTACGCGCGGCCACCGACGCGGCCCGGTTGTCCCCAGAGCACCTGTGGACAACTCGAAATCCTGTGGACAACCGCGGCTACTCGTTGTTCGCGGCGGCCTCGGTGTCGGTGCCATGCCGTAGCGTGGATCAAGGGGGCCGGAGGCAACGCCGCCGTGCGGCGGGCGGCTTAATGGGCGGCTGCGTGGAGGGGCGCGCGC
>WUUC01085470.1_pt1 | contig 10322 bp, 3 predicted proteins | sample 6278441 | NCBI WGS metagenome assembly WUUC01 (sample SAMN13675441, study PRJNA597444) | soil metagenome | isolation source: soil | place: USA: Washington | collected 2017-10 | reverse complement strand
TCGGCTTGCCCGCCGTATCCCATGGTTGCGGATTACGCCAAGGACAGACCACCAAATTCGCCAGCGATCCGCAGAACAACTCGCGGCCAGCCCGATCCGCGAACATCCAGCGGCCGTGCCCGCGCTCATTCGCGCATTGACCGACGATTCAACCGCTGTCGTCGAGCAAGCCCAACAAACATTGAGACGCATCGGTTCGCCGGCCGCGCTGCCCGCTCTCACCCATGCCCTTCAAAGCCGCAACAAAGCGATTCGCTTTCACGCCGCAGAAGTGTTGCGGGATATGGGAAGCGATGCATCGCCTGCAACTGCCGCCCTGGTCTTGCTCTTGCGCGATCGGGACCCGAACATCCGAGTCGTCGGTGCCCACGCACTCGGCAACATCGGCAGCACACCTGCGCTTCAAGCCCTCATCGCTACGCTCGTCGACAAATCACCAGCAGTCCGCGCCGCCGCGGTCACCGCGCTGGGGTCCATGGGCGAGGGCGCGATCTCGTCTGCGCCGGAGATTCGGCTACGGCTCAGTGATCGCGATCTGCGAGTTCGCGTCGCCGCCGCCCGTGCCTTCTGGCAAGTCACCGGTGACACTGTCGAAGCCCTGCCGGTGCTCGTTGCCGCGTTGAAGGAACCGAACGCGTGGGATGCGGCCCTCGCCCTCGGCGCGATGCGCGAAGCCGCCAGCAACGCCGTGCCCGCCTTGATCGAAGTCATCCAACGCGAGAAAGTTTCACGCCCCCTGCGCGAAATGCCGGTGTCCGCACTGGCGCTGGGAAAAATTGGCGCCCCGGCAGTCCCGGGGCTGATCGAAGTCACCACTCATCCTGACCCGAGGGTGCGCACGTCCGCAGCGATGGCTCTCGGCTTCATTGGCGGCAAAGCTGACGCCGCGCTTCCGCACCTCGTTCCGCTCTTGCGCGACAGCAATGCGGATGTGCGGCGCGCGGCTACACTCGCGATCGGGAATATTGACACGGGCGAACACGTCGCGGCCCTCGTGCCTGCGCTTATCAAACTGGCGACCGACGAGGACATTTTCCTGAGCAGCCTCGCGGCTTCCACCCTCGAGCGCGTCGATCCCGAAGCCGCGGCGTCCGTGCGCCGCGAGTAGCTACCTACGACACCTTAGCTTTGGCGGCACGCGTTTCGCGCCAATGCCGCCAGCCTTCAATCACCACAGGAATGCAGGACACGGCGATGATTCCGAAAATCACCAGCGTGAAATTTTTGCGGACGATCTCCGTGTCCGCAAAAAAGTATCCCGCCACCATGAAAATCGCGACCCAGGCGAGACCGCCGGTCACATTATAAAGGAAAAACTTCGGATAAGTCATCCGGCCAATCCCGGCCACAAATGGCGCGAAGGTGCGAATGATCGGCAGGAAGCGGGCGAGGATGATCGTCTTGGCGCCATACCTCTCGTAGAACTGATGCGTCCGCTCGAGGTGCCTCGGGTTCAACCACCGCGATTCTTTTTTATGGAAGACCCTGGGGCCAACGATGGATCCGATCCAATAATTGACGGTATCGCCTATCACGGCGGCGACGAATAACAGCACGAAGGCGATAACAAAATTCAGTCCGTCGGGCCGAGTACACAGCGCGCCGACGGCGAACAACAAGGAATCACCGGGCAGGAATGGTGTGACCACGAGGCCGGTCTCCGCAAACACGATCAGGAAGAGAATGGCGTAAACCCACGGCCCGTAGTTCTGAACCAACTGGTCAAGGCTCTTGTCCAGGTGCAGAACCATGTCGATGAATTTTCGGATCATTTCCATGCGTCGAAGCGGCAGTGATTACCTGTCGGCAGTGCTACAGGCCAGAAAAATCGGTGGCCCGCAGCCAAACTGCGCGATTTTCAAAAACCAGACCGTCAGAACAGAGTTTTACTGAGTTCCTAAGGAAATCGCAAAACCTGACCGGCTGACGGTCTGGAAACGGTCTGGTTTTGGCGAAGCGTTTCGAAACCTGGACAAGCCGCGCGGCGGCCAAGCTTGCTCGGCAATTGCACAATGAAGTAAGCTGACCAATCCAACTATGTTGTACCGACCCTTGCAGGCACGAAGTGGGGAGATGTTTCCCGGTATCTTGTTCGTGGCCATACTTCTGTGCTGCACGATTGGGGAGTCCGAGGCGGCGCCGATTCCCGGTCTGTTTAACAGTGGTGTCGGAGCGAACGGAGCGCTGCTGCCCGGGAGCTCGGTTGATCCACACTATCGGTTGATTCAAAGCGCTGATCCATCGGCGCCAGGGCCGAACGCGATCGTGATCAACGAGGGATGGCCGATCGCGCCGGCTTCCGGCGGGCCCTGGCTTGCGAATGGTCCGAATTCAAAATGGATTTCGCCGCTGGCCAGCCAGGCGACAGGCAACGCCGCGGGCGATTATCGCTACCGCCTGGTGTTCGACCTGACCGGCCTTGAGCCCTCCACGGCCGTGATCACCGGGCGATGGACATCCGACAATGCAGGCGCGGGAATTTTTCTGAACGGCGCACCGACGGGAATCACTTACGACGGCAATTTCGGCGCGTTCTCGCCGGTGTTCACGATCAACAGCGGGTTCGTTGAGGGCAGCAACACGCTGGATTTTGTCGTCAACAATGCGGGTACGACCGTGAATCCGACAGGCTTGCGCGTGGAAGTCAGCGGCACGGCCGAAGCGCAACCGCCGCCGGGAACGCCTCCATCCATCACGCGGCAGCCGAGCAGCCAAACGAATGGGCTCGGGGATAGCGTGACATTTTCCGTGCTTGCCTCGGGCAGCAGACCGTTCACATACCAGTGGCGGCGGAACGGCACCGCCATCGCGGGCGCGACAAATGCCACTTACACAATCAACGGGCTCTCGGCCGCGAGCGCGGGCGTGTACGACGTCGTCGTCTCGAATCCGTGGGGCACGGTGACCAGCGCGCCGGCACGGCTTGAAGTGGTGTTCATCGGGCTGAACGCGTTGAGTTACGAGCCGCCCGGGCCGTCGAGCCGGCGCACAGGTCTTGCGATCACAGAGGTCATGTACCACCCGAAGGACCGTGCGGACGCCCGCAACGTGGAGTTCATCGAGATTTATAACTCGAATCCGTTCTTCGAAGACGTGAGCGGTTACCGGCTCGATGGAGACGTTCATTACACGTTCCCATCGAACACGGTCCTCCAGGGAAATTCGTATTTGGTCGTCGCGCCAGTGCCTGCGGATGTGCAGGCGGTTTATGGAATCACGGGCGTGATTGGCGGTTTCACGAACAGTCTGCCGAACGACGGCGGACGCTTGCGATTGCGCAAGCGCTCGGGCGCGGTAGTGCTGGATATCGAGTATTCGGACCAGCCCCCGTGGCCTGTGGCGGCTGATGGCGCGGGGCATTCGCTGGTGCTCGCGCGGCCATCTTTCGGCGAGGGCAACGTGAAGGCATGGGAGGCGAGCGCGTGGATCGGCGGTTCGGCGGGGGCGGCTGATCCGGTGCCGGGCGGGCCCCTGGAGCACGTCGTGATCAACGAGATCCTGGCGCACGGCGATGTGAACGCGGATTTTATCGAACTTTACAACCACAGTCTCGTCAGCGTGGACATCTCCGGTTGCTTTTTAAGCGACGAGCGAAATACAAACAAGTTCAGGGTGCCCACGGGCATTGTGCTTCAACCGCGCGAATTCGTGGCGTTCACAGAAACCGAACTCGGCTTCTCCCTGAGCGCGTCCGGTGAAACAGTTTATTTCGTGAACTCGAACGGCACGCGCGTAGTGGACGCGTTGCGCTTCTCTCCGATGCCGAAGGAACATTCCTGGGGACGCTACCCCGATGGCGCGCCGGAGTTCTTTGTTTTGGGAAGCGGCGGCACGCCCGGCGAAACGAATGATCTTCGCGGCGCGACGGCGCTCGAGGCAGATGTGGCGATCAGCGAGATCATGTACAACTCGATTTCGGGGGACAGTGATGACGAATACGTGGAGCTCTACAATCGCGGTTCGGCCATTGTCGATCTCAGCGGGTGGCGGTTCACGGCGGGGATCGATTTTACGTTCCCGAGCAATGCGCTGTTCGCGCCAAACTCGTATGTCGTCGTCGCGCGAGATGCCGCTCGATTGCTGACGAACCATCCCGGGTTGAATCCCGGGCAGGTATTCGGAAATTTCAGCGGCAATCTTTCCAACGGTGGCGAGCGGCTCGCCCTTGCGCGGCCCGAACGGCTCACCACCACGAATGTTTTCGTTTATGTGGTAGTTAACGAGGTGACCTACGGCACGGGCGGACGCTGGCCGAAGTGGGCCGATGGCGGCGGCAGCAGTTTGGAATTGATCGACGTGCGCGGCGACAACCGACTCGCGTCCAACTGGGCGGACAGCGATGAGACGAGCAAAGCGCCGTGGACTTTGGTCGAGCGCACCGGCGCGCTGGACATGCCGCATCCGGCGAACCCGAGCGCGGACCAGTTACAAGTTTTTCTCCAGGGCGCAGGCGAGGCGTTGATCGACGACGTGGAGGTGGTCCCCACGGCGCAGGCGAACCGCATCGCGAATGGCACGTTCGAGAGCGGGACCACCAGTTGGACTTTCCAGGGAACACATCGCCTGAGCGGCGCGGAAACGGCACAAGGCTTCAACAGCGCGCGCTCGCTCCGATTGCGGGCGACCGAACGTGGCGATCACGTCGCGAATCGCGCGCGCGTGCCGCTCACCTCTCCGCTGGCAGGCGGTACGGCGACGTTGCGCGCGAAAGCTCGCTGGTTGCGCGGGCACCCTGAACTGTTGATGCGATTGAAGGGAAATCACCTTGAGGCAATCGGACGGCTCACCATCCCCTCAAACCTCGGCACGCCCGGCGCACCGAACAGCCAGGCGCGAGCGAATTCCGCGCCGGCGATTTTTGAAGTATCGCATCGTCCCGTGTTGCCAGCCGCTGACCAGGCCATTCGCGTCGCCGCGCGCGTTTCCGATCACGACGGCGTTGCCGGCGTGTCGCTGAGATACCGTCTTGATCCAAGTGCGACGCTCACCACGATTACCATGGTGGACAATGGCACTGCCGGAGATCTACTCGCGCGTGATGGGATTTACACGGGAGTCATTCCGGGACAGCCGAACGGAACGATGATCGCGTTTCACATTGCCGCGAGCGACGGCTTCGGTCCCGCGGCGACGGCGCGCTTTCCGTCTGACGCGCCCACGCGCGAGTGCCTGGTGCGCGTTGGCGAAACGCCGGTAGCCGGCAGCTTCGGCACTTATCGTTTCTGGATGACACAGGCCTCAGTAAATTTTTGGGCGAGCCGCGAGAAGATGAGCAACGAAGACGTGGACGGGACGTTCGTGTATGGAACGAATCGCGTCGTCTACAACGCCGGGGCGCACTACAGCGGCAGCTCTTATACCTCGCCGATTTACAACAGCCCGATCGGCGCGTTGTGCGGCTACGACATCAACTTTGCCGACGATGACCTGGTGCTCGGCGACAATCATTTCACGCTCGATTGGCCGATCCGCGATGCCACGGACCAGCGCGAGCAGTTGATGTTCTGGTTTCTCGAGCAGTACGGCTTGCCAAACATGCATCGACGCTACGTGCACCTGTTCGTCAACGGCGTGCGGCGCGGCACGATCTACGACGACGTGCAGCAACCCGATGGAAGTTCGGTCGAGTCCTGGTTCCCGGAAGACAGCGAAGGCAGCTTGCATAAGACGGATTGCTGGTCGGAGTTTTCCGATGACGGCACGCGTCTCGAGCCCAGCGGTTGCACGCTGAACTCGCTCGAGAATTTCGTCAGTGGAGGGGTGAAGAAGGTCGCGCGTTATCGCTGGAACTGGCGTCCACGGGCGGTTCGGGGAACAGCGAACGACTTCAGCGATTTGTTCGCGCTCGTCGACGCGGTGAACGCGCAGGGGCCGGCATACCAGTCGGCAGTCGAGTCGGTCGTCGACGTCGAGCATTGGATGCGCACGTTCGCAATGAACGATCTCGCGTCGTTCTGGGACGCCTTTGGAAATCCGAACGCGAAGAATACGTATCTTTACAAGCCCGAGAACGAGGGCTGGAAGCTGTTCTGCTGGGATTTCGATGTCGGCCTGGGCGTCTTCAATGATCCTGTCAACGATGCGCTGTTTCCGGCGAACGTGGACCCGACCGTCATGCGCATGTACAACTTCCCGGCGTTCGTGCGGGCGTACTGGCGCGCGATCGATGAAGCGGTCAACACATTCTTCCAACCCTCGGCGGTTGATCCAATTCTCGGCGCAAAATACGCCGCCTTCCAGGTGGACGGAATCAATCTCACGTCGCCTTTCGTCCCGAGCGGCGCGTACGGGTTGTCGATTTCGGGATGGATCGCGCAACGGCGCAGCTTTCTGCAAACGCAACTTGCAAGCGTCGCGGCGAACTTCACCGTCGCCGGCGCGACCAACTACGCGACGAACCGCAATCTGGTGACGATATCCGGAACGGCCCCGGTCCGAGTGCAAACGATTATGATCAACGGTGTCGCTTATGCAGTGACCTGGACGAGCACAACCGCATGGATCGTGCGCGTGCCTGTCGTTGCCGGGACAAATACGTTGGAGGTGCAGGCGCTCGACCGGCTCGGGAACGCGATCGCTGGAATGAACCGAACGATCACGGTCGATTACTCGGGAGCGGATGTTTCGCCTGATGGCACAGTGATCATCAACGAGATCATGTACAATCCGGCATTTCCAGAGGCGTCTTACGTTGAGTTATACAATACGTCGACCAACTACGCTTTCGATCTGTCCGGCTGGGAGCTAAACGGAATCGGATTCACGTTCCCGAACGGCGCAATTATCACGAACCAGCAATTCCTCATCCTCGCGAAAAACCGGCAGGCATTTGCGGCGGCTTATGGCAACACCATTCCGGTCTTCGGGGAATTTGGTGGGCAACTCGACGATGGCGGCGAAACGCTGACGCTCGTCCGGCGCGGCGCGTCCAACGAGGAATTGGTTGTCGATCGCGTGACTTACGACGACGACATGCCGTGGCCCTCCGCGGCGGACGGCAACGGCGCGGCGCTGCAATTGATCGACGCGCGGCAGGACAACAATCGCGTCAGCAACTGGTCTGACAGCGCGGGCTGGCGGTTCTACAGCTACACGGGAAACACGGGCCTTGCGCCGACGAACAAGCTCGCGTTCTTCTTCGATACGGGTGGCGGCGATATTTACCTCGATGATATTTCGTTTGTCGCCGGCAACGTGCCCGAGGTTGGAACGAACCATGTCAGCAACGGCGGTTTTGAATCGACGCTCAGTCCGCCATGGATGGTCGGGCCGCTCGCAACCAATTCCGCGATCACCACGACTGTGGCGCACTCGGGCAACGCCAGTTTGCACCTGGTGGTGAATCCCGGCTCGCAGCAAGTGACGACATTTTACCAGGACATGCTGCCGGTGAACAGCAACACGGTCTACACGTTGAGCTTTTGGTACCTGCCTGGAAGCCGCGGGACGAATTTCAACGCGCGGCTGAACAGCACGTACCGCACGCTCCTGACGCTGCGCGCGGTTCGGTTTACTCCCGGCGCGAGCAATAATGTCGTGGCCGAGTTGCCTCCCTTCCCGCCGCTGTGGTTAAGCGAAGTGCAGCCGTGGAACATCACTGGGGCACGCGACAATGCCGGTGAAGCCGAGCCGTGGGTGGAATTGTTCAACAGTGGATCGAATCAGCTCGATACGGCGGAGTATTTTCTGTCTGACAATTACACCGATCTCACGCGGTGGGCTTTTCCGAGCGGAAGCACAGTAAACGCTCGCGAGTTTCGCCTGGTCTGGACTGACGGTGAAGCGAGCGAGACCACTGGAGCAGAGTGGCACGCGAATTTCCGATTGAATCCGACGAACGGCGCGGTCGTTTTGTCGCGGCTGATCGATGGAGTGCCACAGATCCTCGATTACATCAATTATAGCGACGTCGGCGCGGATCGCTCGTTTGGATCTTATCCCGATGGGCAGCTTTCGTTCCGGCGCGCGTTCGATTACCCAACGCCTCGCGCGACGAACAACGCCGCTGTCCTGCCGGCGACCGTGTTCATCAACGAGTGGATGGCGGCAAACGCGTCGTTTCTCTTCGATCCGGCGGACAGCGATTTCGATGACTGGTTTGAACTCTACAATCCGACCACCAACGTGATCGACCTTGCCGGTTACACGCTAACGGATGCCCTCGCTGATCCGACGCAGTTTACGATCCCGGCCGGGATCACCATTCCGACGCGCGGCTTCTTACTCGTGTGGGCAGATGAAGAGACGGGCCAAACGCGTACCAATGGCGACCTGCACGTGAACTTCCGGCTTGGACAGGGCGGCGACGCGATTGGGCTTTTCGATCCGGCAGGGCGCGCGATCGACACGGTCACGTTTGGCTCACAGACCAACAACATCAGCCAGGGCCGCTGGCGCGACGGCGCGTCCGCCATATATTATATGCGCACACCGACTCCGCGCGCTGCGAACGTGCTTCCGAACGGAGTCGTTCAAGTAAATTCGATTCAGTTCACCGCGCCGAACGCCGTGACGATTACGTGGCAGTCGGAGGCGGGGCATGTCTATCGGGTGCAGTTCAAGAATGATCTCGCCGACGCGGAATGGAGCTCGTTGCCTGGCGATGTGGAAGCTGTTCAAGCGACCGCGTCAAAGACCGACATCAGCGTCGACGGCGTCAATCAACGGTTCTATCGCATTCAACTGTTGCAGTAGGCGCAGCTTCGGCTCGCGAGACAGACCCTACGGCGAGGCGCTGGCGTTCCGCGGCTTTGGCGAAGGGAAAATAGACGGCCATCGCGAGCAGGATGGAGACGACGCCCCACACGGCCGCGCGCCAGTCGCCGCCGGTGACGAGGTAGTGGCCGATGATCGGAGGCGTCGTCCATGGCACATTCACAAATGGCTTGTTGATGACGTTCCAGTGCATGAGCAGATACGTGCACGCGGTGAGGATCAGCGCGTTGAGGATGTACGGGATCATGAAGACTGGATTCAGCACAATCGGGAAACCGAAGAAAATTGGCTCATTGATCTGAAAAATCTGCGTGGGCATGGAAAGCCGGCTGACCTTGCGGAAGCTCGCATCCCTTGAGTTGAGCATGAGCAGCGCGAGCGCAATCGTCGCGCCCGTCCCGCCGACGTTGACAAAGGTGGTGAAGAACCCGTTCGCGGTAATATAAGGCAGTGGTTGTCCGGCAGTCGTGGCTTCCACGTTGGCGGCGAGGAACTGGAGGAAAATGGGTGCCACGATCGCGTCCACCGCGTTATCGCCGTTGATGCCGACAGACCAGAGGAGGGTCACAAGCAGAGCGTAGACGAGAATGCCCGGAAGCGTGTTGAGCGCGAAGACGAGCGGCTTGAAAAGGGTTTGGATGCCTTGATTGATGTCGAACCCGACAACAAATCGCAGAAGCCAAAATGAGACGACCAGGAATAAAAGCGGCGTGAGCGAGAGGAACGAGTCGTAGACCACGCGCGGCACGTTAGGGGGGAGCTTGATGACAAGACCAATGTCAGCGAAGAACCGCTGCACGCGCACCGCAACCAGCGCGATGAGGATGGCGGTAAAGATCCCTTTAGAGCCGAGGCCGTCCATGGAGAACGTGAGATCGCTCAAGCGAATCTGGAGCAAGAGAAAGACGACGAGCGCGATCATCGCGCTCACGAGGGGCTCCTGCTTAAGGCGCTTGCCCAAATCGTACGCCACGGCAAAACAGACAAACAGGCCGAGCACACCGAACGTCGCGGTGACGGGCACCTGAAGAAGTTGAAGGTGTGGCGCGACAATCTCCTGCCAGTGGGCACTCGGAAAGAATGCCACGATCATGAATAACCCGCCGATGATGGTGAGCGGCACAATCGACACAACACCGCTGCGGATCGCTGACAAATACGTGTTTTCGCTGAGCGTTGCGAGTGCAGTGGCGAAGCGGTGTTTCGATGTGGCGGTCGTTGGCGTCATGCTTTCGCCAGCGCAGCGCGATCGTCGAAAATCTTCTCGAACGCGGTTGCTATGTCGTCCATGTCGGAGCGCGGACCGAGGAACATACTTTGCTCGAGCCAGATCGATTCATTGCAGATGGGATCGCTGTTCGGGCAATCGGTTTTAGTGTAGTCGAGGCGCGCCGCAGCGTTTTGGAGGTACGGCCCGAAAGCCTTATTGCGAAAGAGTGGTTGGCGATGGAGCGGGAAACCGTAGCCGGCGGAGCACGGGATGCCTTCGGCGCGCAGCGCGTTGAGCACGGCGTGGCGAGACACACCGAACGCGTCGGCGTCGAAGCGGATCATGAACAGGTGATAGCTGTGGCGCGTGCAACTCGCCGGTCGCTTTTGTGGATGAA
>WUUC01148431.1_pt1 | contig 10323 bp, 21 predicted proteins | sample 6278441 | NCBI WGS metagenome assembly WUUC01 (sample SAMN13675441, study PRJNA597444) | soil metagenome | isolation source: soil | place: USA: Washington | collected 2017-10 | reverse complement strand
GGAGCGGCACGTCAACGTTCACGGCGAGTCATTCACCGATGCCGATCTGAAGGCCGCCGGTCAGGACTGGTGCGGCGATCTACTCAGTGTCACACGCGTGCGCGAACTGCTCCGAGAGTATGACGTGCACGACACCGACACGCTGAAGCATATCCTCGAGGACCACCGTGGAGAATAAGTCTGTCGCATGGGGTTTCATCCTGCTCGGTGCGTGGGCCGTGTTCATGATGGTGATGCTCGGGATTCGATACTGTTGAAAGGGACCGATGACAAAGTGCGCCGTATGCGGCATCCATCTGTTCGAGCGAAACGGTTGGAGGCTCTATCGTGAGCCAGTCTGCTCGATCTGCTATCACTGGGGCGTTAACGTGCTCGCGTGGCTCGCGATCAAAAAGAGGTAACCCCTAATGATGCAACCGCTCGAACTGTGGTCGCTTCGATGGAAGCTGCGTGGAAACAGGAACATGTACTGGGTCTGGCCACGCTGCCCTCTGTGTGGTCGTGCATATGGAAGCAGAGTCGTTGACAACAGACACGACATTCCCATTCGGTGTGACGTGGATGGCACATGGTGGACGATACCAAGGGGACACTAGGATGAACTACTACCTGGCGATGTTCACGGAAGGCAAGAAAGTGATTCAGCACGGGTGGATAATGGCAGAGAGTGCCGACGAGCTCGTGAACTACGCGCGTACGATGAACTACGGCATTACACTAACGTATCTGGGTGAGGCCGACATGAAGTCGTACGCATGCTCGCTCGTTCCGGGCACTGAGTCGCCTGCTGCGCTTATGATCATGCAGGCAGGGAAGAGGATGGACTGATGACGCCTGAACAAGCGGCTCGCGATATGCTACGACGCCTGGAGCATCCTCGCGCCGACGAACTAACAGCGGGCGATGTGGTAGAACTGGCTAACTTGATAGCTGGTCGACGTGAAACCATGACGCTGCGCGATCACTTCGCCATGCGGGCACTGAACGGCATGTTAGCAGCAGACAGTGATCGAACCACGATGTACAAGGACAGGTGGGCAAACATGGCTTACGGCTTCGCAGACGCAATGCTTCGCGCACGGAAAGGGTAGAATCATGAGAGTCAAAATTACGTTCTTACGTGGACTGGAAAAGATCGCTGAAGTCACTGGGCCGCGAGAGTTTTCAGTGGAAGAAATCACGCTTGCGGACGTGCAGCGAGTTATCACCACCGAGCAGCTACTCGAGCGGCTCACGGGTCTGCGCGTGCACATTGAGCAGGTGATGTGATGCTATTCTTCGGATGCGGAGTGCATACGATCGACGAGTGGTTCGAGAAGCAGGTACCTCGCGATGGTAGACCCGCGCCAGCGAGATGCCCGTTCTGTAAGCCGGCGGTCGCAACGTATGAAAGCATATTCGACGCGAGCAGGAAACGCACCGGCGAACCTAAGCTTCAACATCAAGCAGGAGCAGAAATGCTGAAGCTAGGAACGAAAGTCGTCAGCACGTGGAGTCCGCACGTAGCAGGCACGATCATCGGATACGGTTACCTGTGGGAACCTGAATCAGCGGATAATGAGACGCATCAAGTCTACGTCGTAGACATGGGGCGTCCGCGCATGTTCGACGTGAATCGAGAGGGTCCAGGCCCAGCGGCTGCGCGCACGATCTGCCTGCGAGTCGATCGCGTGTTGGAACAAAGGGGATAAGCGATGAGATACATGACGTTGCTCTTGCTGCTCGGCGCGTGTGCGTCGGTGCCTACACAACCACCGCGAACAGCGACGTTGGTAGTGCATGTGCTGTCTGAAGACCTCCTTACTCCTGCTGCTGGCGTGCTCGTCACGCTGCATGGGCAGGACGCGCAGAGAACCGATGCTCGAGGCAACGCGCAGTGGCGCGTGAAGGTCCCTGCGGAATACACGGTAGTCGCAGAGGGTGCGGGGTGGACCTACAAGATGATGGGTGAAGTGGACAGAGACGTGCGGTGGGTGGCCATCGCGGGGAGGTGAAAAGGTGAGTGACTCATACGCGAAGTATCGAGAGTGGCGCCGTACCGTACCATGGACGAACGCTGAGATCATCCATGCTCTACGCACGATCGCCGCGGAGCAACCGAACGAGTTCTTACGTGAGAGGTATGAGCGGAAGGCAGAGTGGATCGAAACGTATCACCGATTCAATGCGCGCATGCTAAGTGAGGCGCTACCCTACCTCATACGCGTGTGTAACTACGTCACGGATGAAGGCAAGGTGTGTGGTGGGCGAGCTCTTTACCGCTATGGCAACGATGGTCGATGCAAGACGCACAAGATGCACGCATCGCAAGGTTACGCAGAGAGGCAACGCCGCTTCGAAGTCACATCTCATGCCTTCGAGCAGAACAACAACGAATTCTACGATCGCTGTGAACGCAAAGAGCGTCTACGTAAGCTACATCGAGATACTGTGCGCCAGAAGTAGCTTAGGCAAGCTTGCGCGGCGTATCGGGCGTGCAGTTATGGCAGCCATCCTGCCAGCGAATCTTCTTACTTGGGTCAGCACACCTGCACTGCGCGATAACACGTAGACACTTGCTGCATTTGATGATGAAGTGTTCTGCCACCGCTACTTCCCCTTGATGTTTTCAAACCGATGTTGAAAATCTGCCATTCACGCTGACAACCACTCGTTTACTTCTCTGAGCTCCTCACGTGCAGCGTCGCGCTCGGTGAGTAGCTGTTTATTTTCCTTCTGAAGCCGCTCGACTTCCGCTCTCAGAGCAGCGTTCTCCTCGGCCAGTTGAAAACTAGCGGTTCCCAATCCCTCGGCTAATACGTCAGCTTTGGCATACCCTAAGCGCAATTGCGTGAGGGATGCGGATAGTCGAGAGTTCAACGCCATGACGCGGTCACGCTGCTCCTTCATCGCGTTGAACTGTTCGAGCGTGACCCATCGAAATACTCCTGGACCATAGAGGTCCACCGTTCCGTCCGGACGATAGTATGTATTCAGTTCACTCTTTGACACCTGCTCTATCATTGCGGTGATCGTCGCAATCGCCCAATCCACTGCGCTTAGTGATACCCATTGCGCCGTACAGTGTCGCGAGGCGAATGTGCGCAGCCTGTCCATCGCCGCGTTCGTCTCCTTCTGGGCGCGATGCTTCAACAACACGTCGATTTCTTCATCGGTCAATTTCTCACTCATAAGTCACACGCCTCTCTCAGTCGTTCCGCCATTGCTGCTTCTCTCGTAGCGCGAGCACCGATCCACACGTCAATGATTCGCTGCGTCTCTATGGCTCGCAGCCAATAGCTGTAAGATGATTGATGTGAATGCCCGGGATGCCAGACGAAGCAGTGAACGCCTCGGCACTCGCAGCAACGACAAGGTTCAGACATCATGGCTTCTCTCCCTTATTCGGGCACTCCTCGCCTACTCTATGGGTAACGATGTTTGGTTGAAGGTCCTTTGAACATCTAACGCATGCCCAGCGTTCGGGCTTAGGCAACGGCGAAGCTACCTTCTCCTGCTCCTGAGCGAGACGTTCGAGTGCACGCCCTAGCATGGCGAGCCTCTCACTGTGAATCAACACGTTGTAGCGCATGAACATCACGCCGTCAGGCGGCATGTGTAGCTCGATGGTGCCGCACTCGTCGGGCAGGTCGAAGCCCTCGGCCTTCAGTGCGTGATAGAGGTCGCTTCCGCTGCTTATGTAAATCGGCATTTATCTTCCTCGCTTCATCTCGCTTGCTACAGTCGCTGCCTGCTGCGCGGCACCCGGATAACGTGATAGAGCAGACAACCCTTTGTATTCACGTGCATGAATCATTTCTAACGCAAGTGATGGCCCAGTGTAGTAAGGAGTATGAGCCGTGATGGTCTGCCTGCCATCGAATACGACTTCATACTCTATACCATCGTAGACTCGTGTCTCGCCGATAGAGCTTAAGTCGCTCAATTTTTCACCTCTCTTTCTTACTACGCATTTACGTTTCGTCATGGGCTTAGAGGCTCGGGCTTAGAGGCTACGGTAACGCAGGGTAACAGACTTCGGTAGCACGAAAGGGACGCGTGTAGAGCGTGTGAACTTGCTACTGTTACCTTGTTACCTTGTTACCGTAGTGAATATATGTAAAGGAAGGGATAAGGTACAAGTGCTGAGGGCACTCTATGGGAACGCCGGTAACACCGGTAACAAGGGTAACAGTGCGAAATCCCCAATGCTCCTCGCTCAAAACTGTTACCCTCGTCTGTAACCGTTCCCGGCCAACCCGAGCCCCGAGCCCAAAAGCCTGCCCAAATAGCCTAAAATCTTTCCACTAGAACGGTAACACGGTAACACGGGAACAAAAAGTCTTGCCCAACCTTCGGTAACTACGGTAACACGGTAACTAAGCCCGAACCTGGCTCCGAACCCAGCCCAGTACACGCTCATACCTCTGCTCCGGTGTCTCTTTTCGTGCGTTGCCGATCAAGTCATCGTTCTCACACACGACCGACCATGCCACGAGCTTCGGAAATCCCAGATGCTTGCGTGCATACTGAGCGGTGTCGAAGTCATCCGAGCTCTCACGTTCAAGCTCTCTGCGTGCGTCAACCTCTGACATCCCACGTCGAAGCTTGACCGTCAGCGCAAGCTGCCCAATTGCACATACGCCACCCTCTGCATCAGAAAGCGCGTGCTGAATCAAGCGCTTCTGCGGCATCTCGAGCAGCGCCGCTTCAAGCTCTTTCAGCGCAGCCTGCCCCGCACGTCCACGCAGTGACCGATTGCAGTTCGCTTCCCACAGGTAGAACTGACCGGGAAACTCTTCATCGTCCGAAAACCCTATTCTCACATCTCACCTCCTTCAATACCAAGTTCCTTGCGAACCTGGTCTCCAATCCACGTGTCGTAATGATCAACGATCGCGATAGCTCGCAATAGGTTCTTCTCCGACGGCATGAGAAGCTCAGCGATCGAGTCCAGGTGTCCGAGCCAATACTCCTCACACTGCTCGAGGCTCTTGCCTGCCTTGCGAAGCTCGATGCGCACGACTGTGCCTGTGAGCAGCAGCGCGTGAATCGCCATCATCTTAGAATGGCGCATCGTCTCGTCCTGGAATGTAAGCCCCCGTCTCGAGCTCCTCGACGTCACCGATCTCTTCCATCTTGCTGAAATCTATCTGAATGAATCCCACCTTCGTAGTCTCGCCTGTAGGTCGAATTCGCGTGCGTTGAAATCCGAGCTTCTGCATTATTTCCGAGATGCGTAGTGCTCCGAACCTATCGCGTCGTTCCACGGCGACACCTAGTGCAGTCCAGATGTCGTCAGTGATCACTCGTCGACGTTGGCCCATGCCTGGCTCTGTGTTCATGATCAGATCGCGTATGATCTGCTCCCAAGGCTCAACGATCTGGCGATCTTCTTGTCGCGCGGCGGCTTCGGGCCACAGTTCTTCGTCGAGCCGTGTAGGCTCACCGGCCTGCTCGCGATGGCGTGCTTCGGCCCACAGTTGGTCACGATTAGTTGCGATCCACTCTAAGTCGAAGCGTGTCACCTTCAGCGGCCACCACCGTCGACCACCAGTAGGGTCTGCGAGGTAGTTGTCTAAGTTCGTCGTGCCGATCAGGATGAACTGACGTGGACGTTCTACAGGAAAGCGGCCATACGCCATGCGGGCGGGGCCGTCTACTTGTCGAGAGAGCATCGACTTCAGCTGCTCTTGCTCCGCCTTGCGCTTACCGGCCAGCTCTCCGACTTCGATGATCCACTTGCCGAGCGTGCGCTCGATGATCTGTTTGCTGTCCACTGTCAGTGGTAGGTCGTCACTGAACCAGTCTGGATTTGGACACAGCATGCGAGCCGCGCTGCTCTTGCCGATGCCTTGCGGAGACTCCCACACCACCATCTCGTCGTACTTACTACCGGGGTGGTAGATACGGCGGACTGCTGCCAGCAGCAGTATAGACGATACAGCGCGCGTATATTTGCTATCTTCCGCGCCTGCACACGTGATCAGCCATGCGTCGAGGCGAGGCACGCCGTCCCACGTGAGTGCGTTCAGGTAGTCCTTGACTGGGTGATAGGCGTTCTGCCAGGCGATGTGTCTCAGCTTCTGCGTGAAGAAGTCGTAAGGCGGCATGAACTTGTATTCGCCATCGACTTGGAAGTAAATGTTCTCGACGATCTTGTCGTCCATCGCTTGTCCGTTGACGAGCATACGATCACTGAATTGATCATACGTCAGGTCGTAGTTCAGAAGTTCAACGGCACGACGGATGTTCTCTTGGTTCTTCGGGATTATCTTTCCGTCCTTGTCGCGGACGAAGTCTGCGTCACGGCCTAACCACTCTGCGATGCGACTGATGACTTGACGTCCGTGCTCACCGATTATCTTCGCGAAGGCAGGCCCGCCCTTCACCTTCTTGCCATCGGCAGCGAGGTTGTTGCGCGTGCTCTGAATCACGCGCCGCACGTCGTCCACTTCACTGTTCGAGCATGCCTTCGAGAGAGCCACGCCCATGCGTTGCAGGTCTTCATCACCCACGCCGAGACGCATCAAGAAGCCTGCCCAGGCGAGTCTGGTCTCGTGTCCGAAGCCGTGTTTGCCGAGGTGCTTGGCGAGCAGCATGCCGATCGCTGCCAGCGTCACGCGCTGCTTCAGCGTATCGTTCTCGAAGTGCGCGAGCGGACCTTCAGCACGCAGCGTCAAGGGCTCACGCTTGCCCTCTTTCTGCCACACCGACGGCGGCGCCATCGACTGATGTGGGTCTGGGCGGAACTCGAGCAGCGTGATGGGATTCTTGCCTATGTCTTTGTAGACGTATTGCGGTGCAGCCTGAGTGACCGTGTAGAGCAGATGGCTGACTGGCTTGCTGTCTCTGCCCCATACGAATTGTGTGGTGGGCAGCATGGCCAGCGCTACGTCCATGCCTGGCTGATAGTCGATGTCTACATCGCAGACGATGTGTTCTGCATCATCGAGAGGCACGCCGTGCATGATGCCGACGCGCATGCCTTCGCGATAGTGCTCGAACGTATACTTGCCTTCAACGGCATCAGAGAGCCACGTCTCGGCGCCCTTGCCGCGTGGACCCTTCGCGTCGCCATCGTCAGGCCAGAATACGAGCTTGAAGCCACGCTCGAGAAGCTTCTTGACCGTCTCCGCGCCGCTCACAACGCACGCTCACGAACGTAGTAAGTCTGCGTGATGCCGTCGGGCGCTATGACATGGACGATCTCTATGTCGTCGCCGCCGAGCAGCGGATGTGCCTGCAAGAACTCTTCAACCATCTGCTCGAGAGCACAAGCTTCGGCATCGATTTTCTGACGCACGATGTGCTTCATGAAGTCGAAGCCACTCATACGTCACCTTCTAGGTCCAGTAGTCGCTTCACCGTCTTCGCATCCATGCGCTTCATGGCTTTACGAAGCGTCGGCGAGATTTCGTCATACTGCGACTGGAAGCCTTCCGCGCAAGGGCAGTCGACGATCATGCAACGATTGTTGGTCGAGAAGTGAAACAACTGCTCGTGCCCGCAGTGGCACAGGTGTCGATCGTTGCTCACTTGCCGCCTCCATCCAGGTAACTCACGACGCTTTCCTCGGCAGCGGCTCGACGAACCGCGCGGAATTCCGCGTGAGCTTTCTTGCAGATGCGACGTAGCATTGGATTGTCACCGCAGTGACGAAGCAGGATGTAAAGGCGGTGTGATTGGCGGGGAAATTTCTTGTCGCTAGCGGCAATCAGGGCGAAGCCGCCTACGTCGTCGCGACGCTCTCGTTGAGAGAGCAGCCATTCGTAAAACACGAACGCACTCCTATGGAAAAGCCCGGGCGTCACTTTGCACGAGTGCCGTGCGTCAAGCGACTTAGGTCGCGACTCTTTTCGAGCAGCGACGGACGGGAGCTTCCAAGGCTCGCGCCCGTGCAAGGGGCAAGCTTACACCATCCTGTAAGCTTTGTAAAGCACTGTTTTCCTTAAGGAATCCACGATTTTAGCAGGTACGTAGATTTCGCTTTACAAAGTTTTTAGCGTAGCGTATACTGACTCCATGAACGTATATGAAACAAAGACGCAGCGGTTGCAAGGCGCGGCGATTCGCTGCCAGAAGCGCACTCAACGTAATCACATAACAGGCCGCTATACTGATACGAGCTTCGACAAGCCATGCGCGTGCGGCCACAGTCTCGGAAAGCATGACGCGGAGCGAGCAGGCATGTATCAACCATGCCAACATGCTGGCTGTGCGTGTGAGAGCTTCACCCACGGTAATAGGCGGACAGTCTGATGTTGCTCCGAATGCTTTGCACCGCCTGCGATCGTAAGACTCTACGCGTGGAGGCGTCCGGTGTCGCCACCATCGTAGTGCAGCGAACCTGCAAGTGCGGCGCGCGGTATCAGATCGTTTGCAAGCCGATCATGCACAGTGAGCAGCGCACGATTCATAGTTGTAACCTCACCCCGCTAAAGTCGAAACGGAGAACGCAATGAAGACTGAAGTGAAAGCCGTAATCTCTGTCATGCTCGCCATCGCCGAGACGATTCGCGAGATGAATGAAGTGCCAGCAGGCGTGCTCTATGCGAGCCTGCTCCAGCACTTTCCCAACCTCTCTGCTTCGAACTTCGCGCAGATGACCGCGCAGCTGAAGGCTGCGAAGCTCGTCGAAGAACGCCACAACCTTCTTCGCTGGATTGGCCCAGCATTCTAGGAGAATCGATGCGAATCATGATCGAAGTTCCGGATCGTGTGCTGAAAGACTTGCTCGTCACGGCCGTCGAGAGCGGCAGCAGTGCTTACTGGGCAGGCTTCACCGAGGTGTCTCGCGACGGCAACCTGGACATCCTCTTCGTCAAGGTCGCGGACGAAGACAACGGCGCCACGTACGACGTCACGCCACAGAACATCGGCGAGGGCTTGCAGAGGCTCGCGACGCGCATGTCGCAGGAGACGCTGAGTGAGAGTTGGATGTTGAAGCAGGACGCAGCAAGCAGGCACTTCACCGATGCGATCACCGAGAACGGAGACTCTACGACCGCCGACGTTGTCCTTCAGATGGCGTGCTTCGGTGAAGTCCTTTACGGTTAACAAGGAGAGAGCAGATGAAACAGCACACGGTCCAACTTGGCACTTTCGGGCAGAACGTTTCGCAAATGATCAACGTCCTTCTTGGACGTAATCCCGAGTGGCTCGTAAAGTCGGTTTTCAACATGGAGGTACATCGCATCGGCGGACCTGACAATCACGTGCTCGTCGTGTTCGAAGCGAGCATCGAAGCACCGGACTTCAAGGAGGCGTCATGAGCTTGCACAGTCTGATCGCAAACGGCGGCAAGGTGCTCGTCGTCGGCGGCACGATGAACAAAGGATGGGAGAGCTTCCGCGCACATCCCGCGATTGTATTCTGGTGTGGCAGTCAGTCGGAGATTGAACGGCACTTGAAGAACGGCAACAACTTTCCCGACAACGTGAAAGGCGTTGTGATCAGCAGGTTCATTTCGCACGCGCAGTCCGGTAAGGTGATGGAAGAGGCACGCCGCAAGCGTGCGCTGATACTTGCAAGCAAGAACGACGGAGAGATTACACGCATTCTCGAAGAGATCGTCACGAAGCCAGAGGTGAAGGAAACTCACGTCGTTGAAGGTCCACACGGCACGCCGATGACGGTTACTGCTCCAGAACCGATATTGCGTGCACCGCACAGTGGCGAGCTGGCAGACTTCGTCGCGAAGAACTGGACACCCGGAGAGCCTAACGTCGTCGCGGCACGTCGCATACTGCCAATGATGGCAGCCCAGGGCATTCGCACAACCGAAGGCAGCATCGCGCAGGCAATCACGCAGCTAAAGCGTAAGATCGGCGTAGGGGCAAAGTCACCGGTCGTAGCCTCTGCTACCCCGGTGGCGGCGGTCGACGTTCCTACGGTCGTCAAAAAAAGTGCGGAAACGCCAGAAGATGACTTGCTGAAAGTGATTGCTGATGCTAAGCTTTCACTGCAGCTTGTAGAGGACGAAGTGAAGAAGTTCAAATCCGACCGGGCAGAGTATCAAAGGCTGCGCGAGAAGCTTGCCGCGCTGCTGAAGGGAGAGCAGTGATGCCACCCTACGAAGGAAGCAAGCAATCCCTTCGGGCAGCCGCAACCCGCAGGGGAGTTCAGTTCTGTGAAGAGTGCGGAAGCAGGTTAACCGAGTCAGCATGCTCCGAGTGCGAGCAAGAGGAAGCAATGGCAAAAAAGAATCCGAGCAAGAGCAAGAAAAAGCTGGACACGAAGACGTCGGCGGCAGTAGAATCCACCCAGGCGGCAACAGCGCCGGAGCAGGAAGCTTCGGAGCAGACATCAACCGATACATCAGGAGTCAAGAACGTGAATCTC
>WUUC01201099.1_pt1 | contig 10324 bp, 10 predicted proteins | sample 6278441 | NCBI WGS metagenome assembly WUUC01 (sample SAMN13675441, study PRJNA597444) | soil metagenome | isolation source: soil | place: USA: Washington | collected 2017-10 | reverse complement strand
GCTCGTCCATCAGCAGGTTCTCCGGATCGACGGCGAGCGCTCGCGCGATCCCGACCCGCTGCTGCATGCCACCGGAGAGCTCGTGCGGGTAGTGGTGCTCGAACGCTGAAAGTCCCACTCGGGCGAGCTCGGCGGCCGCCCGCCGGCTGCGCTCCGGCTCCGGGATGCCGCGAGCCTCGAGGCCGAACTCGGCGTTCGTCAGGACGTCCGCCCAGGGGAGGAGCACGAAGTTCTGGAACACGAGGGCCCGGTCGGATCCGGGACCGGTCACCCGCTCGTCGTCGATCAGGACCTCACCGGAGGTCGGACGGAGGAGGCCGGCGATGATCTTCAGGAGGGTGGTCTTCCCGCAGCCGGAGGGGCCGATCAGGGTGGTGAACCGTCCGGTCTCGACCGTGAACGAGACGTCGTTCAAAGCGGAGAAGTGGGCCCCGCCCCGTTCGAAAACCATGCCGACGTTCCGCAGCTCGATCATCCTCGCGTCCCATCCTGGGGCGGCCGCCATTTCAACGCACGCAGCTCCACCCGGCGGACCAGCGCCAACAGCGCCAGCCCGAAGATCGCCAGCGAAAGCACGACCGCGTACAGCTCCGGACTCTGGAACCCGGATCTGAAGCGGCTGATCAGCCGGCCGACGCCGACGGAAACCAGCAGCAGCTCCATCACCACCATTCCCACCACAGCACGTCCCGTACCCACCCGGATCGCCGCCAGGATGCCAGGCATCGAACCGGGAAAGATCACGCGGAGGAATCGCCGGCCTCTCGACATCCCGAACGAGCGGGCCATCTCGACCAGCTCCGGGTCGACGTACAGGGCTCCGGCGGCCGTCATGAGGACCACGTCGACGATCGCGAACAAGAAGACCACCGCGGATCGCGCGGTCAGGCCGATACCCAACACGATGACGACCACCGGCACGAGCGTCGAGATCGGCAGAGCGTTGAGGAAGGCCAAGTAGGGCATCGTGAGCCCGGTGGCCACACGGCTTCGGCCTAGCAGGAGGCCGGAGGGGACACCGACCACGAGGGCGAGGCTCCAGCCCCACGCGAAGGGGACGAGGGTGTCGCCATATGCCAGCCACAGGTCGGCAGACCCGCCCAGCTCCACGAGGGCCCGCACGACCTGAGAGAGGGTCGGGATGAACAGGTTGGACTCGAGGGAGCGTCCGTAGAGCTCCCAACCGAGCAGCACGAGCCCCACAGCGGCGCCGCCCACGAGCGTGCGACCCCAGCGGTCGATCAGTCGCCGGCCGGAGGGCGGCCCGGCGAGGGGCTCTTGGAGTTGCGGTACGCCGATGGGATCAATCATGCTTCGCCGTCGCTCTCCGCTCGCGACCCGAGCCCCTCCCTGCGAAGAGGCAGCCAGCCGATGCACACCGACGTCCGTCAGCCGTCGAGCTCTGCCAGCGCCCCTTCGAGGTAGCTGAAGTCGAAGTACTTCGACAGAGACTCCTCGGTCGGAGCCGCGATGTCGATCTCACCCACCTCGTTGAAGAAGACCAGGGTCTCGAGGGCCCGCTCCGGGGTCAACAGCCCGTCCGACGGCCAGAGGTCTCGGGTCGAGTACTCCTCGATGAGCTCGGAGAGGACGGCCTCGTCCATGTCGGGGAGGTGTTCCTGTGCCAGCGTCAAAGCGTAGTCGGTGTCGGTGGTCAGCTTGCGCATCGCCTCCACGATCGCCTTGACCACCCGGGCGGCGACCTCGGGGTTCTCCTCTGCCCATGTACGACTGAACCACATATCCTGCTCGATCAGGTCTGGGAACTCCTCACCGATGGTCGTGAGCACCTTGAACGAGTCGGGGTACGTGTGCGACAACTGGACCACGTCGGGAAGGTCGATCACGGAGGCATCGATCTGGCCCTGGGCGAGGGCTTCCGCCCTGACCTCACTCCCGGGGATGATGAGCTCCTCGTACTCGAAGCCGTTCTCCCGGGCGAACCACTGTGAGACCGCTCGCGTGAACGACGCCTCGTCGTGCACGGCGATCCTCTTCCCCTCGAGGTCGGCGAAGCCGTTGATGTCCGGGGCGACCGCCATCGCCCACGTCGGGCGCTGGGTCGCCACCACGTCGACGATGCTCGCCCCAGCTTCGACCGCCGGAACGCCGACGTTCACCCCGATGTTCGTACCGATCTGGGCTTCACCCTGCTCGATCGCCTGAATCGCGGTGGGGCCGTCCTCCGCGAACCGCTGCTCGACGACGATCCCATCGTCCTCGAGGATGTCCCAGGCGGCCAGCGGGACGAGAGCGATGAAGTCCACGCTGCTGCCGGCGATCGCGGTCAGGCGGATCGTTTCCTCGGTCCTGTCGGACTCGGGGGTCTCCCCCCCGCAGGCTGTCGCGAACGAGGCGAGACCGACGACAGCCATGAAGACCGAAGCCGCCCTGTGATGTAGCGAGTGCATGCCCTTCTCCCCCCTTACAGAGACCTTGGTTCGATATATCACACATCCCACACCGGTAGTTCCCTGATCTGCCCCCTCCCGGATCCCCGAGACGCTAGGTGTCCATGATCCCCTTCCGCTGGGAGCCGTCGATGAGGATGTGAGCCCCGTTCACGAAGGACGCTCGATCTGAGGCCAAGAAAGCCACCAGGTTGGCCACTTCTTCAGGCTCACAGATCCTTCCGAAGGGGATGCTGGCCAGCGCGAGCTCGTGGGCTTGTTCCTGGGTGATCCCCTTGTCGCGGGCCAACGCTTTCTCCAGGTCGTCCCAACGACCGGTGTTCACGGGCCCGGGGTTCACCGTGTTGACGCGGACCCCGTAGCGACCGTACTGCTCGGCCATCGAGGATGCGACGTTGATCCCGGCGGCGTTGGCCGCCCCCGCGGTCGTTTCCCAGTACGTGGGCTTGAGTCCGTCGTTCCCAACGACCAGGACCACCGATCCGCGTCCCCGGTCCCTCATGCCAGGGAGGACCGCACGCATGCAGCGTACGTAGCCCATGAACTTGAGATCCATGGACGAATGCCACTGCTCGTCGGTCAGATCTTCGATCAGACCGCCCGGCGAGCTCCCTGCGCAGGTCACCAGCACGTCGATGGCTCCGAGCTCGTGCATGACCTCCCCTACGACCCGCTCGATGTCCTCCGTCACGCTCATATCACCGGGGATCGCGAGGACCCGCGATCCGATAGCGTCCGCGAGCTCCTGCGCGGTCCGCTCGAGGTCGCTCCGGGTACGCGCGGTGATCGCCACGGCGGCCCGTTCCTCCGCGAGCAACCGCGCGCATGCGCGCCCGATGCCCTTGCTCCCTCCGGTGACTAGAGCCACCTTGCCGGTCAGACCGAGATCCAACGACGCTCACTCCCAGGCAGTTCAGAACTGACATATCATATTTCGGCGCCTGGTTCCTCGGTAACCTCGAGAGCTTTCGTGAGGAGCGTCTCGCGGGCAACCTTCCCCACGTCGTTGCGCGGGATGGAGTCAGTCAAGAGAACCCGTTTCGGGCGTTTGAATGACGCCAGCTCCAGCCTCGACGAGAGCGTGGCGGCATCGACCCCGGCGCCGGGGGTCGGAACCACGAAGGCGACCACCTCTTCCCCCCACTCGTCGGACGGGATCCCCAGGACAACCGCGTCGCGGACGTCCGGCCGTTCCAAGAGGGCGATCTCGACCTCGCGCGGGTAGACGTTGAAACCGCCTGTGATGATGACGTCTTTCGTCCGACCCACCAGGCGGAGGTAGCCGGTCTCGGCGTCCACGAGCCCCAGGTCCCCCGTGCGGAACCAGGAACCGGCGAACCCCGCGACCGTAGCCTCCGGATCGCCTCGATAGCCGCCGAAGACCTGGGGCCCTCTGAACATCACCTCCCCCGTCACTCCCCTCTCCACGGACTCGAGGTCGGTATCGACGATCGCAAGCTCGATCCCCGGCAGCGGGAGCCCGACCATGCCCGGGAGGTTGGGGCCTGTGTATGGGGTCGAGACGTCGAGCCCAGTCTCCGTGAGCCCGTACCTCTCGAGAGGGAGCCGACCGGCTCTGGCTCCAACCTCCCGCGCGAGCCTCGGCGGAAGAGGTGCCGACCCTGACGTCATGAGCCGGAACGACCGGAACGCCTTCCATCCCTCTGCGCCGAGGTCCGTGACCAGCCTCCGGTAGATCGCTGGCACCCCGAAGAGCACCGACGGCCTCTCCAGCACGAGCGACTCGACGAGGCTCCTCGGATCGAAGCGAGTCATGATCACGGCTCGACTCCCGGCCAGCAGAGTGGCGTGTACTCCACCGAGCCCGTGCTGGTGGCTCAACGGGAGCGCGTGCAGCAGCACGTCGTCCTCCGACCATTTCCACGACCACATCACACCTCGAATCGATGCCAGAAGGTTCCGATGACTGAGGGGCGCGCATCTCGGACGCCCGGTGGTCCCCGAGGTATGGGCGAAGAGCGCGGGGGCGTCGGGGTCGATGGGCGGCGGGTCGATGGGCTCCGCACCACGGATCAGATCTCCGAGTACGGCGTCGGCGATTGCTCGATCGTCGGCGCTGAGCCCTATCGGGGCGTCGATCGTCGGGTGAGCGTCTCGGATCCGTTCCAGGCCCACTCCTGAGGCGACGGCCGTTGAGGCGCCGGTTACCTCGATAATCCGGGACAGCTCGGCCGGGTGATACCCGGGACTGACCGGGACGACCGTCGCCCCCGTGCGCAGGATGCCGAGGTAGGCGACGATCACGTCGACCGAGGAAGCGGCGGAGAGCAATACGGCGGTTCCGTGGCCGATACCTCGAGCACGAAGGGCGCCCCCCGCGAGCGAGGCCAGCCGGTTCAGCTCCCCATGGGTGACCTGCGACCCTCCCACGCTGATCGCAGGTCGTGACGAACGGCGGGCGGCCGTCGCACTGAAGGCGGCCGGCAACGAGCCTCGTCCCAGTTGGAACCGCAGCTCCTGGGGATCGTCGACAGCCCTGCCGAGATGCCGCGACCAATCGGCGCGGATCCGTTCATCGACGTCGGGGGATCGGAGCACGATGGGGCGTCGGTCGGTCATCTTCACCTCTGCACGTCCGGGCCGACCGTCCCCTCCCACGTCGAGTTCTCGCGCCGCTCCAGAGCCAGGGCCGCCTCCGAGTCGGCGGTTCCTACGATCGCCTTCACCCGGCGCACGGCTGCGGGGTCCAGGGCGACGATGCGAGCGGCGAAGGCGGCCGCCTCCGCGAGCGGGTCGCCGACCAGGCTGTCGATCAGCCCAATCCGAAGGGCCTCTTCGGCACCCACCTCTCGCATCGACAGGCACAGCTCGAGGGCGCGTCCTCGTCCCACCAGGGAGGGCAGTCCCCACGCCCCCACGGCCAGGCCATGTTCAGCTCCGACGAACCGCATGGTCAGGGAGGCCGATCCGATCCTGATGTCGCTGGCCAGTAGGAGCTGTGCCCCGCCACCGACGGCGGGTCCCGAAGCCGCCGCCACGATGATCGCCGGGCTCCTTCGCATCTCTTGGTACAAGGAATAGAGACGATCGCTGAGCCGCGCCCGGGCCCGGTCGTCGAGGTCGAGGTCGACACCGGCCGAGAAGATCCTGGGATCTGACGATCCCAGGACGATGGCCCGGCAGTCCTCGGCGCTCATCGCCTCGTCCAGCGCGTCGAGGATGGGGGGATCCAGCGCGTTCCTCTTCTCGAAGCGGTCGAGGAGGACCCGTCGTACGCCTGGGGCGGGAACATCGGGACGGGAGCTCATGTGCGAACGGAGCCTCGGATGGAAGTCATCCGCAAGCGGGGTCCATCGCCGATTCGGTCGCCCCGGTGCGCTCTTCCGGCTGACCGGGGATCCGGCAGGAGAACAGATGATATACCGTGTCGCACTGGTCCTCTTGGAGGGGCGGATGGAGGAACGGGAAAGGCGGGTTGACTATCGAAGCAAGGCGGATCTCGTCGCGCTCACTCTGAAGGACATGATCCGAAGCGGCGAGCTCGCGCCCAGCTCCGTGTTGCGCCAACGCGACATCGCGGAGAGGCTCGGCGTCAGTCCCACCCCCGTTCGTGAGGCTCTGCAACGTCTCGAAGCCGAGGGCTTCGTCGTCAGCGAGGCCCACCGCGGAGCGATGGTGGTCCGGAGCGAGGACTCGCGCCTCTACGAGAACGCGTTGATCCGTGCGGCTCTCGAGTCGCTGGCCGCCCAGCTGGCAGCCGAGAGGGCCGCGCTCAGGGACCTCGTCGAGCTTGAAGAGACCAATGAAGCGCTCGCCGGCGAAACCGACCCCGACCTCGCCGTCGCGTTGAACCGGCGTTTCCACTTCGGGATCTACGAAGCGGCAGGTTCCACCGTGATCCTGGCCCAGCTCAACCTGCTCTGGCTCACGCTCGACGGAGGCCCAAGGGTCGAGCGTCCGCTGAGCGAGTCCGTGGCCCAGCACCGTGCCATCCTCGACGCCTTGCGACGCGGCGATGGCGAGGCAGCGGGTGACCTGACCAGGCGCCACATCCTGGAAGCCTTCCCGCGGCCGTCCGAGCTCCACGAACCATCGGGCTCGGGCCCGGGCCTGTGACCATGGTGACCGGTCGCCTCGGAGACTGAACTGACCCGTTCCTGGGATCCCCATAGGCCGGTGTATGGTATATCAATGGAAGGGGCGGCCGGGTGATTTCCGTCATGGCCCCGGACGGCGTCCGGCTGCACGTTGAGCAGACCGGTGAGGGAGTCCCCCTCCTGTTCATCCACGAGTTCGCGGGGGACCATCGGAGCTGGTCGCCCCAGGTTCGCCGCTTCTCACCGCGGTACCGGTGCATCACGTACGCCGCTCGCGGCTATCTCCCGTCCGATGTTCCTTCAGAAGCGACGGCGTATTCCCAGGAGCACGCCGTCCGGGACGCCCTGGCGGTCCTGGACGGTCTCGGCATCGATCGCGCGCACGTCGTCGGCCTGTCCATGGGTGGCTTCTGCGCGCTCCATCTGGCGTTGCATCACGCCGACCGGGTGGTGTCGGTCGTTGCCGGGGGGGTCGGCTACGGGGCTGACCCGGCCGTGAGGGAGGCGTTCCGACACGAATGCGAGCTGGTCGCTCGGGCGTTCGAGACGGACGGCTCCGAACAGGTGGCCGCCCGGTACGCCCTCGGTCCCAGCCGGGTCCAGTTCCAGCGGAAGGATCCGGTCGGGCACGCCGAGTTCACCCGTCTCCTGGCGGAACACTCGGCAGGGGGGTCGGCGGCCACGATGCGGGGCGTCCAGAAGGAGCGGCCGTCCCTGTACGACCTGCGGGGCGAGCTGGCTGCCATGACCACGCCCCTGCTGGTGATCGTCGGGGACGAGGACGTCGGCGCGCTCGATGCGAGCCTCATGCTGAAGCGAACGGTCCCCTCGGCGGGCCTCGCCGTCCTGCCGCGGACCGGCCATACGCTCAACCTCGAGGAACCGGCCCGCTTCAACCAGCTCGTCGATGACTTCGTCGCTTCGGTCGACCGCGACGACTGGCCGGTCCGGGACTCACGGTCGCTCACCACCAGCCTCACGGGCCTCGACCGGTGAGCCCCGCCGCAGCGTCTCCGCCAGAGGCGTCCGGCGCGGGTTCTCCGGGAACGATGCCGATCTGGGACGTCCACGCTCACTACCTTCCGACGACAGCGATCGCTCTCATGCAGTCGGGGCAGGCGGTGGTCACGCTCGAGACCGTCGCAGGCGTCGCTGACGCGATCGCCTTGAATGGCATGCCCGTCGGCGCCACGATCCATCAGCTGTCCTCGGCCGACCAGATCGTGGCCAATATGGAGGGCATGGGGATCGACCGCCGGGTGTTGTCGCCGCCCCCGTTCACCTATCGGTACTGGAACGATGCGGAGGATGGGCTCCGTCTCTGCCGGGTCCTCAACGACGCCCACGCTCAGGTGGTGTCCGATCATCCGGACCGCTTCGTGGCGTTGGGCACCGTGCCCCTCCAGGAGACGGGGCGGGCCGAGCAGGAGCTCCGACGGGCGGTCGGCGAGCTCGGGATGGCGGGCATCACCGTGGGAACGAACGTGACCGGACGGAACCTCGCCGACCCCGAGCTCCGAGGCTTCTTCCGGGCCGCGGCCGAGATGGACGTCCCGATCCTGGTCCACCCCGACTTCGTCTCCACTCCCCGACTGGCCGATCACTACCTCGTGAACCTGGTGGGCATGCCCGTGGAGACGGCGACGGCGCTGGCCACGATGATCCTCAGCGGGATGCTAGAGGAGCTCCCCACCCTCCGCCTCTGCTTCCTGCACGGAGGCGGAGCCGCGCCCTACATCGTGGGAAGGTGGAATCGGGGTTGGGAAGTCCGGCCTGAGACCCGGCGAGATACCAGCCTGTCCCCGATCGACCAGCTACGCAAGGTGTACCTCGACACGCTCACGCACTCATCGGATGCCCTCGGGTACCTGGTCCGCCTGATCGGAGCATCGCACGTCGTCGTCGGGACGGACGCCCCCTTCGACGTGGAAGATCCTGCCCCGCTCCGGACCCTCAGCGAGGCTCCCGGCGTCTCGGACGAAGAGTGCGTGGTCATCCAACGCCAGGCGCCACTCTCCTGGCTGTACGGGACGTCCGTCCGGGTGGCGCATCCGGCGGAGCCGCACAGATGAGGGTCGTCGACTTCGACAGTACCGAGTCGTACGAGCCGGCCGGCCACACGGGCGTGGTGAACAGGCTGCTGGCCGGGATCAAGACCGCCGACCTGCGGGAGGTGAGTGTCTGGCACGGGACGATCGGACCGGGGGGCGGTTCCGACGAGCATGTCCACGAGGGCTCGGTGCAGATCTACGTGGGGCTCTCCGGCACGCTGACGATCACCGCGCCCACAGGGGCCGCCCTGGTCCGATCGTACGATGCCGCGATCATCGAGCCCGGCGAGCCGCACGCGGTCACCAACGCCGCCGACGCCGCCGCCACCCTCCTGGTGATCAGCGCGCCGGCTCTCCGCTGACCCGCGGGCACCCGCTCGATCAGTCGCGGAGATGGAGCGCCAGCGGGCGCATCGGGCCGGCGGTCGCGCCGCGGAGCTTGAGACAGGCACCGACGAACACGAACTCGTAGACGGCCTCGGCCGCCAACCCCTCGAGGTCAACCACCTCGAGCATGGGGATCCCGGCCTCGGCCAAGAGGTAGGTGTGGACGGTCATCCAGTTCTCGGTGTCGTCGGCCGGAAGCTGTTCCAAAGCGATGTTGTCGGCGCCCACCATCGCCGCGCCCGCTTCGGCCAGGAAAGCCGCCCCAGCCCGGTTGAGGCCGGGCTCGCGGGGAAGGAAGCGAGCGGCGTCGGGCCAGTAGCTCATGCGCCCGGTCCTGACCAGCACCACATCGCCGGGCTCGAGCGCGACCCGCTGACGGGCGAGCGCGTCCTGGAGGTCCCGCGGGCCGACTCCGTAGCTGTCGGGCAGAACGTCGACTCCGAGCGCCCCGGGCACGTCAATCATCACCCCGCGAGCGATTACGGGAGGATGGCGATCGGCTCCTCCCATCTGCCACTGAAGGCTGCCGAGGTGCTCGTCCGCGGAGAAGCCGTTCCACACCTTGCCGTGGTAGCCGAAGTGGTTGAGCGTGTCCACGTGCGTACCGCAGTGCGTGAACATCGAGATGGAGTCCGCCGACCACGCCACCAGCTCGTTCTGCTCCTCCCCGACCCCCATCGGGTCGTCGACAACGGTGCCCCTCGGCGTATGGGTCATCCAGATTTGGTACGGGGGCTCGCCCCCGGCGGTCCACGTCGGCATCCCCACGAAGAGGTCCACAGCCAGGTCGTAGATCCTGCCCCCGTCCGCCCGCGTCAGCTGATCACGGGCGAGCGAGGGGGTCAGAAGGTTCAGCATCCCGACCTCGTCGTCCGGGCCGAACGGGCTTGCCGCCACCTGGCCGCTTACCGCCGAGAACGCCGCGACGCGTCGCCTCAGCTCTTCGTCCGCGAAGCTCGGTCCGCACACCCCACGTACCTCCTGTTCCGATCCGCACGATGGCCGTCGGGTGAGCTGACTCCGGGTGCTCTCGCTCGGAGACAGGCTCGGCCACCACCTGGTCGTCGAGAGGATATGCAATGGGCGAACCGGAGATCGGGATGAGGTCTCGAGGCGAGCCGGGCCGAACGTGCAACGATGTCGCGAGGCATCACGTTGGTGTCAGAGGGCCGAAATTGCCGAAGTGCCACCGGTGGTCTCTCCACCCGCTCGGTTGATCGGCGCCTTGTGGCGCACAGAACAGATGAACGTCTTCCGGGTGAGTCGATCATCACCACGGCGGGGTGACCGCCGACTTCACCTTTCCGGTGGCGCCAGCGGAAGCCCCGCCAACCAGCGCACGGAATACCGCCGAGCTTGTGACAAGGCGAGCCAGCGCGCGGGCGATCAGGGAGAGGAGGAACAGCATCCGCGCATG
>WUUC01198288.1_pt1 | contig 10324 bp, 10 predicted proteins | sample 6278441 | NCBI WGS metagenome assembly WUUC01 (sample SAMN13675441, study PRJNA597444) | soil metagenome | isolation source: soil | place: USA: Washington | collected 2017-10 | reverse complement strand
TACTAATGAACTACCAATGAAACCTGCTCCACCTGTTATGAGCACCCTTCGCATTACTTGGACTATGAGAGTGGTTCCCACTTAATATCCTAATTGAAAATTAGACACATGATTAAATCGTTCATTGTTATACCTCATTAATATCCAAGTGGAGTAGGAATATGGAGTTTCGAAATTGCGAAGGTTATATAATTGCGTTAATGTGATTCCAGCTTAATGTGATAAACAACGAAAAAGACGGTATCGAAAGGTTCCATAGTTATCATTTATTTTTCCTTTCAAGCGACAATCGTTTTTCTTAATTTACTTTTCTTCAAAACTATTAGGGATACCAGGATATACTCTATCCAGAGCCTCTTTGAGTCTGGGAACCGTATCATAATTTTCAATTTCCTTAGGATTTACCCATTTGTACTGATCGTGTTCCCAGTCTAAGTTAACAGTATTATTGGTTGTACGGACATAAAATGGATGAACAACCCATGTAATAATATCTGGCCTCATGTTATCAGCGGCTTCCAGAGTGCTACCCTCTCTTAAAACCTGAACATTTTTGCTCGTTAGCCCAGTTTCCTCCTCAATTTCTTTAAGAGCTCTTACTAGAGGCCTTTCATATGCCTCGATATATCCGCTCACTCCAGCCCATTTACCCTTCATAGTCTCCACTTTTTGGCTACGTCTTAAAAGGAGCACCTTGCCATTATATTCTATGAAGGCTGTAACAATATTATTTCTTATTTTTGCACTATTGTAAGATTCACTTTGAGGCATAGCTTGCCTAGTTGTCATTGTGATATCAAACTAGATATAACTACTGTTTCTCCACTAACAACGAATTCTTTTCATTACACTTCTAATAGCTCGAGGTCTTTTTTATCGATCAATTCCAAGATCCTGTTCTTCTCCCTTCCTAGACCTTTTCGGTCTACTATTCCATGTGTTACCTTTTCAATGCTTTTTGAAACCATTTGGTCTATCATGGATTCATCGATCGAGATCAAGTGGTGTCGGGGCGCAACTGCAGCGAGTCCAAATTCGGACTCTAATAGTATCCGGTTGAATTTCTTAGGATAGTGCGTTCCCCCTAAGGCTATCCCCACATTCCTGCATCGAGTATTTGAGGTTTTTCTAGTTAATATGGATATCAGAATGTCACAGACAACTGAGGCTGCCCGTGTATCAGCCCATTGTTTTTCGGTCGAACCAATTTCAATGAAAAGTACTGGCTTTTTGAGAGATGTAGGTCCATGATGAGTAGCTTCGATAGTTATCTCGTAATCAGGAACAGATGATCGATTATTGATAATTTCTTTGATGAATTGTTTTTGAAGATAAGGATAGCAAATCCCAAGTTCCCTTGGAAACCCACCATATTGATTATTTTCAGAAAAGTTTCCTGTAAAATGGCAAGTCAATGTAGGAATACTGCTTTCAGAACTATGTCGCGATAAGAAAATAAACGCCTCAGAATCAGGGAATAACTTATCCAGGTTGTCCAGATGTAGAAGTGATTTATTGTGAGAAACATAAAGTTCCATATTTGCAAACACGTACGAATCATAGGGTACACAGTTTTCCTTCGTGACTAGAGTTTCATGATTACGTAGGTCATTAGCAATCTGGCTTCTGTAACTAATGTTTTCATTTCTGATAAAACCAATTCGGTTAACAAGGTATTCAGCCATAAGGCTGCTTGCTGGATCTCTTTTTGATGCTACAAGCGTATACATGATTCTAATACATGTTTGCCGACATGCTAAGTAAATTTATAAATTGCGCATGCTAATGCGTATTGATCAAATAAATGAGTCATAACATTAAAGAAAATGATGAAGATGTTAATAATATTGATGATATTAGTGATAATAACAATGATAATATTGATAAATTTCCAAAAACCGACGAACCGTCTGGAACTGAGCCGGAGTTAGTTGTCGACGAGCAGGAAAACAGTCCTGAACAAGATGTATCTCAAGAAAAAAGCAGAATTGAGGGCAGTGAAAAGGCAGAAGAGGAGATTCGACAAGAACAGAAATCCGCGACCTATACTGGCACATCTGGATCTGCAAGTACTTCCACCACAACGACTCTGAGCGATACAACTACTAATGGGGGTGCGGGGACAGCTTCCACCTCTGGGTTTATCGTTGCACCTTCTCCAGGGTCTGATTCGAAGTTTTACGCAATAAGAACAACAGGCGGACAAGAGCGTGTAGTTGCCAACGTATTGCAAAACAAGATAAAGTCGAAAAATATAGGGATCTATTCAATTCTCCTGTTAGAGAACTTCAAGGGCTATATCATTGTTGAAGCTCCCGACGCCAATGTAGCCTTCCAAGCTTTAGCAGGAGTTCGACATATTAGGGGACAGATAAGGGGGGAGCTCCCTTTTAAGGATATTGAGGGATACCTTGTTAAAAAACCAGTTGTTACAGAGCTTTCTGTTGACGACACGGTTGAAGTCATCGGAGGCCCGTTCAAAGCTATGAAAGCAAAGATTACGAGGGTAGACTATGAAAAACAAGAAGCTACTGTGGTTTTACTTGATTCTCCATATCAGATCCCCGTGACAGTAGACGCGAACTATCTCAAGAAAGCCGCTCATTAGGACCACAGAGCCTTGTTTCGTTAACTTCCTGTCGGTGAATTGGATAATGGGCCGTCAGCCAAACATAAATTGTCATTCTAAAATTTCGTGTAACCACAACTCATTCGTGGTTCGGCCCAAAACCGCTTTTGTCTAGTCTATCGCCCTGTGTTGCTTTTCAAAGAGTCGACTATCGACCACATTTATATTTGGATCTCACTTGCGTTTTTTCGTCATATGACAGACAAAAAGTCAATTTCTGCATTGGTTACTGGGGGTGAAGCCAGCGCAGGACCCCCTCTGGGACCGGCATTGGGACCAATGGGAGTAAACGTATTACAAGTTGTAAATACTATTAACGATAAAACAAAGGATTTCTCCGGAATGAAGGTACCAGTCAAAGTAGAAGTAGATCCAGACACAAAGAGATTCAGCGTTGATGTAGGTGTTCCACCTAGTGCTGCCCTGATAAATAAAGAAGCTGGGGTTAGCAAGGGTTCTGGAACGGCAGGAATGACATTTGCTGGGACTATAACTATGGAGAGTGCTATAAAGATAGCAAAAATGAAAATTGACAGTTCCTACGCCAAAGACGTAAGGAATGTCGTAAAAGAAGTGATTGGCACGTGCGTTAGTTTAGGAATGCAGGTAGAAAATAAACCTGCAAAAGAAATCTATGCCGATATACGAGCTGGAAAATATGACGAAGCCTTAAAGAAAGTTTAAAATATCCCAAACTAACCTATCTATTTTATAAATTTTAAAGGTGAATGAAAAAGTATGTCTCTTCAAGCACAACAAGGAAGTGCTGGCGGAATGCCAGTGCTTATATTGAAAGAAGGCGCAAGTCAGACAAAAGGCAGAGATGCTCAGAAAAATAACATTACGGCCGCAAAACTGATCTCTGAAATAGTTCGTACAAGTTTAGGGCCCAGGGGTATGGATAAAATGCTCGTGGACAGTCTCGGTGATGTTACAATCACAAACGATGGTGCAACAATCCTCAAAGAGATCGATGTCCAACATCCCGCAGCTAAAATGATGGTCGAGATAAGCAAGGCAACAGACAACGAAGTAGGAGACGGGACCACTTCCGTAGTAGTTTTGGCAGGAGCGCTGATCGAGAAGGCAGAGGACCTGATAACAAAAGACGTGCATCCTACCATTATAGTAGACGGATATAGAAAAAGCGCAACAAAGGCTGTGGAAATTCTTAACAACATTGCTCAAAAGATTGACCCAAATGACAAGGAACAATTGAATAGGGTTGCCAAAACAGCGATGCAAACAAAGCTCATTTCAAAAGAGGCTGATCAAGTAGCACAGATGGTCGTAAATGCTATTCTACAAGTGTCCGAACAGAATCCAGATGGAAAAGGCTCCAGGGTAGATCTTGATGATATCAAGGTAGAGAAGAAAGCTGGAGGTTCTCTTGCTGACACAAAGCTCATCAAGGGTATTGTCCTTGACAAGGAGGTAGTACATGGTGGAATGCCAAAGAGAGTTGAGAAGGCAAAAATAGCGCTCGTTAATTCGGCTCTCGAAATTGAAAAGACAGAATTTGATGCCAAGATAAACATAAACTCGCCTGACCAAATGAACATGTTTTTGGAAGAAGAAAATAGGATGCTCAAGAGCATGGTAGACAAACTCGTAGCTACTGGTGCTAATGTTGTCGTATGCCAGAAAGGAATTGACGATATCGCACAGCACTATCTTGCCAAAGCTGGCGTCCTCACAGTTCGTAGAGTCAAAGAAAGTGATATGACCAAACTGGCGCGAGCAACCGGAGCAAGGATAGTAAACAACCTAGAAGACCTATCAGATAAAGACTTGGGATCCGCTGATCTAGTTGAAGAGCGCAAAGTCGAGACGGATAAATGGGTATTTATTGAAGGATGCAAGCATCCGAAGGCTGTCACAGTACTGATAAGAGGAGGATCTCAACGAGTAATCGACGAAGCTGAACGTTCTGTCCACGATGCATTGATGGTTACCAAGGATGTAATAGAAAAACCAGCAATAGTAGCCGGTGGTGGGGCTCCAGAATCATATGTTGCAGGAAAAATAAGAGATTGGGCCAATACACTATCAGGCAGAGAGCAATTAGCAGCTGAGAAGTTTGCAGAATCGATGGAAATAATTCCACTCACGTTAGCGGAAAACGCGGGAATGGATCCGATTGATACGATAACAGAGTTAAGGGCAAGACAAGGCAAAGGATCAAAATGGACAGGAGTCGATGTAAAAAGTGCCAAGGTCGCAGATGTATCTAAATTGGATATCGTCGAACCGCTTAGCGTCAAAGAGCAGATTGTCAAGTCTGCAACAGAAGTAGCGTCTATGATACTTAGAATAGATGATGTAATAGCTTCGAGCAAATCTGCTGGTGGGCCACCAGGTGGCGGAATGCCTCCAGGTGCTGGTGGCATGGGTGGCGGAATGGACTACTAAGAGAAGATAAGTAAGTAAATACCTGAAATCCATTAATTTCATTTTTTTTTGCTTACATACGGATCTCGATGTGGACGAACAAATCCCCGCAACAATGTACAATTATTTTTGTCTTGTTTTCTTTTCCCATTAAGATAAGAATCGTTTGGTCTAACTCTCTTCTAATCTCTTCTATGCTACATAGGCAGCTGCTAAAGGTGGTCTGAGTTATATATGAGGCTTGTTGAAGCTTTGTTTGTGATCATTCGTTGTTCTTCCTCATAACTCTAGGCTTTGTTTGGTCCCTTTAGCTCAATACGTATTACATCTTTGACCCAATCTCCAGTTTGATCCAAATCCAGTAGTTTTTTCATGTAAGCTTCCCTTGAAATTCCTCCATATGCATTCACCCATGCCTTATACTGTTTTTGGAGACTATCATAGGCCTGGCTGTGGTATAAACAATACTTCTTCCCATCAGCTATTACATCTCGGGCACAGACAGAGCATTTATTTGAATTTTTACCTGTTGCATCCATAGGGAGTAGAGTAGAAACCAGTGACGTAAATATATGCTTATAACATTCCTAAGCTAGGCTTCTGTCATCTCTTCTGTCATCTCCTATCTAAATGAAAAAAGAGGTTGATTATGGAGTAGAGATATAGCTGTTGCGATTATCAAATTTTGACAATTAAAACAATAAAAAAAGGAATGATAGCAGTTATGACTTTTTAGTCGATAACTAGCCTGTTTAATCTTCGAATTCACACTCTTGCTCGTCTACACCGGCTTTGATCAGGTTCTGGCCACAGTTGAAGTTGGCAGAGTCGCCACTTCCAGTGTTCTTCTGCTTTACTTACTGCTCTGTGCTGGTCTCACTTTCGTCAGCATATGCTAATAGTGATGTTGCAAACAATCCTGTCTATGCAGCTGCCATTAAGACTGCTGTCATTGCTATAGTTTTTTGATTCATATGCAGTGATACCTATCTGCTAGACTATTTGTGATTGAGATGGAAAGTCCTGTATTTGGTAGGGTGATTAATCAGAGTCTCTTATTAGTGAGATTTAGAAGATTGAAGGAAGGTCTAAAAGGTACCTATAATATAAATATGGAAAAGTCTACTAGCTGCGCAACGAAATAAGTCTTATATTTCAACCTTAGACAGTGTCATTATAGTGGAATGGTTTGTCTCTAAGTCTTTGGAATGCTTTAGTTTGTTTTGGACTGGGCTGTGATTCTATTAGCTTTTGAAGGTCTTTGATAGTCAATCTTATCTATTATTATCTTCCTATCTACATAAGCAAGTCGCTATGTTAGTTGATGTTATCGTTCGTAGCTAATAAGTGGTAGCGGCCAAGCCACCGTGAAACATTGTCAAACCTCATCCCATTATTCTAGTTCGGATTGAGAGTTGAACACTCACCGTCGACTATTCCCGATGCGGTTCGAAAGCTATCAAGGTTGTTTTTTGAGCACTGGAGGACTGTGTTTCCATCTCCGTTTATATCAACTTCCTTTTTTTCTTTTATGTCTATCTCTGTTTCACTGCTGTCGTCCGCATATACCATTTGTGATGTTGCAAAGATTCCAGTTAGAAGACTTGCTGCTAATACTGCAATAGCTATTACAATGCTTTTTTGTTTCATTGCTTTATAGCTATAGTCTGTTATTATTTGTGAATCAAGAGGGATTTCTAAGCTCTATTTAATGTATTATGTATGATATGAATATCTAGAGTACTTTTTCAAGATTAGAGAAATATGTAGAAAATAGTCTATAAGGAACGTTCATTCATGCCGGCACTACACTGCACTTACAATCTTACAACTTGCCTAAAGGCTGGTCGGGATTTGATAGCAAGAGATTCCACACAGTTTCAAAGTTTGCTGTAGTAAACTCTGATTTCTAGCTTGCACCTGATAACATTGTGGCTAGGTTAGGTCCTGAGTATGGTAATGTAGAACCGTCAGAATGTTTCACTAAGATTTCTGACTAGCATTTTTGGGAAATCTGACTGTATTCACAGTACTCGTTTAGAATCACGAATTCTTCTTCCGTAGCATATGGTTGTTAGATTTACCTCTTCATTTGTTCCATATTCAATACTTTGACTAGTCACATCACACTACAACACTGAGGACCGGCGTTCTTCAGTGTTGAAGAGAAACCCCTATGCGAGGTACTATTCCATCTCCTGTAAACTTTGAATGTTACGCTATAAATTGGGGGAATCACCACTAGGATTGAACATGACGATCTTGACAAATTTTTTCAATCATTGGGCACCGCATTCTAACAGTCATAGTACTAGTGGGCATCTATTTCTCTGAAGACAAAGAAATACCTATAGCCAATTTGAGGGTCAGCCAAATAGGGGTGGTCACTATTGTAGAATGTATAAACTGGATCTAATCCCTTTTGATTCACAGGTATTCAACCTACTAACGGAAAAATTCTTATTTATCTGTGTCTCCGAAAATCCACTTTCTTTTTCTTCTCTTCTTGAATATGATGGAGTCTATCTTTTTCGTGAAGAAACTGTGCTCCACAGTTTTGGCATTTGAGGATAGGTCTGTGGTGCACCTCCTTTGAATGTTTGATAAGTTGTTCGTGTTTGTCAAATAAGTCCTGGCAGATATCGCAACGGTTTTTCTTACGAAAAAGTAGGAAACCCATATCTCTGAAATAAATAGGGAACATGTAAGATATAACTAATTCCTTACTCTTTTTATAATATTTTTATTCCTAATTTGGTCATTTCTGTATTATGAATGGGACATGGTTGTATCATTAAATTAAGCGAGCTATCGTTAAAATAACTGTGTTCATGTATAAGCCGTATGGGTAATGATTATTGACGCAGCTAAATTATTAGCAAACTATTCGGCAACACCATGAACATGAAATTATAGGAAGGATCTTAGGTAAATATCCATTTACCTCTTAGTCACTTCCTTTCAACAAATGCACACATGTTCACGTTGACACTTCTGTACATATCAATGATTAATTGTAAACATTGTGATGTCGATGCCTACTACAGGATTTCTATTGAAGATTTCAATAGCGTAGATTCGTATAGTGCTGATCTATGTTTAAAATGCATCAGGGCAGAAGCTTTGAGAGCTATCAGGGACTTGCCAACAACAAAATCCCTGAAGATAGAACCTCTATTTTCAGTCATTACTCCATCTATTTCATCTACGTAGAAAATGTTTGTTCATCATTAGGTTAGTAAAAATCTGGGGATGTATGTAGTGGTTTCGCAATATGTTGCAACATCGCCGATAACCTAATAGAAAGTGGAATTCTCCGTTAGTGAATTCCATCATTTTTACTTTTTCTTCCATATTATAGAAATGGAATATTTGTTTGCATTACTGCACCCCAAGTTCTACAAAAATGTATGATCCAATTAGGTGTAGACCGAGGTGACATGAATGATATGAAATCATTTTTCATCCGAGGCTATCTAGTTTGACTGTACGTGTTTTTTATAATCTTTCCTGAAGTGATGCCTTTAACTTATGAAACAACAACCGTAAAGCTGCTACAAAGAAAACTATTCATACGGGTATTGAATATTGTTTCTAAATTACCCGCTGAAGGAAAATAGAATAAAAGCAATATGAAAGATAGGGAGAATTGTTAAACAAAAAATTTCTGCTGCGGGGATTACCTAGTGATTCTTCAAGATGATAAGGGCTGACCGAGATTGATACAACACATGTTCCATAAAAATACCAAGACACAGGGGAAATGTTTGCTCGTAATCAGTAGCTGTTATGAACTACCATCACATTAGGATGATTGATATGTGCAATAGTCAAATTGAAAGTTTCAATAATGTTGAAGTACCTCTGACGTTGTGGTATGACAGAACCTGCATAATCCCCCGTTTGCATTTTGGGAATTCTTGGAAACAACCTGACAAATGACTGTTGCAATTCAGAAAATTTTAAACTTTTGGACCAGATATGAAAACCTTAACCTAAAGATAACCTTCATACTCATCTCTTTACAGATTCTACACCTATACTGGCTTACGGCAGACGTGGTCCTTCAGCGAATATTCGGCCAAGGCTACCTCGGACTGCCAAAAGAACTAATACCTTTATTCATTGTCGTAGACTATGTTGAGATTCCTGCATTGGTGTCAGGAATTACATTTTATTTATTTAGCATTTTTAAGGGCGAACCTAATCCAAGGAAAAATATGATTTTCTTGGCATTGTTGGCAATACAGGTAGTTCATATATTTTGGATAACAGACGAGATTGTATACGAATCACTTCTGGACAATGATCTCGTAAAGTTTCCCCCATATCTTGCGTGGATTGCAATACTCATAGACTATCTAGAAATACCAGTTATGGTTGACCTATTCTATAAGACATTCAAGATTAGGAAGAATAAATAATCAACAGTCCAAATGAGATCTAACTCTTCCAAGTGTCATGACTGCATGCTCGCCATAATCAACTATCATAGAATAGTTCTGATTTGGATCAACTATCACGCATTATAAATGACATAATAACCTGATCAGGATCAAAAAGACTTCAACAAAAAATTAGAATGCATATTCCTAACTTAGCATAACTATAGTAGAATAACCCCGCCTTTCCAACACGGACTCGTTGGAAATTTCCTCAACAACGATTGTAAATGATATTAGATCATTTTTCTGACATTGTGTGGCGTCAAGAATTACGAAATCATCCAATACGTCCACAGCTCTCGCAATATCCTCGCTTACCACAAAATTTACTTGACAACTTGAATTCAACAAGAATAATTGGTCTTTATGATAATTTCCTATTCGAATAAGATGACCTGGTTTTGGCGACGCTTTTACATTGACCATTAGCTTTCCCACTTGATGGTATGTATATCTTATCGACTGACCTACCAGCACTTCAAATTTGAAGGGATACCCTGCTGTAAGCTCAGCCATTTTATTAATGCCGTCATTCATGGCAATATCAACTTTCTTGATTGTATCCGTGTATTTTGTTATCCACTCATTAGTGGTTTCAACTACCTTCTCTATAGATGCCTTTCTGGATTTAGTTTCTTCTGGACTCAGATTATACTTATCAACCCAACCCTTATAATCACTACTTATTTCGACTATGAACTCACTACACGTTCCCTGATAATCTTGGATGTCAGTTGCTCTTTCAGAATCTCTATTACTAGCAAACATGGGACTGGTCTACTTTCAATTTCATCAGATATTGCCACTAATAAATTTGCGTCACTATTGTGATATCTAACAATACAAAATACCTTACCAT
>WUUC01014585.1_pt1 | contig 10324 bp, 11 predicted proteins | sample 6278441 | NCBI WGS metagenome assembly WUUC01 (sample SAMN13675441, study PRJNA597444) | soil metagenome | isolation source: soil | place: USA: Washington | collected 2017-10 | reverse complement strand
GTGGCGGGATTTGAACCCACGACCTCTTCGTCCCGAACGAAGCGCGCTGCCAAGCTGCGCCACACCCCGAGGTGCCGCGCCAGTCTAACGGGTTTCCCGCCCTGGTCGCGAACCGGATCCGGGTGACCCGGCCGAGGGCCGGGTCGGCGCCCGGATCAGCCGGCCTCGACGAGGGTCAGCAGTGTCGCCTCCGGCGGGCAGGCGAAGCGGACCGGAGCGTAGGGCGAGGTGCCGCAACCCGCCGACACGTGCAGCCAGCTCGGCTCGTGGTCGTCCGCGAACGGGGAGGAGTACCGGGACAGGCCCTTGGCCCGCTTCCGGTCGAGGTCACAGTTGGTGACCAGCGGGCCGTAGAACGGCACGCAGAGCTGGCCGCCGTGGGTGTGCCCGGCCAGGATCAGCGGGAAGCCGTCCTGGGCCATCCGGTCGAGCACCCGGCGGTACGGAGCGTGCAGCACGCCCACGTTGAGGTCGGCCGCCGCGTCGAGCACCCCCGCCACCTGGTCGTATCGGTCCCGGCCCAGGTGCGGGTCGTCGACGCCGGCGAACTCGATCTCCCGGTCGTCCACCTTGAGCCGGCCGCGGGTGTTGGTGAGATCCAGCCAGCCGGCGGCGTTGAAGCCGTCGCGCAGGTCGGACCAGGGCAGCGGCTCGGCCGACAACGGCGCGTCGCTGTTGCGCCACAGGTAGCGGGCCGGGTTCTTGAGCATCGGGGCGTAGTAGTCGTTGGAGCCGAACACGTACACGCCGGGACGGTCCAGCAGCGGGCCGAGCGCGTCCAGCACGACCGGCACCGCACGCTGGTGGGCCAGGTGGTCGCCGGTGCTCACGACCAGGTCGGGATCGAGCGAGTCGAGGCGGCGCAGCCAGTCCTGCTTCTTCCGCTGCCCCGGCGTCAGGTGCAGGTCGGAGATGTGCAGGACACGCAGCGGCCGGGCGCCGGCGGGCAGGACAGGTACCTCGACGCGGCGCAGGCGGAAGGAGCGGACCTCGTACCCGGCGGCATAGCCGACGCCGGCGGCACCGGCGGCGAGGACGGCCAGGGGGATGGCTGAGAGCGGACGCATTCCCCCATGCTGCCAAACTTGTGCCATGACCACCCTCAAGGCACGGCTCCAGAGTGACCTGACGACCGCGATCAAGGGTCGGGACGAGCTGACCGCGGCGACCTTGCGGATGGCCCTGACCGCCATCAGGACCGAGGAGGTGGCGGGCAAGCAGGCCCGTGAGCTCAGCGACGACGAGGTCATCACGGTGCTGGGACGGGAGGCCAAGAAGCGCCGGGAGGCGGCGGAGGCGTTCGCCTCGGGAGGGCGACCGGACCGGGCCGAGCGCGAGATCGCCGAGGGCACCGTGCTCGACGCCTACCTGCCGGCGCAGCTCTCCGACGACGAACTGCGCGCGGTCGTCACCGCCGCCATCGCCGACACCGGCGCCGAAGGACCCAGGGCGATGGGTCAGGTCATGAAGGTGGTCACACCGCAGGTGAAGGGCCGAGCCGAGGGCTCCCGGGTGGCTGCCGAGGTGCGCCGGCAGCTCGGCTCCGGCTGACCGGCGCCGCCGCACCGCGGGAATCAGCGCGGGGTCGAGCCTCGGCCGGCACTCAGGGACGGCAGAACGGCCAGGTGCCGCCGTTCTGGCACTGCGGTTGCGGGAAGTTCGCGTTGTTGCCGTTCCCCGGGCGGTTGCCGTTGTTCTGACCTGCCGAACCCTGGTTGTTGCTGCCTCCGCCGCCACGGCTGATGAAGACGGTGACCGAAGTGCCAGGTGGAACGCGGCTACCGGCGCGGGGATCGGTGAAGGCCACGGTGCCCGGCGGCCGTCCCGACCGGACCTGCCTGCCGTCGACACGCGGCTGGAAGCCCGCCGCCTGCAGGGCTCCCATCGCCTCGTTCACGCCGATCCCGCGTACATCCGGCACCTGCGCGCCCCCGGGGAGCGCGAACTCGCCGGACGGTCGCTGGAAGTCCTCGGCCGGCAGCCCGTCTACCGCCGCCTGCATGGCTTCGCGCCAGATGGGCGCCGGGATGTTCGCGCCCTGCACGGTGTTGTAGTGCTCGCCGCCGATGGTCACGTCGACCATCCGCTTGCCCGAGCCGTGCGGGCTCCCGACCCAGACCGCCGCCGCCATGTTGGGCGTGTAACCGACGAACCAGACCTGCTCGCGCTCGTGGGTACCGGTCTTGCCCGCGGCGGGGCGGCCGATGTCGGCGCGGCGGCCGGTCCCGTCCGGGCTGTCGATGACGCCCCGCAGCAGTGACGTGGTGGCGTCGGCGATTTGGGGCTTCATGACCCCGCTGCACTTGGCCGCGGGCACGGCCAGCTTCCTGCCGTCGCGGTTCGTGATGCTCTTGATCGCGATGGCCGAGCAGTGCGTGCCCCGCGCGGCGAAGGTCGCGTACGCCTCCGCCATGGTCAGCGGGGCCACGCTCTCCACGCCGAGGGTGAACGCGGCGACCTGATCGGGCGCCTCACCGCTCCCGGTCCGCACGCCCATCGCGGCGGCCAGCTTCGCCGGCTCACAGACGCCGGTCCGCTGCTCGAGCTGGACGAAGTAGTTGTTGATCGACATCCGGAGCGCCCGCGCCATGTCGTAGGTGCCGGTCTCGGACTCGGTCTCGTTGTTGGGCTTCCAGCCGGGCGCCTTGGTCCTCCCCTCGCAGGTGCGGAACTCCATGTCGCCCGCGTCCAGCTCGTACGGCGCGAAGAAGCTGGTGTTCGGCGAGATCCGCTGGCCGAGCGCGGCCGCGGTCACGAACGCCTTGAACGTGGACCCGGGCTGGAAGCCGATCCCGCCGCCGTACTTCTTGTCCACGTTGAGGTTCAGGCCACCGCGGGTCCCGTACGGCACGCTCTGGGCCATCGCCTTGATCTCACCGGTCCCGGGCTGGACGATCGAGACCGCGCCGGCGAACCTGTCCTTGGCGTAGACCCGCCTGCTGACGGCCTTCTGCGCGGCCCGCTGAGTCTTGAGGTCCAGCGTGGTGACGATGTCGAGGCCGCCACGTTCGAGGAGGGCGGTGCGTTCCTGCCGGGTCTTGCCGAAGATCGGGTCGTTCTTGATGATCTCGCTGACGTAGGAGCAGAACCAGGCGGCTTCCTTGGCGTTGGCGCAGCCGTGCCTGGGCTTGGAGACCTTGAGGTTCAACCCGGTCGCCTTCGCCTGCGCCGCCTGTGCCGGCGTGATCATCTTGACCTCGGCCATCCGGTCCAGCACCGTGTTCCGGCGTGCCACCGCCCTCTTCTGCCGCAGCGCGGTGGTGGGCGCGTAGTAGGCCGGGCTGCGCACGACGCCGGCCAGCATGGCCGCCTCGGCCAGGTTGAGCTTGGACGCGGACTTGCTGAAATAGTGCCGTGCGGCCGCTTCGATGCCATAAGCACCGGCGCCGAAGTAGGAGATATTGAGGTAGTTCTCCAGGATCTGGTCCTTGGTCAGTTCCTTTTCCACCTGGATGGCGTACTGGAGTTCGCGAAGCTTGCGGGCGATGTCCTCTCCGCGGGCCGCCTCGAGCAGCTTCTCGTCGGAGCCGGCCTGCTCGACGAGCACGTTCTTCACATACTGCTGGGTCAGCGTCGATCCGCCCTGGACAACGCCGCCGGAGAAGAGGTTGGTGGCGACCGCGCGCGCCGTGCCGCGTGGGTCCACTCCACCGTGCTCGTAGAACCGGGAGTCCTCGATGGCCAGGATGGCCTGCCGCATGACCGGCGCCACCGACGTCAGCGGGATCGAGGTCCGGTTCTCGTCGTACAGGTCCGCGATCACCGTCTTGCCGTCCGCCGCCAGGATGCGGGAGCGCTGCGCCAGCGGGCGCAGGTTCAGGGCCGAGCGCGGTTCGGCGAAGGTCTGGGCCGTGGAGCGCGCGGACAGTCCGGCGCCGCCGACCAGCGGCACGAGCATGGCGGCTACCAGCAGACCGGCCAGGATGCTGACCCCGAGGAACATCGAGACCTGTGCGACGAACCCTCGATCTGACATCGGACGAGACGACACCATGGCCACAAGCGTACGGGCCGGAGCCGGGGAGGTCCCACCGGCAGCCCGGTTCCCTACGCAGATATTACAATTGGTATCTATCTGGACACGTTCCGTTCCTATCGAAAGCGACTCCCCGGTAAGTTGCTTGCGCAAGGACTATGTCCATAGTCCCTAAGGGCCATAGCGATTGAGCCGAAGGTGACTGTTGGCGGGCGCACCTCATTACGTACTGTCCTATTGGCAGCCGGTTAATCGGTTGCCGCCGGAGGGGGAGCCCCGTTCAGGGGGAGAGGACGGCACCGGAATGAGTTGGGTTACGGACTGGAGCACGCGCGCGGCCTGCCGCTCAGCGGATCCGGATGAGCTCTTCGTCCAGGGGGCAGCGCAGAACCGCGCGAAGGCACTGTGCACCGGGTGCCCGGTACGGACCGAATGCCTGGCCGACGCGCTCGACAACCGCGTCGAGTTCGGCGTATGGGGTGGAATGACCGAACGCGAGCGTCGGGCACTGCTGCGGCGCCGACCGAACGTCACCTCGTGGCGCAAGCTGCTGGAGACGGCTCGGAACACCTACGAGCGCAGGTCGTCGGGGGGCGGGCTGCACGACACGAACGAGCACGAGACGCACCTTCCCGTCGCGATGTAGGTCGCGGCGGCCGGGCATCGTCCACGCGGGCGCAGTACGGCTCCGGCGCAGGGGCCGGTCCGCACGACGAAGACAGGCCGCAACCGGCCGTGACCGGTTGCGACCGGTTTTCGCACCCTTCGTGGCCTCGGGTCATGCGGTGACGCCGGCCCGCGCACGGCGCGGGCCGGGTCAGTCGCCGGCGAGATTCGATCCGATGGCCCGCAAGCCGTCCAGATCGTGTACGTCCGTAGGCTGGGCCCGTACCTCGCCGACCGGGACGTCCGGGTGGGCCGAGGTGAAGCGCTTACGCAGCCGCCGCTCCCGCGCGATGACCTGCATCCGGTCCGCGTGCAGCCGGAGCAGGCTCGCCGTGAGGTCGTCCTCGGGACCGCCGGAGTCCGGGTCCTCCAGGTACTCCGCCGCCGCCAGGCTGCGCCCGGCCGAGAGCCTCTCGGCGCGGCTGCCGTGCACCCGGTTCAGTACCAGGCCCGCCATGGGCATTCCCTCGTCGGCAAGGCGTTCGACGAAGTACGACGCCTCCCGCAGCGCGTCCCGCTCTGGCGCGGCCACCACCAGGAACGCGGTGCCGGGCGCCTGGAGGAGCTGGTACGTGGCGTCCGCGCGCTCCCGGAAGCCGCCGAACATGGTGTCCAGGGCCGCGACGAAGGTCTGCACGTCGGTCAGCACGTGCGCACCCAGGATCTTGGTGAGGATGCCGGTGAAGGCGCCGACGCCCGCGGACAGGAACCGCATGTACGCCCGGCCGCCGGCCTTGGCCGGGGCCATCAGCACCTTGATGAAGCGCCCGTCGAGGAACGACCCGAGCCGCTTGGGAGCGTCCAGGAAATCGAGTGCCGAGCGGCTCGGCGGCGTGTCCACGACGATGAGGTCCCAGTCGTCCTGCGCGCGCAACTGCCCCAGCTTCTCCATCGCCATGTACTCCTGCGTCCCGGAGAAGCTGGACGAGAGCGACTGGTAGAAGGGGTTCGACAGGATCTGCTCCGCGCGCCCCGGCTCCGCGTGGCTGAGCACGATCTCGTCGAACGTGCGCTTCATGTCGAGCATCATGGCGTGCAGCTCGCCGCCCTTGGCCTGGTCGATCCCCTCCACCCGGCGCGGGCTGTTGTCGAGCTGGGTCAGCCCCATGGACTGGGCCAGCCGGCGCGCCGGGTCGATCGTGAGCACGACGACGTTGCGGCCCCGTTCGGCCGCGCGCAGCGCCAGCGCGGCCGCGGTGGTGGTCTTGCCGACGCCGCCGGACCCGCAGCAGACGATGATGCGGGTCTGCGGATCGTCGAGGAGCGCGTCGATCTCGATCGCGCCTGGCCCGCCGTCGCCGCTCATGCCGCCCCCTGGTCCCGCAGCGCGTTCGCAAGCTGGTACAGCCCGCCGAGGTCGACGCCGTCGGTCAGCATCGGCAGCTCGTAGGTCGGCCGGCCCAGCTCGGCGATGGTGGCGCGTTCCTCTTCCTCCAGCTGGACGCGCTGCGCGTGCTCGCGGGCCTCCTCCAGCAAGCCGTCCAGCACGCTGCCGGCGGTGGGCACGTTCGCCGCCGCCAGCCCGGCGGCGACGGTGGTCCGGGAGAGCCGGTCACCCGCCGCGGCGGCCAGCTCGGCCGGGGGCAGGACCGGCTCGCGCACCATGTTGATGACCACGCCGCCCAGCGGCAGCTCGGCCGCGCGCAGGTCGGCGACACCGTCCGCGGTCTCCTGGACCGGCATCTCCTCCAGCACGGTGACCAGGTGCACCGCGGTCTGCGGGGAGCGGATGACGCCCATCACGGTGTCGGCCTGGTTGCGGATGGGCCCCACCCGTGCCAGCCCCGCCACCTCGGTGTTCACGTTGAGGAACCGGGTGATCCGGCCGGTCGGCGGGGCGTCCATGATCACCGCGTCGTACGCGTACCGGCGGCCCGAGCGGCGGCGTACCGCCTCGATCGCCTTCCCGGTCAGCAGCACGTCCCGCATGCCGGGCGCGATGGTGGTGGCGAAGTCGATGGCACCCAGCCGCTTGAGCGTCTTACCGGCCCGGCCGAGCTTGTAGAACATCTCCAGGTACTCCAGCAGCGCCAGCTCGGGATCGATCGCCAGCGCGTAGACGTCTCCGCCGTGCGGGGCCACCGCGACCTTGCGCTCCTCGTACGGCAGCGGCGGGCAGTCGAAGAGCTGGGCGATGCCCTGCCGGCCCTCCACCTCGATGAGCAGCGTCTTGCGGCCCTCGGCCGCGAGCGCGAGCGCCAGCGCGGCGGCGACCGTGGTCTTGCCGGTCCCGCCCTTGCCGCTGACGACATGCAGCCGCACGCCGTCCCAGTCGATGTCTCGCGAGCTCACTCAGCGAGCCTACGAGCGCGCGGCGTGTTCGGCACAACCGGCGCGGCCGGAACACGCCCGGGGGAGCGTCCGCGCCGAGCCGCCCCGGTGTCGGAGTGGTCACGTGATTGGGTAGCTTGTCGGGGATGTCCATGCCGACGATCCGACCGCGTTCGCTCATCCTCACCGTGTACGGCGCGTACGTCCGTCGCCTGGGCGGCTGGATCGCCGTCGCCGACCTCATCACGCTCATGTCCGATCTGGAGGTGGACGCCCAGGCGGTGCGCTCCTCGGTCTCCCGCCTCAAGCACAAGGGCCTGCTGATCCCGCAGAAGCGCGGCACCAGCATGGGCTACCTGCTCAGCGACGAGGCGGCCGCGCTCTTCGACGAGGGCGACGCCCGGGTGGCCGGGCACGTGCCGCGGGCCAGACTCTCCGACGGCTGGGTGCTCGCCGTGTTCTCGGTGCCCGAGGTCGAGCGGCGGCAACGGCACGTCCTGCGGTCGCGGCTCGCCTGGCTGGGGTTCGGCCGGACCGCGTCGGGCGTGTGGATCGCGCCGGCGCATCTGCTCCCGGACGCCGAGACGATGCTGCGCCGGCTCGACCTGACCGGGTACGTCCACCTGTTCCACGCCGAGTACCTGCACTTCGGCGAGGTGCGGGAGCTCGTCGGCCAGTGGTGGGACCTGCGCGCGCTGCAGCAGATGTACGGCGAATTCGCGCGCGTCTACGCGCCGGTCCTGCAGGCGTGGCGGACCGCACCCCGGGAGGACTCGGCGGCGTTCCGGGACTCGGTGCTGGCCGTCACCGAGTGGCGCCGGCTGCCCCATCTTGATCCGGGCCTGCCGCCCGAGCTGCTGCCCGCAGGCTGGACCGGGACCGAGGCGTGCCAGGTCTTCCGCGACCTGTCAGAGGTGCTGGGCGGACCGGCCGCCCGGCATGTGGACGCCGTGACCGGCGCCGCCCGGACGTGACCGCGCGGGTACTAGAGTCCCGTCCATGGCCAAGTGGGAATACGCGACCGTGCCGTTGCTCGTACACGCGACCAAGCAGATCCTCGACACCTGGGGCGAGGACGGGTGGGAGCTCGTCCAGGTGGTCCCGGGACCCGCCGGCAGCGACCAGCTCGTCGCCTACCTGAAGCGGGAAAGGTCCTAGCGATGAAGCGGATCCCCCCGGAGATGCGTCTGGCCGAACTCGGCCTGGTCATCCCGGAGGTGCCCAAGCCGGTCGCCGCGTACGTGCCGGCGGTCCGCACCGGCAACCTCGTGTACACATCCGGGCAGCTCCCGATGGTGGGCGGCGAGCTGCCCAAGACCGGCAAGGTCGGCGCCGGGGTCACCCCGGACGAGGCCAAGGAGCTGGCCGCGCGCTGCGCCCTCAACGCGGTCGCCGCCATCCGGGCCGAGGTCGGCGAGCTCTCTGCGGTGCGCCGGGTGGTCAAGCTGGTCGGGTTCGTCGCGAGCACCCCCGACTTCACCGGGCAGCCCGCGGTGATCAACGGCGCCAGCGAGCTGCTCGCCGCGGTCTTCGGTGACGCGGGCGTACACGCCAGGAGCGCGGTCGGGGTGCCGTCGCTCCCGCTCGACTCCCCCGTCGAGGTCGAGGTCATCGTCGAGGTCGGATGACCGCGGGGTGGCCCGAGACGGCGGTGGAGCGGATCCGCGCGCTGGCCGCCGGCACGCTGACGCCGGTACAGCCGCGCGCCGCCGCGACGGTGGTCCTGCTCCGCGAGCGGGATGGGGCCGTGCAGGCGTACCTGCTGCGGCGGCGGAGCACCATGGCGTTCGCCGCCGGAATGTACGCGTTCCCCGGCGGCGCGGTGGATCCGCGCGACGCCGAGGAGGCGGTCGCCTGGGGCGGCCCCGACCCGGCGGCGTGGGCCGGCAGGCTCGGCTGTGACGAAGCGATGGCGCGCGCGTCGGTGTGCGCGGCCGTCCGTGAGCTCTTCGAGGAGTCCGGCGTACTGCTCGCGGGACCCGGGCCCCAGACCGTGGTCGCGGACACCACCGGTGCGGACTGGGAGTCCGACCGCCAGGCGCTGGTGGACCGGAGCCTGGGCTTCGCCGAGTTCCTGCAGCGCCGGGGGCTGGTACTGAGGTCGGACCTGCTCGGCCCCTGGGCGCACTGGATCACCCCCGAGTTCGAGACCCGGCGGTACGACACGCGATTCTTCGTGGCGGCGCTGCCGGAGGGCCAGCGTGCCCGGGACGTCTCCGGTGAGGCGGACCGGGTCGCCTGGGTGCCGCCGGCCGAGGCGGTCGAGAACGCCCTCGTCGGGACGCTGACGATGCTGCCGCCGACGATCGTGACCCTGCGGGAGATCGCGGAGTACGGGTCGGTCGCGGCGGTGATCGAGGCGGCGCCCGGCCGCCCCATCCAGACGATCCAGCCGAGCGCGGAAGTCGAGGGTGGGCGCATCCGCTTCGTGTTGCCCGAGGGCGTCTCCGGCAGCCCGGAGCTGTGGTGACGTGACCGGCGGACCGGGAGGGCCGCCCGGCGCGCCGGCGCCCGGAGTCGGCGGGCCCGCCACCGGGCGAGCCACCTGTGTGCTCGCGCCCAACCCGGGACCGATGACGCTGGACGGGACCAACACCTGGGTACTGGCCGAGCCGGGGGCGGACTCCGCCGTCGTGGTCGACCCGGGGCCGCTGCACGAGGGCCACCTGCGGCGGGTCGTCGACACCGTCAAGGCCGCCGGCCGGCGGGTCGGGATCACCCTGCTCACGCACGGGCACCCGGACCATTCCGAGGGCGCCCGGCGGTTCGCGGAGCTGACCGGCACCCCCGTGCGCGCCCTGGACCCGGCCCACCGCCTGGGTGAGGAAGGGCTGGACGAGGGGGACGTGGTCACCGTGGACGGCCTGGAGCTGCGGGTGCTCGCGACCCCCGGTCACACCGCCGACTCGCTGTCGTTCGTGGTACCCGCGGACCGCGCGGTGTTGACCGGCGACACCGTCCTGGGCCGGGGTACCACGGTGGTGGCCCACCCGGACGGCCGCCTCGGTGCGTACCTGGACTCGCTGCGCCGGCTGCGGGACCTCGCGGAGGCGGCCGAGATCGGCACCGTCCTGCCCGGGCACGGGCCGGTGCTGGCCGACGCGCTCGGCGCGGTCAGCTTCTACCTGGCGCACCGCGCCGACCGGCTGGCCCAGGTCGAGGCCGCGCTCGCGGCCGGCGACCGTACCCCGGCCGACGTGGTCCGGCGGGTGTACGCGGACATCGACCCGGTGCTGTGGCCCGCCGCCGAGCTGTCCGTGCGCGCGCAACTGGAGTACCTCGCCGGCCGTTGAGCCGCCGGAACGTTCACGCCGATGACAACTCGGGCGGAGCCGGTTGTGCCACGCGCAATACGAAAGGAACACCGGGGAAAAGGAGCCTTCAATTACTTCCTACTCGGGAGTAGCTTCT
>WUUC01027717.1_pt1 | contig 10325 bp, 11 predicted proteins | sample 6278441 | NCBI WGS metagenome assembly WUUC01 (sample SAMN13675441, study PRJNA597444) | soil metagenome | isolation source: soil | place: USA: Washington | collected 2017-10 | reverse complement strand
GATCGTCGGCCGCAGCCTGATCATCAAAGTGTCACGGCTGCTCGATCTGCAGAACTAGCCCGCCTCCTCACCGGAAGGTTTCCGCCGACGGATCGGGCGTTATCTGACAGAGCCATGATCCGCAGGAGACAAGGTAACAGTGTCGCCATTCTCAATATCTCCAGTGACATCATCACGGGCATCAGCGTTGCCGCTGCCGGAGTGCTGGTTGTTTTTTCGCCGGTGAACTGGCGGTGTCCGGCCTGCAGTCGCTATCTGAGCAACGAATCAATCCGGCGTTCTGCCACAGCTGCGGCGCTCCATTGAAATGAGACCGCTCCTCAATCCGTGGCCGGCATGTCACCTACTCGCGGGGCGGTGCGGAGCCTCTGCGGAACTGCGCCAGGTGACCCTCGATCTCGCTCCGTAAGCCCGTAGGTCGCGATCCCGGGGCAAGCGGCGGCAGCATTGCCAACGCCCGTTCTGCCGTCTCCACCGCTTGCTCGACGGCTCCAGTCTGGAAGTACGCCATGGCCAGTGTATCCAGGTAGACGGGGTGTGCCTGTGACTCCGCCGCACGCCTGGCGAATCGCAAAGCTTCAGACGGCCGCCGCTCGGTTGCCGGCTCGCACGTGAGCAGCCATGTCGCGTACTCGTTCAGATCGGTCGGGCCGGCGGTGGGCCGTTCGGCCTGCGTCTTGAGCATCGCGAGCCCACGTCGCGTAGAGGCGCTCGCTGCCGCGCTGCGCCCGGCCCGAATGAGGACCGGCGACTGTCGAAGAAGCAGGTAGCTCAGAATCGTGCGAATTCGCTGATCGCTTGGATCGGCAGTGAGAAGGTCGTCGAGCAAATCGATCGCCTCGTCGTACGATTTCACGGCATCAGCGTCCAACCCAAGAGCAGCCTCGACGTTCCCTTGCCGCGTCAGTGCCGTGGCGAGCTGCAGACGCACTCGGCCCGGCGCCGATGTCGTCGCGGCCAGCTGCTTGAGCTCATCGCTCGCGCGGCGGCTCAGTGGCAGCGCTTCCGTGAAGTGGCCGGTCAGTCGCAGCGTGTTGGCCGAAGCCGAATATGCCGTAGCCGCCTGCTCTCTCAGCGTCGCATTGCCAGGATCTGTACGCACGAACGCCTCGTACAGCCGGACGCTGTTCCTGCAGCCATCCAGCGCGCCGCCGCTGTCGCCGAGCGTCATGAGAATCGCGCACAACCGGTTGCTCGCGTGCGCGACGCTCCTCTGCGCGTCCAGACCTGGGCCGCCCGCCTGAAGTGTGGCGCCGCCGGCACGCACGACGCGTCGATACAAGTCGACCGCATCTTTCGATCGGCCCGTTGCGTGATAGGCGTCACCCAGCCTCGCAAGGCTTCGGATCAACGCCAGCCCTTCGGCCGACTGCGGCTGTGCGCCCTTCGAGACGAGCTCACGGATGGCCGTTGCCTTCTTCATGCTCTCGAGGCTTGCGCGTACGTCACCAACGTTGGAGCCAAAGGGGTTCCCTTGAATGTCACTCAGGCGGTCGTACGCCTCGGCGAGGTCCAGCTGCAGCCGCCGGTCCCGCTCGGCGTCCTTTGCCAGGCTGTCCAGGTATTGAAGGCCTCTGCTGACGACGAGCTCACGGGCGGGAGTTGGACCCGCGGCGATGGCGTCATGGAACTCGAACACGAACGACGTGGCGAGCTTTCTGACGTCTTCGAACCGCCGTTCGGCCTGGCTGCGCTGTACCTCCGCCTCGCGCCGGGCACGCTCAGCGGCGCGCGCTTGCCACAGGGTCGCAATCAGCCCCGCAGCGAGGGCCACGAACACCCCGGCCACCGCCGTCACCGGAAGCGCGTTCCTTCGAACGAACCTGCGCGCCAGATACGGCCAGGCTTCGCCGCGTGCGACGACTGGTCGTTTGTCGAGATAGTTGTGGATATCGTGCGCCAACGCGGCAACCGACGCATACCGCCGTTGAGGCTCCTTTCGCAGCGCGGCCAGCACAATCTGGTCGAGATCGCCGGCGAGCTGCTTCCGTAACTTCTCAGGCGGCGTGCCGCGGGTGGCGCTGACGTGGTCCCGATCTTTCAGACCCGCGAACACGGCGCTGGGCCTGGCAGGCTCCGAATCGCAGACGACCCGCACGACCTCGTCGAGGCTCGAGGTCTTCAGGCGATGGGCGCGCTGCCCGGTGATCAACTCGTGCAGCAACAGACCGAGCGCATAGACGTCGCTCGCGGTCGTCACCTGATTGCCGGTGACCTGCTCGGGGCTGGCGTACTCGGGCGTCATGAGCCGAAGCGCCCCGACGGTTCCCCGCGTTTCCGTCGGCTCGCCCGCGTGCAGGATCTTCGCGATGCCGAAGTCGAGCAGCTTTGGCGTGCCCCCGGGCGTCACCAGAATATTCGACGGCTTGATGTCCCGGTGGACGACGAGGTGCTGGTGCGCATGAGAGACGGCCGCACACACCTGCCGGAATAGCTGGAGGCGCGCTGTGATCGGCAAGCGATGCGAGTCGCAGTACGCGTCGATGGGAAGGCCCTCGATGTACTCCATGACGAAGTACGGCAGGCCGCCAGCGGTCGTTCCTCCATCGAGCAGCCGCGCGATGTTGGGATGTTCGAGGCCGGCGAGAATCTGCCGCTCGTGCCTGAACTGCGTGAGGACAGCGTCGGTGTCCATCCCGCGCTTGACGACCTTGATCGCGACCCGCTTCTCGTACTGAGTGTCCGCGCGCTCGGCGACGTAGACCGTGCCCATCCCGCCGCGACCGAGCTCACCAACCACCTTGTACGAGCCGAACTGAGCGCCGATGGCGACTTCGTCCTCGCCGACGAGTGAGCGCATGACTGCACCGACCGGCGTTTCGATGAAGCCAGACGCGCGCGCGTGCGCCTCCACCAGTCGTCCAACCTGGTCCAGTAGGCCCGCATCCCCAGCGCATTCCTTCGCGAGAAACGCGATCCGATCCTGCGGCTCTCGCTCCAGGGCGGCATGAAAGAGATCGTCGACCCTTCGCCAGCGATCGGGGTCCATGTTGCTCACGTCCGGTTCATGTGCCTTCACCCGCGAGCGCATCGTAGAGCCACGCGCGCGCGAAGCTCCAGTCCCGCTCGACGGTCGCCAGCGAGATGTTGAGGAGATCGGCGATTTCGGCGGCGGTCAGGCCGCCGAAGAACTTCAGCTCGACGATCTGACCTTTGCGCGGGTCGAGCAGGGCCAGCCGCTCGAGCGCCTCGTGCAGTGAGATGACATCGAGGTCGGGTTGGCGAAACACGTCGCCTGCCAGGTCCAGAGAAACGCGAGTCGCGGCGCCACCACGCTTGCCGGCGACGCGGTCGCGCGCATGGTTGACGAGGATCCGGCGCATCATGACAGCGGCCAGACCGACGAACTGCGCCCGGTTTCGCCAGTTGACCCGCTGTTGATCGACCAGCCGCAGATACGCTTCGTGAACGAGCGCAGTCGGCTGCAGCGTGTGATCCGCACGCTCACGGTTCATGTAGCCGGCGGCAAGACGCCGCAGCTCCGCGTATACGAGCGGCAGCATTTGCTCACGCGCCTGCTCGTTTCCCTGGCTGGCGTCGAGCAGCAGTTGAGTAACCGTCCCGGCCTGAGCTTCGTTCGCCACTGAATGGGCCGAAGGCCCGCCTTATCGCGAGCGGATTCTAGCACTCGCATGCACCTCAGCAGTTGAGCGGTTCGACGGCGACGGAGGTCACGTTGTAATTCGCGCGCGCGGTGAGGGTATTCTCCGCGTGATCGGGCGTTACCTGACAAAGCCAATGATCCAGAGGATTCCCGGTCAACCCGACGAGACGCCACAAGACCACAGCACGGTGAACGTACCCGGAACCCTCAGCCTGCTGTGGTTCTGGCGCGGCGCCGTACTGCGGGTGGTCGGGACGATGGTCCTCACGGGTCTGGCGTTCTACGTAACTCTCGTCCTGATCGAGATCCCGGTCGCGCCCTGGATTAGGTCGTTCGGACTCTGGCCAACGCTGACGGGTGGCTGGCACGGCGTGGTGCAGACCGCCGACGGCCGCACCTCCTACGTCTACCTGGAGATTCGCGGGGAGGTGTTCAGCCCTGGAAGCCGCCGTGCCCGCGACTCCTACATACAGGGATTCGCGAGATGGTGTGACGACACCGGCCGTATCCGGAACCACGACATCTGGGGAAACCCCGACAACTGGCGAGGCACGAAATTTCACCTTTCCACCAGAAGCGAAGTGGACCGCGAAGCGGGCGTCTCGCTGGGTGATCTCCAGGGCGAGTGGAACGGCGACGAGATTCGCGCGACGGGGGTCCTGGTGTCGCACGCGCGAACGGCGACGGCCTACGCCACGCGCACATCGCGCTCGCCCTCAGCGCCGCCACTGGTTCGATACACGCTCCGCCGCGGCAGCGAGAACGAATTTCTGGCTGCCTGCGGGACGAAAGGATAACTAAGTGGCGAAGAAAAACGGGCGAAGTGGTCGTTACCTCATCGAGAAATGAACCTGCCTGCTGGCACGAAAGGACAGACGCGTATGACCCGAACGTTGCTTCCTCTCACGGCCGTCGTGCTTTTCGTCGCGATGGCTCCAGTCGCCGCGCAGGACGCCGCGCCAGGCGTCTGCATCGCCATCCCGCTGCCGGCGGTGCAGGGCGTCGAGGGCAGCGCGACCGACGTGGGCGTCGCCGTTCGCGACCTGTTCACCGGGTACCTGCGCGGTCCCGCGATCCAGGTGGTCCCGCTCGATGCGCGTCTGGCATCGCAAGCGCCTGAAGAGGCGCGGCAGAAGGGCTGCGGGCACGTGCTGCTCGCAACGGTCACGAAAAAGCGGCACGGCGGAGGCGGCACCTTCGGCAGGGTGCTCGGGCATGCCGGCAGCACAGTGGCCTGGCAGCTTCCGGCCGGGCGGGTTGGCACCGCTGTCGCTCGCGGCGTGGCCCTCGCGGGAGCGCAGGCCGTGTCCGATCTCGCATCCACGACACGGGCGAAGGACGAGATGAAGCTCGAATACCATGTCGTGTCCGCCGACGGTCGCGCGGTGCTTCAGCCGAACGACGACAAGCTCAAGGCGTCGATCGACGGCGAGGATCTGCTCACGCCCCTGGTGCGGCGCGCGTCCGAGTCGATCGTCACGGCGCTTCCATCTTCCCGCTAAGGAGAACCCATGCGTGCATCAAAGACTCTGCTCGTCGCCATTCTGCTCGCGCCGGCCGCCAGCGAGGCCCAGAACACCATCCGGCCGGGCCAATACGAGATCACGGCCGAAATGGAGCTGGGCATTCCGAAAGAAGGAATGAACGCGGTGATGGACGCAGCTGGATTCAAGAATCACAAGCGGCGCGAGTGCCTCACTGCAGACGACGTGAAAGGCGACATCGCCACGATGTTCATGAAAGAGTTCGACGAGCAGAACTGCAAGATGTCCAACGTCAAGACGGCCGGCAACAAGGTGACGTTCACCACGGCGTGTGTGGAAGACGACGTCACCATGACCATGACGACCGAGGTCACCTTCGGCATCGATTCCTTCACCACCCTCACGAAGGGGAAAACGCCCGAGGGTCACCCCACGACGGCCAAGACGAGCGCCAAGCGCGTTGGGGAGTGTGCGAAATGAGATCGAGAACACTCAGCTTGAGAATCTCGTTCTTCGCGGCCGTTCTCTTGGTCGCATGCAGTACGGGGGCTGTCTCCGCTCAGCAGCCGGTTCTCGAACGGAAGACGCTCCTCGGCGGGAAGGTATCGCTGCTCATGCCACGCGAGTTCACTCCGATGAGCGAAGAGCTGATGCGGAGGAAGTATCCGAGCTCATATCGACCCGGGCTGGTCTACACGAACGCGGGAACCACGATCAACGTCGCGCTCGACCACACGGTTCACGCCCTGCCGGCCAACCAGCTGTCCGCGGCGTACGAATCGATGAGAACCGCGATGAAGAACGCGCACCCCACCGCTGCGTGGTTTCGACAAGAGATCCGGCGTATCAACGGACGGGAATTCTTCCTGATGGAGATGCGGACACCCGCGATCGATACCGAGATCCGCAACATCATGGTCGGCACGTCGCTCGACGATCGCCTGTTGATGATTACGTTCAATGTCACCAAGGCGCTCGAAACGCAGTGGTTGCCGACCGGCAACAAGATCATCGAGTCGATTGCCGTCCAGTGACGAGTGCAGTGGCTGTGCAAGGGACCTGTGATTCGGCGCCGTCGTCAAACGAGGGAGTTGTTATGCGTATGAATCGCGTGAGCGTCGTGGCTGGACTGTGTGCCGGCCTGGTGTGGGGTGGCGGGGCGTGGATGCAGGCATCTCAGGAGGTCGGCAATGCGGTGGAGGTGTGCGTGGGTCCGGACCGCGTTCTGCGAGCCGTCGGACAAGGCACGCCGTGCCCGCCCGGCCAGCGTTTCTTGCTGGCTTCGCTGACGGTTGAGTCCGAGTTGAAGAACCAGCCGGCCGCCAAGCCGCCGGCCGACCCGGCGGTGCGCAGCCTCGAGGCGCGGGTGCGCCAACTCGAACTGGAGCTCCAGAAGCGCCGCGATCCGGATCCCGCGAATCAGCCGCCGCAGTCCGTGAAGAGTGTTGCGACTGGAAACAGAGTGACGGCGCCCTTCATCGTCGTCGACCGCGCGGGAAGGCCCATTCTCCGAGTTGACGAAAAGGTGCCGCCGGCCGGCAGCGCATCCGCACGCGTGGTGATTGCCGCCGGAGAAAAGGACAACTTCGGGATGCGCGTCTTCAACAGCGGTGGCGTGATGACCGCGGCGTTCGGGCAGTCGCAGGAGGGCGCCGGCCTCATGGCCGCGTATGACGCGACCGGAAAGCAGCGCGCGGTGGTCAACGGCCTCATCGGCCGCATCTCGGTCAGGAACCAGGACGAGAAGTACGTCGCGCAAATCGGGACGAGCGACGACGGCAAGGGCGAAGTGGGGGTGTTCAACGACGCGAATCTTCCCGTCGCCATGCTGACGATAGGAACCGCCGGAGCGGGAATGCTGCAGCTGGCCGATTCCGGCGGAACGCCGACGGTGCAAGCCGGCACGGCGCCGAACGGAGTGGGCGTCGTCCGTACCGGACCCATGGCCCGGGCGGGTGGAATCGGTGGACTCCCCGGCAGCTTCATCATGGGCAAGAAGTGAGAGTGCGGAGAACGTCCATGAAACAGCTTTTTGCGCTTGCTGCTCTCCTTGCGGTGTTCGAAGTGGCGGCGGCGCACCGCATCGATGCGACGAATGCGGCGCCGCTGCCGGGCGCCGCAGATGTTCCGCTTTGCACCGGCCTTCGCATCGTGACCGCCATCAGCGATGCGTCGGGTGACTACGAGTCGATCAAGACGATCAGCTCAGTGACCCCGGCGGCCATGTCGGTGGCGTTTTCGTCAGAGCTCCCGGTCCGCGGGTCTACTGGCGAGGCCGGCCGAGTCCGGAAGATCCGTTCGACGCGCACCATTCCGATTCAGGACCTCGCTTCCTCGAATCGCTACGCGCGCATCTTCTCCGAGGGATTCCCCGACCTGCTGCCCGGCACAACTGCGCTGGGCACTTCCGCAGGCGTGCTGAATCTCCTCAAGACGAAAGGTGAAGCGGAGCTCGCTGTGCCCGATGAGGGCCTGCTCGCCGGGCTCGATCGAGCGACGGCACGAATGAGTGCCAGCGACATCGAGTTCGTGCCGGAGCTGATTCGTCGCGCGACGCCCCGACCGGTCATGGTGCCGGTGGTGGTGAACGATGTCCGCGTCGAGCTGCCGGCCATCCACGCCCAAGGGGAGTTCTTCGGCGAGCCGGCGGAGTTCTTCTTCCTCGATGACGCGAACAATCCGATCGCGCTGCGCTACGCCGTAGCGCGAGGCGAGATGTCGGATCTCTTTGGCGCGATGACGGCTGCACTCGCCGGCAGCGGACCGGCGAAGCGCGATACGCGGGACGTCCTGCAGGTCGTGAAGATCTCGTATCGCTGCGCTCCTCGCGCGGCGGCCGCCCCTGTAGCTGGATCGCAGGCGTTGGAGAAGGCGCTCGCCGAGAGTGGGCGCGTGGACATCTACAGCATCTTCTTCAGCTTCAACAGCGACCAGATTCGCGAGGAGTCGGGACCGACGATCGACGAGATCGCCGCCGTGATGGCGAAGCACCCCGACTGGAAACTCACCATCGAAGGCCACACCGACAGCATCGGCAGTGATGCCGACAATCTCGATCTGTCCCGCCGACGCGCTGCCGCGGTCAAGGATGCGCTGGTCAGCCGGCATCGCCTCGCCGCGGCGAGATTCGCGACGGGCGGCCACGGTGAATCACGACCCCGCGACACGAACGACACCCTCGAAGGGCGCGCACGCAACCGGCGCGTCGAACTCGTTCGGATGCGGTGACAACTCGCCATGAACTGTGGTGACGTGTTCGTCTTCGTCTTGTACTCGCTGGTGATGTTCTGGCCATTCGCGTTCGTGTTCGCGTTCGTGTGGCTGGTGGCCTATTACATCAACACCGCCTGGCTCGCTCACATCCGCCGGCTCCTGGAGGAGCAGGGGTTCCGCGTGATGCAGCTGAAACGCCTGTGGTTCAGGACCGCATTCCCGGGCAAGACGCGCCCGGCGCGGAGCGAGTGGCTCGCGCGCGTCGTGATCGAGGATCGCGAAGGGCGGCTCAGGTCCGGGTGGGTTCGCTGGCACAGGGTGCGGCTGTGGGACATGGCGGAACGGTGGGCGGTCGACTGGGACGACCTGCCGTGGTCCGGCCACCGGGACGGAGTCGATGCGGACGCGCCCGCAACTCGCGCATAGAACTGGTACGTCTGCCATGAAGCACATATTGATCGCCCTCATCGCTTGTGGATTCAGCCTCGATGCGGATGCTCAGAGCACCGGACACCCGGCGTGCGATCGGTTCATCGCCATGGTGAACGAGTGCATCAGGACCAAGATGCCCGTTTCAGAGCGGGTTGAGAGGCAGCAGCAGATCGACCAGTTTCGCGAAATGCTGTCGAACCCGATGCTCGGTTCAACGGTGGCGACCAAATGCGACGAGAACATTCGCCTCGAGATGCAGCGCGACAAGTACGGCTGCTATGCCGCTCGCGCGCAGTCGGCTGGCGTGCAGACGGCGTGCACGCTGGTGACGGTCGACGAACTCTCGAGCATTCTCCAGTTGCCGTACCAGGCTGGAACGCCGGGCAACTCGAAGTGCTCGTACGAACCTCGAGATGCCGCCCCGGGGCGTGGCGTCACGATCGAAGTCGCATGGAGAGACGGGCGCGAGCAGATGAAAGCATGGCGCGCCGGCGTGCGCATGGTGCGTCGCGAGATGCAGAAGGCGTCTTCCACGCCGGCGGTCGAAGCGGTCACGATTGACGGTGTCGCAAATGACGCGTACCTGATTAACGCGGGGTTCATGCCCTTTCTCGCCGTGCGACGGGGCGAGGTCGCGATTACAGTGCAGGCTGCTGCGTCGCGCGAACAACTGATCGCTGTTGCGCGGAAGGCGCTGGAGCGAGTGCGATAAAGTGACCACGAATCGCATCGCGTGCAGTCTTGCCTGATCCTCCAATTTGAGGCACCATACCGACCGTCCACGCCCTTTCAGCTGGAGGATTCGATGCCGCGTTTTGTCGGATATGTGGTGACTCTGTCCGTGGCGCTTGGTGGCGCGGTGATGGTGGCCCAATCGAACGTAACCACGCCCGAAGAGCTCGACAAGGTGATGAAGAAAGCGAGCGCGTTCCGTCAGGTCGACAAGGCCGTGCAGTTGAACAACGCCTCCGACGCGAAGGCGCAGCTCGCGATCGTGAAGGCAGCCGTGCTGGAGTCGCAGTCCTTCTGGGTGACGCACAAGAAGGACGATGCCGTGAAGATGAACAGGGAGAGCCTTGCGAAGCTCGATGAGCTCGAGAAGGTGCTCTCAAACGACACGCTCGACGCGGCGGCGGCAACAGCGGCGTTCAAGCAGGCTGGCGGCGCGTGCCGCGCGTGTCATCAGCAGTACCGCATCGAGGACGACAAGAACGACTACCACCTCAAGCCGGGTTCAGTAGCAGGGGTCAGCGAGTAACGTCGGGTTCAGCGGGTCTCACCAAGTAGACGTCGAGCCTTTCTGAATACATCGGTCATCATCCGGGCCGTCAGCTTGCCGGTATTCGTGTTCTGGCGGCTCGGATGATAGCTGCCCACGACAATCGGCAGCCTGTCTCCCATGCGCACAACCGCTCCGTGCCCGAAGCGCGGGCGCGGCGACGCGGCGACGCCGCGCCGCTTCAGGAGCCGGAGCCATGCATCGAAGCCGATTCCTCCGAGCGTGACGACGACACGCACGTTGGGCAGCTGGCCGACCTCGGCGTCGAGATGATCGAGGCAGCGGACGATCTCCTCACGCGTCGGCGTGTTGT
>WUUC01120208.1_pt1 | contig 10326 bp, 3 predicted proteins | sample 6278441 | NCBI WGS metagenome assembly WUUC01 (sample SAMN13675441, study PRJNA597444) | soil metagenome | isolation source: soil | place: USA: Washington | collected 2017-10 | reverse complement strand
AGAACGACGTCTACGTCCTCCCCAAGCATCTCGACGAAAAGGTCGCCGCGCTCCACCTCGACAAGCTCGGAGTCAAGCTCACCAAGCTCACCGAGAAGCAGGCGAGCTACATCGGCGTGCCCACCGAAGGCCCGTTCAAGCCGGACCATTACCGCTACTGACGCGGATGGGGCGGCCCGGCGGTCGCCCCATCTCGTCATCCCGGCGAAGGCCGGGATCCCGGCGGGTGAAGGGCGCGGGCCTTTCACCCGCCTCGCCTTCGGCCGGCCGATTTTGCCGGAAGTTCCGAAGTTGGCCGATAAATAAAAATCCAATCGATTCCCGAAAGCGATTTGATCGGTTTTTCCGATCGATCGGGCTTGCCGCGGGCGCGCGCCGCGTCGAGTCTTCGCTGCTTCGTTCATGGCGAGCCTAAGTCTCCGAATTGGAACATAGCAGAAACAGCGCCTTTTGTCCATGCCATTGCGCTCGCCCGATCGCGCGGGCTCGGCATCGGATGAGCGCCGATCGATGGCGCCCCGTTGCCAGGCAGGTGCGGTGCGGATGCCGGGCAGGTGCCGGGGAGGTGCCGGCGCGATGCGGCCCGGTGACCGAGTGACAACTCGGCAAGAAGATCATCGTCCTGTCGAAGGGCCGCCTGGTCAATCTCGGCAACGCCACCGGTCACCCGAGCTTCGTCATGTCGGCCAGCTTCACCAACCAGACGCTCGCCCAGATCGAGCTGTGGACCACGGCCGAGACCTACAAGAACGACGTCTACGTCCTCCACAGCATCTCGACGGAAAGGTCGCCGCGCTCCACCTCAGCAAGCTCGGAGTCAAGCTCGCCAAGCTCACCGAGAAGCAGGCGAGCTATATCGGCGTCCCCACCGAAGGCCCGTTCAAGCCCGACCATTACCGCTACTGAGCCGGGGGCCGGGCCCGGAGCTCCATTCTCCGGGCCCGGCAGCCGGGCGCCCCGATTTTACGGGCGGCCGGAGCGCCGGTGCTGGTGATGTCGGTATATTGATTGAGGCCATTCGCCGCATAGGCGCGCACGTAGCTGCCCGAGCCACTCGGGCGTAGGCGTCGTCCGCGCGACCCCGGCCATGTTGCTGCTGCTTGAGACGAGTTGCCCGAAGCCGTCGAAGCTGTTGATGACGCCGCGCGGGGGCATTGCACAATCAGTATAATTTCAATTGATGCATCTGGTATTTAAAGGGTTGAAAGCTATTGACTTTTAGCTTCTGATTAAAATCAGCGTACATAAGGTTCAAAGATGTCGGGAAAGATCCTGATATTATTGTTAGTAATCTCTCATCTGTCTCCAAAACTAGGCCACACTCGCAAGTTTCTCCCGGATCGAATTCCCCAATTATTTTATAAATTGCTCGAATTGCGCCAGGGAACTGCGGTGCTTCGACCATCTCTGATGAAAGAACATCGTCATTCTTGGTTATTGATAAAATTCCGATCTCATCGAATTCGTCTATATCTACCATACGAGATGAAACAGAAATCATCCTGCCGCTAGAGGACTCAAATGCTATCTCGAATAATCGATTATCTTCTAAGGGAGAAAGCAATATTTTGCTGACCGATGATCTGAAAAACTCGATCAGTTGGTTATCTCCTATTCCAAGATAGGGAATGTGTCTCATATACGCCTCTATTCTGAGGAAGTGAATTAGTATTGGGGGCGCGGCGGGGGCGGCGGCAATGGTGGTGGGGAAGGGAAGGATGGGGCCGGCGCAGTCGGCGGAGGAGCGGGAGCCGGATAATGCAAGGTCTCTCCAGGCTTGGGACCGTTTGGTGGAATATCAATACGGGGGCCTTGGCCAGGCTTTCCAGGCCGAATTTGAATGCCATTGTCTCCGACCCGCGTCCCGGGCGGACGTCCGCCGGTATTATTAGGCTTGCCCGTTCCGCCGGTCAAATGATCGTGGTCCCGGTGCGGATTCCCAGACCCCCCATGATTAGGATGGAGCGGGCCGCTCTGGATTTGTCCACCCTTCCCCTCCGTATGTGGTGGGGTGCCGACAGGGCCGGTCGGTAATGGGGGCGCGGGCTGGTCGGATTTTCCCTCACTTATTACGCCGATGGCAACGAGCCCCGCTCCGACTGCCGTCACTATCTCCGGCACCCAAGGAGTAAGACATATTGGGCACATTCCGCTCGCGTCCGTACCATCGACCGGATCGTTCCCCACATAGGCATACAGGTTCATCTGGTCCTTATACCCCACCGGATCAACCTGCAGGAACCGCCCTGTCGTCGGCGAGTAGAACCGGGCTTTGTAATACCACAGTCCCAGCTCCGGCACCCAGGCCTGCCCGGTATATCCGAACCGGCCGAGATTGTCCTGACCGGGTATGCCCCAGGGGTCGTAGCTGTTGACGGCGATCGAGGTGCCGACCTGGTCGGTGACTCCGATCACCGAGCCCTGATGGTCGGTGAGCAGGATGCGGCGCCAGCCTTCGGAAGGGGGGTGGTACCAGACGAGCGGGTCGTCGGCGCCGCGGTCGTTACCGTGGACGTAGCGCTGGGTCATGGCGCCGGCCCCGTCATATTCGACGATGAGGGCGTCGCCGTCGTAGACCAGGCGGCGGATGTTGGCGCCGCTCGACACCTGCACCAGCCGCCCGAGCGGGTCGTAGACGAGCTCGGCATTGTGGGCGCCGCTGGCCGACACGAGCCGGTTCTCGACGTCGTAGACGAAGGCGTTCGACCCGTCCGAGCTGAGGTTGCCGTTGGCGTCGTAGGCGAAGGCGGCGGCGGGCGCTCCGGTGCTGGTGGTGCCGGTATATTGGTTGAGCCCGTTGGCGGCGTAGGAGCGGACGTAGGTGCCCGAGCCACTCCAGGCGTAGGCGTCGTTGCTCGCCGACCGGGTGACGATCTGGGAGGCGGGATTGTAGGTGAAGCCGAGGGTCTGGTCGCGGCTGATCCCGGCGACGTCGTGGTAGAGCGTCTGCAGCCGGCCGGCGTGATCGTAGCCGTAGGCGGTCAGGCCCTTCGCCGCCGACGCCCGGCGGCCGAAGGAATCGTAGGTGGTGAAGGCGACCACATAGCTGCCATTCTCGTAGATCCAGGTCGACCGGTCGATCCCGTCCTGCTCGTAGGTGAAAAAGCTGTTGTCGGGATGGACGATCCGGACCCGGTTGCCGTTCAGATCGTAGAGATTGTGGACCCACCGCAGCGTCTCGCCCATGTCGCTGGTGCTCGTCGTGAGCTGGCCGAACTTGTCGTAGACGTTGGTGACGCCCTCGCCGGCGAGGCTGTCGAACCGCGCCCTGGTCTGGAGGCCGCGAAGGTCATAATCGTAATAGACGTCGCGGGTCTGGGCAGCGGCGAGGCCGGCCCGCTCGGGCACGATCTTGACCGTCATCCGGTTGAGGGCGTCATATTGGTAGGCGAGGGTGGAGCCGTCGCGCTTCCTCAGGGTCGTCCGGTTGGCGTTGGAATCGTAGCCATATTCCTCGTAATCGCTGGCGTCCGCCGTCCCCGGAACCGTCTTGGACGGAAAGATCCAGCGCTTCTGGCGGTCGAGCCCGTCATAGCTCATCTCGGCGCGGTTGCCGTTGGCGTCGGTGACGCTCGTCGCCTTGCCGTTGGGCGAGTAGGTGTAGGCCGCATAGACCTGCTGGAGGCCGGTGCCGACGGCCTTCTCGACCTTGAGGAGCTCGCCGAGCGCATTGTAGCTGTTGCGGGTGATCCGGTCGGGACCGTTGGTCTGGTGAACGGGCCCGGGGACGCATTTGTCGAGAAGCGCGATCGCCCACGCGTCCGGGTTCATCCGCACCGCCGTGCATTTGAGCCGGCCGGCCAGGTCGTAGCCATATTCGGTCACGCTCGTGGTCACGCCGTCGTCGGCGCTCACCGCGTCGCGGGTCTTGCGGCCCATTGCGTCGTACATCGAGTCGACCCGGCTCGAGACCGTGAAGCCCGGCCAGTCGGCCGGAGCGACGAGCTCGCTCTGCCAGACGGCGAGAGCGCCCGTCTCGACCGCCCGCAGACGGCCGGCGGAGTCGTAGGTCTTGCGGGTGGCGAGGAAAGGGCGGGGACCCGCGCCGTCCGGGTCGGGCGAGATCGTCCCGACCTCGCGACGCATCAGGTCGAAGCGCACCGCCGAGGTGCCAACCGAAGGCGAGGCCTGGCCCCAGGCGGCGGAGGTCAGCGCCAGAAGCAGCGCAGGAAGGATCGGGCGGCCGATCACTGGCAAAGTCCGCTCGGGCGGGTGGTGCTGATCCTGTTGCCCATCCAGTCGTAGCCGTAGCAGGTTCGCCGGCTGACCCCGTCGGCGGTCACCGTTTCCGAGCGCAGGAGCAGATTGTTCGGTCCGCCGTCGGGGCCGTAATCGTAGGTCGTCACGACCTCGTCGCCGGCGATCGCGCAGGCCGACCCCCAGGGCGCGCTGGTCGCGCAATAGGCTTTTCGGATCGGCAGGTAGATCGAAACGGCTTCGGGCGAATAGCCGGCGCCGTTGCTGACCCAGGCACGGCGGGCCGCATATTCGTAACGCACCTGCGGGCGCACGCCGTTCACCGCCGGCCCGGTTTCGGTGAGCACTCCGCCATGCGCCGGGTCATAGGTGAGATCGGTCCGATTGCCTTTATAATCCTCGCGCCAGATCGGCTTGTTGCAGATCTTGCGCGGGAGCGTCGGACAATGCGACAGCTCCGCGAAGCCCATCTGGCTGCCGATCGTCGCCAGCCCCGACCCGGGCTTAGCGCTCCAGGTCGTGCTGATCGTCTGCCCGGCGCGATACGTATAGCCGACCGAATTCCCTTCCGGATGGGTGAGCCCGACCAGGTCGTAGCCGTCCCACTGGAGATAGGTCGCCCTTCCGTTCTCGGTATAATAATCGAGCAATCCGGCGCCGAACTGGGCACCGACTTCTATCCCTTCCGGGCCCGTATAGCTGCCGCCGCTGATCGCGGGCGGCTCGCCCGGCAATTGTGGATCGTCGGGGTCCACGCCGACGTAATAGATGTTCCAGACGGCGCCATCGGGGGTGGTCTGCTGCACCGCCTGCCCGCCCGTAACGGCGTAATTGTTCGCCATCAGGCAGGCGGAAGAATTGACCTGACGGACGCAGCTCAATTTCGCGCTGGCGTTGAGGTGATAATCATAGCCCCAGGTCTGGCCCAGGACGTCGACGACGCTGGTGAGGTTAGGGCCGTTTCCATAACTCACCACCAGCGCCGCGCCCGCGCAGGTGGAAGCGGCCGTCACGGCGGTGACGGCGCGATTGTAGCCGCAGGCTTTGGAGATGTAGCCCGACGCTCCATATTCGAAGACGAGCGAATAGCCGTAATTGCTGGCGATCTGCCTCAGCTGCGAACCGCTGTAGGTGTAGGTCAAGGTGTGTCCGTCGGCATAATCGATCCGGGCGATGCGCTGGCTTCGCCTCGAGTCGCCCGGCGCCAGCACCTTCACCGACGGGTTGAACGTATACACGTTGCCCTGAGGGTCGGTGTAGACGTAGGCGCCGCCGGCAAGAACCAGGGTCGCGCCGTCGCAGTCCGGGTTCAGGCACGAATAGCCGAAATTGCTGGTGTAGGTGAAGTGGACGACGCCGCGCCCGATCACGACGTAGATGCCGTCCGTCTTGGTCTGGTTCTTCTCGATGATGAAGGTCGCGTAATTATGGGTCCAGTTGAGCCCGAAATGGCTGCTCCCCTCGACCGCGGGTCCGCCGATGTAGGAGCGCTCCAGGGTGAGCGGGCCGACCGACAGATCGACCGCCTTGTAGGTGAAGCGGGCCTTGACGAGATCCACCCCGGTCGGGCTTAGCGTCATCTGCCTGGGCGGCTCGTACTGGGCGAAGGCCGGCGTCGCGGCGAGCGCCGCCGGCAGTGCGCCCAGGATCCGAAGCGCGGACAGCCATTTTTTCCACGACTCGGTCATTGATTGCAGTTCCCGGCTGTTATGGTCAGCGTCAGGGTCGCGGTCGCCGTGGCGTTGCCCGAATCCCTGACCGTGTAGGTGGTGGTGAAATTGCCGCTGCCGAGGCTCGACGATTCGACCTGGATCTGGTTTGCGACGATCGCGAAGCTGGGATGGGACGACGCTATCAGGGTCAGCGGATAATTGCCGTCCGGGTCGCTATCGTTCGCAAGCACGTTATAGGTATTGATCGTGCAGACCTTCTGCGAGCCGGTGTCGTTGACGGCCGTCGGTGGCGTGTTGCCGGGCGGCGGCGGATCGTCATTGTCCAGGATCGTTCCCACGCCCTGCGAGTCCGAGAGGGTCGCGCCGCCGGTCGGACCGGACAGATTCAGGATGAGTGTCTCGTTCGGCTCGTCCCTGCCGTCGTCGATTCCGTAGACGGTGATCGTCTTGCTGGTCTCGGAAGCCGTGAAATATACGGTCCCGGCGGCCCTATAATAATCGTCGACGGGGCCGCCGCTATAGCCTCCGGTCGCGGTGCCGTCGGCGCTTGCATAATTGACTCCGAAGACGGAGACGGCGGCGCCGGTCTTGGTCACCGTGAAGACGAGATTGCCCCCTTCGGTTGCCGAGGCGTCGCCGACGCTGAACGAGGGCGGCGGCGGCGGCGGCGGCGGCGGCTCGTCATTGTCGACGATGGTTCCGATGCCCTGGCCGTCGGCGATCGTCGCTCCGGCCGATGGACCGGACAGGTTGAGCGAGAGGGTCTCGTTGGGCTCGTCGCCCAGGTCGTCGATCGTCGCGAGCGCGACCGTCTTGCTGCTCTCCCCCGCGGCGAAGCTCAGGGTTCCGCTGGCGCCATTGTAGTCCGCTCCCGCGCCCGCGCTTGCGTCGGCCGTGGCGTAGCTGACGCTGGCCGCGCCGGTGCCGTTCTTGACCAGCGTAAAGACGAGGCCGCCGCCCTCCACCGCGCTCGCTTCGCTCACGCTGAACGCGGGGGCGCCCGACACCGACGCCGCGAAGATCGACCGATTGCCGGCGGCGTCGTAGCCGATCGAGGAGGTGACTCCGCTATTGATCGTGCCGCTGCTCGAGCTCGCGGTCAGCCGGCCCAGCGCGTCATAGCTGTAGGTCACCGTCTCGCCGGCCCGGGCGGAGCTCGCCAGAGCGAGGGCGGACGCCGTCAGCCACAACCAATCCCGACGCCGCATCCTTATCCCCCCCATGGAGCGCGACCGACTCGCCGCCGGCCTCTCCCGCTGGACCGCAATTGGAACGGAGCGCAGCCGGCTGAGCAAATCCTATTGGGTCCGATTCGGTGGTTGCGGGCGTCCGATGGCCGGATTCCGTTTCCGCAAGACCTGCACCCGAATCCTTCCTAAAGGCGCAGCGAAAGCCTTGGAGGGATGCATGAAATATCGGGTGACGGCGACGATTGCCGCGGTTCTCGCGGCGGCTCAGGCGGGCGGACAGGCGCCGCCCCGGGACAGGCCGGCGCCGACTCCCCCGGTGCAGGAAACCCAGGCGCCGGAAAACCAGGCTACCAACCCCGAACAGCGAGTCACCGGCCCGCTGCCGCCGGCCGCCGGCCGCACGCCGGCCACGCAACCCGACAAGCCCGCCAAGTGGAACGTCAACGCTCCACCGGGGATGACGACCCGGCAGATCCCGATAAACGTCGACAACGGCACCTGGATGAACGTCGACGTCTCCCGCGACGGCCGCCTGATCGCCTTCGACCTGCTCGGCGACATCTATACCATGCCGATCGCCGGCGGCACGCCTACCCGGATCGCGGAAGGGCTGGCCTACGAGCAGCAGCCGCGCTTTTCGCCCGACGGCCGCCGAATCGCCTTCACTTCCGACCGCGGCGGCGGCGACAATATCTGGATCATGAACGTCGACGGCTCGGACAAGCGCCAGCTTACGAAGGAGGATTTCCGTCTTCTCTACCAGCCGAGCTGGAGCCCCGACGGCCGCTTCATCGCCGCCAAGAAGCATTTCACCACCGGCCGCTCGTTGGGCACCGGCGAGGTCTGGCTCTACCACGTCTCCGGAGGCGCCGGAGTGCCGCTGGTCAAGAAGCCCAACGAGCAGCACCAGAAGGAGCTCGGCGAGCCCATCTACGCCCCCGACGGCAAGTCCATCTACTTCACCCGCAACGTCACGCCCGGGCCGATCTTCGAATATGCCCAGAATTCCAACACCAACCTGTTCGAGATCCAGCGCTACGAGCTCGAGACGGGCGAGGTGACGACGGCGGTCTCCGGAGCGGGTGGCTCGGTCCGGCCGGCGCCGTCGCCCGATGGCAAGAAGATCGCCTTCGTCCGCCGCGAAAGGGCCCGCTCCAAGCTCTACGTGAAGGATCTCGTCTCCGGCGAGGAACGCAAGATCTACGACGACCTGGACCAGGACGTCCAGGAGACCTGGGCGGTGACCGGGGTCTATCCCAACATGGCCTGGACTCCGGACAGCCGGAGCGTGGTCTTCTGGGCCGGCGGCAAGCTGCGACGGGTCGACGGGGAGGGCGGAGGCGCCCGGGAAATCCCGTTCCGGGTCAACGACACCCGAATCGCCATCGACGCCACGCATCCTCAGATCGAGGTCGCGCCCGACCGTTTCCAGACTAAGATGCCGCGCTGGGCCAGCGTTTCGCCCGACGGGCGGCAGGTCGTGTTCGAAACCCTCGGCAAGCTCTGGATCAAGCCGACCGCCGGGGGGGCGCCGCGGCGGCTGGTGAAGGGCGAGGAGGCGGAGTTCGAGCTCTTCCCCGCCTGGTCGCGCGACGGCCGCCAGATCGTCTTCGTCGGCTGGACCGACCAGGGCCTGGGCCGGATCCGAACCGTCGCCGCGGCGGGCGGCGCGGCGCGCCAGGTGACGGCGCAGCCCGGCCATTACGCGCGCCCGATATTCTCGCCCGACGGCAAAACGATCGTCTTCGAGCGGGGGCAGGGGGGGTACCTCACGTCCCCCCGCTGGTCCGAGAATCCCGGCATCTACCGGGTGCCCGCCGCCGGCGGCAGTCCGATCCGGGTCGCTTCGGACGGGGCCGAGCCGCAATTCGGGGCCTCCGGCGACCGTTTGTTCATGATCGTCAGCGCCGCCGGCAAGCGCCAGCTGGTCAGCACCGATCTCAACGGCGAGGCGAAGCACGTCCATTCCACCGGCGAGATGGTCAGCGACTATCAGGTCTCTCCGGACGGCCAATATGTCGCGTTCCGGCAGAATTATCAGGCCTTCGTCATGCCGCTGATGCCGGGCACCCAGGACGTCCCCGCCGACGCCAAGGGCGGCCCGCTTCCGGTGACGAAAGTCAGCGCGGTCGGAGCCGAGTTCATCCACTGGTCGGGTGGCGGGCGCCGGCTCCACTGGAGCACGGGCCCGACCGTCTATACGGTCGACACAGCCGCCCTGTTCGGAGCTGCTCCGCCGGCCGAAAACGCTCCCAAATTCCAGCCGCCGACGACGGGCCTTTCCCTGTCGATGGAAGTGGCGGCGGACAAGCCGAACGGAATTGTCGCACTGACCGGCGCCAGGATCGTCACCATGGCGGCAGCGGACGGCGGAATCATCGACGACGGAGTGATCGTCATCCGCGGCGACCGGATCGTCGCCGTTGGAAGGCGCGGGGACGTGAACGTTCCGGCGGGAGCGAAAACCGTCGACGTGACCGGCAAGACCGTCATCCCCGGCCTCGTCGACGCCCACGCCCACGGTCCGCAGGGCCAGGACGATCTGATCCCGCAGCAGAACTGGTCGTCCATCGCGAACCTGGCGATGGGCTCTACGACCATCCACGACCCCTCGGCGCGCGCCGCCGAGATCTTCGCCGCGTCCGAGATGCAGCGCGCGGGCAAGATCCTCGCGCCGCGAATCTTCTCGACCGGCGAGATCATCTACGGCGCCAAGGCGGCCGACGTTTACGCGGAGATCAACACGTTCGAGGACGCGCTCGCCCATGTGCGTCGGCTGAAGGCGCAGGGCGGGCATAGCGTCAAGAATTACAACCAGCCGCGGCGCGAGCAGCGCCAGATGGTGGTGGCGGCGTCGCAGCGCGAGGGCATGGAGGTCGTGCCCGAAGGAGGCTCGCTCTACACGATGGACATCTCGCTCATCCAGGACGGCAATGCCACGCTCGAGCACAACCTTCCGGTCGAGATTTTCTACGACGACGTCGTCAGCCTGTGGACCCAGACCAAGACCAATTACACGCCTACCCTGGTCGTCTCCTACGGAGGCCTCGCCGGCGACCCCTATTGGCGCCAGCATATGGACGTGTGGAAGCACCCCTTGCTGTCGAGGCACGCGCCGCCGACCCTGCTCGCCGCCCAGAACGTCCGGCGGACGATGGCCCCCGAAGAGGATTTCGTCGACGACGACAATGCCCGGGAGGCCAAGAAGCTCGCCGACCGCGGAGTCCAGGTCGCGATCGGCGCCCACGGCCAGCAGGCGGGGCTCG
>WUUC01068752.1_pt1 | contig 10326 bp, 11 predicted proteins | sample 6278441 | NCBI WGS metagenome assembly WUUC01 (sample SAMN13675441, study PRJNA597444) | soil metagenome | isolation source: soil | place: USA: Washington | collected 2017-10 | reverse complement strand
TCATGCGGTTACCGACATCTCGGCGATTGGCACGCTCCGTGCTGCCGCGGGAAAACTTACTTCTTCAATTAACTTTAAATCGTCTGGAGGTTTGTGATGGCGCGCACTGCGCAACAGTGGACTCAAAAACCGAAGTTTCCTCCCACTCATTACGTCGATACACGGATCTACACCGACGAACAAATTTTTCGGGAGGAGCAGGAAAAGATTTTCAACAAGTGCTGGATCATTGCCTGCCACGAATCAGAAATTCCCAACGCCTACGACTACAGGACATTCAGTCACCCGGGCGGGCCTCCGCTGATCGTTGTCCGCGGCGAAGACATGAAAGTGCGGAGCTTCTACAACATCTGCCCGCATCGCGGGAACACCTTACTTTACGACCCGGTCGGTAACGCCAAGCGAATTACCTGCATTTTCCACGCGTGGTCGTTCGATACCCAGGGAAGCTGCGTCGACATTACCCGCGAGGAGCAGGGATTCCAGAACCGGTTCAGCAAGGCCGATGCAAGCTTGCGGGAAGTGAAAACCGAGATAGGGTTCGGCGGATTCGTGTGGGTGAACGTCGACGATAACTCATGCTCGCTCAAGGAGTACATCGGCGACGCGTTGAACATGTTGAGCGAACACCTCTCGATGCCGCTCGAGGTATTTCACTATCACAAGGCTGTGGTTGACACCAACTACAAGCTTTGGCACGACACCAACAGCGAGTTCTATCACGACTACATGCACTACTTCAATCGCGTAACCGGGATGCTGCAGCCGGGTTATTTCGACCGCAAGTACGAGGGTTATCCCAATGGACACGCGTCGGTCGGCTCGATGGAGATCAAGTACGACGCGTACGCGGGAAGCAAACAGCGCGGGGTCGGTTGGCCGGGACTCGCACCCGGGGGATGGATTTTGATCGATATCTTCCCCGGCATGACGTACAACCTGCGGACGTCGGTGTTGCGCATGGACACAGCGATTCCGCTGGGTCCGAACAAGCTCATCATCGAGTTTCGCGGTTTGGGTCTGAAGAGCGATACCGCCGAACAGCGGGAAGAACGCATCCGCGATCACAACACAATCTGGGGACCGTTTGGCCGCAACCTCCACGAAGATCTCTTAGGCGTGCACGGGCAGGGGCGGGCGATGCGCGAGAGCACCGATAGCAAATGGGTGATTCATGGCCGCGAAGAAAACATGACGATCCACGACGAGGGTGGGATGCGCCACTTCTATGCGGAGTGGAGCCGACGCATGGGGCGTAAAGCGTACGACCCCTTGGGCGCAGAAGCCGGTCGAGCCGCAGCTTGATGAATCGGGAGTAAGAACCTGGCGCTAATGAGGAGAAGTAAAAAGTGAATGCCACACAAGCGATCGGCGAGCTTATTTATAAATCGTGCCTTCTGCTCGACGAGAAGAATTTCAAAGCGTATCTCGAGCTCTGCGATCCGGATTTCCATTACACGATCAGTGCGTACAGTCCCGAAATCCGCAAAGAAATGGTCTGGCTGGATCACGACAAGGCCGCCCTGCAGACGCTGTTCACGCAACTGCCTCGTCACAACAGCGATCATTCGCCGCTTACGCGCCATGCGACGGTATACACGACGACCTTGGACGACGCGAACAAGCAGGCAGCAGTTATCTCTGCTCTGCAGATCTTCAAAACGACGCTCGATGGCGGCGCGACGGAGTTGTTCGCGGTAGGGAAGTACCACGATACCGTGAAGCTCGAGGGCGACCAACCGAAACTCTTGAAACGCGTCGTGAAGTTGGATACGCGGATGTTTGGTTTTGGTTATCACATACCGTTTTGACGCCGATAGCCGAAAGCGCATGAAGATCCAGGTCAACGCCAGAAACCGGGCTTATCACTTCGAAGCCAACGGCAAGGAGCAGATGTTGTTTGCAGGCTTGCGCAGCGGCATTGATCTTCCTTACGAATGCAGCACGGGAACTTGCGGGACGTGTAAAGCCAAGCTAATCAACGGCAAGATCTATGACCCGTGGCCGGAAGCCCCGGGGCACAAGTCCTGTAAGCGTGAGCTCGGCGAATTTCTCATGTGCCAGTGCGTCGCTCGCACCGACTGCACGGTCGAAGTCGGTAGCTTTGTCTACGCCATGGATCCCGGTGCTTGCCTGCCGCGCTCGTTCTTTGGCGTCATCCGTGGCGCGAAGATGTTGACCCCGGATGTTATGCACCTGGAAGTCGAGCTCGACAATCCGCAGAATTTCGACGCCGGGCAGTTTGTCGTCATGGAGGCGCCGGGTGTTACGGGATACCGCGGCTATTCGATGGTGAATTTCGAGCGCGACGCGAAGAAACTCGAGTTCGTCATAAAGCGCAAGCCCGACGGAGGGCTATCGGAATGGCTCTTCGATTCGAACAGCATAATCGGCACGCCCGTCGATCTGTGCGGGCCGCTGGGGCACGCAACGTTCTTTCCCAACGTGAAAAAAAACATACTCTGCATCGTCGGGGGAAGCGGCATTGCAGGAATCATGTCGATTCTCACGAGAGCCAGCCAGGAACATTACTTCAACGAGTACCGCGGGTACGTTTTTTTTGGCGTGCGCACTGTAAAGGACACCTTCTTTCTCGACGAGCTCGGAGCTTTCGTCCGTCAATTTCCTGGACGTCTGCAAGTCACTGTCGCGCTCTCCGAAGAAGAGGTTCCAGATTCGCTGAAGCAGGCTCACCCAAACCTCTTGTTCGATACGGGTTTCGTTCACGATGCCGCGGCGCGTGCGATGGAAGGTAAGTATCAGAACATTCGCGCGTATCTGGCGGGTCCGCCCCCGGTAGTCGATACGGCGCTGCGGACTCTGATCGTCAGGGCAAAACTGACGACCGACAACATTCGCTACGACAAATTCAGCTAAAGATGAGCAAGCGACGCGTGTGTGCTTTAGAAGAAGTTCCGGAAAACGGAATGCGCACGTTTGAAGCGGAAGGCGGGTTGCGGGTTTTGATCGCGAATTCGGGAGGCGACTACTTCGCGTATCAGCCGGTTTGCCCTCATCAGGACGTCGAACTCGAAGAGGGCATGTACGACGGCTGCGTTCTGACGTGCCACATGCACTTGTGGCAATGGGATATCCGGACCGGGGCGCCAATGGGCCTCGCCGAGGCGCCGCTCGTCTACTACGACGTGAAAAAGGAAGATGGCGCGCTTTACATCCTGCCTCCCAATGCGCTCAAGATGGCCGAGCTCTTCGACGGCGTTTCGGACCAGACGCTCGAACGAATTATTACACTCGCGCGAAGCGAAACGTTTGAAGAGGGGAGCGCACTCTACAAAGTAGGCGATCCAGTCGAGGATTTTTATGTTCTCGAATCGGGTCGCGTTAATTTCGAAGTCGGGCGGGAAGAACGGATCCGGCCGGCGGGTTTCATGCTGCGCAAGGGCGAGGTGTTCGGTTGGGCGGCTCTACTCGAGAATCAGCCGCAACGGATCGCTTCTGCTACGTGTCTGGAGAAATCTTCGCTGCTAGCGATCAACGGCAAGCAAACGCTAGAAGTATTGGAGTCGGACCCGGCAGCCGGATATATCGTCATGCGACGGCTGTCGTCTTTAATCACCAAACACTTGACTGGTTCGGGTGCCGAATGAGCGCCTGAAGGCGAGCGTTGAAATCTGGGGCTTGAAATGCCGAACGAGAGGAGAGAATCATGAAGTGGAAAACTGTTAGTGTCGCCGCAGCCGTGCTTCTGGCGATCGGCTGTACAAAGACTGAGCCTGATCGCGCGGCGGATTCGGGCACTGCGGCTTCGTCGGGATATGGGAAGCCGGGCGAACCTGTAAAGCTCGTGGTGGGCTATCAGCCTTACTACACGCAAGCGTGGTCGGGAGTCGTCATGCGCGGGAAGAAGTTTTACGAGAACTATCTGCCCAAGGGGTCAGAGGTCGAATTTCAAATTGGTCTGCAAGGCGCGATCATCGTGAACCAGATGTTGGCAGGCAAGCAGAACATCGGTTACATGGGAGACATGCCGGCGATCGTCTCTACCACCAAGGATAAAGTCGCCGATGTACGTCTCGTCGCCAACTTGGGGCTTGCTTATGACCAATGCAATATCTTCCTCGCTAAAATGAGCGCACCCGACTTCGCCAATTCCAAGGAAGCGATTGCCTGGCTGGACGGAAAAGAGATTGCCGTGCCCAAGGGAAGCTGCACCGACCGTTTCGCGCAGGCGGTGTTCAAGAAGATGAACATAAAACCCAAGGCGTATCTCAACCAGAATATCGAGGTCATCACAAGTAACTTCCGCGCTGACAAGCTCGACGCGGCAGTTATTTGGGAGCCGACGGCAAGTCGGCTGCTCGAGGATGGATTGGCAAAGCGAATCGCCTCCGGCATCTCGGTCGACGAGAATGATGCGGGGTTCCTCGCGATGCGCGCCGATCTCATCAACCAGCGTCCAGACATCGTAAAGGCGTGGCTGCAAGCCGAGCTTGATGCGCAACTATTCCTCGCCGATCCGAAGAACGCCCAGGAAGTTGCAAAAATGGCCACCGAGCAGACGACGGGGTTTTCCGAAAAAGTGATGTGGACGTCGGCTTACGGACAATTTCCGGAAAAGGTCGGGGGTGCGCCAGTTCGTAATGAGCTGCACTACACCTTTACCGAGCCGACGCTCGAGTTGATCAATCGTTCAACGGTGTTCTTGAATGAGATCAAGAGCATCGATGTCACCAAGCTGCGTCCGGAAGCCATCATGCCTGAGTTCACTCAGGAAATTTTGAAGGAGCGCGGACTTAAAGCGCCGATAGGGGTCGTCAAAGCGCAGCCACTAACCACGTACGCGGCGAAATAAGAGATAAGAAGATCAGGCGCATTGCGAGCCAAAAAGACGTCCTCCCAAGCCTCTTGAAGAACCGCAACCGTCTCCGAGAGCTTAGTGGACCGCTGAGTGCCCGTCAAAAATCTGAGCGTCACGCACAATTTACACAGAGCAAATATGGCCCGACCCGCTGAATATACCGTCTTGGAAACCGCCGAAGTCGTGGCGTTGTTGAGACGAACGATGCCGTTTCAGGTCGTCTCCGAAGCCATGCTCGAAAGAATCGCCGCGCTGGCGCAACGCGTCTCAATTCACCAGGGCGATGTCGTTTACCATGCCGGCGAAAAGGCAGATGACATCTACATCGTCGTATCGGGCCGAGTTCAGCATAGTCTTGGCACGGTCGCCGGCGCCGCGACGCTCGAGAAAATCATGGGACCCGGAGACGTTTTTGGCTGGGCCGCGCTGCTCAAGGCAAAACCGACGCGTCTCGCGAAGACCGTGTGTCTGGAGAAAAGCGAGCTTCTGAGAATAAACGGCGCCGATCTGCTCAAGCTTTTCGAGAAGGAGCCAACGACCGGAGATGTCGTCATGAGCCGGTTTGCGACGATGATCACCAAGGATTTTGATGTTCCCGCGTCGGTCGCTCAGATGCAGGAAGTCGCTCGGCGAGAAGGTGTCGCGCCACCCAGCGGACTCGGGCTCACGATGTTCCGGATCTCTGAATGGCTGAAGAGTCCCAGGCCCTACCTCATGCTGGTCGGCTTTGCCTTGTTTCTCGGCTTTTGGTACCTGGCGGTAGAAGTCTGGCAGCTGCCTCGTTTCGATGACATGCCGGGGCTCACGGCCGTGGTGACCGAATGGTTTAGCAAAGATCCGACATATGGGCTTTCCGTTTATACCCCCGAGTATTACCAGCACATCTGGGTAAGCGTCCGCAGGGTCGGGATTGCGTTTTTGCTTGCAACTGCGCTTGGTGTTCCCCTGGGCCTTTTTCTCGGCTGGTCGAAACCGTTTCGCGATTACGTGTTCCCGGTTTTTGAGACGCTGCGACCGATTCCGATTCTGGCGTGGGTTCCGCTTTCGATCATCATGTTTACCGGCACCGAAACGCCGGTCATCTTCCTGACCTTTCTCGCCTCGTTTTTTGCCACCGCGCTCAACACCATGCTCGGCGTTCAATCAATCGAAGAATCGTATACCCGTGCCGCGTACTGCCTCGGGGCGAGTCGCTGGCAAACGTTCCGCCACGTCATCGTGCCGGGCGCTATGCCATTTATCTTCACCGGTCTGCAGATCTCGGTCGGCGTAGCGTGGTTCTCGCTAGTCGCCGCAGAAATGGTGTCGGGACAGTTCGGCCTCGGTTACGTCATCAACACTTCCTACACCATGGTGCGTTATCCGACGATCGTAATCGGCATGATCACACTCGGCGCCGTCGGGTACATTACGAGCGCGATGATCCGAATGGCAGGAGACCACATGATGCAGTGGCGCGTTCGTGAACTGGCGCTGGGAGGCCGTTGATGCAAGCACAACGCTTAGACCCCGTCAGCTCCCCAGTGGCGACTTCGTATCCTGCGACGGAGGGCGCGATTCGGATCGACGATGTCGTCAAGATCTATGACCCCGGAGGCGCGGCGGTGATGGCCGTCGACCACTGCTCGCTCGAGATCGGCGCGGGTGAGATTTGCATGATCGTGGGACCTTCCGGCTGCGGCAAGACGACGCTGCTGAACGCCATCGCCGGATTTCACAGTATCACTTCCGGAACCATTTACCTCGACGGAGAGATGCTCTGCGGACCTGGCAGGCCGAAAGCGGAACCGGGTTCCGATCGGATCGTCGTGTTTCAAAACGGTGCGCTGTTTCCGTGGAAAACGAACCTGGAAAACGTTGCGTTCGGTCCCCGCATGCAAGGCAAGCTCGGAAAGAAAGAGGCGTATGAAAAGGCGCGCAGCATGATGGCGGATGCCGGACTGTCCGGGGCTGAACACAATTATCCGGGGGAAGTTTCTTCGGGACTCCGGCGACGCGTCGAGATCGTGCGGGCGTTGATGAATAATCCGAAGGTGTTGCTATTCGATGAGCCCTATCGCGCCCTGGATTCGCTTACCAAATCCGTCATGCACGAGGCGCTGCTCGAGATCTATTACAAAAATCGCGTCACCATCTTTTTTATCACGCATGATCTGGAAGAAGCGATATTTCTCGGCCATCGTCTCGTCATCATGACGACGCGGCCGTGCAAACCGAAGAAGGTATTGGAAGTGGATATTCCGCATCCGCGCGACTACAGCGTGTTGACGAGCAAGCGGTTCCGGGAGTTGATGGATGAGACGACTGACGCGGTTCACGAGGAGGCGCTCAAAGCGTTTCAACTTGGAGAGAAGGAGGGTTAACGAATGGCGGGCGGACTGGCACCCAAGCATGGAGGCGGAAGCCTTACTCGCGCCGTCATTTCCATCATCGGATTTATCGTCCTTTGGGAAATCGGGTCGCGCTCGGGGCAGTGGTTCGGATTCTCCTTGCCGTGGATTGGCAGGGTACCGGCACCGACCGCCGTGGTCGCCGCGTGGTTTCAACTGATCGACGATCCTGGATATTGGCAAAGCTGGTACTTAAGCCTGCTACGCGTGTTGGCCGGGTTCTTCGCCGCCATGGTGATTGGTATTCCGTTCGGGCTGGCAATGGCGGTGAGCCGTAACTTCCAGGGCCTCGCCTTTCCCGTTTTCGAAGTCTTGCGACCGATCCCCCCTCTGGCGTGGGTTCCCGCTTCGATTATTTTTTGGCCGACGGCCGAACTCTCGATCGCCTTCGTCACATTCCTCGGCGCTTTCTTCACGGTCGTCATAAACGTGCTCGGTGGAGCGAAGTCGATCGACGTGCGCTATTTTCAGTCGGCCCGGTCCATGGGTGCGTCGCAGTGGGACATCTTTCGACGCATCGTTCTCCCGGGAACGCTGCCGTCGATCGTCGTCGGCGCGGCCGTCGGGATGGGGATCACGTGGGAGGTCGTCGTTGCCGCCGAGATGATTTCAGGCGGAGGCAGCCAGACGGGCGGCTCGGGCGGTGGGCTCGGATTCTTCATATGGAACTCGTATGTGGGTGGCTCCTACGAGCAAATCGTCGTCGGCATGATCAGCATCGGCATTGCTGGTTATATCTGCAGCGAGCTCTTGCGCATGTTCGGCGGCTTATTCACCCCCTGGCTGAGCGGTCGCTAACGAATACGGAACACACAACAGCTATCGGCGGCAATTCTTGAAGTCTCACTTTATTGCGATAGATAGGAAGCAGAACATGGCCTCACCTCAAACCTCAGCCGTTACCACGAAGCCGGCAGTTGGCGCGAAGCTACAAGTACAGGCGGGACAAATCGAAGTCCGGAACGTCTCGAAGTCGTATGGCGGTGGTGAGCTTACGAAGGAAGTTGTGAAGGATTGCTCGTTCACCGTGGAGCGCGGCAAGCTTACCGTGATGATCGGCCCCTCGGGATGCGGCAAGAGCACTTTGATTCGGCTGCTTGCCGGTTTTGAAAGACCCACGCGCGGCACTATCACGCTTGACGGGAAAGCTATAAGCGGTCCCAGCCGCGATCGGCTGGTGGTATTTCAGGAGACGGCGCTTTTCCCGTGGATGACCACGTATGAAAACATCATGTATGGTCCTAGAGCACGCGGCGAAGCGACTAACGAGGCGCGCAGTATGGCCGAGTTTCTGCTGGACAAGGTCGGCCTCAAGGCCTTCCGAAAGAAGTACCCGACACAGCTCTCCGGCGGAATGCAGAGGAGGGCGGAACTTGCTCGCGCCATGATCAACAATCCGCGCATCATGATTCTCGACGAGCCGTTCAGGGGCCTCGATGCCATGTCGAAGGAGCTCATGTGGGAATACTATGCCGGGCTGTATGAGGAATCCCGGCGCACCAATTTTTTCATTACGACCGACATTGATGAGGCGATTTTCCTGGCCGACCGAATGCTGATCATGACCAACATCCCGACGCGGGTGCGCGCGGTGTTAGAAGTGGATGTGCCGCGGCCTCGCAAGCTCGCCGACATCGTCGAGAACGACCGGGCGAACGAAGTAAAAATGCAGGCGCTTTCGTTGCTGCACGAAGAGGCGATGAAATCGTTTGCCGGAGGCAGCAAGGCGGCCGCCGATTTCGTCGAAGCTTATTCGAAACGCGGTGTCAAATGAGGCATGAAGTGGCTGCTCGCGCGCGAAGTGGTTGTTGCTCTGGCGGTCCTTGGCGCGCTCTTTTCGCTGCTCGCGTCAATGCTTCAGTCGAAGGTGACCGGAGAAACAGCAAGGCTCATGAACCTGATCGGCTACGCGTTTATGGCGGCTAGCATGATACTTTTTATTGCTGCCGGCTTTTTCACGACACCATCATAATTTGGATTCCTGATATGGCCGCAAAGGAAATCGACGGCGTCGCTGTCGCTAAGAAGGTTCGAGAGGATATCAAGACCCGCGTAACCCGCCTGAATACGCTCGGTGTGGTGCCGGGACTCGCCGTCATTATCGTGGGGGAAAACCCTGCGTCGAAGGTTTATGTGCGGAAAAAAGTGGCAGCTTGTGCCGAAGTCGGCGTGCGTTCAGAAGTCCACGAGTTTCCCAACGACGTTGATCAAGGGACGGTGCTTACCCGGATCGCCGCTCTCAACATCAATCCCGACATCCACGGGATGATCGTTCAGCTCCCGTTGCCGCCGCATCTCGATATGCGCCTCGTGCTCGAGGCGATCGCGCGTGACAAGGATGTGGATGGATTCCATCTGTACAACGTGGGTGGATTGGTGATCGGAAACACCGTCTTTCCTCCGTGCACCCCTTTGGGAGTACAGCTGTTGCTTGAGTATTCGGGGATACAGATTGCCGGACAGAACGTGGTCGTAGTAGGAGCAAGCAATATCGTTGGCAAACCGATGGCGCTCATGCTGTTGCAAAAGGAAGCCACCGTCTCACTGTGTCACGTGAAGACACGAGATTTGGCGCAGTTTACGATCCTCGCAGATATTCTTGTTGTTGCCGCCGGTAAGCCCAATCTCATCACCGCACCGATGGTGAAAACGGGCGCTGTGGTGATCGATGTTGGCATCAATCGACTACCGGACGGAAGGTTGGTTGGTGACGTCGATTTCGACGCAGTGAAGGAAAAAGCTTCTTATATCACCCCCGTTCCCGGTGGCGTCGGGCCGATGACCGTGAGCATGCTGATATGGAACACGGTCCAGGCGGCAGAGCGTCAGGCGGCCAGGGCGAGCGAGTGGGATCATGCGACGAGTGTCATGCAGCCTGCGCTCGCATGACTGAGGGGCGGGTCACTCGGCTGTGGAGTATCGAATCGAGGCGCGATTACCGCAGGAAAGCATGTCGTTGCGCTTTGCCCTGAATCGTCGAGCCACGCGCTGCCTCCTACATTACCTCCATGTCCGAACCACAGCCTGTCAAACTTCATAATCGCCTGCTCAAAAAAGTCAGCGGCAAACGCAAAGGCCGGCCTACGGATCCGCGTGCTCGTGCCGACATCAAAGCGC
>WUUC01224558.1_pt1 | contig 10328 bp, 5 predicted proteins | sample 6278441 | NCBI WGS metagenome assembly WUUC01 (sample SAMN13675441, study PRJNA597444) | soil metagenome | isolation source: soil | place: USA: Washington | collected 2017-10 | reverse complement strand
CCAACGCGGGAGCATCATTGATTCCATCGCCTACCATAGCAAGACCTTCCTTCTGCGATAATTCAGCCACTAATGAAAGCTTATCTTCCGGTTTCAGACTATGTCGGTAATTTTCGATGCCAAGTTCATGAGCGATACGCCTTGCGCTTTTTTCATGATCTCCTGTGAGCATGACCAAGATCATATTCCAATTTTTTTTAAGACTTTCAATCGTGCTACGCATTTTCGCGCGGATTGTATCAGTAAATCTTAAAATGTAGATTTTTTTTTCAATTAGCAGAACTGCAAGAATCCCCCCGCTCTCCTGGATTTCTTGGATATGGTTCTGGAGGATGGTTTTCTGATCTTCCGGGATTTTTTTGAAAATGTATTCAGGATGACCAATATAAGCATGCTCTTTTCCATGCATTCCCTCCACAATGCCTTCCAGTCCGAACCCTGGAATGGCTTTAAAATTTTTAAGCGGAATAGGTTTAGCCCTCTTTTCTTGAGCATGAACGAGCACAGCCTTTGCAATAGGGTGTATGGCCCCTTTTTCTAGTGCATAAGCAACTTCCAAAGCATGCTGAAGTTCATCAGTCGTTGCTTCAGAAAGACTTTCAATCCCGGTGCATGTTAGATCCCCTGTTGTCAAAGTTCCAGTTTTATCAAAGGCTATTGCCCGGCAACTGGCTAAAGCGTCTAGGGCTGTTCCGCCTTTCAAAAGAATGCCTTTGCGAGCGCAGATACTGACCGCACTAAGATATGCGATTGGAAGTGCAATGATGAGCGCACAAGGGGATGCTGCAATTAAGAATGCCAGGGCTCGATAAATTGACCCTTCTACGCCAAGAAAAGGAATATTAAGCGCAAAGGGAAACGTAACAGCAAATATAAAAGCTAAAAGGATAATGGTTATTGCATATTTATTGCTAACACTGTCAAACCACCTTTGCAGGCGAGGTCTTGCATCTTGAGCTAGGGTAACCAGTTGAATGATTCTGGATAACGTGGAATCGGCGTTTGTTCGGAGAACTTGAAGGGTCAATGATCCTTCTAAATTGCTAGCTCCTGCGGGGACTAGATCACCAAGCTGCTTTCTTTCGGGAAAATTTTCACCGGTTAAATGGACTAAATTCACTGAGGACAGCCCTTCAATAACCTCGCCATCCAGCGGGACGACTTGTCCCGACTTTACAAGAATCAATGAGTTAACGGGTATTTCTTTGACCGAAGTTTCTACAATTGTGCCATCGTCTCTTAATATAAAAGCAGTTGTTGGAGAAAGCTTATGAAGACTGCTGATTGCATTTTTTGCTTTGGATCGGACAGCGTCTTCCATCGAGCCTGAAAGAGCAAATAAAACTAAAAGCAGACCCCCCTCCATGCCGCTTCCGATAAAGACGGATGAAAATGCTGCCAATGTCATAAGAATATCAATGTTAACTTCAAAGTTGATTAAATCTTCAATCGATTCGATAAGAGATGGAATGCCAGCAAGGAAATATACGCAAACTAACAGAACATGAGATAGAGCACGAACTTCAGGGATAAATGAAAGGATAAAAGAAATGAGGAGTAAAGCAGCTGCCAATATTGAAGCTTTCAAATAAAGATTGAAACTCCAGCTCCGAGTATCCGGTGTTATAAAAGGACTTAATGTTTCTTGCTGGCCGAGTTCAAAGTATTCTTCGAAAATCAACGGCTTTCGTATAGTCTTCTTTTCCACAGTTGCTGACACACTCACCATAACAAAAAAACCCAATTAATCATTTGACGTATTCAAAAAGAAAATAAATGCTTCCCGCAGTTAACGCTCCTAAACCTATATTCCAAACAATAGCCGGGATAATTCTGTTTCCTTCGTAATATGCAGAAATAGCTGCGGCAATTCCGATAGTCAAAAAGCTTCCAAACCATAATCCGTTATGAGGAAATCCATAAAAGAACAATAAACAAACCAAGGAAGAACAAAGAGCGCCAATCGCTGCACCCAGTGCTTGTTTTAAAGGATGCTCATGTGTCCCCAAAGAGAGGCAAAGCTCTTCTTCAACCATAACTTTTAAAAGACGATCTTCATCCGCCATCAAAACATCCATGACATCTTCAAGAAGCTTTCCTTCAAATCCCTTAGCTCTATAAAGCTCCTTGAGTTCTGAACGTTCCTGTTGTCGATGATGCTGGATTTCCCAACGTTCCTGCTCCACCACTCGATGCATTCTCTCTAATCTTGACCAAGCTAACCAGGCACTTCTTCCAGCTTTCCAAATGATCCAGCCAAAGGCAAAAATGCAAAGTATTTGAAATATTGAAGTAAAAGCCATGTGAGTTGGAGATAAGATCAGCCATGTTAGAAGTAAAATAATAGCGATTTCCCTAGCTGCATCAGAACCGGACGAAATATGACCTGGAATTTCGGTACCATGTATTTCAGTAGAAGACAGGATTCCTTTAGCCTTTGCTTCAACAACATGGTCAATTGCCTCCTTTCCTTTAAAATGGGAAGGGTTTTGGCTGTTAGTGGGTTCCATCTTAATTCCTCTATTTTTTGCCTAAATGTACAAAATTTCGGGTTTTATGTCCTTTTTATTACCTTTTATACTTATTAAACTCACGATTTTTTATTTTTTTTTAACAAAAAACTTGTTATAATATAAGTAGGGTGAGAGGAATTTTATCTTTTTATGTGGGTTATAATTTGATGAAACCTATTTTATACTCGCCCAAAGTTTATCGCAAGATTTCAATTTTTTCACAAATTCTTAATTATAAAGCTCTCTTGTGAAAAACTTGAGGAAGATCCCCCTGCTCCTTAAAAAGGGAATGATTTGAATAAAGGAGAGGGTGATGAGTAACAATTTAAAAGAGAGGGAGTGAAATGAGTCTGAATTTTGATCCCAATGCAAGTTCCTTTGGGCCAGTTACAGGTCCAAGTTATGTACCTCCTGCAACTCCTACAGGGGATGAGACAGATACACATGATCCTACGTCATCTACTATCTCTCAAAGTCTAGCAGAAGCGTTAATGGTTCAATATCTTATGGGATGGCCTGTTTTGGAACAGCCCAATGATAATGGAACATATACTACTTCTGTTGAAGGAATTACAGCGATGGTAGGGGCTGAATTTGCCCGTATTGGAAGTGATATGTGGGATAACTATCTTGATCATTTGGCCGAACAGAAACAACGAATCATCGATTACCTTAATTCTCCGCAATTTAGAGATTTTATACAAGATCGCACACTAAGAGGAGCGGTGCAAAACGAGTTAAATTCCAATATCAATACTCAGAATCCGATTTATAATGCGACGGATTTCAACACATATATTAACAGCCAAATTATTGCTGCTACGGAATTGTGGACAAATACGATCGATGGTGTTTCTAACTACATTCAACAAAATCGCGAATCGAATCCTGAGGCTGGCATTTTTATTGCCGCAAGTTTTGCTGTTACTGCTACCTACATTGGGGATTATTTGAATATTGTGGATATTGCAAGTACAGATATGGTGACTGTTAATCCAGTGCAGGATGCAGTTGCACAGGTATTGCCCTTAATTCCTCAGCAGCTTCAGGATCAATTTACCATGGTCATTAATCTTTTTGCCATTGGGTTAATTAATTTTTCAAACGCTGAGGCTATTTTAAGGAGCAGCAATCAGCAACGTCCTCCTGAAAATTGGGATACTGCCGTTGCTTTTGCGCATAGTGTATTAGCAAATGTTCAAGGGAATATAGTAAACGGTTTTCTACTTGCTATGCTGATCACCAAATCGGAAAATATGTCAGGAACTCAAGAAGAACGGAATGCAGAAATAAACAAGCTGACTACAATGGCGAAAGCCATCATGGTGGCATTTGCAATAGGCGGCTTGCTGAAAGCATCAGCGCCAGATATGCCATTAACCGCTGCACTATTCTTTGCAACTATCAATAAACCCTTAGTAGCTCAATCTGAAATTGATAAAAGGCTAGTAGATGAACTCTCGCCGCTAGTAGAATATTTAAATAATTTGCGCGCTAACGATTTACTTTTGTCTGGGAGTGACTGGGAAAACCTCCTCGAGGCTCTAGGTCATTTCTTTCAAGATGACCCTGATTTTGAAGATGTGTTCCGTCCTACGAACCTCGCGGGAAGTCTTGGGCAAAACCTTTTCAATCCCGATATTGAGGGATAGGACTTAGATTTATCGTTTATCAAGGTTTCAGTGCATTCCTAAAGAATCGCCTGAAACTTTTTTTCTAAAATGAGCAAGCCTTGTGCTTCCGCTAGGGATGACCAAGGCTTGCTTTAATCAATCTCTAAGTTAAATGACGTAGGATTTCCATTTTTGTTCAGCTTGCAGTTGATGCACGGCATGTTCGAAATCGTCCATTTTCAAGATAAAGTTCAAAGTGTTTATCATTGATCCATCTATGGAGGGACGCCCCCAAACCGTACGCCGCATTGCTCCAATCAAGGCGGCATTTACTAAACCCTCTACATAGGCTCCGGGAAGATCTTCTGTCATTCTCAAAAGCTCTCTCATCTCAAGATTGGGATCAAGTTGGTTTCTTTGAACTAGTTCAGAAAGGTAGATTTCAAATATTTCTTTTCGTTCGCTTCTATTTGGTATGCGCATCTCAATATGCTTCCCAAAACGTCCATGACGGAGTATACCATCAGATATCCCAAAGGATGACCTTTGGACAATGCCGAGTATAAGTAAGTTGTGAACTTCTTCCTGGTCATCATCGAAGAGTGTTTCTAATTCAGCCATAAAACTGTTCATAACTGAAAAATCATAATCGTCTTTTTCTCTTTTATGCTGATAAATTCCATCAAGTTGATCAATAACAATGATATGGAGCGGTGCTTCGTGTTTTAAATCCTTTGAAGCATCTTTGGCGGGTTTTAGTAGTTTTTCAAGCTTGTCCTGCAGTTTTGCACCTTGCAGCGGCCAGAGTTCAGACGCTTGGATATATTGAAATTGCTGGCCTTGTAAGCCAAAAAGAGTCTTTAATGATTTTGCTAAACGCGTTTTACCTGTCCCATGAGGGCCATACAATAGAACTCCTCTTGGAAATGGATGTTTGACTGCATAATAGTACTCTTTATATTGTTGAAAAATTGTCAGGTCGGACAAAAAGCGCAACACTTCTTCAGGGATTCCCCCGATTCTGTTCTCTTTGAGCCTTTGTGAAATACCCTTAATGTCTAATGGAGTTGATAGACTGAAAGACTGCTTTCCTTTGGGTTTCTTTTGATGTGAACATTCTAGAAATGCCTCCCGAAAATCCTGCATAATGATTTTAGCTGCAGGATGAGATTTTAATTGTTCCAAGCTGACTTTTTGCTCCCATAGTCTTTTAAGCGAACGCTCGGCCGCTGCGGTTACTAATCCTTCAATAAAAGCACCGGTCTTGCCTACAGTCATCAGTGCCATTTCATCATGATTGATGTCTTCACCTAAAAATCCCTTATCTTTCATCAGTTTAGTATGAATGTTAAAAATTTCTTTTCTGCCTTGAACATCCGGCATTCCAATATGGATATGCGGGAATAAGCGGCCAGGGCGTTTAGCCGCTTCGTCAATACGATCAGGATAGTTGGTTAGACCAATGACAATCACATTTTCAAGAGAGTCTTCGCCTTCACTGGCGATACCGTCCAATTCCGCGATAAAAGTGTTGACGACACTGGTTTCATATCTACGCTCGGCATTGTTTCTATCTTGTAAAAATGCATCAATTTCATCGATGATGAGGAGATGTAGAGGACTGTTCTTTCCAAAACGGATTTGGTCTTGACGTGCTTTTTGAAACATTTTACGAATATTTTTTTCCGACTCTCCCAACCATTTGTTCCAAATTTGGGAGCCCGTAAATAGCTGGATTCTTTCCTTTGTGACCCCGAGGATTTCCCCTAATTTTCGTGCAAGAAGGGTTTTCCCTGTGCCGGGCGGACCATAAAGCAAAAGTCCGCGCGAAGGTTTTTGTCCAAGGGATTGAATGTGTTCAGAAAAAGTGCTGCGCGAAAGAATTGTCCGTGAGACCAAATCCTTAAATTTTTCAGGCATACCACCGATGCCAAATTCCAATAATTTTGCACCGATATTATCGAAGTTGATATCCTTTGGTTTTGAGGAAATCACTAAATCACTTTGTTTGTCTCCTTCGAATATCACTTCTGTTTCCGGCAAGCAGTGGTACGCAAATCCGAAAGCAGGAAGCATTTTGTCTTTCGAATCGGCTTTAAACCTTTCCAATTTGAATTCCAAATGATGCCCTTTTTGCGACAAGCCCCGCAAAGTTTGCTTTTCAATCAAAAGCGATTCCTGAGGCAAGATTTGGCGAAAAACCTTTTGCAATTCCTCTTCTTGGATAATGATTTTTTCTCCTTCCTCTCCCTCATCTTTTCCACCTAATTGCAAAAATCTCTTAGGTTGAGCGCCGCCTGCTAGAGAAACCTTAACTCGGAGTGTTTGCAATGGTAGAGGATCGCGATTGTCAACCAACTGGAGTTTTAATTTTGGATTGGAGAAAATAATGACTTCGGTCTGTTCATTCAAACTCCAAACATTTTTGATGTTATTTTGTTCTCGTTCGCCCCATGGCATTCCTCCTGCCCTAATCAATTTCACAAGATATTTAGCTCGGTCGACAGTGAAGGCAATTTTTTCTCCTGCTACAAACAATCTGGAAGAATTTCGTATTTGTTCAGAAATAGCATGAACGCTCAAAATTGGAATTTCATTTTCATCTAGGCTGTAGTCCAATTCCATTTCCAAAATCTCGAATTTCATTTCTTGCGCCAACTTAGCTTCGTTAGTATTTTGAGTCAGCAAAACGTGTTGACTCGGGATGATGCGAATTAAATGGGTGTTTTTAAGCCTAAACACCTTTTGTTCGTCATTATCTTCGCTCTGATTCTCCTCTGCTTTGTCGGCATTTCCTTTGACTCTTGTCAATTCCACTTCATAACGCCAATCCTTGCTATGGGAAAAGGAGTCAGTTCGTCCTGGTTTTAATAATGTATCAACTAATTTATTTCTAATTTTTGCTGCAATTTCGGAAAGTGGCATAGCCAATGGGAGAGGTTGCATACCTTTCTTCCATGCATCCTGCAAAGAGGCTTGTGAATTAGCAGAGAATACCCTTACTGATATATCCTCCACTTTTGTAATTGTGAAAAGAAATTCTTCAATTGAATCCGGATTAAATTCTTCGACCAATACCAGATCATTTTTTGCTCCTGAAGAGAGTGTAATTTGGGTGCGAGGAGTGCATCGACCATAATATGAAATTGAGTCGGCGTAGAGGATATCTTCTTGAGAAAAATCATCATGTGTCCACTTTTGGACAACAATTTTTAGCGGTCCAACTATAGGATGAAGTACAAAAAGGGATTGCCTAAGAGTGAGGACGTCATGCGAAAAAGTTTCACGAATTAATTGTTCAAGAGAACTTTTTAAAACACTAATTTGCGTTTTTTGCGTTCCTAATGTATTCAAATGGCCAAAGGGAGATACTCTAAAGTGGACTGTATTGATTTTAGCTAGTTCGTCCGTCCAAGAGATAAACCGAGTTAACCATAATTTGTTTTCCGCTCTATATGAAATTATATCTTTACTAATTTGTTCATGTGTAATAAAGGAGAGGTCGCACTGCCAGGGGAATAAGCTGACATCACGCACAGCTCTAAAAACAAGGTTTGCAACTTTTAAATAGGATCCATTTTGGGCATCTTTTCCAAAAACTTTTTCAAATATATCTGGAGCTAAATAGACTAAGTTTCTTGATGCTCGTACATAATCGCTATGAAAGGTAAGTGTAGATAAAGAGCGGGAACATTCTTCCATTTTATCTGATGTGGCTTTGCGTTTTTGCTCTTTTTCGCTTTCTTCGGCTCTGCCCCTTTTTTTCGATTCGGTTATTGCTGACTTTGCCGCTTTCGGATTATTAAGAGAAAGTACACTCATGGAAACCTCCGGGTAAAAGATAAAGTCTAAGGCATAGACGCCTTGAATGTGAAGAGTTTCTTAAGACTATCCTTTAGAGACATGATAGAATAAATTCAAATAATATCTTAGCGGATTTTCAAAAGGACATGGGAATTAACCATCTAGAAGCAAAATTATTTTGTTCCTTTGTGGCATATTTTCTAAAAGAATGTGTGAAAGTTTATGGAATGCTCAATTTGATAAGTGTTTCTGCGCATTCGCAATCTGAAGAATCACCAGAAACTTTTGTTATTTTTTGATGCCGCTTACGAATGCCATAAGAATATGCAGAATCATAATATTTTAGTACTTGCTTAGCTGCTTCTTTGAGATTTCCTGTGGTTATACAACGGATGATCCGGTCAGCAGTTTGATTTCCTAATTTTTTTCTGATTTTATGCACACCTTGGAGATAATTCTCTGGTTTTGCGGAGCCATAATCTCTTTTTAAAATTTCCAGACGCGTATCGATTGGTCTTTCGATGATATATAATGGAGAAGATCGCATCTGTTGATATAATGCTTCTGGAACGTGGCAGAGGCCAATTAATCGACTTTCGTCTTCGATCCATATGGGCAGCTTCGGATCGAATTTTGCGAGTAAAAAAGCTATGGAGTTATGAAATTGTTCTGTCGGAGGTTGTCCTGGTGTTTCAATAGTTCCAAATACGCTGCCGCGATGATTTGAAAGACTTTCTAAATCTAGAGTTTGTTCCCCCATTTTTTTCAGCTCAGACAAAATCTTTGTTTTGCCAGTGCCTGTAAAACCTCCGATGATGTGATAATTTGCTTCTCGCATAAACATTTCATTGCTCCATCGTCGGAAAAATTTGTACCCCCCTTGAAGAGTTGCAGTTTCAATTCCAATGGCTTTAAAAAGTTCGGCAAAGGCAGCACTGCGCAGGCCTCCGCGCCAGCAATGTATTTTTGCCATTCCTCTACTCATGCATTTTTCGATAGTATCAATGAAATAGGGAATTTTTTTTTCAGCAAACTCCAAGCCCAGGTCAAATGCATGTGTGCGGCCTTGCATTTTGTATGCGGTTCCAACAAGTGATCGTTCTTCATCTGTAAAAAGCGGGAGATTGAAGGCGCCGGGAATGTGGCCATTGGAGAATTCGGTGGGACTTCTCACATCAAAAATGGTGCCGGATTTATTTAGAAATTCTTCTACAGATATGTTCATAAAAAAAGGTTTTTTAGGAGAGCATAGCAGAAGAGGCTTTTTTTAAAGGACCAAAAGGACATGAAGGATTCAAAGAACGAAAGGTAAAAAAGATCTTAGAAATTTATTTTGAGAGTGATAGGGGTGTAGAATTTTCAAAATTTAAGCGTAGGATAGATAAATTTCGTACATTTAACTGCTTGAAGGGCTGAATTATAAAAACCAAGGGCAGTTCCTAAGTTAAATATTTAAATAGAGGCTGAAGTCCTGCGTTATCGCGTTAATGCAATTAATTTACATCTCCAAAGGATCCTATCCGCAAATAGCCAACGAAAATTTGATAAGATTTATTTGAGAGCTAAATAGTTTGTAAGACTTAATTAACATGACAGTAATAAATACATTTAATAAAATAAAATTGATTTATAAAATACATTGCTGAGTAATTTACTATTATCTTGGATTCAGATCCTTGGCAGAATACTGCGGAATCATCTTTCAACAGGATATGGTCAAATGCCTATACAAAAGCTGCGTCAAAAAATTGCCTATCTTATGGTTTTCGAAGGGATGGAATTACCGCGAGATTTTGTACACGATCCCGAAGGAATTGCGCTTCATCCGCATTATTTAGAAAGCAGACGAAATATCGATTTTCAAAGCGAAAATGTGAAACAACTCTTCATCAGCCCTCGGATACTGTTTCCCAGTCGCCTGCATTTTTCTTTGAGTTTTCAAATGCAGCGAAAGTCACGAAGCCTGCCCCATTAGCAGAAAAAGACACAACAATTGTACCTATACCCTATGGTACCGATGCAATGATACAGGCCATGCGCGTAGGTGCATTATGGCATAAGCAATTTGGCAAAGATAACGCGGTTGATGAAGATTTTAATGTTGTTTATGAACTATCAACCAAACATCCAAAGCTGCGCGAAAAGATCAGATGCGATTGGAAAGCCGACCCTAATAAATTCCTAAAGTTTTTTATAATGGCCTGTCATAGGCTTCGCATTGAAGCGCAAAATATCACTCTGGATCAAGCGCTGATGCATTATAAAATTCAAGTTTTCGAATTCGATCAAAGATCCCGAACCTTTAATTTCAAATCTCAAAAAGGGAACCATCGATCATTGCAGACGATTCAACTTTTTCATTCTTCGCGCAAACACCAAGGGAAAGAAGTAGAACATT
>WUUC01074451.1_pt1 | contig 10328 bp, 8 predicted proteins | sample 6278441 | NCBI WGS metagenome assembly WUUC01 (sample SAMN13675441, study PRJNA597444) | soil metagenome | isolation source: soil | place: USA: Washington | collected 2017-10 | reverse complement strand
GGTCGCGATCGACGCGGCCAGCACGCGCGGTCACCTCCGGTTCCACCGGGTCGAGTTCACCTACCCGGGTGCCCGGCAGCCGGTGCTGCGCGGCGTGGACCTGGACATCGCACCGGGCGAGACGCTGGCGCTGGTCGGGCTGACCGGGTCGGGCAAGACCACGGTGACGGCGCTGGTCCCGCGGCTGTACGACGTCAGCGCCGGCGGCATCACGCTGGACGGCCGGGACATCCGGGACATCCGGCTGGAGTCGCTGCGCAGCGTGGTCTCCACCGCGTTCGAGGAGCCCACCCTGTTCTCGGCCAGCGTGCGGGAGAACGTGCTGCTCGGCCGGCCGGACGCGGGCGAGGATGACCTGGCCGAGGCGCTGCGGATCGCCCAGGCCGAGTACGTGTACGACCTGCCGTGGGGCCTGGACACCCGGATCGGCGAACAGGGTCTCTCGCTGTCCGGCGGCCAGCGGCAGCGGCTCGCGCTGGCCCGCGCGGTGCTCGGCCGCCCGCGGGTGCTGGTGCTCGACGACCCGCTGTCCGCGCTCGACGTGCACACCGAGGCGCTGGTGGAGGAGGCGCTGGCGCGGGTGCTGGCCGGGACCACCGCGCTGCTGGTGGTGCACCGGCCGTCCACGGTGGCGCTGGCCGACCGGGTGGCGTTCCTGTCCGGCGGAAGGGTCGCCGCCACCGGCACCCACACCGAGCTGCTGGCGACGGTGCCGGAGTACCGCGCGGTGCTCTCCGCGGAGGCGGACCTGCGAGAGGAGGTGACCAGGCGATGAGCGTGGACGTACAGGCGTGGCGGGGGGTCGCGGCCGAGGATGCCGACGAGCTCTCCGACGAGACCTCGGTGCGGCTGCGGGCGCGCAGCCGGCGGCTGCTGCGCTCGCTGCTGCGGCCGCACCGGCGGCTGCTCGGGTGGGCCACCGCGCTGGTGGTCGTCCAGAACCTGGCCGGGCTGGCCGGGCCGTACCTGATCAAGCTCGGCATCGACCGCGGCATCCCGCCGGCCGTGCAGAACGACGACGTGCGGGTGCTGGTCCTGGTCACCATGGCGTTCGTGCTCACCGCGGCGATCGAGTACGTGACCAAGCGCGGCTTCCTGGTGATGTCCGGGCGCATCGGCCAGACCGTGCTGCTCGACCTGCGGCGCCGGGTGTACGACCACTTCCAGAAGCTGTCGCTGGCGTTCCACGAGCGGTATACGTCGGGCCGGGTGATCTCCCGGCTGACGTCGGACGTGGAGGCGATCGACGAGCTGGTCGACGGCGGCCTGGATGACCTGGTGATCGCCGGGCTCAACGTGGTGTCGATCGCGGCCGTGCTCATGGTGCTGGACTGGCAGATGGGCCTGGTCGCGCTCGCCGGGTTCCCGTTGCTGCTGTGGCTCTCGCAGTGGTTCCGGCGCAACTCGGCGACGGCGTACCGGGACACCCGGGAGGCGATCGCGCTGGTGATCGTGCACTTCGTGGAGTCGCTCGGCGGCATCCGCGCGGTGCAGGCGTTCCGGCGCGAGCCGCGCAACGACGAGATCTTCGCGGCGCTGAACGCGCGCAACGGCCGGGCCCAGCAGCGGACCAACCGGCTGATCGCGCTGTTCTCCCCCGGCGTCGAGGTGATCGGCAACGTGACCACCGCCGTGGTGCTCACCTACGGCGGCTACCGGGTGCTGAACGGGCAGACCGAGGTCGGCGTGCTCGCCGCGTTCCTGCTGTACCTGCGGCGGTTCTTCGACCCGATGGTGGAGCTGAGCATGTTCTACAACGCGCTCCAGTCCGCCACCGCGGCGCTGGAGAAGCTCTCCGGGGTGCTGGAGGAGCCGCCCGGGATCCCGGAACCGGCGAAGCCGGTGCCGCTGCCGCGCGCGCTCGGCCGGCTGGACCTGGACCAGGTCCGCTTCGGCTACGCGCCGGACCGCCCGGTGCTGCCCGACCTGGACCTGCACATCCCGGCCGGGCAGACGGTCGCCCTGGTCGGGCCTACCGGGGCCGGCAAGACCACGGTGGCGCGGCTGGTGGCGCGGTTCTACGACCCGACCGAGGGCACGGTCCGGCTCGACGGGGTGAACCTGCGCGATCTCGCCGAGGAGGACCTGCGCCGCGCGGTGGTCATCGTCACCCAGGAGAACTTCCTGTTCTCCGGCACGGTGGCCGAGAACATCGCGTTCGGGCGGCCAGGCGCCGACCGGGAGGACATCGTCGCGGCGGCCCGGGCGATCGGCGCGGACGGGTTCATCCGGGCCCTGCCCGAGGGGTACGACACGGATGTCCGCAAGCGCGGCGGGCGGCTGTCCGCGGGGCAGCGGCAACTGGTGGCGTTCGCCCGGGCGTTCCTGGCCGACCCGGCGGTGCTGATCCTGGACGAGGCTACGTCGTCGCTGGACATCCCCGGCGAGCGGCTGGTGCAGCGGGCGCTGCGCACCATCCTGGCGGACCGGACCGCGATCATCATCGCGCACCGGCTCTCCACGGTGGAGATCGCGGACCGGGTGCTGGTGCTGGAGGACGGCCGCATCGCCGAGGACGGCAGCCCGGCCGAGCTGATCGACCGCGACAGCCGCTACGCCGGCCTGCACCGCCAGTGGGCGGAAAGCCTCGCCTAGCGTGCGCCGATTCCGGATGGGTGCGGCACCCACTCGGAATCGCTCGGAACGGGTGCGGCACCCACTCGGATAGATCGAGTGGGTGCCGCACCCATTCCACCCGGAGTCGCGTGGGTGGGTGGCGCATCCGGTTAGGGGGTGAAGATGTCCTCGGGGAGGAAGGCGGAGACCAGGAAGCTGGGCACGTCGACGAGCTGGCTGATCTTGAGGTCCACGGCCACGCTGCAGAGCGCGTACGCCTGCTGCGGGGTCCAGCCCCGCTCCCCCAGGTGGTCGATCATGTTCAGCAGCGCGTTGCGGGCGGCCAGGGTGGCGTCCTCCGCGCGCACCTCGCCGTCGCGGTTCACCGAGGTCCCGGTGGTGGCGTAGAACCGGCGCGGGGCCGCGAACTCGGGCGCCACCCAGTAGTCGGTCCGGGAGAACCTCGGGTCCCTGATCCCCTTCTCCCGCGCCTGTCCGCTGTGCACCGCGAACCGCACCCGGAGCGTGGACCGCATCTCGATGGCGGTACCGCAGGTCTCGCAGTCGCCCTGGGCGAAGTGCGCGTCGCCCGCCGAGAACAGCGCACCGGGCGCGTCCACCGGGATGAACAGGCTGGTACCGGCCGCGAGCTGCTTGATGTCGACGTTGCCGGCCTGCTCCCGGGGCGGGATCGTGCGCAGCGCCTCGGCGGCGATGGCGGAGTCGGACGGTACCGCGCTGGCCGGCGACGGCGGCAGCACGAACCCGCCCGCGTCCAGCGCCGCCTGCTCCCGCGCGATGATCCGGCCGAGCGCCTCGGGTCCCGGGGAGAGCCCGATCGTGCCCATGAAGGGCGCGCCCGGGATCCGTACCCCCGGCAGGTCCGCGGAGGTCGCCCAGCCGTCGGCGATGTCCCAGCGCACCATGAACGGCTCCGGGAACACGTCGCGCAGGAAACCGAACCCGGGTACCTGCACGGTGTAGCCGTACGTGTCCGGGACCACCTCCAGGATCTGGATCTCCAGCAGGTCCCCCGGCTCGGCGCCCGCCACGTACACCGGGCCGGTCAGCGGGTGCACGACGTCGAGGTTGGGCGCGGCCACCGTGTCGAGGGTGGCGTCCGGCCCCATCTGCCCGTCGAACGCGTCCCGGGTCTCCAGTACCACCTCGTCGCCCGGCTCGCAGCGGACCAGCGGGGCGATGGCGGGGTGCCAGCGGTTGTGACCGGTCTCCGGTTCTTCGAGCAGCGTCTTGGACGGATCGATGCGGATCTCGTGAACGGCCATCGGACCCCCTCGCATGATCACCAGGTGACCGGCACGCTCTCTCCAGGCGGTGCCGCTGTCAACCCCGGCGCAGGCGGCAGATCGAGATCAGGCCAGGTAGCGGGAGAACCAGTCCCGCAGCCGCTGGTACGCCTCGGCGGCCGCGCCCGCGTCGTAGCGCTGGCCGGTGTCGTTGAAGAAGGCGTGCCCGGCGCCGCGGAAGGTGACGATCTCGTGGGTGAGGCCGGCGGCCTTGAGCGCCGCGGACGCGGCGTCCCGGGAGGCGTTGACCCGCTGGTCCTGCTCGCCGTAGATCCCGAGCACGGCTGCCTTCGCCCCGGAGAAGTCCGCGCCCTCCGGCAGCGGACCGTAGAACGGGGCCGCGGCCGCCAGCCGGTTCTCACCGGAGGCGAGCAGCAGCCAGGTCAGGCCGCCACCGAAGCAGAACCCGACCGCGCCCAGCCTGGCGCCGGGCACCCGCCGCGCCAGCTCGCCGACGCCCGCCTTCAGGTCGGCGACGAACCTCTGGTCCGGCACCTTGGCCAGCGCGGCCGTGGCCGCGGCCGGGTCCTTCAGCGCGGCGGTGCCGCCCTCCGCGGACAGCAGGTCGACGGCGAGCGCCGAGAAGCCGCTGCCGGCGAGGCGGCCGGCGACCGACCGGATGTGGTCGGTCAGGCCCTTGTTCTCGTGGATCACCAGCACGGCGGCGGCCGGCTGGGCCGCGGGCGCCCACGCCGCGCGGAGCCGGCCTGCGGGACCGGCGAAGGTGATCTCCTGCGTCCTGACCGCCCCCTGGGATCCGGGCGGGGCCGAGTCCTTCCCGGCCGCGTCCGAGCCGCCCTGGCCGGAGCTCGACGACGCGGCACCCGCGCCGGAGTCATCGCCTCCGCAAGCGGCCAGCAGGCTGGCCCCGGCGGCCGCGCTGAGGCCCAGCATGCCCAGCCGGCGGAGGGCTTCCCGGCGCCCCAGCAACCCCTCGACATGATCGAGAGCGATCTCCTCGACCAGGTAGCGCTTGAAAAGCGTCATGCCGTCCTCCACGATCCGGAGCCGGGATCCTCCCCCTCACACGGATGGTGGCCCGGTCCGGACAGCCGGATGACGATTTCTCGCGCCGCGCTGTCGCGTTCCCGCCGTCCGGGTCAGGCGGGAACCTGCCGCCCGAGTACCGCGGTCAGGGACGGCCGGGCTGCGGCGGCATGCTCAGCCGGTCGGCGGGCGGCTGGGCGTTGGTGCAGGAGAGCACCCCGTGCTCCAGGTACAGCGTGCGCCGGTGGTCCCGGGCGAACACCCCCGCCACCGCGCGGCGGGCCAGCTTGGCGGCGAGCAGGTCCTCCAGGTCGTCGGGCGCGCAGAACACGTACTCGGCCACGGCGACCGGATCCGGGCAGAACCCGGCCTCCTCCGCGGCGCTGATCAGGCCGCCGTCGAAGAGGAACTGGATCTTGTCGCCCTCGGCCGGATGCGGTGCCCAGTCGGCGACCAGCAGCGGTCCGACCGGCCGGTGCAACCCGAGCTGCTCGGCCACCTCCCGGCCGCATGCCTGGCTCGGCGTCTCCCCGGCCGCCGGGTGCCCGCCGGGCAGGTCCCACATCGGGGTGTACGACGGGCGCACCAGCAGCACGCGCCCGTCCTCGTCGAAGAAGAGGGCGCAGGCCACGATCCGGGGAAGGGCGAGCTGCGCCATGTGCAGGTCCGAGTTCACCAACAATACTTTACCTGGCTATTAGGGCAATTCGGGCACAGCATCAGTCCGGGCGGGCTGTAGCCGAAGATCGCGCGCAGGTACGTTGACCCCCATGTTCCCGCGGTGTGAACCGTCCCCGCCCACCCGGACCCCGCTCCGCCGGCGGCTCGCGGACCTGACCCGCCGGGTCGCCCGCCGGTTGCTGTCCCGGCTGGTGCACCGTGCCTGGGCCGAGCTGCGCGCGGTCGGCATGATCAGCGCCGGAACGCCGGCGGCGCGGCGGTTCCGGAGCTTCGGCAGCGGCAGCTCGATCGCGTTCCCGACCGGCACGATGTTCGGTCAGGAGTGGATCGAGGTCGGCTCGGACACGGTGATCGGCGAGCGGGTCACGCTCTCCGCCGGTCTGGTGCCCGGTCACGACCTCGGCGCCGGGACCGTGGTGCGCGTGGGCGACCGCTGCGCCGTCGGCCGCGGCAGCCACGTGGTCGGCCACCAGTCGGTCCAGATCGGCGACGACGTGTTCACCGGCCCCTACGTCTACATCACCGACCAGAATCACGACTACTCCGATCCGGAGCTGCCCGTCGGCGTGCAGTGGCCGCGCAACGATCCGGTCAGCATCGGTGCCGGTAGCTGGCTCGGCGCCGGCGTGATCGTGCTGCCGGGTACCCGCCTTGGCCGCAACGTCGTGGTCGCGGCGGGCTCGGTGGTGCGCGGCGAGTTCCCCGACCACTGCGTCGTGGCTGGGGTGCCGGCGCGGATCGTCCGGCGGCATATGCCGGGCCGCGGCTGGGAACCGCCGCTGCGCGGGGTACCGGCCCTGCCGTCCGAGCTTCCCGCCGAGGACGAGGACCTGCTCCCCGGCAATTCACAGGCAGGCTGATGAACCGAACGTCCCCCCTGGACGTCTCTACTGCGATAGAAAAATGCACCTGACAATCTGGGGGGAATTCCATGGTGCGCAAGAGAACGACGACGGCGGCTCTGGTGACAGGGCTCGCCATGATGGGAACCACCCTGTTCCTCGCTCCACCGGCAACCGCCCAGACCCGCACGGCCGTCACCCCGGCCGCTCGGACTGCGACGGCGGCCACCCCGGCAGCCGCGGCCCTGGCCGCCACACCCGCGACCCGGGTGGCGACCGCTCCGACGGCGGCGAAGAAGGCCAAGCGGGTCGTGGTCGACAAGCGGTGCCGCACCGGCCGGGTGGTGTGCGTGAGCAAGAAGACCCGCAAGGTCTACTGGGTGGTCAACGGCAAGATCAAGTTGACGCTGGACGCCAGGTTCGGCGGCAAGCGGACACCGACCAGGAACGGCAAGTTCAAGGTGTACCGCAAGAGCCGTAACCACGTGTCCAGCCTGTACCACACGCCGATGCCGTTCTCGCTGTTCTTCTCCGGCGGGCAGGCGGTGCACTACTCACCCGACTTCGCCAGGCGCGGCTACAGCCGCACCTCGCACGGGTGCGTGAACACGCGGCAGTACAGCAAGATGCGGACGCTGTTCAACGCGGTCCGGGTCGGCGACCGGGTGGTCGTCTACAAGTAGGGCGCGGCTCGACGAAGGGTCCCTTCACCCGGCTGGCCTCGCGGCTCGCGCGGATAGAGGGACCCTTCGTCGTGCGGCTAGTCCTGCCGGCCGAGACCGTTGTCGGAGACTTCGGGCTTGCCCTGCGACTTCAGTGTCTCGTTGAGCAGCCGGAGGTCGTAGATCCCCTTCAGGTCGGTCTCCTTGAGCAGCCCGATCTTCTCCGCGCTCTGCGCCGAGGTGGCCAGGCTGGCGGCGACCGGGTCGTTGGTGATCTCGATGTTGGCCCACGCCTGGTCCAGCACCGCCGGCTGGAGCGGCTTGCCGGCCAGCGACCCGATCTGCCGGTTCACCGCGGCCTTGGCCTCGGCCGGGTTCTTCGCGATCCAGTCGTTGGTGGCGACATGCGCCCGCAGCAGCGCCTTGACGGTGTCCGGATGCTCCTCGAGGAACTTGGTCGCCACGACGAGATGGGTGGTGACGAACCTGCCGCCCGGCCACAGCTTCCGCTCGTCCACCAGCACCTTGGCGCCGGCCTCCTGGATCAGCCGGGTCGGCCAGGGCTCGGGCAGCCAGCCGCCGTCGATCTGCCCGGCCTGGAAGAGCTGCAGGGTCTGCGCGTTCTGGGTGTTGGCGAGGATCTCCACGTCCCCGCCGCCGCTGGGATCGGTCTTGAGGCCCTGGCCGGCCAGCCAGGACCGCAGGGCCACGTCCTGGGTGCCGCCGAGCTGCGGGGTGGCGATCTTCTTGCCCCGCAACTGGTCGGCGCTGGTGATCTCCGGCTTGACGACCAGTGCGGCGCCGCCGGAGGTGGCGCCGGCGACGATCCGGACCGCCTCGCCGTTGCTCTTCGAGAACGCGTTGATGGCCGGGTTCGGGCCGATGTACGTGGCGTCGATCGCCCCCGCGAACAGGGCCTCCACCGCGGCCGGCCCGGCGTTGAAGACCTGGGTCTTGAGCTTGGTCGAGCCCAGCTCCTTCGCCAGCAGCTTCTGGTCCACCTCGGCCAGCGCGGTCGCGTGGGTGACGTTGGCGAACAAGCCCAGGCGCAGCTCCGAGGCGGGTCCGCCGGCCCTGTCGTCGCCCGATTCCGGCTTCGTCGAGCAGGCGCCGAGCGTACCGGCGACGGACAGGACCACGGCGGCCGCGAGCACGCGCCTGAGGCGGGCCCTGCGGGTGACGACGGAAGGCATGACGGTGTCCTCTCGAAACTCTGGTACGGCGACGCCGGCCGTTGCGCGGGGCAGGGCCGGAGTGCGGGACGCGCCTGGTCGCCGGCGCACGGAACGTCTAGGTCTGGATGAGCGGCCGCGGTACCGGTCACGTCCTCGACGCGCGAGTGGACCGGACTGCCGAGCGCGGCCGGAAACCCGCCGGGATCAGCCGACGGGCATACAGAAGGCGCTGGACATACGCCCGAGATCGACGTGCAGCCGACCGACGAGAAGCGTGCCAACGCCAGACATGCTCGAAGCGTCGCACGCCGTCTCGGCCGCCGTCCAGGCGGGTCCGCATGCTGGTACCTGTGCCCGCTTGTCGAGACAGCGACCGCGAGACCGGTGAGCCAGTAGGGTCGCGGAGGACCAGCACGGCCGAGTGAGGAGCAGCCATGGCGTACACGCCCGCGAGCGACCGGTACGACCGCATGACCTACCGGCGCAGCGGCCGGAGCGGGCTCAAGCTGCCCGCGGTGTCCCTGGGCCTGTGGCACAACTTCGGCGACGACCGCCCGCTGGACGGCCAGCGCGCGGTGCTCCGCCGCGCGTTGGACCTGGGCATCACCCACATCGACCTGGCCAACAACTACGGCCCGCCGTACGGATCGGCCGAGGCCAACTTCGGCACCATCCTGCGCACCGACCTGGCCGGGTACCGGGACGAGCTGGTCGTCTCCACCAAGGCCGGGTACGACATGTGGCCGGGGCCGTACGGCGAGTGGGGCTCGCGGAAGTACCTGCTCGCCAGCCTCGACCAGAGCCTGCGCCGGCTCGGGGTGGACTACGTCGACATCTTCTACTCGCACCGCTTCGACCCGGAGACCCCGCTGGAGGAGACCATGGGGGCGCTCGACTCGGCGGTGCGGTCGGGCAAGGCGCTCTACGCCGGCATCTCCTCGTACAGCCCGCAGCGCACCGCCGAGGCCGCGGCGATCCTGCGGGAGCTGGGCACCCCGCTGCTGATCGCCCAGCCGTCATACTCCATGCTCAACCGCTGGATCGAGGACGGGCTGCTGGACGCGCTGGAGGAGGCCGGGGCCGGCTGCATCGTCTTCTCGCCGCTCGCCCAGGGCGTGCTCACCGACCGGTACCTGCACGGCGTGCCGCCGGGTTCGCGGGCCAGCCAGGGCCGGTTCCTGTCCGCAGGCGACCTGACCGAGGACGTCATGGCCCGGGTCCGCGGCCTCAACGAGATCGCCGCCGGGCGCGGGCAGACCCTGGCCCAGCTCGCGCTCGCCTGGACGCTGCGGGACCCGCGGGTGACGTCGACCCTGATCGGGGCGAGCAGCGTGCGGCAGCTCGAGGACAACGTCGCCGCGCTGGACCGGCTCGACTTCACCGCCGACGAGCTCGCCGAGATCGACCGGTACGCGGTCGACTCCGGCATCAACCTGTGGGCCCCCTCCAGCGCGGAGTGAACTGCGTGCGTGGGTTGGTTCACGGCGCTCCGGCGGGCCGGGTGGGGCTTCAGCGGCTCACGGTGGGCCGCCCTGGCGCGGCTCGATGATCACCTCGGCCAGGTCGGCCTCGCCGATGTGGTGCTGGGCCGGCCACCAGGTGGAGAAGCCTGCGGTGAAGACCGCGAACGCGCGCTCGACTGGTGCGGCCGAGGGCAGCAGGCGGTCACCGCACCAGGCGCAGGGTGAGCGGGTAGCGGTACAGCTCGCCGCGGTTGGCCTTGACGGAGGCGACGACCACCATGACGACGTAGTAGATGAGCACCAGCGGCAGCAGGATCAACCCGACCAGGACCAGGATCAGGACCGCGCTGACCCCGACCGCGATCAGCATGGTGATCTGGAAGTTGAGCGACTCCACGGCGTGGTGCCGGACGTAGGCGGACCGGTCACCGAACACCAGCAGCACGATCAGCGGGGCGAGCACCGCGAGCGCGATCCAGGCCAGCACGAACGAGCCCACGTGCGCGAGTGTCGCCCACGTCCGCTCCTCGTCCGGGCTCATCGGCCGGCCGGAGGGCACCGGGTCGCCGGCACCGGCGTCGTACCGGGGCGGGAGGTCTCCGGGCGGGAGGTCTCCGGGCGGGAGGTCTCCGGGCGGGAGGTCTCCGGGCGGCGG
>WUUC01003111.1_pt1 | contig 10328 bp, 9 predicted proteins | sample 6278441 | NCBI WGS metagenome assembly WUUC01 (sample SAMN13675441, study PRJNA597444) | soil metagenome | isolation source: soil | place: USA: Washington | collected 2017-10 | reverse complement strand
CGTAGATCTGCCGCAGCACCGGCGCCATCTTCTGGCTCACCCGGCCCGCGACGATCATCAGGTCGGCCTGGCGAGGGCTGGCCCGGAACACCTCCATACCGAAGCGGGCAAGGTCATAGCGGGCGGCGCCGGTCGCCATCATTTCGATCGCGCAGCAGGCCAGACCGAAGGTGGCCGGCCAGAAACTGGACTTGCGCGACCAGTTGACCAGCTTTTCCACGGTGGTGAGGAGGATCCCGGTCGGAACCTTTTCTTCGATGCCCATGTCAGTCCCAGTCCAGCCCACCGCGGCGCCACACGTAGGCGTAGGCGATGAACACGGTGGCTATGAAGAGGAACATCTCCACGAACCAGAAGGGGCCGAGGATGTCGAATGACAAAGCCCACGGGTACAGGAAGATGATCTCAATGTCGAAAATAATGAACAGCATCGCGGTGAGGTAGAACTTCACCGGGAAACGGCCGCCACCGATCGGCTGCGGTGTCGGTTCGATACCGCATTCATAGGCGTCGAGTTTGGCCCGGTTGTAACGCCGGGGGCCGACGAACGGCGCGATGCTGACGGAGAAGAGGGCGAACGCGGCGGCGAGCGCGAAGAGCCCGATGATGGGAATGTACGGCGCGAGCGACACCGCCTGCCCCCTTCAGTTCTCCTAGGCTACGGTCCGGGTGGGCCCGTACTGGTGTACACCGTTAAACACACTATGCGTACGTTCCGGACCACGCCGTCCGGGGTTGATATTCAGGCTGCCGGGGCGATCCTGGTCATTGCGTTGATCACCCGATCCATGGCGTCGCCGCCGCGGGGCTCGGTCAGGTTGGCGAGCAGCTTGAGGACGAACTTCATCAGGGCCGGATGCGGGACGCCGTGGTGGGTGGCCACCCGCATCAGCCGCGGGTTGCCGATCAGCTTCACGAACAACGTGCCCAGCCGGTAGTAGCCGCCGTAGCGGGACTTCAGCTCCGCCGGGTACAGGGCCAGCGTCCGGTCCCGCTCCACGTCGGTCGCCCGGCCAAGCGCCTGGACGATCACGTCCGCGGCCAACTCGGCCGACTCCATCGCGTAGGCGATGCCCTCGCCGTTGAACGGGTTGACCATGCCACCGCAGTCCCCGACGAGCAGCACGCCACGCGAGTAGTGCGGCACCCGGTTGAAGCCCATCGGCAGCGCCGCGCCCTGCGGCTCGCCGTCGGCGTTGGCCGGATCGTTCATCCCCCAGTCGTCGGGGGTGGCCGCGAGCCACTCGCCCAGCATCCGCCGGTAGTTCGTCTTGCCGAAGGCGACGCTGCTGTTGAGCACCCCGAGGCCGACGTTGACCCGACCGTCACCGAGACCGAAGATCCAACCGTATCCCGGCAGCAGCGTGTCGCCGCCCTCCTTGCTGCGCAGCTCCAGCCACGACTCCAGATACTCGTCGTCATGGCGGGCCGGCGACCGGAAGTACTGCCGCACCGCCACACCGATCGGCCGGTCGGCGCGCTTGTTGATGCCCATGGTCAACGCGAACCGGGCGGACACGCCGTCGGCCGCGATGGTGATCGGGGCGTGAAAGGTCTGCGGCGCACCGTCCTCGCCGGTGGCGTGCACCCCGATCACCCGACCGTCGTCGTCGAGAACCGGCCCCGTGACCGTGTGGCCGGTCTTGAGCGTGGCGCCCGCGTCGACAGCGGTGTCGGCGAGCAGTTGATCGAAGTCGAGCCGGGTGCGGGTGAGCCCGTAGCCGGGGTAGCTGGACAGATCCGGCCAGTCCAACTCCAGGCGGATGCCGCCGCCGATGATCCGCAGCCCCTTGTTGGGCAGCCAGCCCTTCTCCGAGTCGGTGCTGATACCCATCTTGATCAACTGCTTGACGGCCCGCGGCGTGAGCCCGTCGCCGCACACCTTCTCTCGCGGAAAGTGCGTCTTTTCCAGCACCAGCACGTTGAACCCGTGACGGGCCAGGTGATAGGCCGCCGTGGAACCGCCCGGCCCGGCACCGACGACGATGACGTCCGCATCGGTCATCGCGGCATCCTCCTCCCCCGGTGCTCGTGAAAGTCTTCACAAGCGCCCGCGGTGCAGTGTAGAACTGTTACCGTCGCGTTGCCCTAGTTAGGCGACCCTAACCACATTCACGCTGCCGGCTGTGGGGGCTCGACGCTCGGAGCAGCGATCTCCACGCCCGGACCCGCCGGTGTCCGGGCGCGTCCCATGCTCAAGCCGCCGCCAATCGGCCCAGCGCCGCACCGATCTCCGCGACCACGTCGGCCGGCCGCTCGACGAGGTCGCGCCACGTGAAGCGCAGCACGGTCCAACCCGCTGCGACCAGCCTGTTCTGCCGCGTGCGATCGTGCTGGAACCGGACTGGATCGCTGTGGTGGGCCCAACCGTCCAACTCGACCACCAGCCGGGCGGCGGGGAAGACCAGGTCGCCGAACCCGATCACACCTCGGCCGTCGCGGATCTCAGCGTTGGCGAGCCACCCGCTGATGCCGGCAGAACGCAGAATCGCTACGGCCTGTCGCTCGGCGGGCGACCTGGTGCCGTTACCGACCGTGCGAAGCAGTCTCACGAGCCGCGGCGCGCCACGACGACCCACGTGCGCCCTGGTCCGACTGACCAGTTCCGCCATCGACGTCCAGCCGCGTTGAAGGGCCCGGTCGAGCAGCGTGGCCGCCTCGGCCTCGGGCAGCACCCGGAGGCAGTCGAAGACCGTACGCCCGGGGCCCGTAACGGCCATCCCGTCGGCCCGCCGCACGTCATCGGGGCTGAGCGGATCACGATAGGACCGCACATCCGGAAGCCGACGGTGATTGGCCGGACCGAGCCAGAGATGGACGGGATCGGACGGCGCGTCCAGCCCATACCACCACGCGGCCGTCGGTCCTGCCAGCACTGACCCGGGCACCGCCAAATGCACCGCGGCCGCCCGCACGGTCGAGGTCAACCTGCACCCGCGATAGGCCAGCGCCGCGCCATACACCCGGAGCCAGTCGCCCCGCCGCACCCGCCGGCGGATCTGGAACGGGCTGTAACCGGACGCGACCGCCTGTGCCCTGGTGAAGAGCCCGAGCTGGCGACCTGCGATGCGATCGAGCCGGCACAGGCTCTCGATGTCCCCCATGCCTATCGAGCTTTCCCGGAGTCCCGGCATGCCGTCCAGGGGCACTAATTTTCTGTGGATAACCCGCGATCACGCTGTGGATAACTGCCTGGGTCGAATCGCGCCCGGGTGGCCCGGTGCAAAGCGACGACGCCACCGGTCAGGTTGCGCCAGGCGACCCGTTCCCAGCCGGCGGCGCCGATCCGCCCCGCCAGCCCAGGCTGGTCGGGCCAGGTCCGGATCGACTCCGCCAGGTAGACGTAGGCATCCGGATTGCTGGAGACCCGACGAGCGATCGACGGCAGCGCAGCCATCAGGTACCGCAGGTACACCGCCCGCAACGGCGCCGCCACGGGGTGGCTGAACTCGCACACCACCAGCCGTCCACCCGGCCGCACGACCCGCGCCATCTCGCGAAGCGCCCCGTCCACGTCGACGATGTTCCGCAGTCCGAACGAGATTGTCACGGCATCGAACGCGCTGTCGGCGAACGGCAACGCCAACGCGTCACCGGCGACCAGCGGCATCACCGGCCGGACCCGACGCCCGACCCGCAGCATGCCGAGGGAGAAGTCCACCCCGACCGGCAGCGCGCCTGAGCGGGCAAGTTCCGCCGTCGAGACGCCCGTGCCCGCCGCGAGGTCGAGCACCCGATCGCCGGGAGACAACGCCAGGGCTTCGCGGGTAAGGCGGCGCCAGGCCCGGTCACGGCCGAAGGAGAGCACCGTGTTGGTCCGGTCGTAGCGCGCGGCCACCCCGTCGAACATGGCGGCGACCTCGTGCGGCTGCTTGTCCAGGCTGGCCCGACTCACGCGACCACCCTAGGCCGGCAGGCGCCGCCGACCGGGGTCGGGGCTGGCCTGACCTCAGCGTGGACGCGACCACCGTTCGACCCTGTAGACGCACGCAGGCACGGAGATCGCGCTCCGAGGGTCAACGGTGCACCGACACCGCAGCTATGTCCCGCATTTCGCGATCTTGCGGCACTGCAGGACGGCGACGGCGAGGAAAGCAAGAGTCGGGGCGGGAGGAAGCGCAGATCGGGCGGAGCCAGGTACACAGCCGGACGGATACCGGACGCGCAGAAGGCGAACGCGACAGAAGCCGGGCGGGCGGCGGCGCCCGGCGGCGCCCGTCCGGCGGCGCGGAGATCGCGGTCCGAGGGACGGAGGTACACCGACACTGCACGTCCGTCCCGCGCGCCGAGATCTTTGCGGCGCGGCAGGACTGGACGATCTACCCCACGAGATACGGGGCCGGGCGCGCTGATGGGCCTATGCAGGCTCGTATTCCAGAGATCGGGATGGATCTACCAGTAGGTGAGAAGCCGGTGACGAGATCACCGTCTCCGGGCCGGGAGTGCAGCATGACTCCACGCCTGGCCCGCAGACTGCGATCTCCCACCCGGAAGCGCCTGACGCCAATGCAGGGCAGTGACGGGACAGCGGCAGGGCAAGAAAGTGGTGACGTGGGGGGTGAGTGAGCCGGGGCCGGGTGCGTAGCACCCGGCCCCGGCTGTGGAGGGAAAGGCGCGGCTCAGGCGTCGTCGGCAGGGGTCACGAGGACCACCCGGCGACGGCGGGACAGCATGAACAGGGCGATCCCGGCCGCGAGCACGGCGACCCCGACGCCACTGATCAGGCTCACTCTGGTACCCGTGATGGGAAGTCCACCACTGACGGTGATCGTGATCGGCGACGAGTTGTTGGTCTCGTCAGGATCGTCAAGGGTGCCGCTGATCTCGGCCTTGCCGTCGGTGCCCACGGTGTTCGACAGGATCTTGAAGACGAAGGTGCCGGTATTCTCGTCGCCGGCTTCCAGCAGCCCCTGGCACTTCGCGACCTTGCCGGCGGTCTCGAACTCGCAGCCGGTCGGCAGGTCGGCGAGTTCGGTGCCGGTGGGCGCGGTCACGCGTACCGTCGTGGCCGGCGAACTGGCCGGGCCCTCGTTCGCGGCCGTGACCTGGATATTGACCGTGGCGCCAACGGCGCCGCTGCCCGACCCGCCGGTGATGGCGAGGTCGGCCGGGTTCGCGGCCGTGTGCACGGCGAAGGTGGCCAGGTTGTCGGCGGGGTCGGCCTCGATGCGGCGCCGGTGGTTGGCGTCGGGTTCGCCGACCCGCACCCCCTGTGCGGCCGCCACCGTGGCCGTGGCCTGCGCGGCGACCTGCGCCGACACCGCCGGGCTGTGGCTCGTGCCCCCGGCGTCGACGATCCCGCCGGACAGCGCGACCGGGCCGGGCGCGTCGGCGGCGACCGTGACGAGCATCGGCGCGTCGAACTTCAGTTCGGTGCGGGGCGCGATCCGGGTGCCCTGTATCCGGCAGGTGGCAACCGTGCGCTTCTCGTTGTAGCGGCAGTAGTCCGGGTTGCCGTCGGTGGCGAACGACGTGAACGCCGGCAGGGAGACCTGCCACACGACGTGGTCGGCCGTCTGGGAGCCGCCGTTGTAGAAGAAGAAGAACAGCGGCGCCGTCGCGGCCGGTGCGACGCGTTCGCGGTGGCCCTCCTCGTCGGCGACCGGGTTGGCCCACACGTCCTGCACGTAGGTTTGCAGGTCGTAGCCGACCGGTGCCACGTCGACGAGCACCTTGACCGGCTCGTTGTTGTCCGGGTCGGGGTCGGGCGTGTCCGAGGTGACCTCGATCGTGTAGTAGCCGGCCGGGTCGGGCTCGGGGCCGGTCCGCTCCAGCGAGGTGACGTCGAACGGCGAGAACGTCATGTTGTTCTCGCCCGGGTCCAGGCTGCCGACGGGGCAGGTGTAGACGGTGCCGTTGACGTCACAGCTGACCGGCGGGTCGATCCGCAGCTTGTCGGTGTTCAACTCCGCCACGTCGACCTTGACCACCACGTTCTCGGCGGTCGCCGGGCCCTGGTTGGTGACGTGGACGTAGAACGGCTTGCTCGCCATCCGGACGATCCGCTCGCCCGCCACCTTGAACGCCACGTCGGCGCCCGCCGGGGCGGCCAGGGCGGGCGTCGCCGCCAGCACGAGCGCCGCGCCGGCGAGGACCGCGGTCATCGCGGCGCCGGTGCGAATGCGATCGGTGCGATTGCGGGACGTCGGGTTGCGCGGCAACCTCATGGCTCCCCCGGGGTAGTGGCCGGTTTGGCGACACGTAGGAACCGCGGCAACTTATCGAAGTCATAACTGTTCCCGCCACCCCCACGATTAGCCCAAAGTGGACAGATGCCGGAGATCGCACCCGAAATCAGCGCCGAATATTGGCGACTTCAATCCGATACGGACAGCGGGTTAAGAACCTATTACCGGGCGTCGATAAGAGGCAATGAACGACGGACACCGCCGCCGGGCAGGGCAATTGACGAGAAATGCGACGTGACCCGGTCGTCGGTGGGGTCGTCGGCCGATGTCCAATGCACCGCCAACCGCCGGTACAGCGTGTCGCGCTGGGCGGGAATCCGATCGGCCGAACGGATCAGGCCGATCAGGTCGTCCAGATTGGACCGGTGACGGGCCCCGGCCGAGGAGATGACGTTCTCCTCCAGCATGATCGAGCCCAGATCATCGACGCCCATGTGTAGCGAAAGCTGCCCGACGTCCTTACCCGTCGTGAGCCACGACGACTGCAGGTGCGCGATCGTGTCGAAGAACAGCCGCGCCACGGCGACCAGCCGGAGGTACTCAAGTGAGGTGGCCTGGGTGCGGCCCTTGAGGTGATTGTTCTCGGCCTGGTAGGTCCAGGGGATGAAGGACCGGAACCCCGACCCGGAGACGGCCCGGTCCTGCACGTCGCGGATCATCCGGAGGTGCTCGATGCGCTCGGCGGCGGTCTCGCCGGTGCCCATCATCATGGTCGCCGTCGACTCCACGCCGAGGCTGTGGGCGACCTCCATGACCTCCAGCCACCGGGCGCCGGACTCCTTGAGTGGCGCGATCGCCCGGCGCGGCCGGTCGGGCAGCATCTCCGCACCGGCACCGGCGATCGAGTCGAGCCCGGCCGCCCGGATGCGGCGGATCGCCTCCTCGATCGAGACGCCCGACACGCCCGCCATGTGAAGGATCTCACTCGGCCCGATGGAGTGGATCACCAATTGCGGGTACGCGGTCTTCACCGCGGAGAACAGTTGCTCGTAGTACTCGACGCCGTACTCGGGGTGGTGGCCACCCTGCAGCATGACCTGCGTCGCGCCGAGATCGACCGCCTCGCCGCAGCGCCGCAGGATCTCCTCCGTCGGGTGAGACCAGCCCTCGGCGTGCTTCGGTGCCCGGTAGAACGCGCAGAACTTGCAGGCCGTCACGCAGACGTTGGTGTAATTGATGTTGCGGTCGATGAGGTAGGTGACGATGTTGTCCGGGTACCGGCGACGGCGCACCGCGTCGGCCGCCTCACCGAGCGGGTGCAGGGGCGCGTCGGTGTAGAGCAGCAGCGCCTCCTCGGGACTGATCCGCCCACCGTCGGCACCGCGCTGCAGGATTTCGCTGATCACCCGGGTCTCGCTCACGCTTCAACAGCCTACGCGCGCCGGCCGGTGGCACCGCGATCGTCCTCGGGCGGCTCCCCGCGACGGGCGGCCGTGCCTACCCGCGAGGGCGACGACAACCGGTCGCCGCCCTCCGGAGACCCCACCGCGCGGTCAACGGCGGTCGAGGCCGAGGCCGGCACCGAGCAGCGCCACCCCGAGCACCAGGTGCAGACCGTTGTCCGCGGCGTTGAGCGCGATGACGTTGGCGGCGTGGTCGCCCACGATGACCAGCCCGACCGCGAACAGCAGCAGGTACACGGCGCCGACCACCGTGTTGACGGCCTTGGCCACCCGGCTGCCGGCCACCGCCGAGCCGATCATCACGGCGCCGACCGCGACGTGTACGACATTGTGCAGCGCGTTGACCTGGAACAGGCCGAGCAGTACGCCGCCCTCGTGGCCGGCCACGTCGTGTCCGGCCGAGACGGTGAAGCCGAGCAGGCCGACCAGCGTGAACACGACGCCGAACAGGAACGCGACGAGGGTGTTGAGCCGCATGCCGGCGAAGGGGCGGGTTCCGGTGTGTGTTGCCATGGGACACCTCCGACAGGAGCGGCCGCCGGGACCGGCGGCGTCACCGGATATTCGGTGCCGCTGCCACGTCGGCTTGCCGACAATCCCAGTCGAGTGGCTTGCCGACAATCCCAGCAGAGTGGCTTGCCGGCAAACCGGTCGAGTGGCTTGCCGGCAAACCAGCCGAGCCGGTCAGCGCAGGTCGACCGCTGTCACGAGGCGTTCGAGGGTCGGCTGCGGCGCGCCGGCCGGCACCTCGGTCGTGATGCCGATCTGGTCGCCGGCCGCGATGTTCGGGATGAGGGCCGTGGCGTTCGTCTGCCCGGGCCCGAGCACGTCGAGCGGGCGCGCCGCCATGGCGGCGCCCGAACCCCGGATCAGCCAGAGCTGGTACACCAGGCCGTTGTCCGGCACCCGCAGGCCCGACAGCACCGCCACCGCCTTGTCCCGCGACGGCGACACGACCAGGTTGACGGTGCCGCCGGCGGCGCTCGTCGACCGGATCCGGGCGTCCGGCGCCGACAGCACCTGCTCCATCTCGGCGACCCTGGCCCGCTCCCGCGCCGCAGTGACGCGGGCCTGGTCGACGCGCTGATCGGCCACCGTCCAGGTGCCGAAGCCGGCACCGACAGCGATCACGCCGGCCGCGACGGAGACCGCGGCGAAGCGCCGCCACCTGGTCGCGGACGCCGTCGACCCGCGGTCCGGGCGGCCGGGTCCGGCCTGGGGGGTACGGGAAATGGCGTCCAGCACGGCGGCCCGCATCCGCGGCGGCGGGGGCTCCGCGGCGGCGTCGGCCAGCTTGGTTACCGTCTCCCGGAGTTCGAACACCTCCAGGGCGCACGTCGCGCAGTCACGCAGGTGCCGCTCGAACGCCGCGCGCTCAAGGTCGTCGACCGCGTCCAGCGCGTAGGCACCGGACAGCGCGTGGATGTCGCTGGCGTTCATGCCATCACCCCTAGGCAGTCACGCAGCCGGATCAGTCCGTCGCGCATCCGCGTCTTGACCGTCGGGAGCGGCGTTTCCAGCAGCTCGGACACTTCCCGATAGGTATAGCCCTTGTAGTAGGCCAGCAGGATCGCCTCGCGTTGCAGGTCGGTCAGGCCGCCCATGCACCGGCGTACCTGCTGCCGCTCGATCCGGCTGGTGGCCTGCTCGACGACCTCGTCATAGGGCGTCTCGACCGTCGCCACCTTGCGGATGCGCGCGGCGCCGGCCTGCTCGCTGCGGACCCGGTCGACCGCCCGGCGGTGGGCGATGGTGAGCAGCCAGGACACCGCCGACCCCCTGGCCTGGTCGAACCGGGCGGCGGTGCGCCACGCCTCGACCAGCGCCTCCTGGGCGACCTCCTCGGCCATGGCGGGATCGCGCACGACGCGCAGGACCAGCCCGTAGACCCGGGGGGCCACCTGGTCGTAGAGCTCGGCGAAGGCCCGTTCGTCGCCGCGCGCCACGCGGCGCAGCAGCTCGTCCGGGCCGGTGGGATCGGATGGGGCCGGCTGCAGCCGGCGCGCGGCAGGTTGTGGCATGCCTGTGGTTCGTGGCGGATCGGCCTGCGGATTGCTCACGCTGCAAATCCCCGTTCCGGGGTGGCCGGCCCGCCGGCCGGCGCCTGACGCCGGTGCCCCGATCTCAACGTGTTACGAACCAATTTCACCCTCGGAAACTGGAGCCATTACAAACATCCCCCAAGGGTAAATCTCGATCGTCGTCTATTGACGTTGTTCCCAGCGAAAGCACAGCATATCGGCGGGAGCCGACACAAGCCGACGATTGGTCCCCACCGACCAACGCCGCGTTTCGCTGGTACGTGCGCACCGGGTCGTCACCAGGTCGCCGTATCAGTTTCACAGGGTCACCTGACTGGCTCTCACGACTCCTGGCCTGCCCTCGCCACGTCGCCGCACGCGCACCGAGCGTCGTTCGCGGCGCTGCTGACGGTCGCGAACGCCGACCTACCGAACCCCCGTAATGGAGGGGATAATGAGTCAACATCGCGCCAACCTACTGAGATCTGGCGCAGCCAAATCGGGACCGCCGAGACGCGCCCGCCGCTCATCGGGGCGGAAAGTCCTTCTCGGCGTGTTCCTTTCGGCTGTCGTCGCCGGTGTCACCGTGCTCAGTAGCGCCCCCACCGCACAGGCAGCGCTGTTCTTCGAGGTACCCAGCCTCGATGGCAGAGGGAACAACGTCGCCAACCCCAACTGGGGCCGCGCCGGTCAGCCCTACACGCGGGTTGCCCCGG
>WUUC01172947.1_pt1 | contig 10330 bp, 9 predicted proteins | sample 6278441 | NCBI WGS metagenome assembly WUUC01 (sample SAMN13675441, study PRJNA597444) | soil metagenome | isolation source: soil | place: USA: Washington | collected 2017-10 | reverse complement strand
GCCGACGTCGTCATCGCCTGCGGCGTCGAGTCGATGTCGCGCGTTCCGATGCACTCCGACGCCCAGGGTGCCGACCACCTGGGCCCTCTCATCGAGAACCGCTTCGCCGGGGGGCTGATCGGCCAGGGCCTCTCCGCCGAACTGATCTGCTCGCGGTGGGGGTTGGAGCGGGAGGAGCTAGACGCCTACTCCGCCACCTCCCACCAGCGGGCAGCCGCCGCGGGCGGGCTGTTCGCGCCGGACCTGGTCCCGGTGGCCGAGGCCCCCGAGCTGACCGTGGACGAGACCATCCGGCCGTCCACCACCGCCGAAGGCCTCGCGGCGCTCTCACCCTCGTTCCTGAGCAGCTCGGCAGCCGAACGGTTCCCGGAGATCGGCTGGAAGATCACTCCTGGGAACTCCTCGCCCCTGACCGACGGTGCCGCAGGCGTGCTGATGATGAGCGCCGCCAAGGCGACTGCGCTCGGGCTGCGGCCGCGGGCGCGGATCCACGAGACCGCCGTGGTCGGGGACGACCCCATCGTCATGCTGATGGGCGTCGTCCCCGCGACCCGCAAGGTGCTCGAGCGGGCCGGCATGAGCGTGGACGACATCGACCTGTTCGAGGTCAACGAGGCGTTCGCCCCGGTGCCGGTCGCGTGGATGCAGGACATGAAGGTCGAGCACGAGCGGCTCAACGTCCACGGCGGCGCCATCGCGCTCGGGCATCCGCTCGGCGCGAGCGGCGCCCGCATCCTCACCACCCTGGTCGGCGCGCTCGAGCACCGCGGCGCGCGGTTCGGGCTGCAGACGATGTGCGAGTGGGGCGGCATGGCCAACGCCACCATCGTCGAACGGATCTGACCGGCCCATCTCGACTCGACGCCGAGCGGACGAGGAGCTGAACCGAACATGGACGCGTACACCCTGCGAGACATCCTGAGCAAGACCCCGACGGACGCCGGAGCCGGTCCGGACGACATCGCCCTGACCTTCGACGGCCGGGACATGAGCTTCGGGGAGCTCGACGACCGGTCCACCCGGCTGGCACACGGCCTGCTCGCCGCCGGGTTCACCGAGGGCGACAAGGTCTCGGTGGTGATGTACAACCGGCTCGAGTGGGTCGAGCTGTTCTTCGCCCTGGCCAAGCTCGGCGGTGTGATCGTCCCGATCAACTACCTGCTGGCCGCCTCGGAGATGCAGTACATCTTCGACGACAGCGACTCCCGCTGGATCGTCGTCGAGGACGCCCTCGTGCCTGTCCTCCGGCCGGTGCTCGACGACAACGCAGGGCGGACGATCATCGAGGTGGGGGAGCAGGCGGCGGTCGGGATCGATTACGAGAGCCTGGCCGCCGCACCTGCCGACCCGGCCACCGTGCTGCCCGACGTGCGCGCGGACGACCTGTTCCTGCTCCAGTACACCTCGGGCACCACGGGCTTCCCCAAGGGGGCCATGCACACCCACTCGACGGTCCTGTGGAACAGCTACCACCAGATCGTCGACTTCGCGATGACCCGGGACGACGTCTACTACGTCGTGCCGGCGCTCTGCTGGGCGGCCGGGTTCCACGACCTGGCGCTCGCGGCGCTCTGGCGGGGCGGCCGGGTCGTGCTGGGACGCAGCACCGGGTTCGACCCAGGCGAGTTCCTGCGGCAGGTCGAGCTGCACGGCGTCACGACGGCCCTCCTGGTGCCGACCGTCCTCAAGCGGGTGCTCGACCACGCCGAGTTCGACCGCTACGACACCTCGTCGCTGCGGATGGTGATCTCCGGCGGCGAACCGGTGCCGCCCTCGTCGCTGGAGGGACTGAAGGGCAAGCTCCCGCACTGCGACGTCCTGCAGGTCTACGGGATGAGCGAGTTCCCTACGCTGATGCTGCTGATCACCGGGAAGGACGCCCAGGGACGATCCGGCTCGACCGGCAAGGCGTGCTCGGCCGCGACCATCCGCATCGTCGACGGGGCTGGGCAGGACGTTCCGCCCGGCACTGTCGGGCAGATCATCTGCCGGTCGCCCGCGAACATGATCGGCTACTACGACAAGCCCGACGCCACCGCTTCCGCGTTGGCCGACGGCTGGCTGCACACCGGCGACCTGGCCAGCTACGACGATGACGGTTTCGTCTACATGACGGGCCGCGCGAAGGACATGATCATCACCGGGGGCCTCAACGTCTACCCTGCCGAGATCGAGCGGGTGCTCGCGGGCCACCCCGACGTCGTCGAGGCTGCTGTGGTCGGCGCTCCTGACGAGAAGTGGGGCGAGATCGGGGTCGCGCACGTCGTCGTGGGCGAGGGCGCCCGTCCCGACCAGGAGGCTGTCCAGTCCTACCTTCGCGAACGCATCGCCGGGTTCAAGGTCCCGCGCGTCTACCGCTTCACCACCGAGGCGCTGCCGCGAACGACTTCGGGGAAGGTTCAGAAGCACCGGCTGGACGAGGTGCGCCTCGATGCCTGAACGATCCGCGCTGGGACCGGGCGACGTGCTGCTCCGCACGATCGAGCAGCTCGGTGTCGACCACCTCGTCGACCAAGGGCTCGCCGAGACGGACCCGCGGCGGTGCCTGCAGGTCGCGTCGGCCGTCGCTGGGGTCGCCGACGGGCAGGCGATCGCCTACGCCGCCGAGGTCATGCGGACCTCGGACGTGGCCGCCCTGGAGGCCGCCGACGACATCGGCTTCCGGGCCACCCGGATGCTCGCCCGCGATGAGCGCACCGGTGAGCTCCTGTGGTGCCTGTGGACGCTGCGCAGGCTCGGGCACCGGCTGCGCCGCGCACAGCAGCGCCGCCCCGATGACGACGTCGCCGGCGCCGTGGCCGCGCTCCATGCGGTGCATGCGCTGCTGTCGGCTGCTCTGTCCACCGGCCCGGACGCCCGGGCCTTGCTGCACGACGAAGTCACGAATTCCATCAAGGAGATCGAGAAGCACCTCCGGTGAGGGTGCGTCCCGGCCGGCCCGGTCGCGACGCCCGGGGAACCTCGCGTCCACTCGTCAACGTTGTCATGAATCGCGTGGTCGACCTGGTGCTTATCGTCACAAGCGCAGCCGTGGCGCTAAGATTGGACCGATCGATACAATGAATTCATGGTGGCGAACGTGACCTCGATGGAGCGCACCGCACTGGTCACCGGCGCCTCGCGGGGAATCGGCGGCGGTATCGCGGGCCGACTGCTCGAACGAGGAGTCCGGGTGGCCGGTGCCTACCGCACCGGGCTGGAGAAGGTGGAGAAGCTGGCCGCGGCGTACCCCGAGCAGGTGCTGCCGGTCCACCTCGACCTCGCTCGGTGCGAGACCGCACTGAGCGCCGTTGAGGCAGTGCGGGAGCGATGGGGTCGGCTGGACTCACTCGTTCTCAACGCCGCGGTGTGGGAGGGCGGGAAGCTCAGCAGGATCGACCCCGACGCCTGGTGGAGCGTGATCGAGACGAACTTGCGCAGCACCGCGGCGATCGTCCGGGCGGCCATCCCGATGCTCGTGGAGGGGGAGAGTGCGAGCGTCGTCCTCGTCGGTTCGGTGGTCGGCGACGTGGGGTTCGCAGGTGACACCGCCTACGCGAGCGCGAAGGCGGCGGTGGTCGGCTTCGCCCGCTCCCTGGCCAAGGAGCTCGCTCCGAACGGCGTGCGGGTGAACGTCCTCGCCCCCGGGTTCGTCGACACCGACATGACCGCGGCGGTGCCGGACGGCTCCCGGCGGAAGATCGCGGAAGCCACGTTGCTCGGCCGGTTCGGCACGGTGGACGAGATTGCTCGCGCCGCGGTCTTCCTGTCCGAGGACGCCACTTTCTGTACGGGCACGGTGCTCGCCGCCGACGGCGGCTGGTCCCTGTGAACTCAAGGAGGAATTCCGTGACTGTTGGCCTGCCCGCCGATGAGTACGCCGAGCTGCGCGAGAGGGTTTTCACGACGATCTGGAACGAGCTCGATCCCCTCGAGCACCAGATCGAGGACACCGAGAAGATCCCTTACGACGTGGTGATGCCGGCTCTGAAGGCCTGTGGCGCGTTCGGGCTGATCATCCCGCGTGAGTACGGGGGAGCGGGACTGTCCATTGCCCAGTACCTCCCCATCCTCGCCGAATTCGCGAAGATCCAGGGTGGCATCCGGGCTATCGTACACGTGCACAACTCGTTCGCCCACGCGCTGTCCGAGATCGGCGACGACGCGCAGAAGAAGGAAATCCTGCCCGGAGCCGCCCGTGGTGAGAAGTCGCTGGCGTTCGCGCTGACCGAGCCGGATAACGGCACCGGGATGGACCTGTCGACGACGGCCCGCCGAGACGGCGACGACTACGTCATCAACGGCCGCAAGTGGCTGATCACCAACTCCGACTTCGCCTCGCACTTCCTGGTGCTCGCCAAGACCGCTGACAAGGAGGTCTCGGCGATCATCGTCCCGCGCGACACCCCGGGGTTCACGATCACCCCGCTGCCCGAGACCATGGGGTGCAAGGGCGCCGAGCACGGCGAGCTGGTCTTCACCGAGGTGCGTGTCCCGGCGAGCGGCCTCGTCGGCGCCGAAGGGGAAGGTGGCGCCCACCTCGAGCGGGCGCTCGAGATCAGCCGGGTCTTCATCGCGGCGTCCTCACTCGGCACCGCCACCCGCGCGCTCGACCTATCGCTGGAGTACGCCAAGGAGCGGGTCACCTTCGGCAAGCCGATCGCCGAGCGGCAGGCCATCCAGCGCTACCTCGCTGAGATGGCGATCGACGTCTACGCTCTGCGCGGCATGCTCGCCGACATCGCCGCCAAATGGGACAGCGAGCGCCGCGTTCCCGCCGAATCCTCGATGGTCAAACAGTTCGGGCTCGAGGCCGTCGGCCGCGTCACCGACCGCGCCCTGCTGGTCCACGGTGGCATCGGCTACACCCGCAAGTACCCCATCGAGCGCCTCTACCGTGACGCTCGGCTGAACTGGCTGGAGGAGGGCACCCCCACCATCCAGTACCTGGTTGCCGCACGCGAGCTCCTCGACGGCTACACCTTCGACGACGCCTTCGACAGCGTGTCGCAGTAGCGGCCCCGAGTAGGTGAAATGTCATCAGGGCGCACGTCGGCCCTGAACGTTCGGGCCCGGGAGGAGCGGAACCTGACGTACGAGGTGTCGGGCGACCTTCGTGCGTCAGGCCTCCCGGAACCTTCCCTTCGGGCACTCGCCCCTCTCGCCTGCGGGCGGATGCCCGCTGCGGACCCCGCCGGATCCTGTGCGCGGAGTCGTGATACCGCCTGCCGGGCGAGCGCCGGCTGCCTGTCGGACGCAGCAGGATAGCCTTGCCCCGACAGCAGCGGATGGAACGGGTGCGGGCATGACGGCGTCGAGCTACGAGGCCAATCGTGGCAGGGTGATCGCGACAGCAGCGGATCTGTTCGCGCGTAACGGCTACCACGGAACCGGCATTGCGGAGCTCGGTCGTGCTGTCGGCCTCGGCCGAGGCGCGCTGTATCACTATATCGAGAGCAAGGAGGCGGTCCTCTACGCCATCAGCAAGGATCAGGTCGACAAGATGAATGCCCTTGCCGAGTCGATCATTGATGAGGGACTGGAGCCGGAGGAACTGCTTCGTGCAATGGCGAGAGGCCTGCTCTGCAATATCGCGACGCATCGGTCTGAATGGACGGTGTTCTTCCGCGAGTACGGTGCGCTCACCGGGCAGCGGCGGGATCACGTGATCGCGGCGCGCGAGCGTTATGAGGGCTACTGGCGCCAGGCGCTCGACCAGGGGGTCCGAAGCGGCGTTCTACGTCCGACCCGCCGCATCCTCGTGAAGGGGATACTCGGGATGCTGAACTACACCTATCTGTGGTTCGAGCCGGACGGGGAACTTACTCCCGAGGAACTCGCAGACATCTTCATGGACGCCCTGATCCACGGGCTCAGCAGCAGGAGCGTACCGCAGGACTGACGGGGGGCGGACACCTGTGACCTCTTCTCCGGTCGACGGCAGGTGACCGGACTCGATTCCAGGGCTGGACAAGATCGGTCGGGCGGCGGGTTCGTTTCCGGCTGTGGACCGGAAGCCGGACGGCCTCTCGACTCCCCGGTGATGTCGGTCAGGCCGATGCGGCTCGGCCTCGCCCCTCCACCGGGCGCGCCGGACAGTGACAGTGCTGTCCTGCGCTCAGGCATCCGTGCAGCCCCGTCCGGTTCGAATGGGCAGGCCTGTCCGTCGAGAGGAAGGTACGTCGTGGAAGTTGGTCTCGTTCTCGATGAGCCGCGCAGCTGCGTGGAGCAAGCGCGTTGGGCCGAGCGACTCGGATTCGACCTGTTCGGCAGCGGCGAACACGTCTTCTTCCGTTCCCCGACGCCCAACTCGTTGATCGCGCTGGCGGCGGCCGCTGGGGCGACCGAGCGGATCAGGCTGATCAGTTCGGTCGCGTTGCTGCCGTTGTACCCCGTCGCCCTCCTCGCCAAGCTCGCGGCCACGCTCGATCAGGTGTCCGGCGGGCGCTTCGAACTGGGTCTCGGGGCGGGTGGTGAGTTCCCGGCGGAGTTCGAGGCGTGCGGAGTGGACCCCGGAACCCGGTTCCGGCGGCTCGACGACGGGCTCGAGGTCCTCCGTCGGCTCTTCTCGGGGGAGTCTGTGACCTGGGATAGCCAGTACACCCGGCTGTCGGGTGTCGCCCTGCAGCCACCTCCGACGACTCCGGGCGGGCCTCCGATCTGGCTGGGCGGCCGTAAGCCGGGCGCGACGCGGCGTGCCGGGCGATTCGCCGACGTCTGGATGCCCTACATGGTCGACCCCGGGCAGGTGCAGCGAGGCCTGGCCCAGGTGAGGGAGGCGGCGGAGGAGCATGGCAGGCCCGCGGATGCGGTGTCGGCGGCGCTGTACGTGTGGTGTTGTGTCGACACCGACGGGGAGAAGGCGCGGGCCCTGGGGATCGAGGCCGTGAGTCGGACCTACGACCAGGACTTCACGGATCTGGCGGACCGTTACCTGCTGCTGGGCGGACCGGAGCGGATCCGGGACCGGCTGGCGGAGTTCGCCGGTGCCGGTGTCCGATCCGTGCTCCTGCAGCCCGCGGGGGGCAGGGCCGCGAGGGAACGGACGATCGGCATCGTCTCCGACGAGGTCCTCCCGCACCTTCCGCGCGGTTGAGCAGTCGGGCCTGCCGTTGCTCGCATGCCGGCATCGTGCGTGCTTCGCGGCATTCCGAAGAGACTCGGAGACGAAGATCCTCAGCCGCGATCCGGTTTCGGACTTCCCTCATCGAGCTGGTTGAGTGCCTGGCGAATTGCTGGGAGGGCGTCGCCGAGTGGTCGGCCGGTCTGTAGCACGATGATCGTCGCCCCGGATGTGGAGTCGCGAGAACCCTCGACGGCGGTACCGCTCGCGGGGGGTTCGGCGAAGAGGGTGACGACGTGGCTCATCGCGGCATCGATCTCGCGCACGGGATCGGGGGATTCTCCCCGAAGCCAGCGGCGGAGGACGTGGTTGTGAGCGGCGACGACAGCGGCCGCCGCGAGCTCGGCCTGGAGGGGGGTGACCGTGTCCCAGGAACCGATGAACTCTCGGAAGAGCCGTTGGTACTTGGCCCCGCTGGCGATTTCTCGGTCCCGTAGCGCCGGCACTCGGCTTGTGAGCGCGTAGCGCCGGCGAGCGCGCTCGCCCTCCTCGATGTGGCTGAGGAGGACGAGGCGCACGGCGTCGGTGACGGCCACGACGGCCGTGCGGTCACTCGACGTGGCCAGCCGCTGTCGAATGGCCTCGAGTAGCACCTCGTGGCGCGGGAAGATGACCTCTTCCTTCGAGCCGAAGTGCCGGAAGAACGTCGTACGCCCGGTTCCTGCTCGTTCGGCCACCTCGTCGATCGTCGTCTGTTCGTAGCCGCGCTCCTCGAAGAGTGCGAAGGCCGCGTCGACGAGGCGCTCGCGCACTGGCCGTTGGGTCATGGTCTCACCGTGCCACGCCCGGCTCTGGGTCCCGACGGAGGTGGGTGTTGGCAGCAGGTCCGGTACTAAGTATCGTACATACGGTATTGAGTACCATACGTCTGAAGATCGAGCGATTTCTGGTCTGCTGCTGTTGAACGGAGAGCGTGATGAGTGTGAGCGCCGAGCGCCTCGACAGCGGGAGAACCCGCTCGCCGATCGCATCGTCGTCAGCTGCCTCGGGTCCGGACGCGCTCTCGACACTCGGAAAGCTGGCCGAGCTGGAACGTCGTCACCAGGAGGTGGCGCACGCCGGCTCCGCGCCGGCAGCGGAGCGGCAGCATGCCAAGGGCAAGATGACCGCCCGAGAACGCATCGACATGCTTCTGGACGAGGGGTCGTTCGTCGAGTTCGACGAGTTCGCCCGGCATCGCACAACCAACTTCGGGATGGACGCCCAGCGTCCGTTGGGCGACGGCGTGGTGACCGGGCACGGCACTGTCGATGGCCGGCCGGTGTGCGTGTTCAGCCAAGACGTGACGGTTTTCGGCGGCAGCCTCGGTGAGGTGTACGGGGAGAAGATCGTCAAGATGCTGGACTTCGCGATGACGAACGGGTGCCCGGTCGTCGGCATCAACGAGGGGGGCGGGGCCCGGATCCAGGAAGGGGTGGTCTCGCTCGGGCTCTACGGCGAGATCTTCTACCGGAACGTGCAGGCATCGGGCGTCGTGCCGCAGATCTCGCTGGTCATGGGCGCGGCAGCCGGAGGGCACGTCTACTCCCCCGCATTGACGGACTTCATCGTCATGGTCGACAAGACGTCGCAGATGTTCATCACGGGCCCGGACGTGGTGCGCAGCGTGACCGGCGAGGAGGTGACCCTGGAGGAACTGGGTGGTGCGGGGGTGCACGCCTCGGTGAGCGGAACGGCGCACCACCTGGCCAGCGACGAGGACGATGCGATCGAGTACGTGAAGACGCTGTTGTCGTACCTTCCCAGCAACAACCTCGACCCGGCGCCTGTCCGCGAGGGCATCATGGCAGGTCTCGAGGTGAGCGAGTACGACGAGCGGCTGGACTGCTTCATGCCGGACTCGCCGAACCAGCCTTACGACATGCGGCATGTGATCGAGCATCTGGTGGACGACGGCGAGTTCTTCGAGGTGCAGGCGCTGTTCGCGGCGAACATTGTCGTGGGCTTCGCGCGGGTCGAGGGTCGGTCGGTCGGCGTGGTCGGCAACCAACCGCTGCACCTGGCGGGGTGTCTGGACATCGACGCGTCGGAGAAGGCGGCACGCTTCGTGCGGACGTGCGATGCGTTCAACCTTCCTGTGCTGACCTTGGTTGACGTACCTGGATTCCTGCCTGGTGTCGACCAGGAGCACGCCGGAATCATCCGGCGCGGTGCGAAACTGCTTTACGCCTATGCGGAGGCGACCGTCCCCAAGATCACGGTCGTGACCCGCAAGGCGTTCGGCGGTGCCTACGACGTCATGGGATCGAAGCACCTCAGAGCCGACGTCAATCTCGCCTGGCCGACGGCACAGATCGCGGTGATGGGCGCGCAGGGCGCAGCCAACATCCTGTACCGGCGGGAGCTTGCGGCAGCGAGCGAACCAGAGTCTCTGCGGGCGCGGGTGATTTCGGAGTACGAGGATACGCTGGTCAACCCCTACGTCGCGGCCGAGCGGGGATACATCGACGCGGTCATCGCGCCTTCGAGGACCCGGGTCCAGGTGGTCCGTGCGCTGCGGGTGTTGCGGAACAAGCGTCAATCCGCACCGCCGCGCAAGCACGGGAACATGCCGCTGTGAACCTGATCGTCGGAGAGACGAAAGCAGAGCCCGAGTCGGCATTTTGTGATCCGGTGCTTCGCATCGTGCCCGCCGCGAGCCCGGTTGAGGTCGCCGTCGTGCTGGCGGTGCTCGGGCGGGTCGTGGCCAGCAGGCGCGGCATCGACAAGGCGGCCGGCGCCAGGCCCGGATCTCTGTGGCCGGGTTCTGTGGGGCCGCTGTCGAGATCGCGACGACCGGTGTGGCGGGACCCGGCCGCGTCGTTCGAAGGCCACTGATGCAAGCCCGGAATCGCGGAAGGAACAGCATGAAGAAGGTTCTGATCGCCAATCGCGGGGAGATCGCTGTTCGGGTCGTCCGGGCCTGCCGCGACGCCGGGATCGCCAGCGTCGCCGTGTACGCCGACCCCGATCGTGACGCACCGTTCGTCCGGCTGGCCGACGAGGCGTTCGCGCTCGGCGGCAGTAGCGCGGCCGAGTCCTACCTCGACATCGCGAAGGTCGTCGACGCCGCGAAGCGGGCCGGCGCCGACGGCATTCACCCCGGCTACGGCTTCCTGTCGGAGAACGCCGACTTCGCCCAGGCGGTGATCGACGCCGACCTCACGTGGATCGGGCCGACCCCCCAGGCGATCCGCGACCTCGGCGACAAGGTCACCGCCCGCCACATCGCCACCCGCGCGGGCGCCC
>WUUC01226279.1_pt1 | contig 10331 bp, 9 predicted proteins | sample 6278441 | NCBI WGS metagenome assembly WUUC01 (sample SAMN13675441, study PRJNA597444) | soil metagenome | isolation source: soil | place: USA: Washington | collected 2017-10 | reverse complement strand
CGGACTGAACGGATACGCCTACACGTTCGGCCAAGCGACCAAGGGCACAGCCATCAACCTACTCCTGGGCCTCGCACAATCAGCAATCCCGATCGACAACTACGGGTGGTTGCAGTGCTACGGCGAATACGCTGCGGCTGGTGTCGAAGGCACAGCCGCGGTTGCAGCGACTGACTCCCTCAAGGGTGTCTCGGGCCAGACGTATCTGGTCAAGGACGTCGCTGCAGGTGTCGCACCGATCGTTGGGGTGCGGACAGTCATTGCCCTGGCTGCCCAAGGTGCAGCGGCTGTTGCCGCAACGAGGGTGTTCATCCACGCTCTTTAACGTCGGGTTCTCCCCTCCTCCAGGGGTGCAGGGTCGCATTTCCCTGCACCCCATTTGGAGGGATTAAAGGTTAAATCCTCCTTACGGGAGATGCAATGCCGGGAGTGAATCTTAAATATAAGAATCGCATGGCACTGCGTGCGAAGTTCTGGAATTATCTGTCGCGAACGGCAGGTGGTGCAAACAGGTTGGGTCGGCCGAAGAGGTCGAAGCCAACGTTTTTGTTCAAGAACGGTGTGCCGGCGACGAATACTGCAGCGGACGCACCAGATCGGAAGAACCAGATCTGTATTGATCTGGCGAACGATGATGTGTATCTTTGTACAGCGTACACTAACGCAACCACTCACACGTGGCTTAAGATCAGCGATTAACCATGACACTCGCACAGATACTCACCGCTGTTCAGGGGAACACAACCCGGACAGATAAAGACGCTGTGGCACGGATCGGAGTCACATTGGCTCTGGAACGTATCTGTGCTCGTCACGCGTTCCGATCGTTAGTTGTCACGGATGATCTCACCGTAGTTGCGTCAGGGGACACGGTGAGTCTACCCGTGGAACGTGCGAGGATTATCAGGGCGTATTGGATCAACGGTACGCAATCATGGCCGATCTTGGTGAAGCCGAGGGAGTGGGTTCTGCGTCGTGTTCCGGATAACACGGTGCAGAGTGCAAGTTACCCACACTGGGGGTATTTGGAAGGGAATGCGTTGCGGGTAACCCCTCCCAGTGTGAACGATGGTGTTGTCCGTGTCACGTATCAGCAGATTCCGTTGATGACTGAAGATTCGGATGAGAACCCGATCAAGTTGACGAATGAAGCTGTGATCTCGTTTGCAACATCGTGGGTGTACAAGAGTTTGGCGATGAGGGAAGATTCACTGTTCTGGGAACAGAATGGTGAACGTGCACTGTACGATGCGGTGAACGCAGATACTGACAACTCGGTGATTGATTTCGGAATGGACATGCAGGGGGTGGATAACACTCCGTTCATCGAAGCGTGGCAAGATCCGTTCGCAGGACATAGTCGGAGTTGGTGATTTATGAAAAGATTCGAAATTCTAGGCAAGTTGACTCTTGCTTATGAGCACATACTCGCGGGCAGAAAAACGGTTGTCGCCTTTGCTCGTGATTTCAAGACACGAGTTAAGATCACTCGACAATTCAAGAGGAGCACAGAGAACTTGGTCGTAACCATCGGACGGTTGAATTACGAAGAGCGACAATTCGTGAAGCTCTGCAAGAAACACGGGACCAAGCCCCGCGAGTTGTGGTTTCCACGAGGTTGAGTAATGGCTAACGACGGAACAGGAACACTCTGGGATGACACAGACCCAGCGGATGGTGCTTTAGTCTCGGATGGGGCTAAGCAGATCCGTGATATTCGTAAAGGTGTCAAGATTCGTGTTGACAAAGAGCATGAAGCATACGGGACTGCGTCAGCAGGTGGGGAGCACAAGGCCGGGTCTGCGAAGGTGTATTATGGTGGGGCAGCTCCAGCGAATCGGCCCGACGGGGCGACTGCACTTGGAGCGGGTGATGCGGGGAGATTGTGGATTGACGGGACAATCGTTAAGGTCTGGAGTGGAGCTGCTTGGGTTGCAGCAACTGGAGTTGTAGCAGGGCTAGCTACGGCTGTGTTGAAGCATGAGAGGCCTCAAGGTTCCGGTGGTGGTTCAATGACCATCGGAGCGTGGAGAACACGTGTTCTTAATGCAGAGAACGATCCATCGGGGATTGTAACTCTCGCAGCGAATCAATTCACGTTGGCAGCAGGGACGTATTTCATCAATGCATTGTTGAACGCGTACAGGGTGAATTCGAATACTTCTAGGTTGCAGAATATTACGGATGGGTCTACGACGTTGTTGGGTACAGGTGAAATGGCCACGAACCATTCTAATGCTTCATCGACCAAGAGCAGTATCATGGGGACGTTTACGATTGCTGGAGCGAAGGCGTTTGAATGTCAGCAACGTTGTGAGACAACTAATGCAACGGATGGCTTTGGTCGAGCGATTGGTGGTTGGGGTGTGGACGAGATTCATGCTGTTGTTCAATTAATCAAGCTTTCATGAGACCACGTAACACTAACTACGTTCCGGAAGATTCACTCTTCCCGTTCCAAGGTATCGACTACGATGCCCCGAGTACGCTCGTTGATCCGCATTTCAGCCCGGATATCCAGAATATGGATATCGACAAGGGACATTTGAGGAAGAGACGTGGGTTTCAGGCGTTGGGTGGAGCGATCAATGGTACACCACTTGCGATCTTTGAATTTGAAACCCTCGCAGGTGTGACGCATCTGATCCTGCTAACCACGACGAAGGAATACAAATACAACACTGGCACCGGTGCGTGGGATGATATCACATACGCCACTCCTGCAGCGGTTGTAACGAATCGGACTGGTAATGAAGATAATGGGATTGACTACGTTATTGTCACCGGGTTGGCAAGAGACGATGCTGGGGTGGAGAGTGTTCAGAAGTGGGTAATCATCACGAACGGAGTGGATAAACCTAGATATTGGGACGGAACCCTGGCAAGGTTCTACGAATACTCTACTGCAACCATTGCGAACAAGGGTGCGAGGTTGGAGTTCACCGGCTTCACGACGATGAAGACAATCTCGTCGATCAGTTCGTATCTGGTGATGGGGAATGTTAGCACAGGATCGAATGAGCCCACAACTGTTGTGTGGACAGATACAGGATCGTTGTGGAACTGGGGTACTGGTGTTGGAACAGGGGGGAATTCGGGGGCTATTCCGATCACAGATGCAACCGGGCCGATTGTCAAAGCCGAAGCGTTGTCTGATCGGTTGATGTTGTATTCGGAAGATTCGATACACGCAATGTATCATGTCGGGGGGAATGATATCTTTGCGTTTGAGAAGTTGATCGGTGGAACGAGGCTGGTCAGTCCACGGGCGATTGTTAACGTGCGTGGATTTCATTTGTTCCTAACACAAGAGAATATCCAACTCTTCGACGGTTCACGTCAACTTCGTGTGATTGCTGACAAGATTGCACCTAAGCTACGTGATGAACTCGCATCGAGTCTTCGCAGTCGTGCATGGGCTTTTCTTGATATCGCGAAGAACCAGGTTTACTGGGGTGTACCATCGTCGGAAGAGAAGACGATTGTGTACAAGATGGAGTATGATGACTACGACGTGACGAGGATCAGGTGGACTCGGTATGAGTTTGATCAACGTCGTATTACCGCGATGGGGTTCTGGCGGAGGTCGGTTGGGATCAGGTGGAATGATTCAGCAATCGCAGCTATGACCTGGCAGACGGCTGCGATGAATTGGAATCAGGGATCGTTGAGGGGAGGGTTTCCACAAAGACTACTTGGGTATGGTACGAGTGTAGCAGTTGCTGATGACACGACATACTCGGACGGGACGACAATAATCAATGGTTGGTTTGATACCATTGATTTCACCGTGCCACGGAGTTATCTCTCCGAAGAAGGTCGATGGATCAGGGTTGAGTTGGAGTTGCAGGGAAGCCTGGCAGAGATTTACTACTCCGTCGACCGTGGTGGGAGTTGGGTTATTGTTGACGTGATAACATTGACGAGCCAGTGGGAGAGATACAAACTTGACTTCGATGTTGTCTCGGATTCGATTCGATTCAGGATACTTAACGCGAATAGAAACGGGTTCGAGATGAGGTTTCTTCGAGTGTACGTAACTCCAGCGAGTAGATAATGGCAGAAGCGAAAGGATCATCTGGACTGATTCATGTTCTCTCAACGGAAGACATTCCGACACGTCCAGCTTTGCGTACGCAGAAGTGGCAGGTTGAGTTAGAGAATTGGATAATCAAACTAGAAATATATCTCCGGCGGATTATTGGTAAATTCACCGCGAGTAATATTCTGGTCACGATTATCAATGAGAACCCTACTCCTGAAACTCCGTTCATTCATGAGTTAGGGTTGGATAAGTGGTATCAGATCTCTGCAGGGACGAGTGATACGTTCTATCTATCCGACTCTGACTGGCGAGGACGGGAGATAGTTGCACATATGTACACCAGTGTTGCTGGTGGGGAGAATACGGATAACTGGCAGGGTCAGGATACTTTCTACAACGGAGCAACTGGACCAACGACAACCAGTTTCGGATCGGGTTTTCAGTTGCATTCAGGTAACTGGGCTGGGTATGGGAATGCTGATTTGATCTTGGAAAATGGAACTGGCAAACTCCGGCTTGATGTGAATGTTGTTGCAGGGGCTGATACACTCTACCTTCGCGTTGTTGTGACGGGGACGGTGAAGAAAACTGCTCCCGACGAAATTCTTTCATGAGGATTCTTTTATGAAGTGCATTCGCTTGATGAGTACGCAAGGTCTGCCGATGATTGCTCCGCATATCCAAGGAGGTGAAGAGTTTTCAACCAGACTCTTTATCGAAGCTTTGGCTGGGAAGCTGATGAATCGCGACCCGACTCTGTACATTGCAATGACGTTTGATAAGGATGAGACGGAGTGTGTTGGGTTCGGGATAGCCGAAGCGTCACCAGCACTACCTTACGTCTGGTTGCATCAGACCTGGATAAAGCCAGGGCAAACTCGAGAACCTGGTGATCTGATGTTCTCCCGATTGGTTGAATGGTGCCGGCATATCGGTAAGCTTGAGATCCGTGCAGAAACTCGTCGTAATCCCGATGCTTTCATGCGTAGCCGAGGATTCAGGATTATCGCTACTGTAATCGGCTACAGTGTGAACGATCCGGCACAAGATTTACTCTTCAGTTTAGGAGATCAAAATGGGCGGCAGCAGCTCACCAACAGTCAAGGACAGTCTGACGGGGGGACAGGAACAAATCGACCGGTTGCTGTTCAGGATGCTGAGCGGATTGCCAATGCCGGGGATGCCGGAGGATCTGGCGAAGCAGCTGGGGTTGCCTCCGGGGACAGCGTTTCCGAATCCGTTCGGGAACAGTCAGCAGCAGTACAAACCGGGGGACGTAGTGCAGGGAGCGGGACAACCCAATCTGGGGGCGACTCCGTGGATGCAGGCAGGGCCGATCCCGAACGACCCGAACTTCATGGGTCCACAGGTTCCATCGTCAGTGTACAGGGACGTGAACGCTCCGATCAATCAGACGTTGCTGAACGCGATGCAAGCATCGCAGGGACTGAACCCGAGTCAGGGAGTGGCGGAGCAGTTAGCAGCGTTGCAGAACGCTCTGTCGGGCAAGAAGGCTTTCGACTTCAAACCCCTCCAAGGCCCTTCACAATTGAACCTTAACAATTTGGCAGCGATGCCGAATTTGAAGTTGGATAAGGCTAATGCTCCGGGTGCGTTGAATATGCAGCAGTATGGAGCGGCTCCGAAGGTAAATGCGGAGCGGATCAAGCCTGATCTGTCGTATAAGTATGATCCGTTCAAAGCACAGAATGTCAACACCGGGGTGGGTCAGGCGACGAATAAATATAACTATCAACCCGGGAGTGTGAAATCAACGTTAGACAACGCGAATAACACCCAGAAGTATTTCGAGAAAGGGGTGATGAATCCGCTGCTTCGACAGTTTGATCAAGCTATCGCTCCTCGTATCGCTGACACTGCAGCGAGCCTGGGCAACACCTTCTCGACTCGGACACAGGTTGCACGACAGAATGCTCTGGAAGGGTTGCAAGGGACCGCGGCTGCGGAACTCTCTCGTGCGGTTAGAGAGGATGAGATTGAGCGATCGCAACAGAACCTTAATGCTCAGCAGTTCAACGTGGGGACGCAGACGCAGAATGCTCAGTTTGGGGGAGAGTTGCAACAAGGGTATGATTTAGCGAACATGCAGAGAGCGTTGCAGATTGCTGGGATGAATCAGCAAGGGCAACAGTTCCAGCATTCTGCGAACACCGCGGGGGCGTTCAACCAGAGTCAGCTTCTGAATAATCTCATCATGCAGTCTGGGCAGTTGAATAATCAGAACAACTTCCAAGCTGCAGGGATTAATAATCAGGCACAACAGTTTGCCCAGAACCTGAACAGTCAGAACGCATTGCAGCAGTACGGGCTGAACAGCCAGAATGCACTCAACTTTGCTGACCTAAACCAACGTGGACAACTCGGGGCGTTCAACGCGAACGTAGCGAACCAGCTTGGTTTTGGTCAGTTGAACACGCAGAGGCAGTTGGGTGCAGCGGATTTGAACTCGAGGAATCAGTTTAATTACGATCAGCTGAACACTAACACTCAGATGGCGTTGGGTGAAAACGCTGCTAACAGACAGTTGCAAGGTGTCGGGATGCTAGGGGATGTGTATAACAACCAGTTCAACCGAACCGCTCAGCAGTTGCAGATGGGTTCGGGGATTCAGCAGATGAACCAAGGGAGGAGTGAGAGGGAGTTCCAAGAGTTCATGCGAAACGCTCCGGAGAACAATCCTTGGCTGCAGATGATGATGCAGTACCGCGGGATTCCTTCCAATCCGATTGCGTTTCAGAACCCAAGCCTAATGAGTCAGATCGGGCAAGGGATGGGGATTGGAATGGGTGGGCTTAGCATGCTACCAATGCTTGGGGGTGCAGCAAGTGCCGCTGGTGGCTTGGCATCAGGGATTGGTGGACTTGGTGCAGGAGCCTTGGGCTTGCTAGGACTACTCATCTAATGTGGCACAAAATCCCTGATCTCCCCAATCGTATCGAAGGTTCCATGCCTGCTGTCAGCGACGGAGTGTATCTCGTTGCTTTCAAAGGATATGAGTGTAAACAGTTAGGCCCGGTGATTCATGTCATCATATTCCGGCAAGATGGCCAAGCTATTGCTGGCTGGGATGAAGTGCAAAGGATCAAAGCTGAGATCTTTGGTGAGGAAGCGAACGCGTATGAGGTATACCCTCCCAAGGATCACACCGTCAATTCGTTCAATGCACGTCACCTTTGGATTATGAAGGAACTGAACTTCGGCTATCGATTCCGTGCTGACACACCGAACGATGTTGCTGCAGCCGAAATCAAGCCCGTGGTCTGGGACAACTAACGAGGATTTAACCTTTAATCCTTCGGAGAGAACATGCCAGTAACGTATATCAGGCCAAACGACGAAGGATTCGATACCCTGCGAATGGGTATGCAGATGATGTCGTGGTCTCAGCAGATGAAGGAACAGATGCTGAGGGAGAAGCAGTTGGAGCAAGAGCTTCAGATGGGGAATCTGAAGATGTCTGCTCAGCGAATGATGAACGAAGCGAATCAGGCTGAGTTTGGGGAGTGGAAGGATACCGCAGGGATGCGAGCACAGATGTTGGAGCAGAAAGCTTCGTATGGGGAAGGTCAGGCTCGTGAAGCCCAGGCCAGGGCGAAGTTGGCTGAGAATGATGCGAACAGAATTCCGTTAGCCAACGCGAGTGAGGACCAGCTTCGCAAGGCTGCTAAAGCGAAGGCGATGGAGGATCTGGAGGGGCAGCGACTCGACAATCACACGCGTCAACTCAAGCTCGCTCTGATCTTGCCACAGTACGAAGACGGTGTGATGCAACTTCAGCAACAAATGATCGAGAGCAAGACACGAACTGCAACGTATGAACAGCAGATCAAGGACGGTGGGTTCACGCAGACAATGCAACAGATTGCAGCAGGGATCAAGGCAAGCCAATCGACCACACCCGAACAGTTCGACATGATCAAAGAGAACCTACCGCCAGAAATGGGTATGTTCAAGATGATCCCATCTGGTATCAAAGAACCTGGCAAGGCGATGGACGCGATCATGAACACCATCGCACAACGAGCAGCAGATGGTGACCCCGATGCGTTGCAAACTGTAGCATTCATGACAGCGAGTGAAATGACCCGTGGGCAGGGGTTGTCACGTATCGTTAATCCAGGGCAGTTTAACGAGCGTGAAGTGAACGATATGCAGGCTGCGATTGACAAGGTGTTGCCTGCACTAACCTCTGCGTTCAAGAAAGATACAACGACTCCACGGTTGAGAAATCTGGGTGGAGACACGACGCCGAGGAAGAGTAATCTCCTATCGAACCAACCACAAATCGACGTCACACCTCCTGCGGCTCAAGGTGGTGCCGCTGCATTCCAGAGCAGTCCAACTCAGATCGCAGCGGATCAGTTGCCAAAGGAGTTCCTTCCCGCTTGGAGTCACATCCAGAAGTATCCGAAGGAATCGTCGATGCAGTTTCTGGATGCGAAGAAGTTGAATGATAAGGGTTGGAACCAGTTCTACCGTGAGATTCCGAAGGAGCCTTGGGCTCGTGATCTGATGGACCCGAGTTTTTATGAGTCCACCACGTCACGTGACAAACTCGCGAATTCACCATCGGAGGATTGGCTGAAACGTGGTGGGTCGAAGAATGAACGATTCGGGATTCTCGAAGATAAGGCTGATCGAGATATCTTCAACCAACTTACATCGTACGATCGTGCTGCAACTGGTCAACAGCACGTGATGTACATGAGCCTGATGCGTGAGCTAGCAAAGGCTCGTAAGAACAAGGATGACGGTAAGGCCCAGGAACTTCTCGGTGGATTTTACCGTGCTGTGGGACCAAACTTCCTCACCAAAGTCCAGTTCGATTCGCTTGCAGAACTCGAACGTCGATACGGGTGGTAAATGGGTATTTTTGATGAAGAACGTCGTCGCAGGGAAGAGGAACTCCGTGCGAGTCAGTCTGGGGTGAAGACTACTCGACAGTTGACTACCCAGGAGAAGGTCTTTGGAGCACGGGATCAGCAGCAAACGCGTGGTCCGATTTATCGTGATTTGTACGATGTCACGATTGGATCGTTGACCGCTGGTGCTGCTGAGACGGGGCGGTTGATTGCAGAAGGCACACCATTGGGGGAGACCGGACCGGTCAAGGCTTTTGCTTTGACGATGGAGAGGTTTGGTCGGGAGCATCCTGAGTATCAGCCGGAAGAGGTTGATTCAGCTTGGGATTTGATCAAAAGCCCCGGTGCACTTAGCTCAAGGGTGTTTAACGCAGCACCACAGATGGCGGCTGGTATGGGTGCGTTGGGGGTGCCGTATGTTGGGTTGCCTCTGGCTGCAGGGTTGAGTTACACGGTGGAGAGTCGCAGGGCTTATGAGGGTGCGTTGGCGTATGGTGCCTCGCAGGACCAGGCAGAAGCTGCTGGTAGGTCCACTGGTGCAGCAAGTGCGATCTTCGATGTGTTGACGAATCAACGAATCATCAACTTCGCGAAGGGTCAGCGTGGGTTGCTGGCACGGAATGCTGAGTCTCGTGTAAGCAGGATGATTAAGGCAACCGGGGCGAGTCCTGATTTTGTGGGATCAATCACATCGGCGGCAACGTTCAATGCCATGCAAGGTGCGGTGTCGGATGGGATCGCGAACCTGACTTATGGTCGAGATATCGATGAGGGATTCTTTGATCGTAGGATTCAAGAGGGAATCACGGGTGCAGTAACTGCGGGTGCAGTAGGACCGCTCGTCAAGTACTTCACACATCAAGCTCCACAGCCTGATGGTACTGTCCGTCAGGTAAAGGTAGATTCGTACGATCGAGATTCGTTCCGCGAGTTCCTAGTGGACGATCACCAAATGGACCCTGGTCCTGCCACACATATGGCGGAGTTGGTGGATGCGTATGCACGGAACTGGGCGTCACGGAATAACAAAAACGTTGAAGAGTTCTACGGAATGCAAATGGCTCCAACAGATTCCACTGGCACGAATCTGGCAGGAGCGTCGGAAGGATTGCCAAGGTTGTTCTTCGATAAGGACCCAAAGAAGGTTCTGCGAGGATTCATTGACTCGGCACAGATGATGTTGTCACCGGGTGATGTTCAGGTGATGAAGGATAATAACCTCAACACACCCAAGCTGATGTCGGATGCTTTCGAACGTTACCTGGCTGACGGTCTTGCACCAGCACCAGAGTTGGTCGAGCCGTTTGAAATGTTCAAGGATGTGTTGAGGGATAATTGGAGGACGACGAAGGATGCAATGGGTCCTTTGACGAAGGAAGAGTCAGCGAAAGCAGATGCACCTT
>WUUC01219611.1_pt1 | contig 10331 bp, 6 predicted proteins | sample 6278441 | NCBI WGS metagenome assembly WUUC01 (sample SAMN13675441, study PRJNA597444) | soil metagenome | isolation source: soil | place: USA: Washington | collected 2017-10 | reverse complement strand
GGACCTACTGCAACCCGCTGATCAGGCGGATGGTCGAGCTGATCGCCGACGGCGCGATCGGTGAGGTGCGGATGGTGCAGGCCGACTTCGGCATCGTCGGGCCGCCCGAGGTCACCCACCGGCTGCGGGACCCGAACCAGGGCGGCGGCGCGCTGCTGGACCTCGGTGTCTACCCGATCTCCTTCGCCCACCTCGTGCTCGGCGCGCCACAGGCGGTGTCGGCGTGGGCCAAGCTCACCCCGGAGGGTGTCGACGAGACCACCGGGGTGCTGTTCGGCTACGACAGCGGCGCGGTGGCCACGCTGTCCTGCTCCATCTCGGCGAGCGGGGCGAACAACGCGGTGGTGGCCGGCACCGAAGGACGGATCGACCTGCCGCAGGGCTCCTTCAACCCGAACCGCATGGTTCTGTGGCGGCTCGGCCACGAGCCGGAAGAGATCCAGCCGAGGGTGCCCACCGTGGGCATCGGCTACGGGCACGAGGCCGCTGAGGTGATGCGCTGCCTGGCCGCCGGGGAGCTCGAGTCGCCGATCGTGCCGCTCGATGGGTCACTGGCCGTGATGGCCACCCTGGACACCGTCCGTGAGCTGATCAAGGTTCGGTACCCCGAGGAAGCGGCTCAATGAGCGAGCTTGCGAGCGAATCAATGTCACAGGCGGCGCCGCTTGCGGCGACACCGAGCCCGCGAGGGGTCGTCGTAAGCGGCTGAGTTACCGTACGGACGTACAAAGGGGCAATCCGGGGTTGGTGGGCATCCGAATGTATCTATGACACTACTGAGGGCCTCTTCTTGGTAAGTGTTAAGCAACAACTTGGCCAGTGTGGTGCTGTTTGTTAACGCCGCGCACGTGAGGCCGATGCAACCAAGCGAGACCGTGCTCCATCCAAGAATTGTCGGTGCCTGGTGGTAGACCTGGCACACAGCAGAATCCACAGGCAAGGGAAGTAACTCCGATGTCCGCCCCTACCTTGACCCAGCGCGATGGTCTGAACCACCGAGCGCTCGCCATGCTCCGCGCGGTCGTCGCGGGGCGCGCGGAGCTGAGCTGTAGCCGGGAGCCCGACCTGTTCATCGACGGCGTGCCCTGCTGTGACCAGTTCACCGCGCACGGCCTCGCGCATGACGGTCTCATCGAGCCGGCCTTCACCGGGCGGATCGGTCAGCGAGTTCCGGCCACCCTCACCGCCGCGGGCGCCGCCGCCCTCGAGCCGGTCGCCGCCTGACCCGATCCCACCCGGACCGCGTCGAGCAGTACCGCCAGCCCGCGGTCCAGGGTGACCGGATCGATCGTCAGCGGTGGCATCACCTTCAGCACGGTGTCCTCCCGCCCGCACAGCTCAACGATCAGACCGCGGTCGAAGCACTGCCGCTGCGCCAGCTCCGCCCGTAGCGCGTCTCCCAGGTCGATTCCCAGAACCGCACCGCATTCGCGCACCACCACGGTCTTCTCGACGCCGCGCAGCTGAGCCGCGAACCGTGCCAGCCGTGCCGAAGTGGCCGCCAGGCCGGCCTGGAAGTCCGGCTGCTCCCAGAGCTCGAGCGCGGCGGTGGCGGCGACGAAGGCGAGCTGGTTGCCCCGGAAGGTCCCGGTGTGCTCCCCCGCCGACCAGACATCGAGCGGTCGCCGCAGCATGACGACCGACAGCGGCAAACCAAAACCGCTGAGCGACTTCGACAACGTGATGATGTCGGGCTCGATGCCGGCGTGCTCGAAGCAGAAATACCGGCCCGTGCGCCCGCACCCGGACTGGATCTCGTCGGCGATCAGCAGGACGCCGTACCGCCGGGTCAGCTCGCGCAGCCGGCGCAACCACGACGCCGACGCGGGGTAGACGCCACCCTCCATCTGCAGCGGCTCAACGATCACCGCCGCCGGCAGGTCCACTCCGGACGCCGCGTCGGCCAGCATCCGCTCCAGATAACCAATCGAGTCGAACGCACCCGCCGGCCCATCCTCGAACGGCACGAACGTCACATCGTTCGCGCCCACTCCCCCGGCGGCCCTGGCGCTGCGGCTGCCGGTCACCGACAGGGATCCGCGCGACATCCCGTGGTACGCACCGGAGAACGCGACAACCCCGCCGCGCCCCGTAGCCTTGCGGGCCAACTTGAGGGCGGCCTCCACCGCGTCCGTCCCAGTTGGACCGCAGAACTGCACCTTCATGTCGAGCCCGCGAGGCGCGAGCACCACATCACGCAGCCGCGCGAGGAAGTCGCGCTTAGCCGTCGTATACATGTCCAGCCCCTGCGCGAGCCCGTCGTCAAGCAAATAGCCGAGCAGCCTCCGCTTGACAACATCGTTGTTGTGGCCGAAGTTCAACGACCCCGCGCCGCAGAAGAAATCGATGAACACCCGCCCATCCTCGGCGAATACCTCGGCGCCCTTGGCCCGGCAGAACACCGCCGGAAAGGTGCGGCAGTACAGCCGCACCTCCGACTCGAGGGCCTCGAAGACGGCCACGTCCTGAGGGAGCGTCATGCTACGTACGGTAGTCGCGCGCCTCCCACCTGACGGTGGTGCCCCTGCCGTGGGCCGGGGCCACCACCGTGTTCAGTTGAGTACCGCCCTGACCGTGCCGGCGCCGACGGTGCGGCCGCCCTCCCGGATGGCGAAACCTAGGCCGGGGTTCATGGCGATCGGCTTGCCGAGGTGGACGGTCATCTCGACGGTGTCGCCGGGGAGGGCGATGGCCGCCTCGTCGAGGTGCACGATGCCAACCACGTCGCAGGTCCGGAAGTAGAACTGCGGGCGGTACTGGCTGGCGAACCCGGTGCGCCGGCCACCCTCACTGGTCGAGAGCAGGTACACCGAGGCCCGGAAGCTGGTGTGCGGCGCGACGCTGCCCGGTGCGCACACCACTTGACCACGTTGTACCTCCTCGCGACGCACGCCACGCAGCAGCATCGCCGCGTTGTCGCCGGCCTCGGCGCGGGGCAGCGACTTGCCGAAGGTCTCCAGCCCCGTGCAGACGCTGGCGCGCGTCGGCGCGAGACCGACCACCTCGACCGGGTCGCCGACGCTGATCACACCCTGCTCCACCGCGCCGGTCACCACGGTGCCGCGGCCGGTGATGGTCAGCACGTTCTCGATCGGCATGAGGAACGGCTGGTCCAATGCCCGCGGTGGCACCGGCACATGCGAGTCGACCGCCGCGAGCAGCTCGAGGATCGCGCGCGTCCAGACCGAGTCGCCGGCCAGGGCCCGCAGACCCGACACCCGCACCACCGGCACCGAGGAGCCGTCGAAGCCGTAGCGGGTCAGCAGCTCACGGATCTCCAGCTCGACGAGGTCAAGCAGGTCGGGGTCGGTCACCAGGTCGGCCTTGTTGAGCGCCACCACCACGTGTGGCACGCCGATCCGGCGAGCCAGCACGATGTGCTCACGGGTTTGCGGCATCGCACCGTCCTCGGCGGACACCACGAGGATCACCCCGTCGAGCTGAGCCGCGCCGGTGATCATGTTCTTCACGTAGTCGGCGTGGCCCGGCATGTCGACGTGCGCGTAGTGCCGGGTCGGCGTCTCGTACTCGACGTGCGCGATGTTGATCGTGATGCCGCGAGCGATCTCCTCCGGGGCGCGGTCGATCCGGTCGAAGGCCATGAAGCTGGTGCTGGCCGGGTCCTGCTCGGCGAGGACCTTGGTGATGGCCGCGGTCAGCGTGGTCTTGCCGTGGTCGACGTGGCCCATGGTGCCGATGTTGAGGTGCGGCTTGGTCCGCAGGTACTGCTCCTTGCTCATTTCTCTTCCCTGGTTCGGTTTCTGGCTCAGGACCAACGCCTGCGCACCCTCCCCACCGGTCCTGAGGGGAGTGGTGGAGGGTCAGCGTCGGGCGCCGGCCAGCGAATCCAGGGCGGCCGCGACCGCACCCGGCAGGCAAACGCCCGCGGATGCGTCGATCACGGCCACAAGGAACATGCGGATGAGGGTGCCAGATCGGCGGTCTTGCTGGCACGCCAATAAAAAGAGGCGGGCTACCGCTAGAACAGCTCTTCGATCTCGTCGGGTGGGCCGGCGGTGCCGAAGAGCGGGCCGGACGCGGTCTCCGCGCCGATCGCGGTCCACCAGGACAGCTGCTCCTCGCTGTCGATGTGGCTGACGATCACCGCGGCGCCGGTGTTGCGCACGAGCGGGATCAGCTCACGGATGGCCCGCACGAACAGCGTCTCGCGGTCGCTGGCGCGAGCCACCCGGGAGGTGACGCGCTTGGCCATCTTGACCGCGTTGATCGGCAGGTCCTCCAGGCAGGCCAAGTCGCCTCGGGTGGTGCCGAACTCGTAGAGCACCACGGAGATCCCGAGGTCGACGAGCACGTCGAGGTTGTCCTCGGCCAGGCCGTCGACCATGCACAGCGCCTGGACGGGCATGCCGAGGCGGAGTTGGTCGTTGGGCATGCCGGTGTCGAGCAGGGCGGCGGACACCGTCGAGACGAGGTCGGGGTCGGCGGCCTGCTGGCGGGTGAGCTCGACGTAGAGCTGCGGCAGCTCGCAGGACATCCGGTTCTTCCAGGACATGATCTGCTCGCAGGCACGGCTGAGCGTCCAGCGCCCGATCGGCAACGACAGGCCGGTCTCCTCGAGCGCCTCGACGCACCGCTCGTGCTCCAGCACGCCGAGCTCGGGATGGTCCCAGCGAAGAAGTGGTTGTACCGCCACGATCTTGCGACCCTCGATGGCGACGACCGGCTGGTACTCCAGCTCGATCTGGCCGCTCTCCCAGGCACCGGGAATCGAGGCGGCGAGGTGGAACCGGCCACGGTCGCGGGCACCCTGCACGTTGTCCACGAGCGCCCACTGGCGGCGGCCGGATGCCTTGAGCCGGCGCAGTTCGACGTCGGTCGCCTGTAACAGGTCCAGCGGGTTGGCGTCGGTGCGCGGCCGCTCGAGCACCGCGATGCACGCGGTGGTGGCCACGCCGTTCTCGCCGACGTAGACCGGCTCGCCAAGTTCGTCGTTGATCCGCTGGGCGATGGTGGCCGGACTCGGCGTGGTCGGGGAGTTCGCGATCATGATGCCGAACTCGTCGCCGTCGAGCCGCGCCACGACCGCTGACTCGTCGGCCACCACCGAGCTCAGCCGCTTGGCCACGACCTGCAGCAGCTTGTCGCCCACCTGTCTACCCGGGCCGTTGTTCACCGCGGCGAACCCGTCCAGGTTGATGTGGAAGATCGTGATCTCGTCGACCGCGTGCTTGCCGGCCAGCGACTCCTCGATCTGGCCGATGAACCGCTGCCGGTTCGACAGGCCGGTGAGCACGTCGTGGGTGGCCTGGAACCGCAGCCGGTCCTCGAGCAGGTGCTTGTCGGAGATGTCCTCGACGGTGGTCACGTAGTGCCGCGGTGTCCCGTCCGGGTGACGCAGCACCGACGCCGACAGGTACACCAGCGCCTCGTCGCCGTCCTTGCGCACCAGCTTGCGCCGCTCGCGGAACGGCAGCGTGTTCTCGTCGAGCAGCTCCGCGTAGCGCATCGTGAGGTACTCGGCCTCGTCCGGGTGGAACAGCTCGGACAGCCGCTTGCCGGCGAGCTCGCGGCTCGGGTACTCGAGGATTTCGGCCAGCGCCCGGTTGGTGCGCAGCAGCGTGCCGTTCAGATCCGACAACGCCATGCCGACCGAGGACGAGGAGAAGATCTCGCGGAACAGCTGCTCGCTCGCCTCGAGGTCCCGCTCGACGTTCTCCTTGGCGTGGGTCAGCGCCCGCTTGATGTCCTCCTGCTCGGCGAACAGCCTGCTGCGCATCCCGTTGCTGAAGCCGGCGGCCATCGCCCCCAGCAGCGCGGCGATCTTGGCGGCCACCCCGTCGACGGGCTTGAGCTCCGACAGCTCGACGAGCGTGGTGCCGAGCAGCTCGACCGAGCAGCGCAGGCAGACTGGCTTGGTGAAGCCAACTTCGACCAGCCGGGTACCGACGTCTGCGCCGCGTTCCGCGACGAACTCGGTGGCGGTCAGGGCATTCACCAGGACACCGATGAACTCGACCAGCTCACGCTCGACCTCGTCCCGCGACCGCGGCACGTAGATAACCTGCGTCAGCGCTCCAGCCCACTGTCTGGCCAGCTCAGCTTGATCCACCGGCACCGTCCATGGGCCAAGTCATTGCGTTGTCCTTCTTGGTGAACCAACTGCTGTTACCAGTTACCAGTCGTGTCGCCGGTGCCCGGAGAGGACCACTCTGCACCCGAAAGGGTTCCAAACGCCACCCTCGACACGCACATATGGTGGCCGTACCTGTAGACCAAAAGAGTGAACTACTGTCTGTAACCAACCCCTGCGTACAAGTTAGAACGTTCGGCACTGGTGCCGACATCCTCCGGGCGCTCCGGACGCCACTCGGGCGTGTACACAATGCCCGGCTCGACAAGCTCGAACCCGTCAAACATGCGAACGATCTCTTCCCTCGTGCGTGGATAGATCGGATCTTGGCTGTTCCTGAACACCTCGACCGCGCCCGCCATCCCGGCCGGGGCATTGTCCCAGGTGAACGCGGAGAGCCCAAAATAACTGCCCGGTGCGAGGATGTCCCGGTAACGGGCGGCCAGCGCCCACGGGTCGTCCTCGTCCGGAACGAACTGCACAACGCCGACCATGAGCAGTCCGAGCGGCTCATCGAAGTCGATCAATCGCTTGGTCTCCGTCGCGTTCAAGATCGCGTCGGGCTTGCGCATGTCGGCCTGGATGACGGTGGCTTTCTCGTTGCCAGCCAGGATCATCGCGCCGTGTGCCACGGCAACCGGTTCGTAGTCCACGTACACCACCCGGCTGTCCGGATGCCGCTCCTGCGCGATCTCGTGCACGTTTCCCACGGTGGGAATGCCGGAGCCGAGATCCAAGAACTGACGGATGCCGGAGTTCGCCATGAAGAGCACGACTCGCCTCAGGAACGACCGGTTGAACCTGGCCATGTCGCGGGCCGGAAGCACTCGCGCCAGCTTGTCGGCCAGCGCGCGGTCCCCGGCGAAGTTGTGCCCGCCCCCCAACAGATAGTCGTACACCCGAGCCGCGCTGGGAAGGTCGACGTCCAAGCCCTCCGGCACCCAGCTCTTACCTTCACCCACGACCTACACCTACTCGGTTATCGGATAGTGACCAGCAGACTACTGTTACCACTCCCACCGGCCGCCCGAAAGGGCAGTCGGACTCTGGTGCCATTCGCACCGTCTCGGCCGTTATTGGCTCACAAGCACACCGCGACCCTGGTCACCGCCTGTCCCAACCGTGCGGACCGCAGCCGAACCGGGTGGTTCATGGTCGTTTGCCGCAACGGGATAACCCATATGGGGCACGGCGATTCGGCCATCAGAATGGTTAATCGCTCACTATATGTTCTGGGCGCACGGGAATTCTGGTCAGGGCTCGGCCGGTGGCCGCCCGGATGGCCGCGACGACGGCGGGGGTGGAGGAGATTGTCGGTGGCTCACCCACACCGCGTAACCCGTATGGGGCATGTGGGTCAGCCAGTTCGAGAACCTCGATCGCCATGGGGGGCATGTCGAGGACGGTTGGAATGAGGTAGTCGGTGAAGGAGGGGTTCCGGATCTTTCCGTCGACCACCTGGATCTCCTCCATGACGGCAAGACCGAGGCCCTGCGCGGAGCCACCCTGGATCTGGCCGACCACCGCGTCCGGGTTCATCGCGTGCCCGACGTCCTGGGCGCAGGCCAGCTCGACCACGCGCACCAGGCCCAGCTCGACGTCAACGTCGACCACCGCGCGGTGCGCGGCGAACGCGTACTGCACGTGTGCGTTTCCCTGGCCGGTCAAGGGATCCAGCGTCTCGGTCGGCCGGTGGCGCCACTCCACGGTGCGCTCGACCGCCTCGTCGCCGAGCACCCCGACAAGATCGACCTCGCCGAGCGAGGAGACGAACCGGCCGAGCCGCTCACCGGCCAGCTTCACCACGTCGGCGCGCACCGCCTCGCAGGCCGCCCGCACCGCTCCCCCGGTGACGTAGCTCTGCCGGGAGGCCGAGCTGGAGCCGGCGCTGCCGACCGCGGTATCCGCCGGTTGGATGGTCACCCGGGTTACCCCGAGCTCGGTGCGGGCGATCTGTGCCTGCAGCGTCACCAGCCCCTGGCCGACCTCGGCGGCCGCGGTGTGCACCGAGACGACCGGCTCGCCGCCGATGATCTCCAGCCGGACCCGCGCGGTGGAGTAGTCGTCGAAACCCTCGGAGAAGCCGACGTTCTTGATCCCGACGCCGTAGCCGACGCCGCGCACCACACCCTCGCCGTGCGTCGTGTTGGACACCCCGCCCGGCATCTCGCGAAGGTCGACCGGCGAGCTGACCGGCGGCGGCATCGGCTTGTCCCGCACCAGCTTCAGCAGCTCGGCGACCGGTGCCGGGGAGTCGATCACCTGGCCGGTCGGCATCGTGGAGCCCTCGGACACGGCATTGCGCAGCCGCAGCTCCACCGGGTCCATGCCAAGCGCACCAGCCAGCTTGTCCATTTGCGACTCGTAGGCGAACGCCGCCTGCACCGCGCCGAACCCGCGCATCGCGCCGCATGGCGGGTTGTTGGTGTACATCCCCCAGCAGTCGACGGCCACGTTGGGCACCTCGTACGGCCCGACGCCAAGGGTTGCCGCGTTACCCGACACCGCGGCGGTGGTGGAGGCGTAGGCACCGCCGTCGAGGATGATCTCCGCCTTGACGTAGACCAGCTCGCCGGACCGGGTGGCGCCGTGCTCGTAGCGCAGCACCGCGGGATGGCGGTGCACGTGGCCGAAGAACGACTCCTCGCGGCCGTAGACGATCTTGACGGGCTTACCGGTGCGCAGCGCCAGCATGCACGCGTGCACCTGCATCGACAGGTCCTCGCGCGCACCGAACGCGCCGCCGACGCCGGCCAGGTGCAGGCGCACCTTGCCGGTCGGCAGGCCGAGCGCCAGCGCCACCTGCTTCTGGTCGACGTGCAGCCACTGGGTGGCGATGTAGAGGTCGACACCGCCGTCCTCGGCCGGCACCGCGAGCCCGGACTCCGGGCCGAGGAAGGCCTGATCCTGCATGCCGACCGTGTACTCGCCGGTGACCACCACGTCGGCGGTCGGCTCCTCATCGCCGCGGCGGATGCGGACGTGACGCACCACGTTGCCGCTCGGGTGGTCCGGATGCAGCACCGGAGCGCTGTCACCGCGAGCGATCTCGGGGTCGGTGACCGGCTCGTGCACCTCGTAGTCGACGGCGATCCGGCTGGCCGCCCTACGCGCCGTCTCCGGATGGTCGGCGGCGACCACGGCGATCGGCTCGCCCTGGTAGCGCACCACGGTTTCGGCGAGCACCGGCTGGTCGGGGTGCTCCAACCCGTAGACGTTCGCGCCCGGCACGTCGTCGTGGGTGAGCACGGCGTACACCCCGGGCAGGGTGAGCGCCTGGGAGACGTCGACGGACTTGATCGTGGCGTAGGGGTGCGGGCTGCGCAGCGTCGCACCCCAGAGCATCTCGTCGGCCCACAGGTCCGACGAGTAGGCGAACTCGCCGCGCACCTTCAGCGCGCCGTCCGGCCGGGTCGGGCTGTCACCGACCCCGCCGGCGATGGAGGTGGTGAGGGCTTCGACGCCGGTCATTTGCCCGCCAACCGCTCGCTCGCGGCGCGCAAGGCGTTCGCGACGTCCACTTCGGACACGGTGTCGAGCTCGCCGTCCTCGACCACGGTTCGCCCACCCACCAACAACAACCGTAGCGGCGGCAAGGCGCCGAAGACCAGCGCGGCGACCGGGTCGGCGATGCCGGCGTGCTCGAGGTCGCCGAGCCACCAGATCGCGAGATCCGCCTGCTTGCCCGGCTCAAGCGAGCCGATGTCGTCCTGCCAGCCGAGGCACCGCGCGCCGCCCATGGTGGCGAGCCACAACGCCTGCCGGGCGGTCAGCGACTCCGGCCCACCGCGCTGCCGGGCCAGATACGTTGCCCAGCGCAGTTCCGCGCCAAGTCCACCGTCCTCATTGGACGCCGCGCCGTCCACACCGAGCCCGACCGGCGCGCCCGCGTCGGTCAGGTCGCGCACCCTGGCGATGCCGGCGCCGAGCCGAGCGTTGGACGTCGGGCAGTGCGCCACCCCGGTTCCGGTCGCCCCGAGCCGCCGCACCGCGTCGTCGGAGAGGTGAATTCCGTGTGCCAGCCAGACATCCTCACCGAGCCAGCCAAGCTTCTCCGCGTACTCCGCGGGCGTGGCGCCGGTCTCGGCGCGGCACTGCTCCTCCTCCTCGACGGTCTCCGCGAGGTGGGTGTGCAGCCGAACTCCCTTGTGCCGGGCCAACTCCGCGGCCCCGGTCATCAGCTCCTCGCTGACCGTGAACGGCGAGCACGGCCCGACCGCGACCCGCACCATGGCGTTCG
>WUUC01214581.1_pt1 | contig 10332 bp, 18 predicted proteins | sample 6278441 | NCBI WGS metagenome assembly WUUC01 (sample SAMN13675441, study PRJNA597444) | soil metagenome | isolation source: soil | place: USA: Washington | collected 2017-10 | reverse complement strand
CGTAGATGACGGCCTCGCGCAGGTTGCGCATCGAGCGGTCGTCGTCGCGCACGGACGGGAACACGGCCAGGTGGAAGGCGACGTGCTGGCGCTCCCAGGCCGACGACCAGGCGCTGTCGCCCGCTTCGGTGACGGCGGGGAACCGGCAGGCGCAGCCGTCCGAGCGGCCGCCGGGCCGCCCGATGCAGCCGTTGACGTGGTACTGGGCCGGGCAGCCGACGGCGCCGGTGCACATGCCCAGGAGCACGAACTCGGCGGTACCGAGTGGTTCGAACATGATCTTGGTGGTGGCCACTTGGGGCCCCTCTCTGTCGCGGAACCCGGCTAGTAAACCACGCCATCCCGGTAGTTGACAAGCCGCGCCCGGCATGGTTAGCTAATCCTCGTTCCGCTCCCAACCACCAACTCCCCGGAGGCCACCATGGCCCGCCCCAACGCCGAGACCTTCGCCCGGACCGTCACCAACGTGGCGCGTTACGAGGTCGGCATCGACACCGCCTTCGGGCTGGGCTCGGCGATGGTGCTGGCCTGGCGCCCGGCGGGCACCTCGGGCACCTGGGTGTTCACCCGCGCCGAGGTCGAAGGCGACTTCGAGGTCGTGCACCTCGGCACCGTCGCCGTCGTCCCGACCCCGGGGCCGTACTTCACCTTCGACGTCATCTCGGGTGACGGCAGCGTCGTGCTCGCCGGTGACTTCAAGAACGTCGAGGCGGCCATCGGCTTCGCCTTCGACGAGGTGTGCGCCCCCACGTGGCGCGCCAGCCAGCACGAGCACGACGCGCTGGCGGTCTGAGTCCCGCGCCGGGGGTTGACTAGCCGCCCCCGGCGTGGTTCACTTACCTTGTTCCGCACGACGCAGAGGAGGCCACGATGGCCAGCAAGAGCAAGCTCGAACACCTCGCCGGACAGGTCGACACGAAGATCGAGGCGATCAAGATGCGCGCCGGATTCGTCCAGCCCGGCACCCCCGCCAGCGACCGGCTCGCCGACCTGCTGCGCGAGCTGTCCACCGCCCTCGACGACTTCGGCACCCGCTCGGTCGACATCTACAACGTCGCCTACCAGGCGGGCCAGGGAACCGAGTGACCGCCGTGGCCGCCCCCAGTCACCCCTGCCGCGACTGCGAGACCGGCGCCTGCCCGTGCGGCGCGGCCTGCGAGGGCTGCGACTTCACCGGCGACTGCTCCAGCTGCCGGGGCACCGGGTTCGTCGAGAGCCCGACGCCCAAGCCGAACGGCTGGAGCAAGAAGACCCGGGACACCACCGGCCGCCGCTGGGGCACCAAACGCCCGATGGAACCGTGCGTCGGCTGCGACCGCGCCCACAAGTGCGACACGAACTACTACCGGATGACGCCGGATGAAGTGCTGACCAAGGTGATGAACTCCCCCGGCGTCCGCGACCGGCCGCGCTGCACCATCTGCTGCGTCCCGTTCGGCAGCACGAAGTCGCACTGGTACCAGGTGGCCGTATCGCGCGGCTGCGCCACCGTCGGCACCTTCCACAAGATCGCCTGACTTCCGTTCCGCACCAAGAGAAAGGGGCCCCCGTGGCCGACGAGGACAAGATCAAAGAGCGCATCCGGCGAATGCTCGCGCTGGCCGAGGACGAGCGCAACTCCCCCGGTGAGCGGGAGAACGCGCTCGCCCGGGCAACCGAGCTGATCGCCAAACACCAGATCGACCGGGCGCTGCTGAACGCCAACCAAGGCCGGGAAGAGGTGACCTTCCAGGAGTGGACCTACTCGGGCACCTACAGCAGGGAGAAGTCGACCTTGCTGGGCTGGCTGGCCCAGGCGCTCGGCATGAAGGCCGTGCACTGGGGTTCGCGCGTGGTCACGGACAAGAGCCACATCTACGGCTTCCCGTCCGACCTGGAGATGCTGGACATGCTCTACACCTCCCTGCTGCTCCAGCAGACCAGCGGCCTGAACAAGGCGAAGCCGCCGCGCTACCTGTACGGGGGCGAAGTCGCCACGTGGCGCCGCGACTGGCTGCGCTCGTTCTCCAACGTCGTATTCCACCGCGTCAAGGCCGCGCACGCCAAGGCCGCGAACACCTACGATGCCGAGCACACCGGGAGCGGAAACCCGGGAGCGGTGATGGTGCTGGCCGGTCGAACCGACCTGGTCATGGCCGCTTACGAGGCTGCGCACCCGGATGTGGCGAAGAAAAAGCCGGGCGCCGCGCGCAAGATGCGGCACCGGGACGCGGCCGAGCAGGGCGAGGCGGCCGGGCGGCGCGCCGACATCGGCCTGACCAAGGTCGGCGAGCGCCGGGGACGGATCGGAGCGGGACGGTGAGCCACACGACCGCGAACGGCGCGGAGCGCGAGCTGAGCCATGGCACCCGGGCGGCCGAGGCGGAGATCTTCCTCTCCGCGTTCTTCGGCCGGGAGGAGAGCGACCGGGACCCGGGCGAGTTCCTGCGGGACTTGCGGGTGCAGCTGGCGGAGTCGACGGCCCCGGAGCTGCGGGAGCTGTACGACGCGGCGCAGATGTTGATCAGCGAGGTCGAGCGCGAGCAGGAACGGCGCCGGACCTGAGACACGAGAAAGCCCCCGCCGGTACGGACCCGGCGGGGGCTTTCTGGTGCGCGGCCTACTGGAACAGGTGGACCACCCAGGCGCCAGCCTCGTTGATCCACGTGTTGATGGTGACGCCGATCTTGTTGCCCGCCAGCAGGATGCCTGCGACGAACGCGAACGCCAGGAGCCACCACTCCTTGTTGCGGGCGGCGATGAACAGCGCGATGCCCGCGAAGACGAGGGCGATGATGAGGTCGAGCCGAACCATGGTCACAGCTTTCTCGTGTGGTGTGTACGGAACGTCTCCGATGGTAGCCGGTCTGGCGGCGGTGATCAAAATAACCGTCCAAACGGTGCTGCCACTTCTCGATCCGCGCCCAGGGCGGCTAGCATTAGAGCATGACTCACAGTACCCAGGAACTCGCCGCCGACGACCCCCGCGCCGGGCTGATGACGGTCATGCGTGACGCGCTGCGCCAGGTCGCCGACGAGGTCGGCGCCCGCGCCAGCATCCCCGTCGCCGTGCCGGGCAAAGAGATCTCCGAAGCGATGTTCAAGATCTTCAGCGACGTCCCCCGCGTCCCCGACTTCGACCCCGAGCTGGCGCGGGAAACCGATTACACCAGCGTCGTCGAGTTCGAGCCCGACGAGGTGCCGCCGCCGCCGGTGTCGCTGCGGGTGTTCGTCGACGAGGAAGAGGGCAACGCCGACGACCCGAAGGTGGTCCTGGCCATCCCCGAGGTGGCCGACCTGGTCGTCTTCGACCCGGACGAGGCCGAGCGGCTGTTCCTGGCCGGGCTGGCCGCGTGCAAGTACGCCCGCGCCCGCTCCCGGTACGCCGCGCCGGACCCGGTTGACTAACCGACCTGTGACCGGCTATTCTACTCAGGATAGGCGCGCAACCCCGCGCAGACGAGAGGAAGTGAAAACACCGTGACCAAGAGCCGAGCACGCTGGGCCGACACCGCGATCGACCTCAGCACCGACCTGTCCGAAGCAGCCAAGCAGCTCACCGTGGGGCAGCTCGCCGACGCCACCGGCCTGTCCCAGCGCACGATCGAGGACAGCCTCACCCGCGAGAAGATCACCGCCGAGGACAACCCGCGCGGCGCGATCGACCGGCCCGCCTACATGGCGGGCGGGATGCCGCTGTGGAGCCACGCCCAGCTGGCCGAGTTCGCCAAGCGCAAGGCCCAGCAGGACACGCGGCTGGCGGAACTGCCCCTGATCGACCCGGAAACCGCGCAGCTGCGCGGCCTGATCTCCACCGGCGAACTGGCCGAAATGCTCGGCAAGCACGACCAGACCGTGCGCCGGTGGGAAGCCAACTTCGGCGACTACCCGCCCGCCGTCGCCCGGCGCTCGCGCAACAAGCGCCCCGGCGTGCCCGAGCACGTGCGCGAGCTGGAGAAGATCCTCGCCTGGCTGCGGGTCGAGAACACCCGCCGCGAGGAAGAGGGCCGCGACCCGATCGCGAAGCTGCCCGCCACACCGGTCGCGTCGTGACCGCCGAGAAGCCGGTGATCTTCGTCGTCGAAGACGAAGCGGCCGCGCTGCTGGCACCTGCCGAAGCTCGGCGGGTCCATCCCATCGGAACCGCCGAGCCCGACATCCGCTTCGCCGTCGAGCGCATCGGCGAACTGTGGGCGCAGGCCCGCGCGCGCGGTATCGAGCGCCGGACGCTGCGCTTCCCGCTCCAGAAAGCCACGATGGACGGGTTCGTCAAGGCGTTCGAGGGCGTCGGCGCGGCAGCAGGCAAGGCGCAGTACTCGATCCGGGCGATGCTCGACGTCCTCGAACATCGCACCGGCCGCAACCCCCGCCGCTCACACCGGCGAGCGCGGCAGCCGCGCGCGCTCCGGCCGATCCCCGCGACCGTTCCGCCGGGACTGTCGCGTGTGGACTCGGCCCGGGCGCGCTCGGCCCGCTCGGCACTGCTGCGTTCGCGGCGCCGGGCGATCCGGCACAACCGCGCACTGCCCCGCCCGCGCGCGCGCATCACGATCACCGCCCCGGAAGTCACCTGGGGCGATCCGAAAAACCGCCCCCGGGACGACCGTACGGACGCCCTGCTGTGGGGGCTCACCGCAACCTCTCGAAAGGACTGACCCGCTCAAATGCCCAGGCACGCCAGGGACAACAGCAACAACCCGCAGACGATCAATGACACCGATTGGCACTGCGGGTGCGGCTTCACCACGAAGGACACCGACGTGATGGCGGCCCACGTGGAGAACTGCAACGGCGGCTGAGCTGCCCCTCTCGACAGCCCCGCTGACCTGCACGGACGGCGGGGCTGTCGTGTCTCGGCGACCAGGGGTTGACTAGCCGCGCCCGGCGTGGTTAACTATCCCTGTTCCGCCCGAGACCCTGGAGGCCACGATGACCCGCTCCGACATCCACCGCGTCGCCGAGATCGACCCCGAGGCGTACGACTACGTCGACTCCTACGACCTGGGCACCGGCACCGACGCCAGCCCGTTCAGCCGCCGCAAGTTCAACGACGACCTCAAGTGGCTGGGTACGCAGGGCAAGCGGCTCGCCGACCACCTGGACGACGGCTGGCGCTACACCTGCGGCACCTGCGGCCAGGTCGGCCTGCGCTACGTCTCCCTGGTCGTGCACGTCGAGACCGGTGAGTACATGGTCGTCGGCCGCACCTGCATCGAAACCGTCTTCGACTCCGCCCGCGCCGCGCTCGACGCCCGGCAGGAAGAGGCGGCCAAGGCCCGCAAGGAAGCGAAGCTGCTGACCGGGTTCAACGAGATGCTGGCCGCGCACCCCGAGATCGCCGAAGCGCCGCTGCTGATCGAGCGGGCCTACACGCAGGTCGAGGGCGGCGAGTACTGGCACGAGCGTCACCGCAAGTCCTGGGCGGCCGCTACCGCGAAGGACATCATGACCCGGGCCCGCCAGACCGGCGGCCAGATCTCCGAGAAGCAGATCGCCCTGGTTGCCCGCCTGGTGGCGGAGATGATCGAGGCTGAGGCCGTCACCGCGCAGAAGGACGCCGAGCACGCCGCCGCCCGCGCCGAAGAGGTCAACGCCGCGATCGGCGAGGTCGGCGAGCGCCGCGAGTTCACCGGCGAGGTCGTCTGGTGCAAGGACGTCGCCAACGACTTCGACCCCTACGGCGGCATGAAGACCATCATGATCATCCGCACCGCCGAGGGGTCGATCAAGTGGTACGCCAGCAAGGTGATCGAGGTCGAGCGCGGCTCGAAGATCAGCTTCACCGCGACGGTCAAGAAGCACGACATCTACGAAGGCCGGATCACCACGGTGGTCCAGCGCCCCGCGAAGGTCGTGATCGGCTGACCCGCAAGAACTCCCGCCCCGCCCGGACGCCCCGGGCGGGGCGGGGCACCATGTGGCCGAGGATGGCCCTCGGCCACCGACGAAAGGAACGCCCGCCATGGGAATCAAGGCTTGGCTGAACAAGCACTTGGGCTGGTTCGACCGGCAGATCGAGAACTACCCCTCCGAAGCGCGTACCTCGCGCCCGCCCGTCCCGCCGACGCCGGTGCGCCGCTCCTCCGAGGGGGCGCGCGGACCGGCGGGCACCACGGGGCCGGTCGTCCGGCGCAGCCCGGCGCCGCCGTCGCGAGCGCCGCGCCACCGGCTCGACGAGGACCGCCGTCGCCCGGACTCCAGCACCGACATCGACCCCGGCTACGGCGGCATCGCCGCCTCGGCCGCGCCGTACTGGATCGACGAGCCCGCCGGAAGTCACCACGACCACCGTCACCACGGCCACGCCGTCGACCACTCCTCGGCGCCCGACACCGGCAGCAGCCACACCACGCACCACCACGGCGGCGGCTGGGGCGACAGCGGCGGCCACACCTCGCACGACAGCGGCAGCAGCTTCGGCGGCGGCGGCAGCAGCTACGACAGCGGCAGCAGCTTCGGCGGCGGCGGTTACGACGGTGGCGGCAGCAGCTGCGGGGGTGGTGGCGGCGACTGATTCCGTCCACAGAGGAACGCGGGCCGGATCGGGTGTAACAACCCGAACCCGGCCCGCGTCTTCATGAGTGAGACAACCGGGAGGTGAAAACCATGAGACCTGATCAGCTCAAGGAGCTGCTGGACAAGTGGCGGGACGACTGCCAGGAAGGCACCAAGTAGCAGACGAAAGAGCCCCGGCCGCGAGCATCGGCCGGGGTTCTTTCGTGTCCAGGTTAGACGGTCGCGGGGATGAGGCGCTCGGAGTACTCCGCCAGCTCGACCACGGCCAGGCTGACGGTGGCGTCGGCGACGAGCCGGACGCCGTCGTGCACGGTGACCTGCCAGCCGGTCCGGCGCCGTTCACTGATGTGGCAGCGGGCGCGGGCTGACAGCTCCGTCAGCGGCACGACCGGCGCCCGGTGGTGGATCGTCACCGAGGTGCCGAGCGAGCACTCCTCCGGCGTCATGAAGCCGCGCAGCGCTTCCATCGCGGGCCACTCGCACAGGCCGACCAGCCAGCCGGTGGCCATCACGTTCGGCTTGTGCGCGAACTCGGCGACGTCGGGGAACAGGTAGCGCACCAGGTTCGCCGTCGGCACGCGGTAGGTGACCTCGTATTCGGTGCCGAGCGGGACGGGGAGCATCACAGGGCTGCGGCGGCTGGGCTGTCGAGGCAGCCGTGCCGCAGGTCGTCGTCGTTCATGGTCACCGGCTGAGGGGTGGTAGCCGGTTCCGGGGCGGTTTCACTTTCCATGTGATCCAGTAACACCCTGTCGCTACATGATCACAATCCCTGACATGGGTGACAAGGCGTTCACTTGCCGCTTACTATCCGTGCATGACCGTGACGCGCGTCCTGCTCGCCCTCGCCCTGCTGGCCATCGCCGCCGGGTGCAGCGGCCAGCAGCCCGCGCCTCCGGCCAGCCCGTCGCCGTCAACTACCGCCGTCACCACGTCGACAGCGACCGCCGCGACGTCAACAACGACCCCGAGTTCGTCAACTGCCACCCCCTCGGCGCCGGTCGCCTCGCCGTCGAGCACCGGCAACGTCGACGGATTCATCGCGGCACTGCGCGCGGGCGGGGTGCCGGTCTCGGAGTCCGGCGAGACGGAACGGCTGATCGGGCAGGGCGTCTGCCAGCAGATCCACGCGGGCAACTCCCCCGACAAGCTGGCGCACGACCTGACGGCCAGCGGCTACACGCTGGCGCAGGCGGCCACGGTGGTCGCGGCGGCCCAGGAGAATTTCTGCGGGTAAGGGGTTGACTAGCCGGGCTCAGCCCGGTTAAGCTTCTGGTGTTCCGCAAGACACCACGAAGCCCCTGGAGGCACCCGATGTCCGCTCCGATCCTCACCGACGCCCAGGTCATCGACGCGATCAACGCCGCTTTGCAGGTCAGCACCATGGTCCTGCTCTCCTGCGGCTGCGGCATGACCCTGCCCGGTGCTCACGAGGTGGGCGAGGTCGACGAGTGCGGCGACTGCGGCGAGTACGCCGCCATCGTCCAGGCGTTCCCGGTCCTGGACATCTGAGCCGACCGCGACGTCTCGACCGCCCCCGGCTCCGGCCGGGGGCGGTCATCCACATCCGATCCACATTTCATCCACAACCCACCGGAGGAGGTGGCGATCATGACCGATCAGTTCATCGGCTGGGGCGAGCTGGCCGCGTGCAAGGACGAAGAGCCCGAGCTGTTCTTCCCGGTCTCGGAAGTCGGACCCGGTGCGCGGCAGACGGCGCAGGCCAAGGCCGTGTGCGCGCGCTGCCCGGTCCGGGCGGAGTGCCTGGGCTACGCGCTCGACAACGGCCTCGACTACGGGGTCTTCGGCGGCACGACCGCCGACGAGCGGCGCCGCCTCGTCCGGACGCAGCGCTGAGACGACGAAAGGCCCCGGCCGGGGAGGTCTCCGGCCGGGGCCTTTCGCATGCGGCCAACGCGTCCGCTGGCGGCCGATCAGGCGTAGGTGAAGCCGTTGGTCTTGGTGACGTCGCCCGAGTCGTCCTTGACGACGACGTTGTACGCACCGGCCGTCTTCGCCGGGGTGGTCACCTGCACCTGCGTGTTCGAGATGACCTTGAACGCGGTACCCGCCGTGCCGCCGAAGGTGACGCCTTCGGACCCGGCCAGGTTGGTGCCGGTGATCGTGACGACGGTGCCGCCCGCGACGCCGCCCGTGGCCGGGCTGACGGTGCCGATCGTGGCCGTCTTGAACAGGCCGTCGACGAACGACTGCGTGACCTGCTGGCCGGGGTAGAGCAGCGTCTTCTCTCCGCCCTCGAACTCCGCACCGTCGAAGCTGAAGCGCTGGTTGACGACCGCGCCGTCGTTGACCTTGTACACCTTCTCCTGCGTCTGCTCGGTCAGCAGCGCGAGCAGCTCGGTCTTGTTCAGCGTGTTCCCGCTGCCGTCACGAAGCGACGTCATGGTCTTGTTCTCCCTGGTAGAGGCATCCGGATGCCCGGCCAGTATCGCGCCGCCCGGGCGGTTTGCCCGGGCGGCGCGCCGCGCGGCTCAGCGCCGGTGCGGGTTGAGCGCGGCGAACATCTCCGCGAAGTTCGCGATCGGCTGGAGCGGGTTGTGCGCGCCGGTGGCCAGGTCGAGGTAGCCCCAGTCACCCCGGCGGCCGCTGCCGCACACCATCAAGCTCATGGTCCGGCCGGGCTCGTGCACGGCGGTGACCTCGTGGTAGATGTCGTGGCCGACGAGGTTGGCCGTCGGCCCGTGGTGTTCGACGCCGAGGGTCTCGACGATGTTGCCGACGGCGTCGACGTGCCAGCGGTCCTCGTCGTAACCGCCGCCGAGCACGTAGCTGGTGAAGCTCTCCCACGGGTGGTTGTGCGGCGCCGGGGCGCCCGCGCCGCGCAGGTCTTCGCGGAACCAGACGTTGATCTTCACGGTGAGGTGGCGCGAGCGCATGAGGACGGCTTCGGCCTTGCTCAGCTCGCCGGTCTCATCGGGGATGTTGGACCACAGCGACGGGGCGATGAAGTCATCGAAGGTCAGCGGTGCGAGATTGGGCAGGCGGGACGCGACGGCGTCGGCGGCCAGTTCGTACATGTCTTCGTCGAGCTTGAGGCCGGGGGCGACGGTGATGGTGTTCATGGCGGATTCCTTTGTCTGGCAACGGATACACCATCACCATCGGGGGCCGCCGGGGGTTTCCGGGAGGGGTTTCCTGTTTCCTGTTCAGCAGTCAACACCCCGAGTTGACTAGCCGCTCCCGGCATGGTTTACTAAAGGCGTTCCGCACCCGAGCACACGAAAGCGAGAGACCGATGGCCACGAAGCTGAGGATCTACACCGCCACCTCCGTACTGCCCCCGCACGACGTGCGCACGCTCGTCAACGCCAGGCGCGGAGAGTTCGGCGACTACCAGGTCTACGTCCTCGCCCACACCCGCCTCGAAGCCGCCACGGCGATCTACCACGCGTTCCAAGGCCAGACCATCGAGACGCGCGAGCTGAAGGTCGCGGCCGACCAGGACGGCACCGGCGCGAACGACTCGCTGGGCGCGCTCATCCGGGCCGAGCTGTTCCAGAACGAAGGCGACGTCCTCGTCACCGACCGGAACCAGCACGCCGGAGTGGTGCGAGTGCGCGGCCGCGCGGTGGACAACGGCGACCCCGAGCACGTCGGCCTGTGGGCGAACGCGAAGGACGCCGACGACTACACGATCAAGGGCTTCTCCCGCAACGACGGTGCGATCTTCGCCGAGCCGGTCGACGAGCTGCACAAGCGGGTCGTGCTGGAAGACCGCGCCCGGGAAGTCGCCAAGGCCGCCGCGCTCACCAACGTCCGCGACTTCCTCGCCGCGCACAAGGTGCTGGCCGACGCGCCGAAGACGACCACCGACCC
>WUUC01104566.1_pt1 | contig 10332 bp, 11 predicted proteins | sample 6278441 | NCBI WGS metagenome assembly WUUC01 (sample SAMN13675441, study PRJNA597444) | soil metagenome | isolation source: soil | place: USA: Washington | collected 2017-10 | reverse complement strand
TGGTTCCGGCGCTAACATCGAGCAGTTGATTCCCGGGTGGTTTTCCAGCGGTCATTGCAACGGGGCGACCTTGTGAAGGTTGGCAACTGTGCCAAGATTTATGAGGAACGACGGACGTCGAGCACGACTCGGGCCAGTACTTTTGGCGAGATCGACGTGGCTGCGCAGGGAGGACTCGGTTCCGCGGTAAAGTGCTGGTGTAGAAGACCATTCGTATTTTCGTTAGCCCACGTTGCCGTGGACTACCAGCGTCTTGGAACTACATCGCGGCACCAGTGGCGGCGTGATGGGGAGGTGCCGCGCCATCTCGCTGCATTGATTCCGTGTGATCGACTGGACAGCCCCGCGGGTCAGCCGGCCACCCATGCGACAACCCGTCACGCAACCAACGAGTCTGGCTTCATAGTGCACGTCCCCATGGTTCCGGAAACGATTGGTGCCCTGTCGACCTTCTCGATTCGCCTTTCAGCCCGGAGTCCTCAAGAAGGGACGAAAGTTGCCATCGACAGCGAGAAAGGTCGGGCACAAGAACGCTGATCGAAAACATGAGCAAACCCGGCCCCTGTAGGGGTGTACTCACGCAGGGGACTCGCGACGCGAACAGCAAAGCCAGTACGCAGGGGTGGCAAAACCGACTACACGTACAACAGCAAACGTCAATGAGATATGATGCACATTGGAACGCGCACTGTAGAGAGGCACATTCTGTGAAAGCGCCCTTGACGGCCCGGCAGGCGGAAGTCCTTCGTTACATCGAGGATTATATCGGCGATCACGGCTTCCCGCCGTCCGGTCGCGAGTTGGGGCAGGCCTGCCACCTCGGAAGCCCTTCCGGAGCGCACCGCATGTTGTTGCGCCTCGAGGAGAAGGGCTATTTGACTCGGACACAGGGACTTAGCCGCGGTCTGAGGGTAGCCAAGCAGCCGATCGAAACGACGGGTGGACTTGGAGAGGGAGATTACCTAGCGTTGCTGGCTCTTACCGAGTGGCTGTCGGTCTCCAGGGACGCCGAATTGATTATGGCCGCAGCCATGGATGATCGGGAGTGTAAATCGGCGCTGATCGATACCGCCCGCGACCGCAACCAACAGGTCTGCTTCCTGGAGGCGGCCCTTCATGACCTGGAAGCCCACGCGCGTGTCGGCCCTCAAGTTAGGACTCAGCACGAGCTAATGGGCCCGTTGCCCCGCACTGAAAGCTGGCCAGCTTTTGTGATAGACGAGCTCGTGTGCAATAGGATGGCCGCACAGATAGCTGAGCACGCCTCCCGGGCCCGTCCGGCGATACGCGGGCTCCTCTGGCAGTATATGCGCCTCTCCGACCAGATCCTTGAGCGTTCGCTGGGGTGGGCACAGACTTTGCTGGACTCGCCAGCAGACGAGCAGGAGCTCGATCGTCTCTCGTCCAACGCCCGCGAACTTGCACAAGGCCTGTACACGACGGCGCTGAACCTCGACGCCTGGTGCGACCTCGGGCCGTCGCTACTAGACGGTGAATTCGATCCCAGCGAGGCTGGGGCACTGCCGTGATCCGGTGACGGGGATCGCCGGTACGTTCCAGCAACATCATACTGCGGTGCGACTGAACACCCGCTGAAGACACCACGGTCAATCATCGCCACGATAAAGGCGTTGTGACGAGCAGTTGAATCCGCTGGGCGCCTGAAGCTGGCAAACACCGATTGCTTGGCAACTCGGCGAAAGCGAACGCCCGGTCGGTGCGCGCGCCATGATTCGGACGACGAAGTTGAAACATGACTCACCGCCGACGTCGCCTTATCTCTCCCTCTACGGCCGCTGCGTGTTACGGGCGCGCGAGGTACTCGTCGAGAACGTGGTGAAGGTGGCGGATGAGGCTTTCTTGGTATCGCGAATAGCGCAGACCCGACAGCGGTGTGCTGCGCAAGCCGATGCTTTGGCGGGCCATGTTGTGGTAATCCTGATCAAGCACCGGGCCAAGGAATCCGAGCTCGTCGGCTCCCGAGAAGGGTAATTCTCCGAGATCGTTGACAGGCACGTGGGTCCGTTGTTGCGTTTCAGGCACGATGTTGAGTTGGAAGATTTCCATGATGGATGAGGTGGGGTCGTTGCCGTTGGGGCGGAAGCGGTATACCCATGGGATCGCGTAGCCGCCCCAGACGATGAGGTTCGGCCAGATGTTGTAAAGCGGCGAGTCCAGTACCTCAGGGTCACTTGCGGAAGCGAGATCGATGCCGTTTTCTTGCATCATGCCCCGCATCATGACTGCGAACAACGCCCGCGCTGTCGACCCTTCGGGCACGGGCATGCTAGGCATGCCCATCGCGTCCACATAATGGTCGAGGAGTTCTTGCTCGGTGACGTCCGGGCCGAGCAACCAGTTGGGCGCCAAGCCGGCGGACAGAGTCCGCGTTATGTGCGGGCCGAGTCCGTCGTACTGCATCTCGTATCCCTGAGTCGTATCCGCAAGTTGCGGGTGGGTAACCGGTAAGTGGTAACCCTCCATGAAGGCTTCCTGAGCAGCCTTCCAGTTCACAGGGATAATTTTGCGCACCCAGGCAGTTCTGGCGCGTTTGTTCATCGGCGGGTAGCCGGCGGCGAAGTACTCGGGAAATGGCGACAGGAACTCCGCGAGTGGCGGCGCAGACGCGTCCATGCTGATGAAGACCAGACCGAGCGCGGTGTCAGCCTGGACCTGAGGCAGGCGGTCCTTGGAAGGGCAGGTAGTTGGAAAGTCCCAAGCGGCGGGAATCCTGGCTAAAGTGCCGTCCAGGCCGTACCGCCATCCGTGGTATGGACACATGAACTCACTCGTGTGTCCCGGCTCGTCTATCAACGCCGCGCCGCGATGCAAGCAGGCGTTGTAAAAGGCCGACACCTGATCAGGCGCGGACCGGCAGACGATTATCGAGATTCCTGCGATCTCGTAGTCCATATAGTCGCCGACCTCAGGTATGTCGTCTTCAAAGCAGGCGAACTGCCACGTGCGTTTCCACACTTTCTGAACCTCACGCTGGTGAAACTCGGGTGAGATGTAGCGTTCGAGTGAGAGATTTTCGACGCCGTAATCAAGCTTGTGCTCAAAAGTGAACTGTGGCGGAACCGTACCCACGCTGTTCTTGGCGACCACGTCTTGGTAGCTCGGCAACTGATCCGGCGTGAATTCGATCGGTTCGGGAGTCACTGGAGTCGATATTTCGCTCACAGCTGCACCTCTCTTTCATCTTCGGCGGGCTCCACAACCTGAGGGTTGTGCCGCTTGCTTCATCGTTGTGGCTAAGTGCTTCGGTGGGGAGTTACGCGAGCGAGTTCAGCGCCGACTTCAAGCACATCGTCGATTGCTGCCGAATGGGTAAGGACTCCGTCGGCGGGCGACTCGATGGACAATTCGGTTTTGTCGGTCCCCAGTTCGCACACGGGGTCGCCTGACTCGACAGCTTCGCCGTCGGCAACGAGCCAGTCGACGACCGTTACCTCGTTTACAGACAAGCCGGGGCGCGGCACATAAATGACCACAGGATCTGACAGGATCGTTCCTTTCGCTTTGCCTCGTGTGCTTGTCGTGTGTTTACGTCGCAGACGCGACAGTGGCTGCCGGGCTGAGAAACCCCGCAATACGACGGCGACACTGGCCACAAGTCTTCGGCTGCGTCCGCATCTCGTCAATGGTGAGCATTCGTTCCCGCAACACGACCGATCACCGGGGGCGCTTCTGGCTTCGGCGAATGATTGCGTCCACCTCGGTGGTGTACGAGTCCGAACCTGATTCCGGAGATCGGCGTGTTCAAGGCGAGTGACTAAGCTCATGACGCCAGGAAGAGCTACAGCGGCGGGTTCACAGCCCACGCAATCGGGCGGGACACCTCGGTGCCCCAGGTGATCGTCGACGCCCCGAAGTTGTTGTAGGCGCCGGACTTTCAGTTCGACTCCGCCGCTGGCGACAAAGCCATCGACATCCCATCGGTGGTCGACCAACACACTCCGTAAAGCGTCGTGCATTTGGTGGAACGGTCTATCACGCCGAGCCGCTCGTTGCCGAGAGTTCGAGAACGTGAACGCTCTCGCCGGCGGGCCCCGAACGTGCAGCGAATGGACAACGGCCCCGAGCTGGTTCCTAAGCGTTGCAACAGTTCTGCGATATCCGGGTCGCTTGTCCTACATCCCGGCCGCACGCAACAGCGGCAACATCGAATCATTCACCGATCACCTGACACGGCTCCAAATTGGCTGGACTCAAAATCGGAGTCACCGCATCCGGCAGCCCAGGAATAGAAGTCACTTTCTCGTAGCCTCACCTGAGGATGTCCGCTCGATGAGCAGAGCACTTCCCGGAATGAGGAAGTTCGGGTTACTGTGCAACCTGCAACGTGCAACGTGCTGAGGACTTGCTGGGAGGGTTGAGATCAGACTCGAGACGCTAATGACTGCACTGCTCATGGCCGGTGCGGGATGCCTCATCGGCCCGCCGGTGGCACTGGCCGACCCGTTGATCCCACCGACTCCCGGCGAGATTCAGTTCGTTGAGCAAGCGCGCCGCATCCTCCCCGGCACCGGAGATCCAATCGCTTTCAACAGCAACGGAGAGCTGCTGGGGCGAGGTCGGCAGGCATGCTTGAAACGTGATTCTTACAATGCAATTGGCCAGGATGTTACTTATGTATCGCCCATCATCACGCAACTGGCGTTCGTATATCTGTGTCCTCAATGAGCCGTTTCATTACGGCACTTGACATCCCGGCCACCCTGTCTGGGAAGAACGGCGGCTGGGCGTCGTTGTTCGAATGGGTCTATAAGCAACCCAACAAGCTGTCTATTGAAAGACGGCTCCTCAAAAACGGAGAGGAACTGACATGCAGAGGTTCGTGACACTGGTCGGCTGCACCATCACGGGACTGACGCTTGCACTTCAAGGGGCGCCGATGGCACAAGCTGACAACGCCAGCTTCGTCGCCGACGCCCGCGCCCTCAAGTTCGAGGAATCGGACGATGTCCTGATCAGAATGGGGATGTCCGCGTGTCGTTTCCTTCAGCCCAACCTGCGTAGGCACGTGTCCGACGTAGAGGCACACATCGCGCGAAGCACCAATCTCGAGCCAGGCAGTATTCCGGATCCGGCCGTACGTCAACCCGAGCCGGCGGGGGATGCGCATCAGTTCCTCATTAATTCCGTCAAAGAGTACTGTCCAGAATTGGCATATCGGCTCGCCAATTGAGTGATTCGCTGCGCTCGTAACTGTCCAATTGGTCCCGCTACGCCAGCCCGAATGTCACTGACAGGGCGTAGGCTGATTCCATTGTCGCACAGCTCCTTTGAATGGCAGTAGCCGTTGTGGGCTGAGGACGGAGGTCAGCGTCAGCGGTGCGCCCACGAGGCGGTTAGCAGCGCTTCGATGTGCCTCGTCTCGGTCCCGGGGGCTTGTGCCCTCACGACGCGCAAAGCACATCGGCTTGCCTCGCGGCGGTAGCGGTCGCGGTAACGATGTGCATCAACAAGTCGGTCCTGGCGAACAGCCCCTAACGTTGGCAGCGTTCCTGCTCTCGAGACGCCCACAGCCTCGAAGCAATTCCATTTGTTTCCAACGGGTTTCGTCGATAGTTGGGTGCGCGGCAAGAATGTCCCAGCGACGAATATCAGTCCGGCAAGCCTCAGATGCCGGATGTGGCTATGTATGCGGATATCAGGGGAATGCTCGATTCGTGCTCATTCACCTGTGTAACGTCCCACCTGTCGGGGCCGTACCACGCTGAAGGAATCATCATGATCAACGACACTTCTGCTCTGTCCACTGTCGTCCGACGCTGCACTGGGGCGCTGATCTCCGGAGCGCTGGTATCCACGACCGTCCTGCTTTCGGCGCCTGCAGCCGCCCAGGTCGATTCGGATGGCGATGGTCTCACTGATCAGGTAGAGCAGGACGTGACCAAATCCGATCCGTACAACAGGGACTCCGACGGCGACGGACTCGACGACCGGCTAGAAGTCAATGACCTCAAGTCGAACCCGAATTCTGTGAACTCCGATCTGGACAGTTTGACGGATGCCGAGGAGTACGAGAAATACCACACCGACCCGTTCAATGCTGATACCGACGGTGACGGCCTCAACGACGACATAGAAGCCCTTCCCTGGAACGAACTCACCGACCCGTTTGATCAAGACACCGATGATGACGGGTTATCCGACGGCGACGAGGTCACTTACATTGGCACCGACCCGAAGAAGGCGGATTACGACCGTGACGGAGTGTCGGACGGCCGAGAAGTACTCATTGACCATACGGACCCCTTCGTCGCCGGAGCGACCGCTCTGGATCCTCGAGTCGTCGGACCCTTGCCTTTGATGCCCGGTGCGTGAGAGCCGGTCGGGACGCTGCCGTCGAGCCAGGGGTTGACTTCGCAGCCAGAATGTCGCAGCGGGGTCTGTGGACTCGTGACACAGGAGCTCGACGCACACCAGCCGTCACCGCGACTAGGCGAGGGGCGATGACCTCGACCGAGACTCTAGATCCGGCGGGCTACCGCCAGCAGGTATCTGATTGACTGCTCTGTCGCCCACTAGAGCGGGCGACCATTTCGGCGACTCTTGACGTAGGCTTTCACCGATCGACGTCCGCTACTGCGTGCCGCGTTCCGACATCGACGCGCTGACCCCACAGCGCGCAAAAAGTTCCATGGATGCGCTCGCGACAGCAAACCAAGCAACCGAGCGATTCGAGGTGAGCACTTGTTCTCTTGTGCCGCCCGCCGCCAGTTGCCTATCCTTCACCGGGTCAGCTTCAAATGAAGGCAAGGCACACTGGGTAACGGAGGGGAACGGGTGACCATTCGTCTCGGTGACGATGAGTTGCAGCAACCCCCAGGCCCACGTGTCGAAACAGTCGGTCTTCGGCAACCGCTGGCACCAGGTGTCGAACGGAATGGCCTTCGGCAACCGTTCGTGCCAGCTTTAACGGCCGCGGGTCGGGGCGCGTTGCGAGTCAGTGCGATTCCGGCGCGTGCGGCGGGCACTACTGGTCGAACTATACGTCTCGCCGTTGACGTGATGCGTTATGCGGTCACCGACTCCTTATCTCTTCGTCTGCCGGTCGCCGAGTTCCTTTGGCAAGCATGGGTATTGCTGAAGGTGACGGCGACACCGGCGCTTTTGATGGCCATCCCGTTCGGCGCCATGGTAACGGTCGTTACATCCGGCTTGGTCGCTCAAGTCGGCGCAACTGCGCTACTTGGTGCCGCCAGTGGTGTGGGCGTAGTTCGACAAGGCGCGCCCATCACAGCGGGGTTTCTAATGGGCGGTGTGGCGGCTTCGGCCATCGCCTCCGACTTCGGGGCGCGGGCTATGCGGGAAGAGCTTGACGCGATGCGAGTACTGGGCATAGATCCGGTCCGCAGACTCGTGGTGCCGCGGTTCTTGGCGTTGATCCTGATAGCTCCGATCTTGTGCTTGATCATTATTGCAGCGGGCACCGGCGCGGCTTTCATGTTATCGGTGGGGGTCAACGAAGTGGCCCCTGGAAGTTTCTGGCAATCGTTCGGGACATTCGCGAAAATGCCCGACGTGTGGTTCGCCATGGCTAAAACGGTCGTTTTCGCCATGATCGTAGCGATAATTTCGTCGATGCGAGGCATGGAAGCGAAGGGGGGCCCTCGCGGGGTCGCCGATGCCGTAAACGCTGCGGTTGTAATCAATATCATCTGCATCGTGTTCGCAAACCTTGCGATCACGCAGATTCAAACGATGTTCTTTCCGACGGCGGTGGGGTGATGGCGGCTCCATCCGTTCTCCTGTGGCAGCGCTTGCTATGGGCGCGCACAGCGTCTCGACCTTTGCGCGAAGTCGGGCAATGGGTGTTGTTCATTGCGCAGACGTTCTGGTTTCTGCCGTTGACAGTCTTCAAATACGGCAGGGAAACATTACGAGCGACGATCAATATTGCCTGGGGGCGTGGTTCGCTTATCGTTGATGGCGGCACGATTACCGTATTCCTCATCCTCGGCACGGCCGTAGGCGCCTCGTTGGCCATTGAGGCGTTAGCGGTCCTGAACATCATTGGTTTCGGATCTCTGTCCGGACTCATCGGAGGAGTCGGCGCTGTTCGCGTGATCGGGCCGCTGGTCGCTGGAATTGGCTTCACCGCGCAGGCGGGCACCAGAATGACCGCCGAAATCGGTGCGATGCGCATCTCGGAGGAGATCGACGCGCTCGAGGTCATGGGCTTGCGGCCGGTCCCATACGTGGTGGGTACCCGATTGATCGGGGGGATGTTCTGCGTCATACCGGGATATTTGCTAACTATGGTGACGACATTCTTGGTGTTGGAAACCGTGGTCACGGTATTCAACAGCGAGCCCAAAGGCACTTATGACCATTACTTCATTCAATTCCTGAACCCCACGGATCTTTCCTACTCTGTGATCAAAGCGACGACCTACTGCCTCGCCGCGACGTTGATCCACTGCTACTACGGCTACTTCGCCTCGGGCGGACCCGTCGGCGTTGGACAGGCATCGGGCCGTGCGGTTCGCGCAAGCCTCGTCACCATTATGGTCCTGGATCTGACGACGACCGTCTTGCTCTGGGGTCTTCAACCCGTTTACGTGTTCACAGGGTAGGCGGCCAGCGATGTTACGAGGAACGGAAGAATCTCAGAACCGTACAATGGTGCTCATTGGCGCCGCGGCGCTGCTGTGCATCGTGCTCGCCCTTGTCGGTGCTGCGATCAATCCGTTCGGTGGCCGATCATCGGAACAGATTTCCATATCGATCGACACGCCGTACATCGGGCAGGGGATCCAGTCGGGAACGGCGGTTGTTCTGCACGGGGTCGAAATTGGCAAGGTCACGAATGTGGCAATGTCGCCCAGCGGAAGTGTGCGGCTCGCGACTGACCTGCAGAGCCGGCCAGTGGCGGGCCTGACCGAGTCGATGCAGATCGATTTCCGGCCCGTCAATTACTTCGGTGTGCCTGGCGTGAACATCATCCCGACACCGGGTGGCCAACAACTACGCGACGGCACTCAGATCAGTTTGACGCCGCAAGGAAACTTCACCCTCTCGGAGTTGTTGTCTCAGCTGGGCAATGTGTCTGCCGCATCACTGACGCCCCAGCTCATCACGGTCATCGATCGGGTCACTCGATATACCGACGGATTCAATCCGCTGTTCGAGACGATGCTCATCGTTTCAACTGCGGTCGCCGATGTGCAAACAGTGCAGACGACGCAACTCTTGGAAACCTCGGCAAACATCAGCGCGGCATTGCCATCGTTCGCCAATGAGATGGTTAATCTCGCCGCGCGAACCGGTGACTTCAGTTATTACCCAGAGCATGGAGACCCGCGTGGCATATTCCCGCGTTCCGGTCCGGAAGAGCAAAGTTTCGAACATAATCCGGTCGGACGTACGCTAACGCCACCGTTCGTGGAGTACTCGGTCGTACGGAATCTTGGAGAGGAAACTCCAGAGTACTTTGAAGCGTTGTACCCGAAGTTCCTCGAACCGGCGTCGGGTGGTCTCTTCGCGGCCGTCGGCAAACTGTTGGGTACGCATTCTGATGACCTCCTGCCCTTGGTGACCGGGCTGAAGTCGATCACGGACACTGCGCCCGCATTGTTGAGACCTGGTGACGTCGCGACTACCTTGGCGGAATTGCGTTCTCGGTTCGAGAAACTTTACGGCGGAAACGGCGAGCAACGCGCCCTTCAGGTTCGAGTGCTCTTGGACAGCCTTCCTGGTATCGCGGCGCCACTGGCAATAGTTCCGGAAGGGGCGGAATGAAGATTCGAAGTGCTTTGTGGCGTCTTGGTATCGCCATCGTCGCTGGAGTTGTGCTTCTCGTCGCGCTCACAAATATCATCACCAATCCAGTCGCTGCCGAAAGCCACACCTATACGGCAGATTTCACCGACGCGTCGGGACTGCAGAAAGACGGTGACGTGCGTGTCCGCGGGGTTCGCGTCGGTAAGGTTGAATCGGTCGACCTTACTCGACAAAACGGACAAAACGTCGCTGCAGTCAGGTTCAGTCTCGACAAGCGATATGGAGTCGTGTCCGGCACGCGGCTTGCGATCAAATTTCAGGCGCTCACGGGTGTGCGCTACATGGATGTATCGAACCCAGCTGAGGGTTACCAGGCGGCCGCTCTGGTGACGCAGGTTCCGACCGCGATGACGCAGCCGTCGTTTGACGTAACTTCACTGTTCAACGGGCTGCAGCCAGTGTTCGCTACTTTGAGTCCCCAAGAGATCAACACCTTCACGGCGAATGCAGCATCATTTTTGTCCGGTGACGAAACGGGTCTCAAGCCCTTGCTTGACAGTCTTCGCAAGCTCACTGAGTTCGTGGCGGACCGTCAGC